>WNFU01008231.1_pt1 | contig 12736 bp, 15 predicted proteins | sample 5400121 | NCBI WGS metagenome assembly WNFU01 (sample SAMN13153360, study PRJNA577476) | soil metagenome | isolation source: 100 cm soil or saprolite under grassland replicate 1 | place: USA:California | collected 2016-06-15 | reverse complement strand
TTTCATCCCGCGAAGAAGGAGAGTCGCAGTCGAGGAGATTTCAATGGGGCAGATAGAGTGCGGGTTCGATAAGCACTAAGCCCAAGAAGCGCACAACGCATTTTTCGCGTGCCTGTAAACATAAGAAAAGGCGACACTTCCGAGTGTCGCCTCTATTGCTGAGCCAAGCGAGCGTAAATCTTTACTATCAATGAGTTGCGCGAATTATTGGACCACGGAATTGCTGCGAATTCACCGGCGAACGTCGGCATCTTATACGATCCCTGCCCGCTTGCGCCAGTGGTAGGGGCATTACCTCAATTTTGGCTTTTCACCCCTTTTGCGTTCGCACCCAAAGGAGCCGAGCGCGTCGCCGGCTGAATGCGGATGGGGTCATGTGTCGAGAAAGGCTTCGGCGCTTAGCATTGCTTACCCCCAGACAGAGTACAAATACGCCACATACGAAAGCAGTAAAAAGCGCATATCAGACTGAGAGCCATTAATAAACTCCGTGGTCTAGATAGCTCTTGGGCGTCTGGGAACTGCTAACCCATTCCTTTTGACGACACCCCTCACTGTTGCCTGTGCCCTTTCGAAAGAGTATTTTGAATCTGGCAAGTTTGCGATGACAGTCATATGGTTGAGACAAATGATCGTCTCATTCGATCGTCGAAGCGCAGATTATTCCCGTACGTCGCTGCAATCTCTCCTGCACTTACTGCAACGAATTCGATAGCTCCTCCCCACCGGTTCCAACGGAAGAGATACTTCACCGAATCGACCTGCTGGCAGCATTAGGCACGGCGGTCATTACGATTAGTGGCGGGGAACCACTGCTGCATCCCGAACTCGATGAGATCATCAGAAGGATTCGCGGTCACGGAATGCTCGCCGGGCTAATTACCAACGGATACCTGCTAACACCCGAACGAATCGAGCGTTTGAACCGCGCCGGACTCGATCACCTTCAGATCAGCGTCGACAACGTATTACCGGATGACGTATCAAAGAAGAGTCTCAAGGTAGTAAATAAGAAGCTTCGCTCTCTTGCCAAATACGCGGAGTTTGACGTGAACGTTAATTCTGTAGTCGGCAGCTCGATTCGCAACTCCGCAGATGCTCTTGTAATCTCTCGCCGCGCGTCGGATCTTGGTTTCTCAAGCACTGTTGGTCTCATCCATAATGGTTCCGGCCGGCTTGAGCCCTTGAGTGAGGAGCAACGAAGTACCTACGAACAGATACTGAGATTGAAAAGGCCGTTCCACACTTCGGCGCTCTACAACCGCTTCCATGAGAACCTTGCTCGTGGCTTACCCAACGACTGGCACTGTAGAGCTGGAAGCCGTTATCTCTACATCTGCGAGGACGGGCTTGTGCACTACTGCTCGCAGCAACGGGGCTATCCCGGCATTCCGCTCGAAAAGTACACGCGAGAGCATCTCAAACGGGAATACCACACTGTGAAACGGTGCGCACCTTATTGCACCATTTCTTGTGTTCAGCGGATCTCGATGATCGATGAGTTGCGTGAGAAGCCACTCGAAGCGATCACGCGATTCTTTCCTTCGAAAGAGCATGATGATATGCCAGTGGCCGTTCGGATTCTCACCTGGCTTTTCTTACCAACGAAACAGGGCGGACGACGTTTCTTTAGAAGCGCCGCGCTCCGCCTCTTAGGCGTGAGGTAAATGTCGATCTGCTGTTAAGTAAACAATCTTTCCAGCGAATACACCGCAACGGCTAGCGCAACCCCAAGAACTACGTCCACTGCATAGTGATAACGGCCGGTCACAGCACCGAGTGCAATCCCAATCGACACCAACAGGAACACGAAGCCAACACCAGGCAGATGACGCAGCAGCACGAGTGAACCTCCGAATGTCGCGGTAACGTGCCCGCTGGGAAACGTGTTGAAGCGCGTGGTGACGCGGCGAACGATCCAGAGGTTAAGTGTGCGAATCTTGCTGGGAACTGCGTGGATTGGATCTGTTTCGAGTAGGCGTGGAGGTAACGTCTGAACGAAAGCGGTAAAGACATAGCACGGATATGTGGCGGATAACACTACCAACCAATATTCGGCCGCATAGCGTCGCATGTGAGCAAGGTAGAGGACGCCGAGCCCCAAAGGAACCAGCGGATAACATGAGAAGTATGCCAGTTCGAGACATTTGAAAATCCACCTATAACTCCGTTGCGTCGTCAGCCTCTGCATCCAGTTCCCGAGAAACCTGTTGTCGAGCTTCTGGAGCGTTCTCTGAAATCTGTCATTCAGTGTGGCTGCGAAGCAGCCAGCTTGCCAATACATCACTGGGATCAGCGCCGCAGGTAACCAGTCATGGACCACCGATACCGAGGCCGATGCCAAGAAGCGATCTGCAAAATCTGCTACGACAATTAGAATGATCCCTATTGCTCCAATGACGGCAATCGCTATGCGGGCACGCACCGTCAGCGGTCGCAGCCATGACACCACCATAAAGAAAGAAAAGAAGACCAGATTTATCCATTCGGCTGTGGGCATCTTGAACGCCGATTTTCGCGGCTTTCTCCCAAAGGCCTTATAACGAGTTAGGCACTTTCTTCTAGAAGGTCCACCGTAGCATTAGCCCGTAACTTCGTGTACTCCTGTTGTAAGCCGGCGCGATGAATGGGAAGAGATTTGAAGCGTCCATGGCCACCCTCCGCGCGTGGTACGAGCAGGCGCTGGCCCACGGAGAAGCGACTGTAATTCAAGGAATCCTCGAAGAAAGCAATGAACAAACTATAACTGCAACTTCAAAGACTTTTGCATGGTGCGTGGCCCACCGACTTGATAGATGCAGTTCAAGCCGACACTGCCGACGTTGCTTGCCAGACTTCTCCCCGAACATCCTAATCCCACTTCATTCGTCTAGAAGCGGCGCAGCAGGTATATATCGGTAGGGCATGGCTACGAACTTGGACGAAGACTAGATGCCTGACAAGATTATCTCGTCCTTCAGACATCGGTCAGATTGTTCGGGTCGTAAATGAAAGCGAGGCGCGGTCGGGGAAATGCCTGACGGCAAGTCCCCAAGGACCTTTGCCTCGCTACCTCCAATCCCGATTTGCGGCCGAGTCTGGGCTCATGAATCATAGTGTTCTCATGTTTGAAGGTCAAAGCCCTTATCGTGTTTGCGATCGTTCTAAGCGAAGCTAATCCGTAGGGTACATGCCACTCTCATGCTTCCTACTAAGAACGAATCGCCAGTCGGAATACAGGGCCATCAACGTCGCTTGAGATCGCAGCTTCACCAACACTCAATCACGTAATCTGCAATAACCTCAGATTTTGTAAATTTCTTCGGCTCCGCCTTGGGGTTCCTTTGGCACTGGACTATTGTCATTCGCTTCTCAGTAGGGTTTGACCCGAGATAAAGAAGCGAAGCAATTAGCTGCCGAGTGCCGGGGCTTGGAGAAAGTTTAATTTCAACTGGGCATACTAAAAAATAGTACACGCAGCTGTTAGAAATTAGGACCATCCTCGCTCAGATGGCACAGCTTATGCGGTCATAAGCTTTGCTACAGAGATTGTGTAGCAAAAGAAGTCATGCGCTGAAGAGGTGCGGATAAGGTAAAGAGAAACTTTAGATGCTCTTGATCGAAACCGACGAGGAGCGAAGTATGCCAAGTCGCAGTAATCGTCTACTAGCGTTCATTGCCTTTAGCGCAATAGTCTGGCTTGGTACAAACATAACCTTGGCCCAAAATTCAGTCTCGGAGTTTCACAATATCCTTCATGAAAAGGCAGCTTTCAATGAGACCGATTTCGCTGCACTGGGGCAGGGCCAGGCCGTTGTACGACTTTTGCCTGTAAGGGATAAAAGAGAAGTGGCAGTGTGTGGACTGGTCAAGCTTCAAGTGGCCGCTGATGTATTTCTCAAATCTTTTCGGGAGAGCATGACACAGAAGAGCAATCCCGCAATCCTTGAGATCGGTAGATTCAATGATACGCCAACTGCTAATGACTTGCAGACGCTTACCATTGAAGATCGTGATCTCGAAGATTTGAAAGAATGTGTCGTCGGAGATTGCAAGCTGAAACTGTCGGCAATGATGATTGAGCGTCTTCGCAAAGAGATAGATTGGGAAGGGCCGGACTATCGGATTCAAGCAACTCAACTTCTCAAACAAATACTTCTGGATTACGTGCGTGATTACCTGGCGCGAGGAGACGCCGCACTTATTGAATACAATGATAAATCGAAAGAGGTTCGTCTGGCTGAAGAGCAGCGAGCCCTTATGGCCGGGTCAACTTACATTAACAATGTTCTCCCTGAGTTTCGGCAGCATCTGAGGGGCTCTAGAAAATCAGAGTTATCCATAGTTGAGAGTGCAATCGTATGGTCGAAGATCAAGTTTGGTTTAAAGCCAGTTATTGCCATCAATCACATCACGGTCTACGAGCGTGAGCAGGAAACAGGCCCACAAGTAGTGGTTACCTCGAAGCAAATCTACGCTAACCATTACTTTGATTCTTCACTAGCGTTGACGGCATTCGTAAATATTGCTGATGCGAGTCCCGGATCTTATCTATTCTACGAGAATCGCTCGAGGGCTGATGGACTAGGCGGCATCTTCAGCAAGATGAAGCGCGGCATTGTCGAGGACAAAGCCATTGATGGTTTGAAGAATATTCTTGAAAGTTCAAAAGCAAACCTCAACGCGGAGACTCTCAGTCAAATTGAGTCTGCCTCGCCTGCCGATAGCGAACGTAGCTGGCGAGGATGGAAGATCCGTCGTGTTCACGTGTTCTTGTCGTTCTTATTAATCACTACACTCGTTGGGTTGTTCACCCTGGGTAGTTACAACTGGAAAAGCAGCCCCAGCGGAGGAGCGCCCCACTGACATTCACGATCGGTAGATTTATCAAAATTCGAATTGCAATTTCATGGGTATAGCATAACAACAGATCCATCTTCCCGCTGCGGTGCAATGCTACTGCGAAGCAGCCATTTGGCAGCAGCGATAAACATCTGTTGTCATAGTCGCATCACGGACGGCCTAATCTCACCAAGGTGCTTACTTTAAGGCTTTCCTGAGAGCTTTTCGAGCCGCATGATATCCGCACATCCCGTGAACTCCACCGCCGGGAGGAGTTGACGACGAGCAGATGTACAGCCATTTCACCGGAGTAGAATAGGTTCGAATTGTGGGGCGCGTGAAAGTTGTCTCAGATCCTGGAGACCGCCGTTAATATCGCCGCCGATGAGATTGGCGTTGTGCTTCTCGAGCTTAGCCGGAGACATTACAGTTTTTGCAAGTATTTGGTCGCGAAAGCCGGGTGCAAAACGCTCTATCTAATTTTCAATACGTTCTGTCGCATCGAAAGTTGAGCCATTTGGAACATGACAATAAGCCCAGAGGGTATGTTGTCCCTGTGGCGCACGAGTGAGATCAAAGAGCGACGGTTGACAAACGATGACGAAAGGTCTGTCAGCATGGTTGGCCGCGCCAAGGTGCAGATTGAGACGCTGAGATTTCTTCAAACGATCCGCCCAGATGAACCGTCGCAGCTTGAAAGCATTCTGTAGCTTTCCACGGAACCGGGCCTTTAAGCGCCCAATCGATTTTGAAAGCTCCTGGCCCATATCGATATCGTTGCAGTGACATAGCTTTAACCCTTTGGATTTTTAGCAATGCTGCTTCACATAGTGGCCGAGCCTTGAGCGAACAAACTTTCCACACTCGAGGCGTCAGGATTAGGACGCGTGTCTTCGCCATCAGTCTCGCGACCATCATCTAATCTGGCCAGGCGCTTGAATTCAGTGTTCGTTATCCCTCGCGTTAGAAGCAGAAGACCGGCCGCCCCCAATCCCGCGCCTAATGCATCTCGCCGCGTGCCGCCATAGACGGCAAGCGACGCCCCTGCTACACCCGCAAGCAAGCGAGCAGCCGGCGACCAATTCTCTTGGAGGAACTCGAATTGATAACCCTGCCGCTCGCGCCCTCCCTGAAGCGCCGGGTGATTGCCAGCTTCTTTGTGAACCTCAAGGTTGTTAGCAACCCCGTTGACTCCCTGAATCTGTTTTACACAAGTCAAGAGGTTATCGACTTCTGCCTCGAGTATTGGGCCGCTGAGGGAGACGTTGCCATTTTCCGAAGCCACTTCAATAGCGCCTGGATGCGAGACTATTCTGCCGAGCTTGGAGCGCACGCGATCAACGAGTACCGCGTCGTCAGTTTCAGCCGAACTAAGTCTTGATTGAATGTTTGCCGCAATCCCCTGTGCACGGTTGCTAAAGTCACGAGCGGTAATCTCAATTCCTTCACCAGCCTTCCTGGTTGCGGACGCGAGCTTGTCTCGCAAAAGCGCGCGTCGTCTTTTTCCTCGGTCCGGGTCAAGCAGATACATCAATCCGGTTCCAATTCCCAATCCTGCGCCAAACGCCAGTCCTTTGTTCATGGCTTTACCCTCTTTCTTCTTTGAACAACCGAGCAGAACTCATCTGTTTCTATCTTTAAACAGGCAGTATGCGGATTCTTGTCGCAATCGAAATGCCAACTGAGCAGTATTTCGGTAGCGAATCTTATACATGGACCAGGCAATGCAAATGCAAGCGATGGAGATATGACAGCCGGCATGCATCTTGCCTTTTCACAACCATGAAACGGCCTTTGATCAGGCAAAGAAAAAATCAGGGGATAGTTGACGAGCGTGCGGCGCGATCTTCGGGTCGCTCGCTCATAACTAAGCTCTATATCTCGCTGTGTGTTACTGGTACGGAAATAAATAGCGATGTTCCGATTTCATGCGACTACTAGCGAGCGACTTGTAAGAATACCTTTGAACGGAAGTTGACAAAGGAAGCTGGCTCGTCATGAGGCTTTACCATCGACTGGGATGAAGGTTGAATGCGTGACATAGGAGACTGCACATGAGCCGTGAGCAAAATATCGATCCACCGCAGCCGGGCGATGAGCCCGAGCTGCCGCCGCCGCCACGTGATCCTATCGAACCGGATCCGATGAACCCAAAGTCTGCACCACTGCCTGACGCGGAACCGGAGCCTGGGGAGCTTCCGAAGGAAGATTGGGAATGGGCTGAGCATGAAGATTGATGAGCGGAGTGCGATCCCACCGATCTCGTGTCCCAAGAATTACTATGCAACGCATAGAAACCCTGGTAATCGTATTCTCACTGCTGTTTGTGCTTGTAGGATGCAGCGTCGCAAAGCGAGCTTCCCGCAGTCCGGAAACGGATGCCTTGTTGCGCGCTGCGAGCGTGGGAAATGCCGACACCGTTAGGACACTATTGGCCTCTCCGAACGTTGACGTTAATGGCATCGATGATCACGGCAATACAGCCTTAATCCAGGCAGCGCGGTTCGGACACGATGAGGTAGTAACAGCGTTGCTCATCGCCAAAGCGGATGTGAAGACAAAGAATGATGAAGGCAAGACGGCTCTGATGCTGGCAGCCGAAGGCGGACATGATGAAACTGTTCGAGCGCTTACACAAGCCGGAGCTGGCCAGTAAACGCATGAGAAATTGAGTGGGCGGATGTTCCGGACGGGACGCAGCATTTCGCGCTGATCTGTGAAGATCCGGACGCCCCGAGCGGAGTGTTTACGCATTGGTTGCTGTATAACCTGCCTGCGGGCAGCCGAGAATTGGGAGAAGATGTTCCCAGGGATGCGGCGCTTTCGATCGGGGCGCGGCAGGGGACTAACAGCTTTGGCGATGTAGGTTATGGTGGAGCTTGCCCGCCAGCCGGCAACCGTGAGCATCGTTATGTCTTTAAGCTCTACGCGCTAGATAGTTACTTGGCAGTTCAGCCGAGCGCAAGGAAAGAATGGGCCGATACTTATCTGGAATTTGATGGAGAGATCCATCGAGAGCTATTGGAATTTACGAAATTCTGACGCCACAAAATGCGAGGGTAACTGATCGGACAAGCGAGAGGAGCAAACTATTAATGACGACCCACGAGAAACATGAAGAAAACGTGAGAAAGCTCAGAGAGATGATTAAGGGTATCGAGTTCGCGATGCTGACTACCATCGAGGACGATGGGAGCTTGCGTAGCCGTCCGATGGCGACACAAAGGATTGAGTTCGACGGAGATCTGTACTTCTTCACCAAAGTCAGCGCGCCCAAAGTCGACGAAGTCGTACGTGACCGTAACGTCTGCGTCTCTTATGCCGCCCGGGAAGATCAACGCTATGTCTCAATATCCGGACTGGCACGCCTTCTGTACGACCGCGCAAAGATGGAAGAGCTTTGGTTCCCAGACTTGGAAACATGGTTCCCTGACGGCCTCGAAGATCCAGAGCTGGCGCTGCTCTGGATCAGCGTCACACAAGCCGAGTATTGGGAAGGGCCGTTCGGTACGTTAGTGTACTTGTCGCGGATAAAGAAAATGGCTGCGGGAGCGCGTTTTGAAAGCGACGAGAACGAGAAACTCGAGCTGAAAGGTGAGAGGTGATGTAAATTGTGAAGTTGATAACCGGCACGTTCGTATTGCCTATTTGCTCGTTTTGCCGGACTAGATAGCCAGAGGAATTATAGAATCCAAAAACAAGAAGAGGTAGGTTATGCCGGGAAAAGGTGACGGTGATTTCCTCATCTTCGCTGGCACAGCCAGCGCTGACTTGGCCGCATCTATCGCACGCCATTTCGGCGTTGGGCTCGGCGCATCTTCGGTCGATCATTTTCCCGATGGTGAAGTGTCTGTGAAGCTGGACGAGCCCGTACGAGGGCGCGAGGTTTTCATCGTGCAAGCTACGTCTCCTCCGGTCAATGATCACCTTGTTGAACTGTTAGCATTCGCCGATGCCTGCCGTCGTGCGTCCGCCAAGGGCATCACCGCCATCGTACCCTACTTCGGTTATGCGCGCGCCGACAAGCGGCACGGTCGCCGCGAATCGATCTCTGCGAGTATGGTCGCCGATCTGTTGCAGGCAGTGGGCATTACTCACGTGGTCACAGTTGACGTGCACACGCAGCAACTTGAAGGCTTCTTCCGGATTCCCGTGGACAGCCTGACTGCAGTGCCAATACTTGTGGATGCCTTACGTGACCGGTTGCAGAAAGGAGCCGTCGTGGTTTCGCCAGATGCGGGTCGCGTGCGGATGGCGACTGAATTTGCGCACAGGCTTCAGACTTCAGTGGTCGTCTTGCACAAGAGGCGTGAGAGTGGGACTGAAACGAAGGTCACGCATCTGGTGGGTGAGGTCCGGGGGCGTGCGTGTTTGATTATTGACGACATGATTTCGACCGGCGGCACAATGGCGGAAAGTATTGAAGCATTGCTTAATGCTGATGCATCTCCGGAGATCATCGTTGCAGCAACGCACGGCCTGCTGCTGGACGGGGCGCGCGAGCACCTCTCTCACAAGAGTGTGCGTAAAGTCTTCGTCACTGATACGGTCGCCTCGATAGAAAAAGATTGGCCTCAGTTGCAAATCATCTCGGTTGCACCGTTGATTGCGGGAGCGATCCAGCGATTCATGACCGATGGATCGCTTAGCGACCTGTGCTGAAGGAGTAGGGGATATCCGTTTGGCAACCGATGATAATCCTACTGATGAAGAGGTTCATAACCAGCTGGAACAAACCGCGGGTGCGATGCACGCGCCGCGCGAATGAACCACAATAGAGGACGGGAGGCGATGAAAGTAGCAGAAGTGATGACTCGAAACGTTCAGTCCTGCACGCCCGAAACTAACCTTAGCCGCCGCGGCGATGCAGATGTGGAACGGCGACTGCAGGACACTGCCCGCGTAGCTAAAGAGTCGCATGAAGCTTGAAACAGTGTGAAGAGGTGATAGATATGGGAAAAGGAAAGAAACGAAGCGCGGATGACAAAGTGAGAAATGCCGAAGCTGAGCGGAAACGCGAAAGTGGAATCCCCGGTGGCGGGCAAGGCCGTAAGGATAAGATAGAAAGGTCTGGTGTATATCCAGTCTCTGCTCTGGAAGGAGCTAGCTCGGATGCAATGGTCCATGGTGAAGCTTCATGGGGTCAGGGCGAGCGAGGCGCGGCCGGCTATGAAGACTCTGGCGGTTCTGAGTTGATCTACTTAGGGGAGGAGTTGGGTGTAATTGGCGGCGGCACAGAAGGAGAAAGTGGCGCATATAAGCGAGAGAATGAGTCAAAGGGAGATACGAACATGAAGTGTAAAGAGATAATGACAAAAGACCCCGTCTGCTGTTTACCGGGTGATACAGTTGACCGGGCGGCTCAGTTGATGGATGACGAAAACGTTGGTTCCATTCCTGTAGTAGCGGACCAAAAAACCAAAAGGCTTCTCGGAATTGTTACCGACCGCGATCTGGCGCTAAAAGTGGTCGCCCCGGCACGCCACATTCCATCGGTCACGATCGAGGATGTGATGTCACGCGATCCAGTGACCTGCCATGCGGATGATGATCTGCAGAAAGTGGTAGATGATATGGAAAAGCACCAGGTCCGGCGCATTCCAGTAGTGAACGACAATAACCAGATCATCGGGATCATCGCCCAAGCCGACATCGCAACGCGCGCGAGAGAGCCTGAAACGACTGCTGAGGTAGTTGAGGAGATCTCAAAGTCAGTAGGTGCTTGAAGATTCGGAAGCGTTGTTTGGTTTCGCCTTTCATGCGCCGCAATCATCAAAGGAGTAATCTGGAAGCTCAACAGATTTTGCCTCAAGGCCCGGCTCAACGTCGCGCAGATTGGCAAAGGCAGAGCCTGCGCCCATTCCAAACATCGCGTGCCGAAATTCCGGACGGTTCACAATTGCCGAAGTCTTTGCATCGAGGGGTTGGACAGTCTGTCCGTGCGCACAAAGAATGGCAAGCGCCTGAGCAGCCACCAGCAAAATCGCTCTCAATTTCATAATCACCTGAGAAACCTGGAAAGAGCGGAGTTTTATTGCCTTCTGGAGTCACGTGGTTTGCCAGCGCGCTGCGATTGGTAGTTCGTCACGGTCGACGTCTCGAATCGTGAGTTTTCTGGTTGGGGGCACTTTTCCTTCCTTCCATAGAAAATCGCCCAACAGGCGTTGGGCCTGACTGGTCCAGAAGGAGTTTTCAGCTGACAGTCGCCTTTTTATCATACGCTCCACGTATCCGACTGCTTCTTCGTCAATTTGCACGAGCACCTCATGCTCGCTTCCACTGGGAGTCTTCACTCTGAAGCGGCGCTCGTTGGGTTCTTGTCGGGCACCTTCCAAATCCAGGATCGTGAAACCGTTCATCGTGATGATTTGAATCAGCGGCTCCGCTGAAACCTCTGCCGACGAAGGAGCAGTTGTCGCGGGTACTCGTGGTTGTTTTGAAAGGGCCGCGGCCACTGCATTGCGCAAGATTTCCGGGGTCATGGGCTTGCGCACGAAGTCGGTAGCGCCAAGTTTCATCGCATCGACCGCCAGTTCAATCGAGGCATATGCTGTCGCCATGATGACGCGCGCAGTCGCGTCGCGTTCATTGATTTGGCGCAGCGTTTCGAGGCCGTCCATGCCGGGCATTCTCTGATCCAGCAACACCGCATCCCAGCCTGACCCGTCGCCAAAGGCTTCCAGGCCTCGCTCACCGTCGCCCGCCTCGGCAACTTCGTACCCCGCCGCCTGTAGGGTTAGGCGCGTTACGCGCCGAATGTTTTCTTCGTCGTCGATAATCAAAATGCGCTTGCTCATTTACTAACTTCCTTTCGTGCGCCTTTTCCAGTGCCTCACGTTCAACAGCCTTAAGCGTCAGTCTCCCATTTGCCGGAGCGTGTCCGTCATTCCATAAGAAATCCGTTAAAAACTGTTCAGCCTGTTCTGTCCAGAAGCCTTTTCCAAGAGGCAAGTCATTCGGCACTTTCTCAACTACGGAGACCGCCTCGGGATCAATCTCGACAACAACCTGCTGCTCCCGCCCGTCGAACTTTCTCACGATAAAGCAACGCTCATTCGGTTGTTGCGGCACTACGCCGGCGATGTCTGTGGCGCGCAGGATGGTGAAGCCGTTTAACGTTACGTGAGGGGAGTGTTGGCGCTTACCATCTTCTGCCACATTTGGCGGGGGAAGTTCCTGTGTTTTTGCTAAAGCCGCAGCCAATGCGTTGCGCAGAATCTCCGGCGTCATCGGCTTGCGCACGAAGTCTGTCGCTCCAAGCAACAATCAGCACACGATTAGGCATGGCTCACCCCCTGCCTGGATTCAGACACTGCCGCGAGCGGCAGAGTGAAGGTGAAAGTTGTGCCGCGCCCAACTTCCGATTGCACGCTGATCTGCCCGCCGTGAGCTTCCACAATTGATTTCGAGATCGTCAGTCCTAGTCCCGCCCCTCCGGTAGGTGCGTCAGGAACCTGCACAAACTTATCGAAGATGTGCGGCAGGTATTCGGTTGGTATGCCGCTCCCCGTATCACGGACGGAAACAGAGATATGATTGTCGCGTCGTGCGGCGCTGATTTTGATCTCACCGTTTTTTGTATGTCGCAGAGCGTTGATGACGAGGTTGCTGATTACGCGCTCTATTTGCAACCGGTCAACCAATACCCACGGAAGTTCAACAGGGGCATCAATGTTCAGTTCCAGGCCTTTTGCTTCCACCTGCGGGCGCAACTCCTTGACAGCCGTTGTGAGTAGATCTCTGGCGCTAACGGTGGCGAGCTGCGGCTGACTTTCACCCGCTTCAATCCTGGAAAGATCGAGCAGGTCCCGCATCAGTTTATCGAGCCGCTCACAGTCCTGGCGGCAAGCTTGCAGCACTTCGTTTTGGTTATCGGTTAACTCTCCGAGCGCGCCTTCGAGCAGTAAGTGAACAC
>WNFU01007636.1_pt1 | contig 12738 bp, 7 predicted proteins | sample 5400121 | NCBI WGS metagenome assembly WNFU01 (sample SAMN13153360, study PRJNA577476) | soil metagenome | isolation source: 100 cm soil or saprolite under grassland replicate 1 | place: USA:California | collected 2016-06-15 | reverse complement strand
CCGGGGCAGACTTTAGAACGTGACAAAGCGCCTGAAACCAGGTCGTCACGTCAATCAAAGAACGAAACTGCGACCGGCAAATCAACAAAATCGGTCGCGATAAGATGATGGCGTATTTGTCATCATTTTATGGAACGGAGCTATGGACACGCGCCTACTTGCTTGGTTAGGGCAGGCGCGAAACATCGCGCACGATGTCGTGACTATTGAGAGTTAAGGCTTCCGTTTGGTCGCTCTATGCCGCTTGTCGGCAGACGGTCTGACGGGCGCCTGTTTTGAACCGGTCGGTTTCCGCGCGGCGTCGCCGGGGTGCGTCTTCCCTTGGTCTGCCGCTTCATTCCTGTTCAATTCGTCGAGTTTGCTGAATGCCGCTTTTGCCTCCGCCTGCCGACCGAGTTTCTGGTACGCGCGGCCCAGCAGAAAGTAGGCCTGTTTCAACTGCGGTTCCAGTTCGAGCGCGGCTTTCAGTTCCGGGATGGCGGCTTCGGTTTGTCCGTCCTGATAGAGAGCATTGCCCAGGGCGAAGCGGCCCGCCGCTGAATCGGGGGCGAAGGCCGCGGCTTTGCGTAGATACTCGACGGCCCGCTCGCTCTCCTGCTTGTAGATGTAGCAGGCCCCGAGGCCGTAGGCGATCGTATAATTGAGCGGCCCAATCCCCTCGGCCTGGGCATAATAGGCGATCGCTTCATCGAACTTGGACTGGGAGCGTTTCAATTCTCCGAGCGCAGTCAATACTTCGATCGAGCCGGGAGAGGCTTTCAGCGCGGCCTGAAATTCGGCTTCCGCTTCGGTGGGGTTCTCCTGCGCCAGCGCCGCCTCGGCCATTAGCATATGGACGCGGGCGGAATCAGGCGCCAGCGCGTAAAGCCGTTGATACTCCTGCTGTGAGAGCGCCTTCGCGACGATGGCCAGGTAATAGAGCGCGTCAATGTTGCGCGGGGCAGACGCCAACGCCGTCTGCAACTCCTGATACGCCCGCTGAAAATTCCCCTGCGCCAATTCCGCCCGAGCCAGGAAGACACGCTCCGTCGCGTCATTCGGGTATTGGCGGAGACGCTTCTCCGCCAGTTCGGCCGCCCGCTGGGGATCTCCCTGATAGAGCGCTCGAGCGCTTTCCGACATGGCGGGCGCCGTGGTTGGAGCTTGCGCAAAACATTCTGCGCAAGCTCCAGTCAGAAGCAGCAGGCGGACTGACTGGATGAAAAGCAGAGACAGAACCGTCGCCGCCCGGCGCAGAGACGATCCCGCCCACAGTCCGCGGCACTCGCTGATCCGAATCTGAAACATACTTGAGCGCAGAGATCGGAAATACGATAGTTGATAAATACGTTGAAATCGTAGGCGTCCGGAACGCTCGCGTATGCTAGCAATTGGCTCAGAATAGCGTCAAACCTGCGGTCTTTCATCGAAAGCAGGCTCGATTGACGCTGCTTGCGGCGGCGTGATAGAAGGCCGAACATTCATTGAGGTAGTGATATCGCCTGTTGTGCGGGTGTTCAAAATGTTTCCGAATAGATCATCATCCCTTGTTTCTGTAGGTATAGCGCTAACACTTTGGTTCTGCGTCCTGGCGCAACAGAAAAAAACTCCGCTGACCATTCAGGCGCCCGGTCCTTCAACCCACGCCGCGTCGGGCGTGAGCTTTACGGATGGCGCCGGCGACGCCGGTCTCGGCGGCTTTCGCCATCTTTCTGGCGCTCCCGCCAAGGATTACCTGATCGAGACCACCGGCTCCGGCTGCGCGTTTCTCGACTACGACAATGACGGGTGGTTGGATATCTATCTGGTCAATGGCGCGACGCTCGACGTCCTGCGGGACAAAACGAAGGCGCCGCGCGCCGCGCTCTATCGCAATAATCACGACGGCGGCTTCACGGATGTTACCGACAGGGCGCGCGTAGCCAATGAACGATGGGGGCAAGGCGTCTGCGTTGGGGATTTCGATAACGACGGCTGGGAAGATCTCTACGTTTCCAACTTCGGCCGCAATCGTTTGTATCGCAACAACCACGACGGGACCTTCACGGACGTGGCGGAAAAGGCCGGAGTAACGGCCGGGGGATGGTCAACTGGATGCGCCTTCGGCGATTACAACGGAGACGGGCGGCTTGATCTTTTCGTCGCCGGTTACATCATGCTCGACCTGAATAACTTGCCTCCGGCGGGTACCGGCTCGGTTGTCGCGGGCGGGAAAACAGATGAAGGGAAGGGGGCCGGCGCGATGGGAGCGGCCTATGTGGCCGGAAGCGGCTCTTGCCAGTATCGCGGTCAGCGGGTGATGTGCGGGCCCTTGGGGCTGAAGGGCGCGCCGGATCACCTCTTCCGGAACAATGGCGACGGAACTTTTACCGAAGTCAGCAAGCAGGCGGGGGTTGACGACAGCGCCCGATATTATGGCTTAGGCGTCGCCTGGTTTGATTATGACGATGACGGCCGGCCGGATTTGATCGTGGCCAATGATTCGACGCCTAATTACCTTTACCATAATAAAGGCGACGGGACGTTTGAGGATGTCAGCTATCTGTCCGGCGCGGCGCTCAACGAAAACGGCCGAGCGCAGGCGCACATGGGCGTCGCCATCGGCGATTACGACGGCGACGGGCGCGATGACATTCACATCACCAACTTCGCAGACGATTCGAATGTGCTGTATCACAACGACGGCGGCGGGATTTTCACGGACGTCACGTTCGCGTCCGGCTTGGGGGAGGTCTCCATTCCGTTTCTCGGCTGGGGAACGAACTTTTTTGATTATGACAATGACGGCGCGCTGGATCTACTGGTTGTCAACGGGCACGTTTATCCCATCGCCGACGTTGCGGACTGGGGGACTTCCTATAAGCAACGCCCGCTGCTGTTCCGTAACGTGAAGGGGAAGTTTTATGAGATCGGTTCAAGCGCCGGCGCCGCGTTCAATCTTCCCAGAGCTTCCCGCGGATCGGCGATTGGAGATTTCGATAACGACGGCGATCTCGACATTCTGATTAACAACATTGATGACGCCCCGACGCTGCTGCGGAATGACGGCGGCGCCAGCGCGGGGCATTGGCTGGGCGTCAAACTGGTCGGCGATCCGAAGCGGAAATCTCCGCGAGACGCGATTGGCGCGACCGTCCTCTGTACCGTCGGCGGAAAGACCATGCGCGCCGAAGTCGCCAGCGGGCGCAGTTACAATTCACAATCCGACCTGCGCGTACATTTCGGGCTGGGGGCGTTCACGAAGGTCGACCGTCTCGAAGTCCGCTGGCCCAATGGGAAAGCCGAACAATACGCGATCAAAGCCGTGGACCGAATAATCACCCTCGAACAAGGGGTTAAACCTTGACAGGTTAGGGCTCCGGGCAGAGAATACGTAAGCGCTTAACTAAGCGTTTACGTATTAAGCAAGCACAGACACATAAGATCATCCCCACAGTTCAGTAAAGAATGACCGGCAGCGATTTGCTTGGCCTGTCGGGAATTTACCTCAAAAAAGTCAGACCACGTTTTGCTGGGACCGTCCTTCGCGTAACAGAAAAGATTTCGGAGAAGCTGCGTTCCTTACCCCGAAGGATTCCTTTGGAGAGTCGCATCGTTTTTTCTCAGCGGAGCGTTCGGAAAAGCGGCGAGCTTCTTCAACGAGTACAACAAAACAATTGAGGATTTCGACCAGTCTCAACCAAGAGGAGGAAGACCATGTCTGAGAAATTGGTACGCTTGAGAGGCTCAGGATTAGGTTCTTTTCTGACTTTCTGGCTGTTGTTCGCCGCCCTGACCGTTTCGGGACAGGCGCAGAGTAGTAACGCGACGCTGAGCGGCGCCGTGACCGATCCGTCAGGCGCCGTGGTGGCCGGCGCCGAACTGACGCTGACCAATACGGCCACTAACTTTGAAGCCAAATTCACCACCAACGACAGGGGCGAATTCACCTTCCGCAATCTGACGCCCGGCACCTACGATCTGAAGGTCAGCAAGAGCGGCTTTCAGAACTATGTGCAGAAAGGCATCATCCTGACCATCAACGCCGTCGGCCGCGCTGACGTCATGCTTCAAATCGGCGGCCAGACCGAAACGGTCACTGTGACAGGTGACGCTTCACCCATCAATTTTGAAAACGCCACGATTCAAGGCGGCGTCCCGCCGGAGACGCTCAATAACCTCCCGATTGTCGTGGGCGGCGCGCCGCGCTCTTCGATGGGGCTGGCGGTGCTCCTGCCCGGCGTCGCCACCGGCAGCAGCGGTCAGGCGTTCAACGCCCGCATCAACGGCGGGCTGCAGATGGGCGATGAGGCCGTCTTCGACGGAGTCAGCATGCAACAAGGTTTCATGAACCAGTCCGGGATGGTATCGCTCCAGGGCGACTTCCAGATGTCGCCGGACATGGTCGCCGAAGTGAAAGTGGTGACTTCCAATTACGACGCGCAATACGGCTCTTCGACCTCGGGCCAGTTGATCGTAGTGACCAAATCAGGGGGGACTCAGTATCACGGCGCGCTGTTCGAATATCACCGCAACCGGGCGCTCAACGCCCGTCAGTGGGGCGCCGCTGAACGTCCCTTCAATATTCAGAACAACTTCGGCGCGAATATCGGCGGGCCTGTCTGGCTGCCGAAGAAGATTTTCGGGCCGGCGGGGTACGGAAAGAATGGCAAACACCGAACCTTCTTCTATTTCAACTTTGAATCGTTCCGCGCCGCCGGCGGCGCCAACGTCCCAACTTTATCAATTCCTTCTGCCAAGGCGCGGCGCGGCGACTTCACCGACTGGAGAGACGCCGGCGGAAATCTGATCCCGGTCTACGACCCTCTGACCACGCGACCGAATCCGGCTTTCAACCCGGACCCGAAGGTTGGGGCCAGCGCCACGAACCAGCCGTTCCTACGAGATCAGGTCTCGTGCAATGGCATTCTGAATGTGATCTGCCCGGCCCGCATTAATCTTAATCCGATCGCCGCCGCTTACCTGAAATTTATGCCTGATCCGAACCGGCCTGGCGAACAGGACAATTACCAGGTGCCGCGAGCCGTGCCGAACACGCTGATCAATGGCTCCAATGTGTATATGTTCCGCATTGACCATAACATCGGAGACAGCGATCACTTCTACTTCACCTACTGGCGACAGTATGCGGCCATTAACCTGGCTTCGGCCCTGCCGGCAGCGATTGCGACCGAAAGCCCGACCACGCCGCAGAACTCCCCCATTCCGCGCTTCAACTGGGAGCACATTTTCGGCCCACGACTGACGAATCACTTTTCGGTGGGCTATCTCAACCGTAATGAAGGGTACGGTTCACTCAACCTCGATTTCGTCGACCAACTCCCACAGGTCAAAGGAGTCGCCAGCAATCTTTACCTGCCGCAGTTCAACTTCCAAAAGGACGACCGCTTCACGCAGATCGGCAACAGTAGCGGGATCAACGCCCGGAACATCACGACTCGCCCGACCTGGGTGGTCAACGACCTGCTGAGCTGGGTCGTCGGCAACCACACGCTGAAGTTCGGCGGCGAGTGGCGCAATGCCGGCGGAAACATCAGGCAGGGCACCAACGAATCGGGCACATTCACGTTTAATCGGGATACGACCAGCCTGCCTTTTGTCAACAGCGGACACCCGATTGCCGGATTCCTGCTCGGCGCGGTCAGCAGCGCTAACGTTGACTTCCGCACCGTCAGCGCGTGGTATCCGCGTCAAAATGTTTATGTGGCGCACGGCGGCGATACCTGGAAAATGACTCCCAAGCTGACTGTCAATTACGGCCTGCGCTGGGACGTGTTTACGCCGTTCCGCGAGAAGTTCGACCGCTTCTCGTTCTTCGACCCGGTCGGAGCGAACCCCGGCGCCGGAGGGCGTCCCGGCCGCCTGGCGTTCGCCGGCGACGGCTATGGTTCGGCGAGCTTCGGTAGTGAATTCCCTGAAAAGACCTGGAAGAAGGGATTTGCGCCGCGATTCGGCGTCGCCTATTCGTGGGATCAGAAGACGGTGATCCGCGCCGGTTATGGCGTCTTCTTTACCCAGGCCTTCTATCCCGGCTGGGGCGGCGGCATGTCGCTCGACGGGTTCAACCTCAACCAGGCCTTTAACACGACCGGCTTCAGCGGGATTGTACCGGCCTTCTATTTGCAGGATGGATTCCCGCAGAACTTCAGCCGGCCCCCGTTCATCAAGGAAGATTTCAGAAATGGACAAGGCATTCTTTATCGACCCGTTGACGCCAACCGGCGGCCTTACTCGCAGCAATGGAACCTGACCATTGAGCGCGAACTGCCGCGTGGCGTCTTCGCTAGCGTGGCCTATGTGGGCAACAAAGGCACTCGCCTGCCGTCGAATCTGCAGCCGCTCAACGTGCTGAACCCGAACGATTCGAAGGTCAAGGCGCTCGGGCCAAGCCTGCTTGAGAACTTCGCCGCGGGCGAGACGGTGAAGTTCGCCGGAACTCCGAGGGAAGTCAGGATCCCTTACACAGGGTGGAGAGAGCAAATGCAGAGTTGCGCGCCGAGTGTGGCGCAGGCCCTGCTGCCCTATCCGCAATACTGCTCGACCCTCCAGGGACTGAATGAGAATGTCGGCAACTCGACCTATCACTCATTCCAGGCCAAGGCGGAGAGACGGTTCAGCAAGGGCGTTTTCATGCTCGTCTCCTATACCTTCTCCAAACTGATCACCGACGCTTCCGACGCCACCCAGCGAGACGCCACCACCTGGAACGCCTCGCAGGGCGTCATCTCGCCGTTCGAGCGCCGCCGGAACCGCACGCTGGCCGCGGATGACGTGCCGCAGGTGCTGTCGGCAGCCTTCGTTTATGAACTGCCATTTGGGAAGAGCAAGCGGTATCTCAACGGTGGAGTGGGCGCCGCCGTCTTCGGCGGGTGGCAGGCCAGCACGATTTTCCGCTACTCGCGCGGCATTCCGTTCTACTTCCGCTCCAGCCAGTGCAACGTGCCGAGCCAGTTCCGGCAGGGTTGCGTAGTGGGAATCAAACCGGGAGCCGATCCCTTCTTGCAGGACGTCAATAACTTCGATCCGGGCAAAGGGCCGCTCTTCAACATCAACGCCTTCGAACCGCTTTCGGCCTTCACACAGTTCGGGTACACGGGAAGCGGCGTGCGTATCACAAACCTGAGAGGGTCGAACTTTAAGAACACTGATTTCACGCTGATCAAAAACATTCAGATCGGCGAGAAGCTGAGATTCCAGTTGCGAGGAGAATTCTTCAATCTCTTCAACCAGCATTTCTTCGTCAATGCCGTGGGCACACCCGATAATATCAGTGGCGGGGGGGGGACTTTCGCGCCCTTCGACACGAATATTGCCAGCCCGAACTTTGGACGCTCTACTGGCAGTGTCTCCGATCCCAGAACGATTCAGATCGGCGCGAGGTTTGAGTTCTGACGCCCGAATTATCCTGGAAACAAAGCGGCGCCTCACGATGGTCAGGAGGCGCCGCTTTTTATGGTCTTTGAGAAATAAATATGACAACACTTCTTCAGCCGCGCCAGCGGCGATTGAGCCTAGCCCGGCTTTTCAAAGCCAATGAGGTTAAGTTAGCGGTTAGTGGCGCGGACTTTAGTCCGCGCGCCAGCCGTCAGCGCGGACTAAAGTCCGCGCCACTAATCGCGCCAGATGCCTAACTTAACCTCATTGGCTTTGAAAAGCCGGGCTAGGCTCACATGGTCGCTGCGGCGACCGAGAAGGCGGTTGTTATATTTATTTCGCAAAGGCTATTAAAAGCGGTTCTCATGCGCCACAAGATCACAGTCATTCTGTTTCTGTTTCTGTCGTTCAACGGCGATTCATTCGCTCAGCAAAATTTGCCGGCCCCACTCGAAAAGCTTTTCGCCAAGGGTGTCGAGGCGCTGAAATCCGGCGACCTTGAAACGGCCGAGAAAACGTTCTCGGAAGCGTTACGTCAGGGTGGCAAGCATCCGCTGGTCTATCACAACCTAGGCGTCATCTCACAACAGCGTGGAGATCATCAGCGGGCTGTCGCGCATTTTCGCGCGGCGATCCGCCTGCAGCCCGATTACGGCCCGTCGCGGCTCCTGATCGGCTCCAGCCTGCTCGCGCTCGGAAAAAACGCCGAAGCCGCGCGCGAACTGGAACGCGCCGTCAACCTGCTGCCCGACGAGCCACAGGCGCGCCTGCTGCTGGCCCGGGCCTACGAAGGTTCCGGCGACCGGCTGGCGGCCGTGAAGGAATATCAAAAACTGGTGGAGCTCGCCCCGCAGGAAGGGGAGTACGCTTATCAACTGGGAGGGGCCTACATGAAGCTCTCCGCATGGTGTTATCAGCGGATTGCCCGGCTCGATTCCAACTCGGCGCGGCTCAGTCAGAGTCTGGGGCAGGAGTATCTGTCACAGGGAAAATATGATCTGGCGATCGGCGCCTACCAACAGGCCGCGCGATCAGATCCGAAGCTGCCGGAGATTCATCTGGCTCTGGCTCTGATCTATCTTGAGCTGAAAAGATATGATGACGCGATGGAGGAAATTGACCTCGAACTGAAACTGGTTCCGGAAAGCAAAACCGCACGGGAGACGAAAAAGAAGATTGAAGCCGCCAAAGCCGCTCAGTAGCCGTCATTAGACCACGAAAGACGAACGACAAGCTGGTGATCGCCACTATGCGAAAAACGGATTCCGTCATCCTTATTGCCGTTCTGAGCTCGTTTCTATCGCCGCCCATGTCAGCGCAGACACCCGCGCCGCAGCAGGAGGACTCGCTCATCAAGGTCGCCCCGCCGGCGACGGCGGATTTGCCGCTCGATCCGGCGCGACGCCTTGAGTTCGAAAAAGCCATGCGCGAGCGTGATTACAAGCGCGCCGAGACGATCCTGGTCAAGGAGGCGGAGGGTGATCCGAAGTCATTGCGCGCCGCAAAGCTGTTGACGAAGGCCGGAGGGATCTTCTTTCTCGACGGTCAGTATCTGAATGCGGCCATCGCCTACAAGAAAGCTGACACGATTGCGCCGCTCGATGAACGCAGCCGGTTCACGATGGCGATGTCTTACGTCAAACTCAATCGGCGCGACTGGGCGAAGCCCGAACTCGAAAAGCTCTCTTCGCTGGATCCGAAGAACGCGCTCTATCTGTACTGGCTCGCGCGACTCGATTACGACGCGCAGCAATACAACTCAGCGATCGCCAAACTACAGAAGGTCATCGAGCTCGATCCGCAGATGATGCGGGCTTATGATAACCTGGGGCTCTGTTACGACTACCTGGGCAAGTACGACGAGGCGATCGCGAGCTACAACCGCGCGGTCGAACTCAATCGGGAGCAGGCGCAGCCCTCGCCCTGGCCGCACGTGAATCTGGCGATCTCGCTGATGGCGGTCAGCAGACTGACGGAAGCCGAGAATCATTTGCGCAAGGCCGTTGCGTACGACGCGCGGCTGCCACAGGCGCATTATCAACTCGGGCAGGCGCTGGAGAAGCAGGGGAAAGATGCGGAGGCGATTCAGTCGCTCAAGCGGGCGGCGGCGCTCGATCCAACCTACCCCGAACCGCATTACACTTTGGGCAGGATTTATCAAAGGCAGGGCAAGAGCGAGGAAGCGAAAAAGTCCATCGAGCGATTTCAGCAATTGAAGAAGACCAAGACTCCATGAGAATCAAAGACGTCGCCGGACTGGCGGGAGTCTCGACCGCCACCGTCTCGCATGTGATCAACAACACGCGGTTCGTCAGCGAAGAGACCAGACAGAAAGTCCTGGCCGCGATTGAGAAATGCAACTACACGCCGAACGCCCACGCGCGCAGCCTCGCTTCAGGGCGCAGCCGCACTCTGGGCTTGATCATCTCGGACATTAACAACCCGTTCTTCCCCGAACTTATCAAGAGCATTGAGGAGAAGGCCAGTTCGCATGGTTACGGCGTCATCCTGGCGAACACGAACTACGATCCGAAGCGCACCATCGCGTGTGTGCAGCGGATGATCGAACAGAACGTGTGCGGAGTGGCGGTTATGACGTCGGAGATGGACATGTCGTTGAGTGAGCGATTGGCGGCCAGGCGAACCGCCGTGGTCTTTCTCGACGTGGGACAGGTCGGCGCGCATATGAGCAACATCGTCGTCAATTACGAAAAAGGCATTCGCGAAGGCGTCGAGCACCTGCTATCGCTCGGCCACCGGCGCATTGCTTACGTCAGCGGGCCTCCGCATTTGAAATCGGCGGCGCGACGCCGCGCGGCCTTCATCAAGATCATGAAGAAGTACCAGGACTCGCTCCACACGACGCCGTTCATCTACGAGGGCGATTTCAAAACCGGCGGCGGGCAAAGGGCGGCGGCGGAGATTCTGCGTCTTCGCCCGACGCCGACGGCGATCGTCTCGGGCAACGACCTGATGGCGATCGGCGCGCTGCGCGAGTTGAAGAGCGCGGGGTTGCGCGCGCCGCAAGACATCTCCGTGATCGGGTTTGACGACATCGGTTTTGCGGCGCTCGCCGAGCCGCCACTGACGACCATCTTGATCCCGAGGGCCGAAATCGGAGGGGCCGCGGTCGAGGCGCTTCTCCATACGATCAAGGCCGAAGACAGCGTGGGTCGTGAATTCAAAGTCAGCACCCACCTCGTCGTGCGTGAATCAACCGGGGCGGCGCGGCCACAAAAGAGGGGGAGCAAGAAAGGCTGAAGGATCATGCCCTAATATTTTCCTCTCCCCCATTTTCCTGTTGGCAAAAACCCAAGACAGGAAAATGGGGGAGAGGAAAATATCTGCCCTTATTTGCGATGACAAATATCGAATCTACACATCAAGAAAGAGAGAGCATCTCATGAACCGCCTGTTAAAACGGACAATATTGACGTTGGCGCCACTGTGCTGGCTGGCCGGCGATACCATGGCGCAATCGAGCTATAGTGTGGCCTCACCCGACAAGAGGATCGTAGTGAATATCCGAACCGGCGACCGCATCAGATACGACGTGCTGCTGAACGGCAGATCGCTGCTGCAGGACTCCACGCTCTCGATCAACATTGATCAGAAAACATTGGGGCTGGAGCCTAAGGTCAAAGCCGTTAAGGAAGGCAGCCACGATCAGATGCTTGAGCCCGCCGTCAGGCAGAAGGCCGCGACGATTCGTGAAAACTACAATGAATTACGGCTCGAAATGGAGGGCGGTTATGCGGTCGTCTTCCGCGCTTACAACGAAGGCGCGGCGTACCGCCTGGAAACATCGCTCCCACAGAACGAGGTGAAGGTTTATAGCGAAGAAGCGAGTTTCAACTTCACTGACAATTACACCGTCTATTATCCGCAGGAAGAGAGTCTCTTTTCGCATAACGAAAGACAGTTTCTTCCTCGCCCGCTGAAGGAGATCGTTCCGGCGGCCATCGCCACCCTTCCCGCGGTCGTGGACGCGGGAGGCGGCGTCAAAATCGCCATCGCTGAGTCGGACATTGAGGACTATCCGGGGCTGTGGCTGCGCGGCGGGAGCAACACGGGGCTGTCAGCGTTCTTCCCGCCGTACCCCCTTAAGGAGAAACTGGAGACAGACCGCGACTACAAAATCACTCAGACCGCCGACTACATTGCCGTGACGAAGGGCGCGCGCGCCTATCCCTGGCGACTGCTGGGGATCGCCGAAAAAGACGGCGACCTGATCACGAATTCGCTGGTCTGGCTGCTCGCCAAACCTTCGCAGTTGCAGGACACGTCGTGGATCAGGCCGGGCAAGGTGGCCTGGGACTGGTGGAACGCCAATAACATCTACGGCGTGGATTTCAAATCCGGCGTCAACACCGCGACCTACAAATACTATATTGACTTCGCCTCGAAGTACGGCATCGAGTACATCATCCTGGACGAAGGCTGGTACAAGCTCGGCAATCTGTTGGATGTCGTCCCCGAGATGAATATCGAGGAGCTAACGGCCTACGCCAAGCGGAAGAACGTGGGAATCATTTTATGGGTCGTCTGGAAGACACTCGACGATCAGTTCGAGCCGGCGCTGGCGCAGTTCGAGAAGTGGGGGATCAAAGGCGTCAAGGTCGATTTCATGCAGCGGGATGACCAGCCGGTAATCAATTTCTATCACAAGGTCTGCCGCGAAGCCGCAAAGCGCAAAATGCTGGTTGATTTTCACGGCGCGATCCGACCGGCGACGATGACGCGGACGTGGCCCAACCTGATCAACGTGGAAGGGGTCAGAGGCCTTGAATGGAGCAAGTGGAGCGCGGACGCCAATCCGGAACATAACGTCACGCTGCCCTTCACGCGGATGTTTCTCGGCCCGATGGATTACACGCCGGGCGCCATGGTGAACGCCTCGAAGAAAAGCTTCGCCCAGATCTTCGAGCGCCCGATGAGCCTCGGCACGCGCTGCCATCAACTGGCGATGTACGTCGTTTACGAAAGTCCGTTGCAGATGCTCGCTGACAATCCCTCGAATTACCTGCGCGAGCCGGAAGCCATGGAGTTCCTCGGTCTCGTCCCCTCGGTGTGGGACGAGACGAAAGCCCTCGACGCCAAAATGGGGGATTACGTGGTGGTCGCCCGGAGAAAGGGGCGCGACTGGTATGTCGGCGCTATGACCGATTGGACTTCACGTGAACTGGAAATTGACTTCTCCTTCCTGCCCTCAGGCGGTTTCCAGATGGAAGCCTGGCAAGACGGGGCGAACGCCGATCGTCGCGCGGATGATTACAGGAAGGTGAAAAGCCAGGTGAGCAAGACCACCCGGCTTAAGATCCGACTGGCTGAAGGAGGCGGCTGGGTGGCGAGAATTCGTCCCTCAAGCGGTTATTGACCTGTTTA
>WNFU01007635.1_pt1 | contig 12738 bp, 14 predicted proteins | sample 5400121 | NCBI WGS metagenome assembly WNFU01 (sample SAMN13153360, study PRJNA577476) | soil metagenome | isolation source: 100 cm soil or saprolite under grassland replicate 1 | place: USA:California | collected 2016-06-15 | reverse complement strand
GAACGGGTGTTTCCGAATCGCGATAGGTCGTCTAGCGCCTGACGCGCGCCCGGATCGCGAAGCTCACCTCGTGCGAGCCGTCCTCGAGGTCGACGCGGAGCACGAACGTGCCCGCACCCAGCGCACGGGTGCTCAGGTCGTACGAGTACCGGTTCGCGTGGCGTTCGTAACGGAACGTCGCGCCCGCGGGAGCGAGGTCGGTCGTCTCGACGACATCTCCGACCGTCCTGAACACGTGGAGCGTGGGCGTCGCGGTCGCGACGAAGCCCCCCCTCCAGTCGACGAGCTGGAACTCGACCGGGAGCCTCTTGCCCAGCTCGAGCTCGGCGGTGCCGTCGTTCAGGAGAGGAGACGCAAATCCGATGAACTGGTACGGCGGCGGGGGCGGCAGGGGGGGCGGCGGGGAATCGGTCACTTGCGGACGGACGTGCCACACGACGGCCGTGTACCCTGCCTCACCTACGACGGTGCCATCGTTGTTCAGGTCGTATGCGCGAGAGAGCGTGTCGGTGGCTTCCGGCATCGGGAGATCGATCCTGCCTTGCTCGGGCGACCAGAAGAATGCACGAACAGCTGTTGCTGTTGCTGGAGAGCCCTGGGCGGAGCGATGCCCGACCACCTCGTCCCGGTCGTTGAGTGCTTCTCCCCCGCTCTCCGCCCGCGTCAACAGGGAATCGACTACCCCGCCCGCGGGATCGAGATCGATCATCCCGGCCTCGGGTGTCCAGAGAAACGCGTGGATGATTTTCAAAGGATCACCCCACGGGGTGTACACCGGGTCGCCATTTGTGTCGCGCAACTGGACCTCGCTCCATCCGGTCACGTGCCCCAGCGCGTTGATACCGGTCGCTCCGCTGCCGGTGCCGCCCGGGAGAGTCCCCAGGTCCTGCATCGCGCCGTCCGGCGTCCAAAGGAATGCGTGTTGGCGTCCGCTCAGCATGTGGGACCACCCGACGACCTCGCCCCGGTCGTTCACGTCCTGGGCGCTGCTCGAGAACCCTCCGAGCGTGCCGAGCGCCTTGCTCGAGATCCTCCAGCTTGCATCGACGGTCCACATCATCGCGGCGTCCCCCGAGCCGGTGCCTTCCACGTCTCCGACGATCTGTCCGACGTTGTTGACGGCATTGGCGCGGCTGTCGTCGCCACCCGGGGCGCCGAGATCGAGCGTCGCTCCCCCCACCCACGCGCAGGCGTGGAACGGGTATACGTAGCCCGCGGTGAGGCCGCACACGCCGACGACGACCCCGAGGTCGTTCAGGGCGAGCGCGAGCGACCTGCCGCCCAATCCCGGCAGGCGCTGGACGCTACCGTCGCCGTTCCACAGGACTGCTTGCCAGTCGCTCTTTCCCGCGACCTGTCCGTAAGCATTCACCCCCCGCGCCGACTCGGGCCCCAGGATCGTGCTGGGGATCTCCTGCGCGAACGCAGTGCCGGTCGACGACGAGAACGCCTGAAGGATCGCGAGCACCGCGAGCTGCAGCAGCTTCACTCTCATGAGGCCCCCTTGGGGCGATACTTCGGCCATCGAGAGAGGCCGGCGCCCGCGCTTGCACGATTCCACGGTTTGGGTTCGGGGGTCCGCGACAAACCGTCGCAGCCGGGCGTAAATTCACCGACGGTCCTGACGCGCCAGGCCGTGTGACCCCCGGGGGCCGAGTCACGGTCTCCTCGAGGGCGTTGAAGGATCAGAGCTCCCGCGCTAGCGCTCATCCTCCAACACGCAGCCCTCGAAAGGGACAGGATCCATGTCGAGCCGCCTTCACGTTGCCGCTGCTGTCGGTCTCCTCGCTGCGCTCTCCGCCTCGCGCGCGACGGCTGCCGAGCCACGGGCGTCCATCGCGCAACCGGACATGCCCGCGGCGCTCGCGCTGTCACCGGACGAGGTGGTCGCGCTCAAGCTCGTCGCCAAGGGTACGCAGAATTACGAGTGCCGCTCGAAGCAGGGCGCTCCCGAGCAATATGAGTGGGCGCTCGTCGCGCCGGAAGCGGAGCTGTTCGACGCCGGGAAGAAGGTCGGCAAGCACTACGCCGGGCCGACCTGGGAGAACACGAAGGACGGCAGCAAGGTCGTCGGGGAAGTGAAGGCTCGCGCCGATTCGCCGAAACCGGATGCCATTCCGTGGCTGCTACTGACGGTGAAGCAACCGGCGACCCAGGGCGCGTTCGCGCGCGTCACGAGCGTGCAGCGCGCCGAGACGCAAGGCGGCAAGCCGCCCGCTGGCGCTTGCAAGCCCGGCGAGACGCGGAAGGTCCCTTACAGCGCGGTCTACTACTTCGCGCGCCCGAAGGCGTAGCGCGGTCCGCGCCGAGGGTCCGCGCCCGGCCGACCTGAACGCCAAAGTGCCGCGCCCCGCCGCCGCCGTTACGCTCGTCGAATGGAACTCGCCGCGAGCCGCGAACACGTGGCTGCGGAGGTCGTCGTCGTCGGCGCCGGACCTGCTGGCCTGGCGGTGGGCGCCTGTCTGCGGCGGGCCGGGATCGACTTCGTCCTCCTCGAGAAGGAGCAGGAGGTCGGGGCGACGTGGCGCCGCCACTACGACCGGCTGCACCTTCACACCGACCGCGCTCACTCGTCGCTGCCGTACCTCCCGCTGCCTCGGCACTACCCCCGCTACCCGTCCCGCCAGCAGGTCGTCGAGTACCTCGATGCGTACGCGCGCGCCTTCTCCCTCGTGCCCCGGTACGGCGAGGAGGTCACGGCCGCCCGGCGGCGGGACGAGGGCTGGGACGTCGAGACCCGCAACGCGCTGTATCGCGCGAACGCGCTCGTCCTCGCGTCGGGCTACAACGCCGTGCCGGTGCGCCCGCGGTGGCCGGGCATGGCGCGCTACCGAGGCGCCGTCCTGCACAGCGCCGAGTACCGGAACGGCGAGCGCTTCCGCGGCAGCGACGTCCTCGTCGTGGGCTTCGGGAATTCCGGGGGCGAGATCGCGATCGACCTCGTCGAGCACGGCGCGCGGCCGTCCATCGCCGTCCGCAGCCCCGTGAACCTGCTTCCGCGCGAGCTGCTGGGACTTCCCATCTTGACCTGGGCGCTCGCGCTCTCGCGCTTGCCACCGCGTGTGGCCGATGCGCTCGCCGCTCCGGTCCTGCGCCTGAGGTTCGGGGACCTGAGCCGTCTCGGGCTGCGAACATCACGAGAAGGGCCGCTCGAGAGCATCAGGACCCGAGCTCGCATCGCGCTCATCGACGTCGGGACGGTGGACCTCATCCGCAGGCGGCGCGTCCGTGTACGCCCAGGACTCGAACGGTTCACCGAACGCGGGGTCGTATTCGAGGGCGGGCTCGAGGAGGCGTACGACGCGGTGGTGCTGGCCACCGGCTTTCGCCACGAGCTCGCACGCCTGCTCCCCGAGGCAGACGGGGTGCTCGACGCGGACGGGCGCCCGGTCGCGAGCGGCTGCGAGGCGGCGCTCCGCGGGCTGTATCTCTGTGGCTTCTCCGTCCCCTCCACGGGCATGCTGCGCGAGATCGGTCTCGAGGCGCGGCGCATCGCCGAAGCCATCGCGCAGCGGCAACGAGGGTTCCTCGGCGCACGAAGGCGCGCGTGACCTCGACCTGCTTGCGAGGGATCCGTTGTGGGCCTCGACCGTGAGCGCGTCGACCGACTCGGTGGCGTGGTACGTGCTCGAGACGCCGTCGGGGCATGCTCGCCCGAGCGTGTTCGGCGCGTTCAGCTCGCCCGATCCTGCGCCGTCGAGGAGCGTCCCCGAGAAGCACCAGGCAGCGGACCACCTGCAGGCGGGGGCGCCGAGGGTCGCGTCGAACTCGGCGGTGGTGACGTTGTCCACCCTCACCTTGATGGAATCGCACGACGCGTCTGCGACTCGATGCGAGCTCACAGCGTGAACGAAGCAGACACGCGCGACAGGGCGGATTCGCCCCCCCCAGATCTCGATTCCACAACGCTCCCCGCGCCGAACCCAAAAGACCCCGCAGTCCGCGGGCACGACCACACGAAACTCGGGCTCACTGACGTCGTCCTGGTAGCAAGGATTGTCTCCCGGCCGGATGGTGAATCGATGGATCTGCGCGACCTCGGCGACGGCCTTCACCTCCCAGATCACCACATCGCTGCAAGTGAGCCGGATTCGACGGACGGTCGTCGGGTATTCACCGAGCGTTTGGACATCTACCACGACGCCGTTGCCCGCGGGCTTCACGCGCAGAGGCGGTCTCCCGCAACCCGCCGCCGCGACTGACACGCTGCAGATGAGCGCCCATCCGACTCTCACGGCGACACCGTCTCGGCTGCCTTCTTGGCCGCGACCTTCGCCGTGCCGACCAGAGCTTCGGCCTCCGTGGCGTGGGACTAGCCGACGGTCGCGCTTCCTTCGACCGCACCCGAGATGCGCGCGCGGTACGCCAGATCGGAAGGCGTCGTGGAGCCCGCCAGCTTCAGCCCCGGCGGCTCTTCCACCCGCGGGAGCTTGATGTGCTCGGGCAAGACCCCCGTAGCCTTGAGCGCGTCCTCGGACACGGTCACGCAGCTGTGCGACATCGCCGCGTATGCCTGAGCACCCTTCGCACGTCGAACCTCCGCTTCGCGTGAAATCGCACGCGCGTATCATTCTGGGCACGACATCCTGCGACACCGCCGCCGGAATGATTCCGAGTCGCACCGGCGCGCGCGCCTCCGGCTCGCCGCGTCATGTGCTGGATGAAATGAGTTGGGTCAGCGCCTTCAGCGCGCGAAGGCGCGCGTGATCTCGATGATCACGAGCGGCGCGGCCAGGAGCACGCCCGTCGCGATGCGCACACCCCGGGGCCGCCCGCCGACCAGCAGCACGCACCCCGCGAGGAAGCCCATGAAGAAGGGGATCTTCGTGGGCAGGGGATCGCGGATCAGGTCTCGCAGCCCATGACGGACCACCGCCGGCAGGGGATCGCGAAACAGGTCCGGCAAGCGATCGCGGATCAGGTCTTCCGACACGAGCACGGCGGCCACGACGGCGAGCACGACCGCGGCCCATCGCGCGAAGGAGACCTTCAGCAGCAGCTCGAGGCCAAGCACCGCGAGGATCACCACGGCAGCGAGCAGAGGCCAGCGGTGCTCACCGATGGGGAGCTTCGCGAAGCCGATCGCAAGGGCACCACCGCTCACGACCAGGAGCGCCCCCGCGACCGTGCTCCCGCGCGGGAACTTCTGCTCGTATCGTGGGGCCGGGGCCCGTTGTGCCCTGGGACTCCGAGCCTCGGTCTCGACGGGCATTCCGCAACGTGGGCAGAGCCAGTCGGGCCGTCGCGTGTGCTTCAGCTCGCACGACGGGCAGAACGCCGCCTCGGGGGCGCTGGTCGTCACGACGTGACAGGGATCGAGCATGGGCGTTCGCCGCGGCGGCTCGACCTCGCGCCGATGCCGCAGGGTGATGACAGCACGCGAGAGCGAACGGACGCAAGCGCGATGGTGCTCGAGCTTCGTCGCAGGGCCGGGCTTGCCGCGCTCGCGCATTCGAGCGCGATTCGAGGCAGCGTGCGCGGCCCGGCCCTGCGATGCCGGCATGCTTCAAATCAGCGACCGGAGCCGGTCGTCGTGCCGTCGGCCTCTTCCGGAGCCGAGCCGCTCCCGGTCCCGCTCTGCTGCGGACCGGAGGCGCTGTCGCCGCTCGGTCCAGCACCCGACGCCACGCTGCGCTGCCCGGACGGAGCGAACACGTACGGGCGCCCTTCCGTGACCTGCCATCTACCGCCCTGCTTCGCGGCGAGGAAGACGCCGTGAACGTGCTGGTCCGGGAGCGCACGGCCGCTCGGATCGCGTGCGCCCGTGATGGTGATCTCCTCGTCGACGAAGACGACGCCCGGCGCGATCTGGCGCACATCGGTCAGGCGGTGGCTGAACTCGGTGCTCTTCATCACCCCCCGCTGCTCATCCTCGAACAGCTTCTCGATCTCCGCGTGACCGCGAGCAAGCCGGCCAGACGGATTGATCAACACCGCGTCTTCCGAGAACGCGGCCGCCATCGCCTTCGGGTCGTGTCTGTTCCACGCGTCCTCGAACTCCTTCAACGCCGGCTTCAGTTGCTGGGCGAGGTCGCTGTCGAGCGCCTCGCTCCGCATCGTCGTCGGCGAGGATTCGCGCGCGTCCTTCGCCTGCGCGGCGCCCGCGAGCGCGAGAGCCCCCACCATCCCCAGCACGAGCTGTCTCATGGTCTTCCCCTTCGCGACGTCTGGCCACGCCACCGTGCGACCGTCGCGCAGTGCGGGCGACGACACAAAACGTGCAACTCGACCGCCCGGGTCGCCAGGGGTGACGGGAGACGGAGCTCCCACGCGCTGCGGATGGTGGCCGGTCAGTGCGCACTCGGCTGGCCGGGCGGCACTCCCGGCTGGCGCGCCGCTTCGGCGCCGCGCTCCGCGTAGTGCTCCATTCCCGAGAAGTCGAGCACGACGCACGTCTCGTCACCGACCACCCACGCGTCGTGCCCGGGGGGAATCATCAGGAAGTCGCCCGGTCCGGCCTCTCCTTCCTGACCGTCGTCCATCCGGATGTGCATCCGGCCCGCCTGCACGAAGCCGAGGTGCGAGACCTCGCAGCTGTCGGTACCGGCGAGCGGCCTCACGCACTCCGACCACTTCCACCCCGGCTCGAACACCCCGCGGCCCACCGTGCCCTCGTCGAGGTGCAGGACCTCCGCGCGACCCTTGTCGAACGGACGCGTCTCGTCGGGCTTCTCGAACCTCTTCAGGATCATGTTCGCCATCTGTTCTCCTCCTGCGTTCAAATATGGCGTCGACGACGCGATGACCAAGGCGTGGGCTTTCACCGGGTCTGGAGTTCGACCTCAGTCCCGCGGCAAGCCCGCGGTGGCGAGGCCGTCCGCAAGGGCGTCCATCACCCGAGGCGGGAACGGCCACGCCCGCCGCGCGACGCTCACCGTGAGGCTCGGATCCTTGCGGAGCAGCTGGCGGACGATCCTGCGTGCGTCCGCCCGCGCTCCGGCATGAACGGCGGAGGCGGCGACGACACGCGCCCCCCAGAACGAGTCCGGACTCGCTTCGACGCCCGCCTGTGCCCACCGCGCCGCCCGACCGTAACGGCCCGCGACGAAGTGGGCGCAGCCGATCCCGATGAACGCGAGATGGCGAATGGGCTCGAACGGCATGAGGTGCAGCGTGGTCGTGAACTGCCGCAGCGCGGTGACCGCGTCACCCGAGTAGGCCGAAGCCCAGGCCCGCCGGATCCATGCCCATGGCGATCCGGGATCGAGCGCGAGCGCCCGGTCGAGGACCCGGTCGGCCTCGTCGACGCGCTGCGCGAGCGTCAGGGCTCCGCTGGCAAGCGTCAGCGTCAGGCTGTCCCCGGGCGCGAGCCGGCACGCTTCCTCGGCGAGCCGTATCGCCCGGGCGGTGTCCGCCTGCGGCGTCGAGCCGAAGTGCTGCGCGGCGCGCTGGCTCCAGCACCAGGCGGCGAGCGCCCGGGGAAGGCCGTAGCTCGGAGCCAGCTCCTGCGCCCGCTCCATGTCCTCGAGCGCCTGCCTGCACGGACCGGGGGCCACCGCGAATGCGTCGGGCAACGCCCGCCAGGCGAGCCGGGTGGCCTCGTCGTCGACATCCTCGAACGCATCCGGCCGCGCCCGCCGGATGTGCCGCAGCGTTTCCGACGGGAGCTCGCCGAACCGGCTGCAGTACTGAGCCGCGAACCGGCCCATCTGGCTGAAGCCGGCGCCCATCGCGATTCCCGCCACGGTCACGCGGCCCTCGGACGCGAGCAGCGCGCGACGAGCGTGCGTCAGCCGTGCCTGCCGCATCCAGCCCAGCGGTGTCATGCCGAGGAATCGCATGAAGTGCGCCTCGAGCGTCCGCGGCGGAACGCCGGCGACCCGGGCGAGCGCATCCAGCCGGACCGGCTCGTCGAGGTGAGCGCGCGACCACTCGATGGCGCGTACCACGTCGCGCGGCAGCGCCGCCGTCTCGGGTGCTCTCTGTTCGCGGGTCGGTCTGTCCGGCATGACGTACCCATCGGGGCGGCCGGCCAGAACCTGGCAGGCGCGCGGCGGAGAGTCCCCTAACGCTATTCGGCGCGATCTGCACAACGCGGCGGAACCTGCATCGCCGCATCGACGCCTGCGCCACCAGGATGTTGCCAGCCGCCGAGGGCGTGATCGTCTCCCTCGCCCCGGCGAAGCGGCGGAGAGGCTCGGGGCGAGGGGGATCGACGCCCGCGGGTCAACTCGCAAGGACGACAACTCACGACGAGGGAACTCATGCACGTTGCGAAAGACCGTATCGAGGTGAAGATGCAGATTCCGGGTGCCGTCGTGCGCCAGAGAACGGAGATGGGGGACGCGACCGGGCTCGGCAAGATGAGCGGCGAGTACTTCTCGCTCGCAGCCGGAGTGGACACGTCGCCGCTGTTCGAAGGACTCGAGGGCAACCTCTGCCAGTGCCCGCACTGGGGTTATGTCGTGCGCGGGGAGCTGACCACGACGGACGCGGCGGGCGAACAAGAGACGGTCAGGGCGAGCGACCTGTTCTACTGGCCCGCCGGACACAACGTGAAGGTCACGGCCGACGCCGAGATCATCATGTTCAGCCCGCAGCGGGAACACACGCGCGTGATCGATCACATGCGGGAGAAGGTGAAGGGAATGTAGCCGGGTCGGCGGCGGCGGCGTGGTGGAGAGCGTCGTGGGCTACCGATCCAGCTCGGCCCCGACGACCGCGCTCGGGCACCCTCCGTTCACGAGGAGGGCGCGCCGTTCGCCGCGCGAGTGGGCACCGTCGTACCGCAGTCCGAACTGCTCCATGCACGCGTCCCGCTGCGCACGCGTGCCCACGCCGCAGCTGCTCGCGCGGACGGAGTCGTAGCAGACCTCGAACGCGCGGGCGTACGGATCGCGTGGGCGCTTCTGCTGGGTGGCGCAGCCGGCAAGAACGAGCAGCAGGGTGACGCGTCTCATCGCCATAGCCTAACGGCTCCTGGTCTCTTCGAGCCAAGGTGTCCATAGCGCGCAGGCGTACCCTGGTCCAGGGGCCGCATCGGCGCGGAGTTGCGCCGTTCGCCGGCCGTCCTCGGCCGAAATGTCACATCTCCGACCTCCGCCGATCCTCACTGCAGCGCGCCGACCGGCGCGCGTTCATGAGGCTTCGGAAACCCGAGAAAAAGGAGGGGCACATGCGAATCAGAGTCTTCATTGCGCTCGTCGTGGCGTGCGTCGCCGGCGTGGCGCGAGCCCAGAACGGCGACATCGAGGTGAAGCACGGGCCCGCCTCGATCGGCGGGGTGATCACGGGGGTGGACGCCGTGACGGTGACGTTGGCTGGACCGGCCACGGCGTCGACGACCACGGATGCGTCCGGCTCGTACTCGTTCACCGACCTCCCCCGCGGGAGCTACACCGTGACGCCTTCGAAGGCCGGCTGGGCGTTCAGCCCCGAGAGCCGCGCGGTCGTGGTGACGAAGGAAGCGAAGCGGATCACCGGCCAGGACTTCGCCGCGGCGTGGGCGATCGACGGGGCGACCTGGAGCTTCTGCCGACTCGAGCAGAACATGCCCCAGGACGAATGGGAGAGCCTCACGTTCGTCGGGGACACGCTGTTCCGGACCCACCTCGAATACGCGAGCGTCGACAGCTCGTGCACGGGCCTCTTCCACGGCGAGGTGGAGAGCGCGTGGGCGGCGGCGTTCGCGCTCGGCGGCGACGTCCAGGTGCCGCTGGATGGGGCGACTGTGACGGCGCGTGCGCTGGCGGCGGTCGCGGAAGATGGGACGCCGTGGAGCGGGGTCCTCTACGTCGACACGGCTCGAGATCCGGACGCGCTGCACATCGGGGTCGACGGAGTCCCCGAGCTCTGGCCGAGGCCGTACGTGAAGGAGGAACCCCAGGGAGTATCGGCACCCGCGCTCCAGGGCACCTGGACCTCGTGCTCGACCGAGGACACGGGCGATGTCGGAGAGGTGTTCACGATCAGCGGATACCGCGTCGCGGTCGCCGGCACCTCGTATGCCAGCAATGACGGCTCGTGCGGCGGTGCGGCCACCCCCACGTTCGAGGATTGGGTCGCGTTCGTGCTGCGCGGCACCGCGCCGGCGACGCTGCGCGAGAGCGCGGTCGTGGCCCGCGAGGTGGATGCGGTGTCGGCCTCCGGCGGGCAGCTGTACTCGATCATGTACATCGACACGTCGACGACTCCGAACGTCCTTTACACGGGAGACGAGACCGCAGATCCCGCGCGTGCTGGGACGGCGCCCGACAGGCGACCGCTCGCGCTGCAGCAGTGGAAGCCGCGCGTGAAGCAGCCGTAGGCTGCGGCGTCAGTCGGGAGCCCCGGTCCTCGCAGGGGGACCGGGGCTTCTCGTCATCGTGCGACGACGGCGGCTGACCGGGAGTCGCCGCGACTGACCACGGGTCGCGGCACGAGGACGAGCGCTTCCTTTTCCCCTGTCTCCACCTCGAGCGTGCGGGGACCGGCGCGCCGGACCGTGACGTCGCGCTGCGCGATGGCGTCCCACGACGGCAATCGTCCGCCAGGCGGGACCTCGAGGCGGAGCCGCGCCGCGCTTCCGAAGTTCAGCACGACGAGGGCACGCCCTGCCCGACCGGCGTCGCGGAGGAACGCGAACGCGGCGGGCTGATCCGCCACCGCGACGCGGCGGAACGCGCCGCGCCGCAGCGCGGGCAACTCCTCGCGGAGCGTGGCGAGCCGCCGGTACAGCGGGCGAAGCCCGTGCGCGTCCACCCAGGAGACGGGCGGCCCCTCCTCGTAAGGCTCGAACTCCGCCCCGACCTCGTCGCCGGTGTAGACGACGGCGATCCCCGGCAGCGCGTGCATGAGCACCGCGGCGACACGCGTCATCGCGATGCCGTGACGCGTGATGAACCTCGCGCCCGTGTCGTTGTTGTTGAGGAAGCGCGCCACGCGGTGCATGGGGGTCGCGTGCAAGGAGAGCGCGGCGTCGAGCGCACGGCCGATCCGCGAGGGATCGTCGAAGACCTTTTCCCACGCCCACTTCCCGAGCTCGCCGGTCCAGTCGTAGGCCGCGCCGAAGCCGTTCCGGACGTAGAACGGGTCGCGCGCGCTCGCCTCGGCGAGGAGGAAGATCCCCGGTTTCACTCGCGCGAGGTGGTGCTGCAGCTCCGTCCAGAAGTGGGGCGCGCGCTGCCGGATCCCCCATGCCGCGTCCACGCGGAACCCGTCCACGTCGTACTCGCGAACCCAGTAGGCAAACGCGTCCTTCATCATCTCGCGGACCGTCACGTTCCGGTAGTCGAGGTTCGGGAGGTGCTTCCAGTCGAAGTAGTGGGTCACGTTTCCCCGAGCGTCGCGGTCGTACCAGCGCCAGTAGCGCGAGGCGCGGCCACGCGCCTCCGCGTCGCGATGGTGCGGGTGCCCTATCGACGTGTGGTTCGGGACGAAGTCGAGGAGGACGCGGATGCCGCGCGCGTGCGCCTCGCGGACGAGCGTGCGGAGGTCCTCGGGCGTTCCGAAGTCCGCGCGCACGGCGAAGTAGTCCGTGATCGCGTAGCTCACGTCGCCCGGGTCGTCCGTAGGATTGATGGGGGCGAGCCAGAGGGCGTCCACGCCGAGGTCGCGGAGTGCGTCGAGCCGGGCGGTGACCGCCTTCAGGGGCTCGGGGCCGAAGCGCGGCGGGATGACGCCGTAGACGACGGCGCTCCGGTACCACTCCGGATCCTTCGAGACGTCGCCGCCCGCCCGGAGGGGGCAGCTACCGACGAGCGCCAGGACGGTGGCGAGGCGAGCGAGCGAACGTAGAGTACGTGACTGCATTCCCCGATGAACGTCCCCCGCGCGCCGGGTGTTCCGTTGCGGCGCACGCGCTACGCTTCACATCGCGTGGCCCGACCAGCGCTCGTGCTCCTCGCACCCGGTGCCGGTGCGCCGTCCACCTCGCCCTGGATGGCGGCGTGGGCGGAGCGCCTCGGCACCCTCGGCGACGTGATTCGATTCGACTACCCGTACATGCGGGCCGGGCGGCGCAGCCCGGACCGGCTGCCCGTCCTCCTCGAGGCGCACCGCGGCGCGCTCGCGACGGCGCGGGCGGGCCGGCGCGGCCCGGTCGTGCTCGCCGGCAAGTCGATGGGCGCGCGCGTCGGCTGCCACCTCGCGCTCGAGGAGGCGGTCGACGCGCTCGTCTGCCTCGGGTACCCGCTGCGCGGGGCGCGCGGCGAGCTCCGGTCCGAGGTCCTCATCGCGCTCCGCCCGCCCATCCTCTTCGTGCAGGGAACGCGCGACCCGCTCTGTCCGCTCGAAGCGCTCGAGGACGTCCGGCGCCGGATGAAGGCGCCCTCGACGCTGTACCAGGTGGAGGGAGGCAACCACTCGCTCGAGCTCGGCACGCGCGCCCTCCGCGCCGCGGGCGAGACCCAGGCCGACGTCGACGCGCGGGCGCTCGGCGCGATCGCCGCGTTCCTGCGCGAGCACCTGAGATCCATCGGGCCGCCGCCCGCGCCGCCCGCGCCTTGATGGGCGCGGCGGCGCATGGGTTCTCGCTGCCGGTGTTCGGGCCATGGCGCGCGGAGAGGCGGTAACAGGCGCCGAAGACGCTGGCTCACGATCTGCTCGAGCCCCGCGAGTCGAAGCCGCTGCGCAGCATCGCGAGCGCCTTCTCGACATCCTTCCACAAGGATGCGGCGCTTCGGCGGCCCGACTTGAACCAGGACACGAAGGTGACGCGCATCGCAGCGGACACGCACGCGGCGAGCACGCGGGCGCGGCACTCCACCTCGGGACCTCGCGTCTTGCCCGCGAGCAGCGCTTCCGCGATGCGCTTCTCGG
>WNFU01007631.1_pt1 | contig 12740 bp, 15 predicted proteins | sample 5400121 | NCBI WGS metagenome assembly WNFU01 (sample SAMN13153360, study PRJNA577476) | soil metagenome | isolation source: 100 cm soil or saprolite under grassland replicate 1 | place: USA:California | collected 2016-06-15 | reverse complement strand
TTCGTGATCATCAGCAGCGTCGCGTTCTACGTGGGCCTCCTGTTCTGCTATTTCGTGGTGCTGCCGTTCGCGCTGAACTTCCTGGTGCAGTACGGGATTGATTCCGGGTTCGTCCCGCAGTTGTCGATCGCCGCGTTCGTGGGGTTCATGCTGTGGTTCCTGCTGGTGTTCGGGCTGATGTTCGAGCTGCCCCTGGCCATCACGCTGCTGGCGCGCCTCGGGTGGGTGGACGCCGTGATGTTGCGCCGCTACTGGAAGTGGGCCCTGGTCGGCTCCTTTGCGATCGCGGCCATCCTGACGCCGACCCCGGACCCGTTCAACCAGTCCATCATGGCGGTGCCCATGTACGCGTTCTATGAGCTGGGGATCGTGGGGGCCCGGCTCTTCGGCAAGAAGAAACCGGCGCCGGAGGTGGCCCCGGCAGCCTCGACCGCGACCGCCGCAGCCGGCAATCGGTGATCAGAGCCGCGATCCTCGTGGTGAGCAGCAAGATCGCCGAAGGGCGGGAAGAAGACAAGGGAAAGGCCGCCTTGGTGCAGCTCGTCGAGTCAATTCCCGCCAGCCTCGCGTCGTACGACGTGGTGCCGGACGAGCGGCAGGCGATTCGCGACCGGCTGGTGTCGCTCTGCGAGGGCGGCGCGGCCGACGTGGTCCTGACCGTGGGCGGCACGGGGGTCCGTCCCACGGACGTGGTGCCGGAGGTCACTCGCGAGGTGGCCGAGAAGGAGATTCCGGGGATCGGGGAGGCGATGCGGCTGGAGAGTTTGAAGAAAGTGCAGACGGCCATGTTGTCGCGCGGGACGGCCGGCGTCCGCGGCCGGACGCTCATCGTCAACCTGCCGGGAAGCCCCCGCGGCGCGCGGGAGAACCTCGCCGTCGTGCTGCCGGTGCTGGAGCATACCGTCGACAAGGTCCAAGGGAGATAGAGGACATGCCTGGAGAGATCCCCATCATTTCCCACCCGTCCTCCCAGCCCTGTACCTATCTGTGGGCCTGCGCCATCTGCGACGAGAACGAGACCTGCCAGAAGGACAAGGAAGGGCACAGCCGCTGGCTCGTGAACAAGCGGATGTCGGTCATCCGCAACAAGATCCTGGTCATGAGCAACAAGGGCGGGGTCGGCAAGAGCACCGTCACGACGAACCTGGCCGTGAGCCTCGCGCTCCTGGGCAAGGAAGTCGGCGTCGCGGACATGGACATCCACGGGCCCAACATCCCCAAGATGGTCGGCGGGGAGGGGCAGAAGCTGAAGATCAGCGCGACCGGCGGCATCATCCCGTTCCAGGCGTACAACATCAAGGTGGCCTCGATGGCCTTCCTGCTCCAGAATTCCGACGACCCGATCGTCTGGCGCGACGCCTACAAGTACGAGTTCATCAACCAGCTCATCGGCGGCGTGGAGTGGCAGGAGCTGGATTATCTCCTGGTGGACCTCCCGCCGGGCACCGGCAACGAGTCGGTGACTACGATGGACCTCATCGGCGACGTGACGGGCTGCATCATCGTCACGACGCCTCAGGAAGTCGCGCTGCTGGACTCGCGCAAGTCGGTCAACTTCGTCAAGGACAGCGAGTTCCCGGTCATCGGCATCGTGGAGAACATGAGCGGGATGACCTGCCCGCACTGCCACAAGGAGATCGAAGTGTTCAAGAAGGGCGGCGGCGAAGCGGCGGCTCTCGAGATGAGCGTGCCGTTCCTGGGTCGCATCCCCCTCGATCCGGACATCGCCGTGCAATGCGACGCCGGCGAGCCCTACGCCATGTTCTGCTCCGACACCGACACGGCCGCGGCGTTCCATGAGCTGGCCCAAAAGGTGGAAGACTTCGTCCGCAAGCGGTCCGGGCCTGTGGCGCCGCCCAAGAACAAGCCCGGCTTTTCCCCGATCAAGCAATGAAAGAAAGCCTCACCCGCTTAGAAGACGCGCTGAAGGTCGTCCTGGACACCGTGCCCGTCCTGGGTGTCGAGAAGATCGGCCTGCTCGACGCGCTGGGGCGCGTCCTGGCCGAGGACATCATCGCCGAGCGGGACAACCCGCCCTGGGACAACTCGGCGATGGACGGGTTCGCCGTGCGTTACGAGGACATCCAGCAGGCGCACGCCATTACGACGCCCACCGTGCTCAAGGTCATCGAGGACGTGCCGGCCGGGAAGTTTCCGGCTAAGCCGGTCGGGAAGGGCGAGGCGATCCGGATCATGACCGGCGCGCCCATCCCCAAGGGGGCCGACACGGTTCTCAAGGTGGAGGACACCGAGAACACGCCGACGACCGTCAAGGTCTTCAAGGAGGAGAAGAAGGGCGCCAATATCCGGCTGCAAGGGGAGGACGTCCGCAAGGGCGACTGCATCATTCCGAAAGGCAAGGCCATTCGCCCGGCCGAAGCCGGCATGCTGGCCATCCTGGCCAAGTCGTTCATCTTCGTCTGCCAGCGTCCGCGGGTGGCGATCCTCTCGACGGGCGATGAACTGGCCGACCTCGACGAGCGCTTCAACGAGGAGAAGATCGTCAACTCGAACAGCTACGCGATTGCCGCGCAGGTCAAGGAGGCGGGCGGGCTTCCGATCCTCCTGGGTATCGCGAAGGACAACCCCGATCACTTGAAGCGGAAGATCCGGGAGGGGCTGAACGCCGACTTCCTGGTGCTGTCCGGCGGCGTCTCGATGGGCGACTACGATTTTACGAAGCCGGTCTTCCAGGAACTCGGCGGCGAGATGAACTTCTGGAAGCTGGCGATCCGGCCCGGCCAGCCCGTGGCCTTCGGCAAGATCGGCAAGACTCTGGCCTTCGGGTTGCCGGGGAATCCCGTTTCCTCGATGGTCACCTTCGAGCAGCTCGTGCGCCCGGCCATCCTCAAGATGTGCGGCAGCCAGATGCTGAACCGACCGGTCGTCCAGGCGCTGTTCCAGGAGAAGTTCTCGAAGCGGCCGGACCGGCGGCACTTCCTCCGCGGCATTCTCTGGATGGAGAACGGCATGCTGATGGTGCGGACGACCGGCAGCCAGGGCTCCGGCATCCTGACCTCGATGGTCAAGGCCAACGGCCTGATTGACGTGCCGGTCGAAGTGGAAAAGCTCAAACCCGGCGATGTCGTCAACGTCCAAGTGCTCGGGGGCGGGTTCTGAGCGATGGCACCGTCCCCTCCTCCGATCCTCTGCTTCGTCGGCCGCTCCAATAGCGGGAAGACCACGCTCATCGAGCGCCTGATCCCCGTGCTGGTCCGGGAGGGCTACCGGATCGCCACGATCAAGCACGCCGGCCACGGCTTTGACCTCGACACCGAAGGCAAGGACTCCTGGCGACTCAAGCGGGCCGGGGCCAAGACGGTCATCGTGACCTCCAAGGGCAGCCTGGCGATGTTCGCCGATGTGGATGAGGAAGTCCGGGTCGAAGAGTTGCGCGAGCGGTACGTGCGCGACGGGGTCGATCTGATCATCGCGGAGGGGTGGAAGAGCGAAGGCTACCCCAAGGTGGTCGTGGTGCGCGACCATGTGGGCGAGGTTGAAGTCTCGCCACAGGGCCTGCTGGCCATCGTGTCCAACAAACCGCTCGATCGGGTGCCGGACGGCGTGCAGGTCCTCCATCCGGACGACATCGCTGGTCTGGCGTCCATCATCGGCAAGCGCTATCCCATGAGGCGTGGGCCGCGTGACTGATGGAATGCAGGATCCCCAAGACCGTTCTGATCGTGGTCGTCGTGGCGGTTCTGGGGGTGGTCGCCGCAGCCGTGGCGATCCCGCTGACGAGCGCGCCAAAGTTCTGCGCGACCTGCCACACGATCAAGCCCTCCTACGATAGCTGGGTGCAGTCCTCTCACAAAGACGTGACCTGCGTGGCCTGTCACGTCCGGCCGACGTTCGAAGGGTTCATCCAGGACAAGGTCATCAAGGGAACGCACGACGTCTGGGTCACCTTCTTCGGCACCCCCAAGAAGCCGGAGGATTTGAAAGCGACCGTGTATTCCGAGGTCTGCCTGTCCTGCCACCGGAACATGCTGCGCATCTCGGAGATCGCCGAGCGGGACCTGCCCGGCCCTCTGAAGAAGGCCGGCCTGATCATGGAGCACCGCAAGCACATGGAGGCCTTCCAGAAGCGGGGCAAGGGCGAAGGGTGCACGACCTGTCACGCCACCGTCGTCCACGCGAAGCCTTACAAGGGGTACAAGATCGTGATCCCGCGCGGGCACATCAAGATGGACGAGCTCCCGAAGGCGGAGCAGGTGGCCATCGAGGCGGCGATGGTCAAGGCCCACCGCGAGGGCGACTGCTTCCGGTGCCATGACGGGAAGACCGAGTACGAGGGGAAGGTCCTGAGCCGGAAGTGTCTCACCTGTCACATCGACGAAAAACTCGAAGAATACCTGTTTTAATGTAGGGGCGGGGTTGATCCCCGCCCGTTGAGCAGGGAGGGCATAAAGCCCTCCCCTACGAATGTGGTGTGTACGCCGTGGCTGACCCCATCGTCCAAGTCCGGAATCTGACCAAGCGTTTCGGCGACTTCACGGCCGTGGATGGGGTCTCGTTCGACATCCGGCAGGGAGAGATCCTGGGCCTGCTGGGCCCGAACGGCGCCGGCAAGACCACGACCATCCAGATGCTCCTGGGGCTCATCACGCCGACCGCCGGCGAGATCAGCATGTTCGGGCTGCCCTTCGATCGCCACCGGGAGGAGATCTTGGGGCGGGTGAACTTCTCCTCGACCTATGTTTCGATGCCGCAGGCCTTGACCGTCGAAGAGAACCTCCGGGTCATCGCCAAGCTCTACGGGATGGATCGCGTCACCGCCCGGATCGATGACATCGTCAAGCGGCTGGAAATGGAGGAGTTCCGGACCAAGATCACCCGCAAGCTGTCCTCCGGCCAGATGACGCGGCTCTCGCTGGCCAAAGCCTTCCTGACCGAACCCAAGGTCCTGTTCCTGGACGAGCCGACGGCCAGTCTGGACCCGGACATCGCGGACAAGACACGCGCGCTGATCAAAGAAATTCGCCGCTCGACCGGGCTCACCGTGCTCTATACCTCACACAACATGCGGGAGATGGAGGAGATGTCGGACCGGATCATCTTTCTCCAGCGGGGCCGGATCGTGGCGGAGGGGACGGCCGCGGCGATCAAGGCCGTTTATGGCGAGACCGATCTGGAGGACGTGTTTCTGAAACTCGCGCGGACCCCGCCCCCGGGTGTGAAGCATCCATGAAACTCCACCGCATCGCCGCGCTGCTGAGCCGCCACCTGTACCTCTACAAGCGGAGCTTCCCCCGTGTGCTGGAGATCATCTACTGGCCCTTCGTGGACCTCCTCATCTGGGGCTTCATCACGCTCTACCTCGCGCAGTTCAAGGCGGCGCTGCCGAACTTCGTCCTGTTTTTCCTGGGAGCACTGATCCTGTGGGACGTCCTGTTCCGCGCCCAGCAGGGGATCACGATCTCCTTCCTGGAGGAGATCTGGTCGCGCAACCTGATGAACCTGTTCGCCAGCCCGCTGACCACGGGCGAGTTCCTGGCGGCCACCATGATCCTGAGCATGAGCAAGGTCCTGGCGGTCTCCTGCGTGACGGTGCTGGCCGCGCTGGCGTTCTACTCGTTCAATATCTTCGTGCTGGGCGTGTCGCTCATCCCCTTCGTACTCAACCTCGTCATCGCGGGCTGGTGCATCGGCGTCCTGACGACCGGCCTGATCATGCGGTATGGCCAGGAAGTGGAGGTCCTGGCGTGGGGCATGGTCTTTCTCTTCCAGCCGATCTCCTGCGTGTTCTATCCGCTGAGCGTCCTGCCGGACTGGCTCCAGGCGATCGCGCGGCTCAATCCGGCCACGCACGTCTTCGAGGGCATGCGCGCGGTCATCACCGCCGGGGCGTTTCCCGCGCACGAGCTGGCCTGGGCCGTCGGGCTGAACCTCCTCTACCTCACCGTGCTGGTCTTCTGGTTCCACATGATGTTCGCGGCGTGCAAGGACAAGGGATTATTGGTGCGCGTCGGTGAATAACAACCCCTCCCCTTTCGTTGCCACCCGCCGGAATAAATCGTATAAACCAAGTAGCTTTTACAGAGGAGCCGGGGTCTCAAGGAGAGAACGGTGCGCTTGGCCCTGCAAGTTGGGAACCGCTTGACTTTCGGGAGAGACTCGAGTAATTACTTCGTAGTCACATTTCGGTTTGGAGGGCGATAGACCCATGAAAGCCAACGTGGTGCGCATCGGCAATTCTCGCGGCATCCGCATTCCCAAGGCGGTTCTGGAGCACTGCCGCCTGACGGACGCCGTGGAGCTGGATGTCCAGGACGACCATCTGGTGATTCGTCCCCTCGCTAAGCCCAGAAAGGGATGGGACGAGGCTTTCCGCCGGATGCACCAGCACGGGGATGCTGCGCTTTTGGATCGGGAGTCACTGCCCTCCACGAAATGGGATCGCACCGAATGGCGCTGGTAGCCTCGCGTTTTGAAGTTCACCTTGTGCGCCTGGACCCCACTGTGGGGCGTGAAATCCGCAAGACCCGCCCCTGTCTCATCATCTCGCCCGACGAGATGAACCGCCACATCGATACAGTTATCGTCGCGCCCATGACCACCCAGGGGCGCCCTTACCCGACGCGGGTGCCGGTTCGGTTCCGGAGAAAGACAGGCCAGATCGTACTGGATCAGATTCGAACCGTCGACAAAATGCGGTTGGTGAAGCGGCTCGGCACCATCAATAAATCCACCGCCGACAAGGTCCTCGCGATCCTGGGCGAGCTGTTCGCTCCGTAAAGCTCTAACAACCCCCCTGTGTGGCCGAGCCTTGACCTGCAATGGTCCCGCCGCGATCAAAGGAGACGTGAGATGACTCTCTGTCCCATCGCCCTCGCAGTCGGCTGCAAGAAATGTCCGGCCTTCTCGGTCTGCCCCCTGAAGGGCGTCATCTCTGCACTCTCGTCCGTGATAGCTCTTGTTCGCTAACACCTGAATATTCTTATTGGATTTTCTCGCCGGCGAAACGGCGCGTCTTTTGCTGAGCTGCCCCTGTAAGGTGGTACAACAACCTTTGAAACCACCACTGGTCACGCCGGATTCAGGTTCAACGAACCTCTTGACAACCTGACCGCTTCCCTACCTACAATAGCGTTTCACGGCATTCTCTCGCACCGAATGGTATTCCCCAAATGGGGAGGGCCTAACAACCTTCTAACAACCCAATAACAACCCGCATGGACGATGGAAAGGAGAAATGTGATGGTATCTGTAACCAGACGTCAGTTCCTCCAATTCAGTGCAGTCAGTGCAGCCGGACTCGGCGCATCGAGCCTCGCGACACTGGGATTCTCGCCTAACCAAGTGCTTGCCGAGGTACGCGAGTACAAGCTGGCACGCACCACGGAGACACGCAACACCTGTCCATACTGCTCGGTCGGCTGCGGCCTCCTGATGTACAGCCTCGGCGACAAGGCCAAGAATGCTCCGGCCGAGATCATTCATATCGAGGGCGATCCGGACCATCCGGTGAATCGCGGCACGCTTTGCCCCAAGGGCGCGGGCCTGCTCGATTTCGTGCACAGCCCCAACCGGCTCAAGTACCCGGAATACCGCGCGCCCGGATCGGACAAGTTCGTGCGCATCTCCTGGGACGAGGCCTTCGACCGGATCGCGCGTCTCATGAAGGACGATCGCGACAAGAATTTCATCGCGAAGAACGCCGACGGGGCAACGGTAAACCGCTGGCTCAGCACAGGCTTTCTCGCGGCCTCGGCCTCGAGCAACGAGTCCGGCTATCTCACGCACAAGGTCGTCCGCAGCTTGGGGATGCTGGCATTCGATAACCAGGCGCGGGTTTGACACGGCCCCACGGTGGCAGGTCTTGCCCCGACGTTCGGCCGCGGCGCGATGACCAATCACTGGGTTGACATCAAGAATGCCAACCTGATTCTGATCATGGGCGGCAACGCCGCCGAGGCTCACCCGTGCGGCTTCAAATGGGTGACCGAGGCAAAGGCGCATAATAAGGCCAAGCTGATCGTGGCCGATCCGCGCTTCACGCGCTCGGCAGCGGTGGCCGACTATTATGTCCCCGTGCGCGCCGGCAGCGACATCGCGTTCCTGGGCGGTGTCATCAATTACCTGCTCACGCACGACAAGATCCAGCACGAGTACGTGAAGGCGTACACCGACGCCCCCTTCATCGTGCGCGCCGACTACACGTTCCAGGACGGTGTGTTCTCCGGGTACAACGAGGCCAAACGCAAATACGACAAGAGCACCTGGATGTACGAGCTGGGCGCGGATGGCTATGTCAAGACCGACCCAACGCTCACGAACCCACGCTGCGTATTCAAACTGATGAAGGCGCACTACTCGCGCTACACGCCCGAGATGGTGAGCAGCATCACCGGCACGCCCAAGGAGCAGTTCCTCAAGGTATGCGAGATGATCGCCGAGACCGCGGCGCCGGACCGGACCATGACGATCATGTACGCGCTCGGCTGGACGCAGCACTCCGTGGGATCGGAGATGATCCGCACCGCGGCCATGGTGCAGTTGCTGCTCGGCAACATCGGCATGGTCGGCGGCGGCATGAACGCCTTGCGCGGGCATTCCAACATCCAGGGCCTTACCGACCTCGGACTGTTGTCCGAAGCGCTGCCCGGTTACCTGACGCTGCCGAAAGAGCAGGAGACCGACTACAAGGCCTATATCGAGAAACGCGTGCAAAAGCCGTTACGCCCGGGCCAGCTCTCGTATTGGCAGAACTACGCCAAGTTCCACGTGAGTTTGATGAAGGCCTGGTACGGCAATGCTGCGCACAAGGACAACAATTTCGCCTTCGACTACCTGCCGAAGCTCGACAAGCCGCATGACATATTGCAGGTGTTCGAAGACATGCATCAGGGCAAAATGAACGGGTATTTCTGCCAGGGCTTCAACCCACTTGCCGCGTTCCCATGTAAGGCCAAAGTCGGTGGGGCATTGAAGAAGCTCAAGTATCTGGTGACGATCGATCCGCTGGCGACCGAAACCGCGGTCTTCTGGGAGAACCACGGCGAGTACAACGATGTCGATCCGGCCAAGATCCAGACCGAAGTGTTCCGCTTGCCGTCCACCTGCTTCGCGGAGGAAGACGGCTCGTTGGTGAGCAGTAGCCGCGTGCTCCAGTGGCACTGGAAGGGCGCCGATCCGCCGGGCGAGACCAAGACAGACCCCGAGATCATGGCCGGCATTTTCCTGAAGCTGCGCGAGCTCTATCAGAAGGAGGGCGGCGCGTTCCCGGACCCCATCCTGAATGTCACCTGGAATTATGCGATCGCGTCTGCACCATCGCCCCAGGAGATGGCGCGCGAGTACAGCGGAAAAGCGCTTGACGACCTCATGGATCCCAAGGACAAGACAAAGGTGGTGCGCAAGGCCGGCGAGCAGTTGGACGGCTTCGCGCAACTCACGGACGACGGCAAGACCGCTTGCGGTTGCTGGATCTTTGCCGGCGCCTGGTCGGAGAAAGGCAACCTCATGGCGCGGCGCGACAATTCCGACCCAAGCGGGTTGGGCAACACGCTCAACTGGGCCTACTCGTGGCCGGCCAACCGCCGCATCCAATACAACCGCGCCTCGTGCGATCCATCCGGCAAGCCGTGGGACCCGAAACGCAAGCTGATCGGCTGGGACGGAGTCAAATGGGCCGGTGCGGACGTGCCGGACTTCAAGGCGGATTCCGCGCCCGCGGAGGGCATGAATCCGTTCATCATGAACTCGGAGGGAGTTGGGCGCTTCTTCGCCGTGGACAGGATGGCGGAAGGGCCATTTCCTGAGCATTATGAACCGTTCGAGTCGCCGCTCGCTGTGAATCCCTTGCACCCCAAGAACCCAAAGGCCAAAAATAATCCTGCAGCCCGGGTGTTCAAGGATGACCTCGACCAGTTCGGCGACGCCGAGGAGTTCCCATACGTGGCGACCACCTACCGGCTCACCGAGCATTTCCACTTCTGGACCAAACACACGAGGCTCGCCGCCATCATGCAGCCGGAACAGTTCGTGGAGATTGGCGAGGAGCTCGCCCACATGAAGCAGATCAAGAGCGGGGACCGGGTGCGGGTGCGATCGATCCGCGGGTTCATCAAGGCGGTGGCCGTCGTGACCAAGCGCATCCGTACGCTGGAGGTCTACGGCAAGAAGGTGTACACCGTCGGTATCCCGATCCACTGGGGCTTCCAGGGGCTGGCGAAGAACGGCTTCATTGCCAATACGCTGACGCCGTCCGTGGGCGATGGGAACACCAATACGCCGGAATTCAAGGCGTTCCTCGTGACCGTTGACAAGCTATAGGGAGGCGGATATGGCACTTCAATCACTCGACATCACGGCCCGTTCGGCCACTACCACGCCATCGCCGGGGGTGCGCGAGACGCAGAAGGTCGCGAAGCTCATCGACATCTCGAAGTGCATCGGCTGCAAGGCCTGCCAGGTGGCTTGCATGGAGTGGAACGACCTGCGCGATGAGATCGGCACCAATCACGGCGTCTACGACAACCCGCTCGACCTTACCGACAAGTCCTGGACCGTCATGCGTTTCTCGGAAGTGGAGGTGGAGCAGGGCAAGCTCGAATGGCTGATCCGCAAGGACGGCTGCATGCACTGCGCCGACCCCGGCTGTCTCAAGGCTTGCCCCGCGCCGGGCGCGATCGTGCAGTACGCGAACGGCATCGTGGACTTTCACGAGGAGAACTGCATTGGCTGCGGTTACTGTATTACCGGTTGCCCGTTCAATATTCCCCGAATCTCCAAGAAGGACAGCAAGGCGTATAAATGCACGCTGTGCTCCGACCGGGTGTCGGTGGGAATGGAACCGGCCTGCGTCAAGACCTGCCCCACCGGAGCGCTCGTGTTCGGCTCCAAGGAGGACATGATTCAGCACGCCGAGGAGCGCATCGTGGACCTGAAGTCGCGCGGATACAAGAACGCCGGGCTATACGATCCGCCGGGGGTGGGCGGCACGCACGTGATGTATGTGTTGCAGCACGCCGACCAGCCGCAGATCTACAACGACCTGCCCAAGGATCCGCAGATCAGCCTTCTGGTGGAGCTGTGGAAAGGCGTGCTCAAGCCGATCATGTCGCTGGGTCTCGGCCTGGCTGCGCTCACGGGCTTTTTGCACTACGTAACCGTGGGACCGAAGGAGACGGAAGACGATTAGAACGAGAACCGGCGCGGACGCTAACGCGCCGCCGAAGGAGGCTCCATGAAGGACGATGATCTGATCGAACGTTACAAACCGGCGGACCGCGCCAACCACTGGCTGACCGCGATTACCATGATCCTGCTCACGCTGTCGGGCCTGGCGCTGTTCCACCCGGCGTTTTTCTGGCTCACCAATCTGTTCGGTGGGGGCCCGTGGACGCGCATTCTGCACCCGTACATCGGCGTAGTGATGGCGGTCTCGTTCTGGTTTCTGGCACATCGCTTCTTCGCGGACAACCTGATGACCGCAGCCGACTGGCAATGGATGCGCCAGCTGCGCGATGTGATCACCAATCACGATGAGAGATTGCCCGAAGTGGGGCGCTTCAACGCGGGCCAGAAATTGCTGTTCTGGGTCATGATCGCGACGCTCTTGCTGCTCCTCCTGAGCGGCATCGTCATATGGCAGCCGTGGTTCGCGCCGTGGTTCTCGATCGGCCTCAACCGCGTGGCGGTGGTCATCCATGCGGCGGCCGCATTCGTCCTGATCATGGGGGTCATTGTCCACATCTATGCTGCCTTCTGGGTGAGGGGGACGATCCGCGGCATGACGCGTGGCGTGGTGCCACGCGCCTGGGCCAAGCATCATCATCCCGGCTGGTATCGCGAGGTGAACAAGGGCGCGAAATGACCAAAATTAATGTCATTCAACCCGGAACCATCGAGGCGCCGCCGGGCGAAATACCGTTCCTGCTCCTGCCGGAGCGCAACACTTTTCAGTCGCGCGCCGCGCGTCTGAGCGCCCTGGCCGAAGGCCACGCCCTGGCGGATTACCTCCGGTTCCTGGCGGCGCTGGCACGCGCGCAGCATGGATCGCTTTCCCTGTTTCGCCATGTCCTACTGCCGGAGGCGCAAGAGCTCGAACGCTGCCGCGAACACGGGATGCCGCCGCTCGGGACCAGGGGCTGGGACCGCGATCCCGTGTGGCGCGAGGCGTTGCGCAGTATCCTCATGGAACTCGAAGCCGGCGCACTGCCGGAGACGACGCGCGCGACGATCGCACGGCTCAAGGACACGGACGACGCGTCGCTCGAACGCTTGGCCGAGACGCTGCTCCCCGGCGATAATCATGAAAAGCTCGATCGGGCTGCGATACCATTCATCGGCGCGGCACTGCAGGCGTACTGGTTGCATCTGGTCACGACGCTCGGGGCCGGTGCCTTCGGCCGGCTCGAGATCCCCCATCTCTGCCCGGCGTGTGGTTCCGCGCCCATGGTGAGTGTCGTGCGCATCGGCGCCTCGGACCACAGCCTGCGCTATCTGACCTGCCCGCTCTGCAACATGCAATGGCACGCGGTGCGTATCAAGTGCGTCTTCTGCGATACGACCAAGGGCATTGCGTACTATGGCATCGAGGGCGGCAGCGCCGCGGTCAAGGCCGAGAGTTGCGATGCCTGCCATGGTTATCTCAAGATCCTGTACATGGACAAGGACCCGAACGTGGACGCGCTCGCGGATGACGTGGCGAGCCTCGCGCTCGATGTCCTGATGGCCGAATCCGGTCTCACTCGCAGGGGGACGAATTTCTTCTTATGTTAGGAGGAGGTACG
>WNFU01007630.1_pt1 | contig 12740 bp, 19 predicted proteins | sample 5400121 | NCBI WGS metagenome assembly WNFU01 (sample SAMN13153360, study PRJNA577476) | soil metagenome | isolation source: 100 cm soil or saprolite under grassland replicate 1 | place: USA:California | collected 2016-06-15 | reverse complement strand
CGACAACGACATCATCAGCTGGCAGCCGTGGAGCCTCCTCAACCGTAACGGCGAGACGTACCAGCCAGCGACCGAGTGGAACAACAACGTTCTCGTCACGCCCTTCTATCCCGATGACAAGACGATACGAGTCGGCCAGACTCGCAAAGGCTGGATTCCATTCCTCGTCCCGAAGTCCTGGCATCCCGACACGGTTGAGTACGACAACGGAACCTCCAACCTAACCTGGGATCTGTGATGCGAGAAGCTATCCGCGTCGCGGCCGAGGTCGAGCGCTTCCGTGCCGGCTGGGCGGAGCTGTGGGGTGCCGAACGGGCGGCCGAGCTATGGACGGAGGCGGAGCGCCGCGCTCGGACGCTCCCGCTGGCCAGGCTCGAGGCGTGCCGCCAGGTCGGAGAGGAGGAGATCCTCCGCGTGATGAGGGAGGCTCCGCCTGGCGGCGTTCAGGTCTGGGCCTGTGGGGTGGCGCCGTGTCCGTGCGAATGTAACCAGGGAGGTTTCTGTGGTGGCTGCGGCCACGCGGGCTGCGGAAGGAGGAACCAATGAGGTTCGAGTTACGAGCGTGGCGGTATGGCCAGAAGGCCGGCCGGATCGACTGCGCAGTGGAGGCGCCGAGCGGGAACGTCCGGCGTCTGGTGATCGACAAGGACGGGTCGCCGCACGAGCGCGAGCTGTACGAGTTCCTCGACAAGGAGCTGCCCGAGCGGGAGGTGGCTAGCCAGTCCTAGCCGCGCCCGGCCTCGAGCCCGTTCCGCCTTCCTGGGGAGCGGGCTCCTTACTTTGTGCAGGAGCGATGAGAGCAGGCCTGTCGCTGCCGTTCGCGCGTTCCTGGGGTCCGTCTATGCGCTACCAGTTCTCAGCGCCTCTGACGCTCGAGAACGGTCTGCGGTTTGTCAACCCGGAGCCGCTGACTCGCGGGAGCTACTCGAGAGGTCCGCTGAACCTCGCGAGGAGTCTACCGAATCGTTACTTTGGTGCATGTCTATCGCAAATCTGTCGACCGGCGCATGCTAGCCGTAGTGGCCGAAACGAGGAGGAGCGAGTATGAGGACCTGGACCGTCGATCTGCCGAGCGAGCTACCCGAAGGTGTCGCCTACGTCGATATCGAGACGGAGAAGGTCGAGCTGGCGAACCCCGTTCGAGGCTTCCCTCGGCGCTGGCGGCCGTTCCTTGTCGGGCTCGCGAGCGGTTCGACGCTGACGCTTGTCGCTGGCGAGGAGGCCGAGCTGGCGACCGAGGTCGAGCGGCTCCTGGCCGGTCACGAGGTTCGCTATGCGGCGACGAAGCGCTTCGATGAGCTGGTGCTGACTGGCCGGTTCACGAACGCGCGTCGCGCTCCGCTCCCGGAGCCTGGTCCCTGGCCGACCGTCGCTGTTGACGCTGCGACCTGGAAGAACCTCGGGCGCCAGCCGGAGAACGACCGGGCGGCCGACGTCGCCTCGATCGAGGCTCCGGTTGCGTGGTACGATGGACGTGAGCGCGCGGTCCTCGTCCACTGCCTTCGCGACGTCGCTGAACTGCTGTACGCGGAAGGCTTCGAGCTGGCCTGGTGCCGGGAGGTCCTCGGCGCCTCCGTCGCGGACGCGGAGCGGCTGCTCCTGGCGTGAGAAGGCGCCTCTCCATGCCGGAAGCCGATACCCGCGCCTCCGGCTACCCGGTCGCTGACGAGCGCATGCAGAGGCCGATTCGCGGTCGAGAAGCTCGGCGCGAGGTACGAACTGCGGTACGAGAATTATTGCCGCAGCGCCGAGCTGCTATTTCCGCGGTCGCCTAGACCGTTAACCGTGTCTCGCAGCCATTCCAGTAAGTTGCGAATTCATCTCGGCCATCAGCAGCAGCCAGTCGGTCTCGAGGAGCCACGGTTTGCGGACCAGGTGCGAGGTCCACGAGATGAAGTCGCGCCTCGAGCGCAACTGCTCAACCGGTATCCAGTACAGCGGCCGGGACCGGCGATCACACGCGCGGTGGCGGACGGTCCACCGTGCCTGTGGCTTGTAGACAAGGAAGTCGGCCCAGTCGTCCTCGGTTCGCAACATCCCAGCGGAGAGCAGCAGCTCCATCGCCTGCCAGCGCTCGGCGCGGGCTCGTTGGATGTCCGCGTAGGCGACGGAGACTGAGCCGGTGCCGTCCGCGATCAGCTCGCGGCACCGGTCACAGATCCAGTCGAACCGCTCACTCAACGATCCGACCCGGCGCTGGCCCGTCTCAGCCATCGCTGGTCGCAGCGGAGTTGTCAGGCGTCGAGCTGGCGCCCTCTCGGAGCTGGCGCTGTGCGGCGAGTGCCTCGCGGGCGCCCTGGTCGGTCGCGGCCGAATCGTTCGCGAGCGCCGGTATGGGTGTGAACGGGTCATCGCTGTAGAGCGGACTGGGCGTCCCCAGATCGTGCTGTGGGCTCTGCATGGTGGCCATGGTTCCCTCCTAGCCGGCCATCTGCCGGCGAGCGTGCTCGAGCTGGGCCTCTTGTGCGGCCTTGTTCGCCGCTGCGATCTCCTCCTGAGATGGCCGCGTCCGCAGCGCGGAGAAGACCTCCTTCAGCTCCCGGTTGTCCGGCTCCGGCTTCGGCATCTCGGGCGGTCGGTTCTGCTCGTGCTCAGGGACCAGACTCAGCTGCCGGCCGCGAGCGCGGAACGCCGGGAACAGTCGCGCCGCCTCCAGTAGATCGGCATCGGTGACCTCGTTGCGCTTCTTCTTGCCCATTACGCGCTCCTTCCTGCTCGGTCCCGGACGCAGTGGCGCCGGTGCTCCTCCAGCTCCTCGCGGATCTGTCGTTCGATCGGAATGCCATTCCGGACGGCGCGGGTGCGGAGCCAGTCTCGCAGCTCAGGAGTTGCTGAGAACGTCATCAGGACAGGCTCGGCTGAGACCGCGCCTCGCAGTTCCCCGCCATTTCCCCGCATATCGACCTCCTCAATACCGGCCGGCTGAGCCGAGCGGGAGGGCTGAATTCCGACCCAGCCCAGCCGAATACCCAGGAGTCTAGGCGGTGACGAGAAATGACGCTGACGGTCGGCCAGCCCGGAACGTCCACACGAGCTGGCCGACCTCGAGCGAATTATCCTCGAGAACCATCACTGTAGAAGTTAGAGATAGCCCTGGAATCGCGGCAGAACTTCATCCTCAATATATCGCAGCGGTCTGCGGCGAACGAGTTCGGCCGCTCCCAGCATCGAGCCCCACGGCCCCGCCGCCGGTTCATCGAGTCGTACCGTGAAGGTGAAGGTAGGGCTGAAATCGTCCTGGCCGTACGCGGCGGAATACGGGAACCGACATACTTCGGAGCCACGACTATAGGGACCAGGGTTGAATGTAGTCGGATTGATCTCGCCGAACCAACCGAAGCTCTGGACGCCGATAACGGTAATGAGAAGCTCCCGATGCTTGTCGTTGATGTCGAGCCGATGGAGGATGGCAAGGTCGTGGTGCGCTGGCTTCGTCGCTCGCTTGTACGGCTGCACCTCATCGAGGATCTTCCGCAGTTCCTTCGAGACGCCAGGACTGATCTGCGGGCGGCTACGGCCATAGCGGTTGGGCGTGGGCGCGACCTCGAGAATCGGGAAGGCTGTGGAGTCGTTGGGCTTCCCGCCAGACGCGATGACCAATTGCCACGCGAGATGGTCGAGAGCGACGCGGAGGTTGTGAATGGCATCACCGATGACCGCGCCCAAAACGGGACGCAAGGTCGGGATACGGCTGAACCGAAAGACATACTCGGATCGTTGCTCGTCGCGCTCTCGGACGATCACCCTTCGGCATGCGTCCTCAATCCGCCGGGCTCGACGGTCAAAGTCGTTCAGATGGGTTTTTGCCCGGTCAATCTTGACAAGCACGCCCGATAAGTCGGCGTTCACGACCTGCTACCCTCCACCGCTGTCGTCGCGCGCCGTCGCCAGGTTGTCGCCAGGTTAGGGTGCGGCTGCTATGCCGTCGGCCTTCGCTCATCCCGAAGTACTCCGCCGAGTGCGGCGAGGCTAGCACAGACAGCCCGTTGCCGTGGTGACAAGGGGCCCAGTGCTGTTGAAGCCGTAGCCTAAAGGAACGGCCGGACCCTGGGTAATAGAGCTACTCAGGGCACGGCCGTTTGTTGCCGCTATCGCTTTCGCTTGGCTGTCGTGGCCTTGATGGAGAACTTCCCCACGCTTGCTTCAGTTACATGTGACTTCAGCCAACGATCCCTGAGGAAAAGCTCGACCTGAACATCCTCTCCATCGAAGGTCAGGCACACGACATGGCAGTCGAAGGTGTCGATATCAGGACCAACGATCCTGACCTTCGATTCGCCCTCATCGAGAGTGATATCCGCCATCTCTTCTCACCTCCTCCCGCTGCCTCGGGGAGCTGGCCCCAAAGCAAAAGCCGAGAGCCAGCTCCTTCACTCCAGAGCGCTCTCGGCTACAGACGGGGAGTCCAAGCCCAAGTTCAGGCCGGCCCTCTTGCCACGCCCCTGAGACCTCGTACCGAGAAGCCGGGTCGCCGATGCTCGCGGGAGGCGATGGCTGAGCCTAGCACAGTTGCGACCGCTGGCCGCGAGGTCGCCGCTCGAGGAGTCGGCGCCAGCCGGATCGTAGCCGGCCTCGAGAGTGCCCGTTACCGTGGTAAGAACAGCGTCCTGCATGCCGTAGGGAGCGCGCTGGTCCTCTTGGGTGCTGGCGACGTCCGCGGTCGAGCGAACCGCGGAGATCGACAGAGGCAGCGCAGCTCTCGAGGCTCGAGGTCCAGCGCGTACCTCGGCCAGTACCTTCGGCCGGGCTCGAGCGGCTCGAGGTCGATCGAGACGCGCATGTCCTGGGCGTGTCCCGTGGGTCCTCTGGGCGATGCGCGAGCGCTGGCCTATCCCTCGGCACGGATAGCCGGCATCGGCGCCTGGCCGGCCGCCTCGGCGTGGAGATCATCCAGGGCGGTGGCCAGGTAGGCCGCGCGCTCCGGGAACATGTGGCCGTACCGGTCCATCGTGATCTGGATCGTGGAGTGCCCGAGGACGTCGCAGACCTCCTTCGGATGCGCACCTTTCAGAATCAGGAAGCTCGCGCATGTGTGGCGGAGGTCGTGGAAGCGCAGACCGGGAGGAAGGTTCGCGCGCCGAACCGCAGGCTTGAACGTCACCGTGTACCAGGAGTTGTGACGAACGTGGCCGCCGTCCGGACCGATGAACACGAATGCGTCTGGTCCTCGCCCGTCGATCTCCTTCTCCAGCAGCTCGAGGAGGAACCGCGGAACGCCGACCGTGCGAGTCTGCTTGTTCTTCGTCGAGCCGAAGACGTAGCCCGCGCTCTTGACGTAGGTGCAGCTCTCGCGAACGAGGATGCGGGAGTGGAGGAGATCGAGGTGTCGGACGCGGAGCGCGCCGACCTCGCCGGCTCGCAGACCGCAGTACGCCGTCAGTAAGACCAGCGTCCGGTACTCGGGTGGGATCGCGTCGGCCAGTGTGTCGACCTGGCGCGCGTTGAGGAAGTGCATTTCCTCGTGCTCGCTCGCCGGCAGCTCGACCTCCTCGGCCGGGTTCGTCGATCGGTGACCGTCGCGGATCGCGACCTTGATAATCGCCTGGAGCGTGAAGAACACATTGCGGACCGTACCGGGCGCCGCTCCCTCCGCGGTCAGGCCGGACACGAACGCTTCCACGTCGGTCGGTCGGAGCTTCGCGACCTGGCGGTCGCCGAGCTTCGGCAGGATGTGGTTGTCGAGGATTGAGCGGTACCCGCTGAGCGTCGAAGACTTCTTGCTGCGCTTGGTGGCGAGCCAGCGCTCCGAGACCTCGGCCACGGTCGCGCGGGATGGATCGACGTACTGGCCGCGCGAGAGGTCCGCCTCCACTCGCGACTTCTCGCGGAGCGCGTCTGCTCGACGCCGGAACGAGCGGGTGCGGTGCTCTCCGTCCGGCGTAACCCAGCGCAACTGGTGCCGCGCCTGGCCGTCTGAGTAGAAGCGTCCTTCCCGTTTCTGAATATGCGCCACGGTCGAGCCCTCCTCGGGCATTCGAGCGTTTAGGAGACCGCGGTAATTCTACCTGCAATAGCAGGTCGCGCGCTGCAATCGCAGCTCGTACCTTTGCGGGTACCTTTCCCACCTGTGGAAGGGACGTGCAGAACGCCCGCTACGGCTGCGGAGGCGCCCCGGCCTATCCGCGGACCTAGAGCCCGGCAACGCGGCTTACAGGTCGGCTCTCATAGCCGCGTGGGGCAATCTCGCTACCGGCGGCCGACTACTTACGACCGAGGATGTCCCTGGCGCGCTCGATGGACTCGTCCTCTTCCTGGCCAAGCATCTGGTCAACAATTCTTTGCCAGTCCGGAACGCCTTCGCTAACCACGAGCTTGTCGGGCACCTTGCCGGCGACTCGCTCGATGATGAGGTTCGCGGCTCGGACGCGGTCGGCGTCCTTGTCGCTCGACCTGGCCACTTCCACCAGTGTCTTGATCGCATCAACGAAACCCCGACGGATCTCGGACTCACCGCGCCGGAGTAGCTCGCGGCTCACGTCCTGCATGAAGGTCCTGGGAACCGTCTTCGGCGGCCGACCGCGGAAGTCTCCAGCGCTGTTGCGGAATTGCCCACGAGCTACTTCCTCGTCATCCATGTCCTGGATGTTGAGTCTGCCCTCGAGGTACGCAATCCAGCGCTCATTCTCAGGTTCGCTAACTCGCCGCTTCCGGTTCGTCATTTTGGACCCTAAGGAGGTTTCCATCCTGGTGCCTGAGAAATTCTAGCCGGCCCTGGGCGAGGGCGAGCGGCGTTCTCTCGGGTCACTCCTCGAGAGTGATGCTCCAGCGAGATCTGCAACAACTCAATCGACACCACGTCTGACCTGGGCATATATCAATCTACCTGCACATTCAATCCATATCTAGGAGATCCCTACTTAGGTCCCGACTAGATCCCTACTTAGGTCCCGACATCTATTGCCATGTCTACCTGCGAGGTCCCGACGGTCCCGAGCGTTTTCGCGTTACATACCTCGCGTACGAGCATAACGCATTTGCAAACGTCCACGAGCGCCACGCGCGTCCTATACGTATGTGTCTGATCGAATCTTGTCGGGACCTCGGGACCTCGCAGGTAGGAGACTATGCAACCGGTCGGGTCCCAGTCGGATTTCCGCCCGGGACCTCGCCCGGGACCGCCGCTAGGAGCCATCCTCCGCCGGCTTTACAAACACGAAACGGCGGACCGCCGGCACGCTCGACTTCGGCCCAATCCGAGTCTTCGGACACAGGTCCTTCCCATCCCGGAGAATCGCTCCGTTCTCCGCCCACGCTCCCTTCACCGCATCAACGTCGAAGCCGGCCGCCTCGCAGATCCGCGCGACCTCCTCCTGGTTCAGCGCGACCGCACCATCCTTCTTCCGCACAACACCAGCCCAACCGTTCGGCGGCGGGTCATCCCAATCGCGCCACGTCTTGCCGAGGATTCGTCCCGGGTTCGAGGTGATCCATCTCCACACCGCCTCGAGCGCATCGCCCGGTCGGTCGTCACGCGAGTCCGCATACGTGAACAGCTCTTGCCACACCGCGGGCTCTGGCGGATCAAACGGCAGCACACCCGCGGTCCGGGCGACCTCGGCCGCCAGCCGAAGCACCGCCACATATGGCGCCCGGCGACGCGCCAGCGCACCGTCTGTCACGAACCACTTCGTTAGCTCGCGGTGCCGAGCGCGGAGCCGCTCGAGCCCACCGTCATCTGCCAGCCCAGCGCGGACCGCGGCGACGTACGCCGGTCCGGCCACGCCATACACCGACTCAACGCCAGCGCGAACCTCCTCAGCAACTCGACCACCCTCCGCTCCGAACGGCGCCCCAGCGACCTCGATCACACGTGCCGCCGCGCCACCTTCCCGGACGTACGACAACAGCGACGCCTCGCCAGTCGAGAGCACAACCGTGCTCCACACCGGGCTCGAGCGCATGCCGTCGAGCGAGCCGCGCGGCTTCTCCTGTCCCTGGGGAATCGTGTAGATCATGTCGCGGATGATGTTGGGGTGGGAGACGTTCGCGGTCTCGTCGAAGACCACTGGTAGCCCAGCGACCAGCGAGAGGCGACGCTCGAGCGCGACACGCGTACCTTTCCACTCGCCCAGCGCGCCACCATCAACTCTCGGGCTCGCCCAAACCGACTGGCCGAGCTGCACTGAGGTGGTCTTGCCGCGCGAGGACAGACCCGTGAAGTGGAGCAGGAACGACAACAGATCGAGAGGCGAGAGGAGCGGAGCCGCCAGCGCCGCATACAACGCCATCTGTGCGGACGGGAGGTCGCGAACCTTCTCGGCAATGGCTTGCCACTCCTCGAGCGTGCCGGATGGGCTGTGGGCGAGTACCGCGCGCTCGAGCCCATTCCAGACCGGCACGACTCGGTAGGGCTCGCCCGGCCCAGTCACAAAAGTCCCGTCCGGTTGCCAGCCGAGCTGCCGCGCAATCGTCACGATCTCCAGCTCGTTCACGGTCTCGACCGCAAACAACCACTTCTCGACCTCGACTGCGGAGGAAGAGATCGCGGGAAAGCCGGCCGCACCAGCCACCTTCACCAGCGCACGCCCGTCCTTCACGACCTCGCGCGGGAAGAACCGCCGCACGACCTGGCCGGTATGCAGCCAGGCCAGCTCCAACAGCTCATTTCCATCGAAGTCGCGGAAGACGCGCACCGGAGCGACGGGCGCAGGCGTGACGGGAATGAGCGTCTTGACCTCGAAGAGGCCATCAACCTCCCTGATCTCCTTCCCGGCCATCTTCGCAATTGCGAGCTTCTTGGGATCGTTGGCGACATCCCATTTGACGCGGAAGACACCGCCCCCATTCAGCTCGTACTCGTCTGGGATCTGGTAGCCGACCGGGAGTGGCAGCAGTTCGCCCATCATGACCACCCCTCGGCATCATGCGAGGCTCGCGTGGAAGCTGGAGCCGACCAGTCAACGGCATGCGTTCGCGTCCGCCGTTTCCACGGCTCCCGTGGTGGATGTGAGTAGGCCTGCCGGAAGGCTTCGCGGACCTCGCTCTCGGTCAGGGGTACACCGTTCGGTAGCTCCTCGTTCGCGCGCTCGAGGTACTCCAGCCCGATCGCCCAGGCCTCCGTCCGCGAAAAGCGGTTGTCGTTGAGTTGCTGGCCGAGGTCGAACGCGGCGCGGTTCCGGGAGCCGACCTCCTTCGCTCGCAGCAGCCCCCAGCGCACCATGAACGACGGGTCCGGAGCGCTGCCGTTGAAGACGACGCGTGGGCGCTCCTGTCGGACGCGAGAAGCGCGCGGCTGGACCTCGACGGGCTCGAAGTCGAACAGCCCGTGTCCGTACTCCACGATGTGGTCGTGTGCGTCTTTGCCCTCCCTGGCCTGGACGAAGCGGAGCCGCTCGCGCAGCCCATTCCGCGAGAAGCTCTCGAGGATGTCCTGTGCATGCTTGTAGCCGGCTTCATCCCGGTCAACCACGACGATGATCTGGAAGTCGCGATGGTCCAGCTCGACTGCGAAGACGAACGGCCAGACATACTCGTCGCGCCACTTCCCGGCGCCCATCACATTGCAGGTCGCGACGGCGCCAGCCGACTCGAGCGCGCCGACATCCTTCTCGCCCTCGCCCAGGTAGATATCCGCGCCGATGCCGAGCCCGTACGTCAGCTCCGGGAGCCGGTAGAGCACCCTCCGAACTCCGCCGAGCGGCTGCCCATCTGGACCGTAGTAGCTCAGGCTCCAGACCCAGCCACCACGCCGGATCTTCTCCGGCGGATCGCTCTCGACCGGACGGCGCCGGTAGCGGAAATCCTTCGGCTCGAACCGTACACTCTGGTAGAGAACCTCACCGTCTTCGTCTTCCCAGTCATACCAGGCAACTTGCCGGCCGAGCGCATTTGAGGAGGTTCCGGTACGATTAGCCACAACAGCTCCTTGGCGGGGTTGAGTACGGACCGGGCGGCCAATCGCTCCTCCTCAAAAAGCGAAACCGGCCCGTACGGCTGACAGGAACAGGGACGGTCCGAGTTTGCGGCTCGGGCCGTCTCACACTTCTAGGCTTGCGCGGGCTCCCTCCTCCGGTCGAGCTGGCGGATGCGCCGGTCGAGCGCATCGCGGATCAGTTCTGACATGGAGATACCGCGCGTGTCCGCGAGTCGCCGGAGGTCGGCCGCCTGGTCCTCGCGAACAGCAAACTTCAGCTCCTCGGCAAACAGCTTCGGACGACCAACCTTCGCCATGATCTCCCTCCTCGTGGAATTTCCCGGGTAGCCTACTCGGGAGCGCCCAATGCCGCTGACGGCTCCTCGTCATCCCAATCCCATTTCACCGGCCACGCGCTCAGCAGAACAGCGGCCTCGCGCTCAACCGGCCTTTTGTGTACCGCGTCTGACTGCCTGAATAGAGCTGAGCGGTCCAGAGAGTGAGAATACGAGCCCCATGCCCTCAAAACGCTCCCGGCAGTGGCAGTCGAAGCCTTCGAGCTTGGCGCCAGGTGCCAAATTCTCCCACCAGGGCGTCAGCTCGAAGGTTCCTTCCACAACCGCGTACCACCGACCAGCAATGAGGACCTCCTTGATGCCATCTGGATCTTCAAATCCGTGCATTGCTCCTCCTTACTCACAGGCAATGCCGTCGCGGTTCCGGTCCAGCTCGACCCGGTAGCCGGGCTCGCCCTTGTGGAGTGGCGCAGCGCCAGCCTTCTGTGCCGCTGTGCAGTCCGGGTAGTAGATCTTCGGCCTCGAGCAAGCGCCAAGCAGGAGCGCAAGCACCAGGCAGGCAACGAGTAGCCTTCTCATCTCTGTTCCTCCTCAGTATCCGATAACTAGCAGACCGGACTTCGCGCGAGTAACGCCCGTATACGCCCACCTCTTCCGCTCCGGGAGCACAAGCGGGTACTCATCCAGCAGAACCACCCATTTCGCTTCCGAGCCCTGCGCCTTGTGAACCGTTTTGCAGTAACCGAAGTCCCACAGGTCAACATCACGCGACGGACTGTTGAGTGTCTCTGGCTCGTTGAATTGCTGGCGAAGCGCGGCGCCTTCGTACGTACGATCTTCGTCGTCAAGCGCGACCTTGATCCGGTACAACACTGGAGTAATAGCCTCGATCTCGAGGAGCCGGCCGGTCATGCCATTGGCGATGCGCTTCTCGCGGTTGTTTTGGAGACAGATCAGCCGCTCGCCCTCTACCGGCCGCTCGCTCTCGATACAACGAGCCTCGCGGATGAGCGTATTTACCTCAACCCTCGTCTTGTTCCGCCAGCACAGCACCATGACGGAATCGCGCGTCACATCAAACAGGCTGACCGCGTTCTCTCCCCAACTCATCTCGCGGTCGCGGCGGACCTTCCGCACATTCCGGCCGATCTCTCCAGCTGGTATCCGGCCGGTCTCGCGGACGGCTAGCGCGAGGTTGATGATTGGAGAGCCGTCTTGCTGCCGGTGGATCTGCTGCAAGGTGATATCCGGTCGCTCCATGAGGCTGTGCTTGTCTCCGACTGGCGGAAGCTGGCCGTGGTCACCGAAGAAGAAGACGGGAGTGCGGAAGCGGAGAAGGTAATTGTGGTACTCCTCGGTAACCATCGAGGACTCATCAACCACGATCGCCTCAACGCCAGGGAGGACCGACCGCAGTACCTTCGTCCAGGCCCCGCATTTACAACGGTTCTTCCGCAGTTCGTGGCAGTCGGGCTCCTCCTCGTTCTCATCCTCAGGCTTCCACTCGTATCGCGGGCAGACTCCGCAGTGCAGCGGAATCGCCTCGAAGACCAGCTCATCAATCGTCGTCGCGCGAACGCCTTCCGGGAGCCTCCTGGTCAGGTTGTTCGCCGCGCGTCCGGTGTAGGCGCAGAACGCAACCTGATCCGCAGGAAGGCAGAACCATTCCGGCAGACGGACCGCGATGCTGGTCTTGCCGGTGCCGGCGAGCCCACCGACGCGCGTTTCCATCGCCCGATCGTTGAACCGATGTAGGCACTCCTCGAGCACGATGACCTGGTCAGTGGAAAGCTCGAGCGCGGGCGCCGACATCAGCCGACCTTCCTCCGTCGCGGATGAGCTGGCGCGGGCTCCGGCTCGGCCTCGGCCAGCGGTCCGGCCGTCGCGGGGCGCAGATACTTCTCCATGAACGCATCGAGGTCTTCGATGCGGAAGCGAACGACATTGCCGCCCGCTTCACCGACCTTGATGTAGGGGATCTCTCCGAGGCGCATTCGGTCGCGCAGCCAGCCCTCGCTTACACCGAGGTACTCCAATGTCTCGAAGAATTTGAGATATCGAACGACCATGCACGGGCTCCTCCCTGCCACGGACGGAGACCCGCAAAAGCAAAAGCGCGAGGTCCCGCCAGACTTCAGTGGGATTCCTCGCGCTCTTGTCGACGCGCTGCCGCTAGGAAGGACGCGGCCACTATCACCGAGGATCTTCACCCGTTCGGGCTACTCCGCCTCAGTGGTGGAACGGGACAAGGATACCGCGATCCGCGGATCTCCGCTGGCTGGCGCGAATGCCCGCGTTACGCAGATTGTCGGATCTGTAAAGGTACCTCGGAGGTACGGAGCCGGCTCGACAAGCGCTCTCGAGCGCGTTGCCCCAGGTAGACTTGGGCCGGAGGCGTCCGGGTCCTGGTGGGCTCCGCGGTCTTCAAAACCGTTGAGGCGGGCGTCCCCCGCCTGGCGGGTTCGATTCCCGTCCGCCTCCGCTACCTGCACTTTCGCTCGGGTCCTCGCTTCGGCGCCCCAAAGATCCTTGCCTTCTGGCACGGTGTCTGGCACGGTTCTGGTGTGTCCGGCGGTCCCAGCGAGGCAGAG
>WNFU01010682.1_pt1 | contig 12741 bp, 17 predicted proteins | sample 5400121 | NCBI WGS metagenome assembly WNFU01 (sample SAMN13153360, study PRJNA577476) | soil metagenome | isolation source: 100 cm soil or saprolite under grassland replicate 1 | place: USA:California | collected 2016-06-15 | reverse complement strand
TTCAGCGGTGCAACGTATGCGATTTCGGATTTGACCGGGGGGAATAGCGTTCAAGGCGGCAGCGTCAGCTATATTGATGAGAAGACGGTACTCTTGCACGGCACCTCAAGAAACGGTGGCATGAGCGATTTGCTTGAAGGTAGCTCGACCATTGAGAAATCTGGCGACAAGCTGACCCTTCGCGGAGAGCACGGAACGTTTGTCTTTGTGAAGGCGGCAAATTTCCAAGTATCGACGCCGACGCCGGCGGCAGCGGCGGGAGAGGAGCCACCGCAAGGACTTATAGGCACCTGGGTGAGAAAGGACGCTTCTTCTGGAGCAAGTAAAATCACCTTTAGTCCTGACAGGCAGTTCAATCTTGATGGGAGTACGGGCTCGTACACGGTTCAGGGTGATTTCGTCACCCTTGTTTTCAGCACAAGTAGTAAAACTCCACATTCTTACCTCTTCCACATACAAGGGAAACAGCTCACTCTGGAGTCAAATCAAGGAGAGGGAACACTCACTTTCACCAGGCAACCGTAAACAAACGCCGCTTCGCGGAAACGACGAGGAGATGCAAAGTGTGCGTCTCCTCGTACCTCTATTGCTTCCTATGTACCTCATAGTAGCCTCATATCGAACTCATTCCCCCTTCCTTCAAGCGGAGGAGGATATTGCTACTTGGAGAAGTACAATTTACCGCAGCACACCGCCACAGATAGCCTCGCTCCGGCTACCTCTCTTGCCACGAGACTACCCTCGTTGAGCCTGGCAACCACTGCCGGCCTTGGTTCATTTTCCCAACCTGAGTACAGTTGTTCGAGCACCGGAGTACATTTTTCCGCGTGCTCCGGGGCCCTGTGCTAGTTCAACTAATTACTGGCAACCGCCCCCACTCATTCTATAGCAGGAGCATCTTCTTCAGAGTTGTGCAGCACAACTTTGTTGTGTACACAACTCTCACCCGGCCTTCGGCAGAAAGGACCTTTAGAGAACTTCTCTCTCTGGTCTGCCGATTATACCCGCGGCCATCTGTGTCAAGAAGCACTTTGGTGAGGTCGTTGCCACACCAAAGGGCCTCTTGACACAGTCAATTATTTCAAGTCAGTACCTTTTGGGTGGATAGTACACCAGAGAGAGAAGCAGTACAGTTTTGCTCTCTATGGTCGCCAGAAAGGAGGTGAATAAGAAATGTATCGATATAGATATAGGTACAGGTATAAAAAAGCGTCAGACCCACTATCGTCCATGATAGAAGCTGGGCTTGACGCGATTAACAAAGCGGTTGAACGCTTTGTGACATCTGAGATGAACCAGGTAATGCGGTTCATTAGGAAGATGCAACAAAGATAGTATACCGCAACTGGGTGGCTGAGTGCAACAGTCACCCAGTTTGATTATTAAGAATAAGTCGTTTTAGTTGCGCTGATAGCGCAAGTGGGCGGCTTCGCCGCCCCCCAATGGGGGTATACAGAAAGGTTTACTATATGATTTCTATTGAATTAGATAACGCACAACAATTGGTTGAGTTAGTACACTTAGTGACGGAGGAAACTAAGGCCTCACGTAAGGTAAATGGTTCTGAAGATGAGTTGAGTGACGAGGAGAAGGCATATCTCGATCATTTGATTACGTTAAAGGACAGGTTGTGGAGTGCTATCCGTAAGTACAAGATTTCCTATATCTCAGAATTCTATTTCGGGAATGTGAAACGTCCAGACCTTCAACGAGACTGGGAACAGCAGTCAGACTATTGGAGCTAGGGGGCGAAAGCCCCTCCAAGCGGTGTGCATTGAATTGATAAGCCTTCGGCAGAGTGGAGCACGTTATTTATAACTAAGAGCCTATCCCAAAACTATCAGCCGATAGAGGATGAGGGCCGAGGCGAGCATCACCAACGCTTGATAGTTCTCGGCTTTCTTCTCCCACCGGATGCGGAGTTTGCGCATATTGTTGAGCCAGGAAATCGTCCGCTCGACTTTCCAGCGGCGCGGCGGCTCGATTGGTTCTCCAATCCCAGGCCGGTCATCTTGACTACGACGTTTGATATGGGCAACGTAGCCGAGTCGAGCGACCAAGTGATCGATCTCGTCATAGTCATAGGCCTTGTCCAAGCACAAGTGCTGGCGTTTCCGGCGACTTGGCTTGGGACGTGGCACAATCAAGCCCTTGCCCAACAGGTCGGTTAACCCTTTCATATCGTGCCGATTGGCGCCACTCAGGTGCAAGCCCAGCGGTGCTCCTTGCCCATCAATCAACAGATGACGTTTGGTGCCGCACTTGGCCCGATCGGTCGGATTGGGACCGGTCGCAGTGCCACCTAAGGGCGCTGGCAGCAACTTGGTATCGGCGGCTTGCCATTCCCAATCAATCCCGCGCCTGCGATCGTAGCGCTGGAGCATATGCTGGAGGATCGCGCGGATAATCCCGGCTTGTTGCCATTCCTGGAAGCGGCGATGGAGTGTAGAACCCGAGCCATATGTCCTGGGGGCGACTTTCCATTGGCACCCAGTGCGCAGCACGTACAGAATGCCATTCAGCACGGTACGAAAGGGCACGACCGGGCGGCCAGGTGTGCCCAGTGGTTTCTCAGGTGGGAATAAGTAGCGAATCCACTTCCACATATCGTCCGGGACCTCCCACAGCGTCGGGAGTCGGGAGTGGCCGGCGCTGTAATTCTTGCTGATACTGGTGCAGGCACATCATCGTCTCCTTTCGTTCGGCGATTGTCGCTACCGAACGAGGCAGCAGATGATGTGCCTACCCTCCCATTGAGGTTTTGGGATAGGCTCTTAGCACAATCGCCGCACCCCAGCGCCATGTACGCTGGACCTGCGCCGCGACTGATACCTGTCTCAGCCCCTGCGCCAGGCTGAACCACACCCCGGCGCCTGTCCCAATCATCGCCGCGATCATCAGCACGACTGTGTTGGTTGGAAAACTGATCGACATGTTCGCCTCCTTGGCATGCTATTGTTTATGCGATCACAAGTGAAACGGCCAGTCAATAACGTGTATATACTCCTAATACGCCGAAAAAATCACGCTTGTGCGAGCCGGACAACCTCCTGTAAGTCGTCGTACAGCTTGCTCCAGCGTTCGTACCCAAGCCCCGCGGCTATGATCTTGGTCTGGGCTTGTTCCCAGAGCGGGATGATCTCGTGCAGCTTCTCACGGCCCGCGTCCGTCAATTGCAGTTGCCGGGTCCGGCGATCGCCGCCTGAGGTAATGCGCAGCAAGCCTTGATCTTCGAGTGGCTTCAAGTCGCGCGCTAACGTGGTGCGGTCCATCACCAAATATTCGGCGAGCCGCGAGATCGTGGGCGTGCCCGCCGTTGCAATCGCCATCAGTAGGCTCGCCTGTGTCGACCGCAGCCCAGTAGCCGGTCGCAGCACCATATCGTAAAGACTGGTAACTGCGCGCGCTGCCTTGCGGATGTTGAGGCACGCACAGATTGCGGCAAAGTTGACCGGAACGTCCGTTGACAGATTTGTCTCATCGCTCATAGATAAGAGTATATACGCCTTTTTCTAGGCTGTCAAGTGCGTAACGAAATCCAGGTGAATATTCCAGAATAACGCCACTGGTGCATGACGACCGCTCGTGCGCTTTGCACAGATACACCGAAAACGCTACAATACTATTGAATAATGAATATTCTTATACGGATCTCTAGCGACCGGAGCAGCACTAATGACACAGTCAGCACGATACGACGCGGTCGCCGACTTCTACGAGCAGTTCGCGCCCGATCTCTACGAGGATCCACCGATGGCGGCGCTCCTCGGGCTCGTCGGCGATGTGGCGGGGCTCCGGCTGCTCGATCTAGCCTGCGGGCACGGGCGGTTGGCGCGCGAGTTGGCGCGGCGGGGTGGCCAGGTGGTCGGTGTGGATATTGCCGCAGCACTGCTCGCGAAGGCGCGCGCTCGTGAGGCGGTGAGTCCATTGCAGATTGCTTATGTACATACGGATGCCGCGTCGCCGGAGACGCTGGCGGGGGAGATTTTCGACGGCGTCGTGTGTAGCTTCGGGCTGTCGGACATTGACGACCTGGATGGGGCGGTTGCGACCGTTGCACGGGTGCTGCGGCCGGGAGGGTTCTTCGCATTCTCGATAGTGCACCCCTGCTTTCCGGGGTGGCAGGCGAAGCAGGCCAGCCCCAGTTGGCAGCCTGGGCGCGGCTACTACGACGAGGTGTGGTGGCGAGCCGAGGGCCCGGCGCATGGCCTGCGGCCAAAGGTGGGCGCAAACCATCGCATGCTGTCGACCTACCTGAACACGCTCGCGCGGCACGGCCTAGTCGTCGAGGAAGTCGCCGAGCCCATGCCGGAGCCAGAGTGGATCGACGCCGCGCCCAACACCGGGCCAGTACCGGTCTACCTCGTGGTTCGGTGCCGCAGACAAATCGGATAACGTCGCAAAACTCCAGTTCCAGCACCATGAACTATCAGGATCGAAATTCTATGAATAACCCTTCGGATCGAGCTTCGATCATCCTCTACGATGCCGCGTTGGGCGGCACGCCCGACTCGCAGGGTAAGCTGACCTACCGCCACGCACGTGCGGCGGCGGCGACACAGTTCTTCTTGGACGGCTGCACGACGCTCGACACCATGGCCAGCCAGCAGGACTCCGCCGGCTACGTCGCCGACCCGCGCGCTATCCCCGCGCTCGACCGACAGAACGGCTACACGCTGCGCTTCACGGTGCAGGTGATCGAGGAATACCACGCCGACAGCGACAAGGACGGCGACGGCGTGGGTGACCGAGCCGGCTTCAGCGTGCTGGTGCTCAGCAGCGACACACGCGGGATCGAGCTTGGGTTCTGGCCAGATCAGATTTGGGCGCAGGAGGATGGCGCTGCCGAGCCGCCCGCCGGCACGCTGTTCACCCACGCCGAACAGGCCGCATTCGATACGACCAAACTGAGGACCTACACGCTCGCGGTCCATGGGGACATGTACGATCTTTCGAGCGATGGGCGATCGATTCTGCGCGGGAGATTACGCGACTATACGACGTTCGAGGGGCCGGTCAACCCCTACCGCACGCCCAATTTCATCTTCCTGGGTGACGACACCGGCTCGGCGCGCGCGAAGATTCGGCTGGCGTATGTGGCCGTGTCATCTTAGTGCAGGCTATCGCAAGTGCGATCCGAGTTCCCATAATTCCTTCAGTTCCTTCGCATTCTGAGCACAGATCATCCTCCTCGCCGCCTGCGCCCCAATCGCCCGACCGCCCAGCCAAACGCTAGCCCGCCGGCAAGCAGCAGCGCCGCGCTGATCGCGCCGCCGATCAGTGCGTCGCCGAGGCGGAACGCGCCGCCGCGTAGCCACCACACGGCCAGCGTCGGCCCGAGCAGCAAGGCCAACGCCGCTAGCATAAGTGGGACGAAGCCGCGTAGAAACATGAAGAATTGCGAATTGCGAATTGAGTGTCGATTATCACGTTCTTCTTCATTCTTCATTCTCAATGCCCAATTCGACCACCTGGCGTAGTTGCTCCGACAGTCCGTGGGCGAGCCGCCGATCCCGAGGCCCCAGCACTTCTTCGACCACACCCATTAGCAGCCGCAGCGTGGCGACGTCAGCCGAGCGTAGCGATTCCACCAACTGCTGCGTCGCGGCCGTATCATGCTGCAGCAGCGCGGCGCCGACAGTCGCGCGCAGCGCATCCGGCGCATCGGCACTCGACAAGACAGCCTGAACTTGCGGCGCTGTTTCTTCGTCCCCCAGCACCATTGATGGCGGAGCAACCACGGCCGTGCTCAAGCGCACCAGGGCATCACGGGTCGTCGCTCCGACGTCGAACAGCACCTGCGGCGCTTCGGTATCGGCGGCATACACGATCTGGTAGCGCAGCTCGGTTTCTGCCGCGACCTGCCCGCGCACGGTACTGATCGGTGTCGTCAGCACTGGCTTGGCAACGTTACCCGCACCATCCGCACTCAGAATCGCGGGAGCGGCCATGCCGGGCGCCGTGTCGCGTGGGCTGACGACCAGCGCACCGAGCGCGAATGTGCCGGTGGCGGTGCCGCGCAAGCGCACGTTGTATGTGCCGGTGGCCGGCGCCGGGATGACCACCATATTGAGATGCTTACCGCGATGCCCGTAATTCTTTGCTTTGACAAGCCGCCCGCGCCGCCACGGAGCGATGGCCCCATCCGACAACACCGCCGGCACTGAGGATGGCAACTCAACGGTCAGATCGATCGGCGAGGCTGTCATAATCACCAGGCGCGGCGCGGGCGCGGGCGCTGCTACCGAGGCCGGCGGCGCCACATTCAGCTCGGTCAATACCTGCACTGTGGCTTTGTCGGGCAAGGCCTCGTGAGCGATCGGCAGCGGCGGCAGGTTGTCCACCCGCGGATCATCGACCGACGCGCTGATGAGCAGCACCGTACCATCGCCCGCACCGGTGGTTGCAGTGCCGAAGGGCGCGCCGTCGACAAAGCGCGGTGGGTCTTCGGGTGGCGCTGGCGGGCTCCCGATCACAATCGACTGGATCGTCGTGAAGCCTGTGCCGCAGATCGTGGTCAGCGGCGCGCGTGTGAGCAACTGATTCAGCCCGGCCTGTGAAAGCATGAGGTTGCCCAGCAGGTTGCGCTCGCGCATCTGCTGGAGCGGAGTGAGCGCTGGCGGCGTTGTCTGGTTTTGCAGATAGTCGTACAGCGGCAGTAAATCGCGTACGCCGGGCGCCTGCGTGCGGATCGTGTTGAGCCGGTTCAGCTGAGTTTGAAAGGGATGCACATGCTGGAGATACCACAGATACACAGCAAACACTGCATTGGCGACAGGATCCCAATTCATCTCGCCGCCTTCCCAGGAGTAATACGCATCGGCTGCGCCGCGATGCGGCGTTCCCAGGGTGATCAGCCGCTCAACATCGCCGCGATAGGTGCTGCTTTGAATATAGCTGCGCGCGACCAGCCCGCCCATACTATGGCCGACCAGCACGACCTTCTCGCTGCCCGATTGCTTGCGCGCGCGATCGATCCAGGGAATCAGGTAATTATTCGCGCTATCGCTCACCGACTTTCGCCAATCGTAAAATGCCACAAACAGATCGCGATTGCGCGTAAAACCGGCGCGCACCAACGTATCGACGAACGTGTGGCCATAATCGACGAAGGGCGGGAAATCCCATCCGTTGAGCGTCGGCGCGCTCCAGTCAAGCAACACAAGCAAATGAAAGGAGCCGCCCAGGCCGGGAACAAATACGACCGGTGTCTTCGACATGCGCCACCTCCATAAGCAAAACGCCTACAGGGACTCATCTTGCGACTAAAACGTGGGAGTGTGGAAAATCGACTATAGCATATCACCGCCGTCAATCACATTGTCGAATACTCGAGCGGTGTTCTAGCGCGCAGGCTGGCGAGCGACAAGCCGCCAGGGCAGAATCGAACGCGCCGAGGCAGGCGCGCGCTCGATCACTAACCATCCGAGCAGCACAATCACGAGCAGATTGCGCAGGTTGAGCACGACCACTGGCAGCCCTTGCATAGCCAGAAGCCGATCATAGGTGAATGGAAAAAGTATGATCGTCATCACGACGATCGCCAGAAAAACCAGCGCTTGAGGGGGGCGCAGCAACGGCGCAAACGGCAGGAGCCAGATGATATACTGCGGCGAAAAGACCTTGTTCGTCACGATAAACGCCAGCAGCGCGGCAAAGATATATGCTGCCAGCGTTTCAGCCGAGGCGCGACCACTATCCGCCGCACACTCCTCGCGGAATCGTCCCCAGGCGCTAACCGCTACGACGCTCAATACAACCACAAACATCCATGGCAGCCACGCGAGGGCGGCATTCGCCCAGGGCGAAACGAGGTGCAACGCGCCATAGTTGAATTCCAGCTTGGCGGGGGTCAGGCCCAGTGTATGGGCCAGCACGATTGCGCCCGCCGGCAGACTCTCGATCTGCAGGCCGCGCAGGCTGTGGTAGCTGAGGAATGAGAAGAGCTGCGCGGGTGCAGTGAAGGCGAATAAGAACGGCAGGAGCGTAAGCAGTACGGCGAGAGCGCTTCCCAGGATCATACGGATGAGCCCACGGTATTGGCGGCCGGCCAGATAGTACAACCCGAAGATCGGCAACAGCACCAGTGGGTAGAGCTTGGCGGCAATCCCTAGCCCGCCCCAGAAGCCTGCCCAGGCCGGCCGCCCGCGCAACACGCTCACGAATGCTAGAATGGTCAGCAGGGCCGGAAACAGATCGTAGCGCCAGGGTAGCAGCGGCGCACTCAAAGCCACAAACAGGGCATACAGCGCTAATGTCAAACCGGGCGGGCGCAAGATGGCACGCTGCTCGGTCATCCACGCGAGCGCCAGCGCGATCAGCGTGCTAAAGAGAACGTTCTCGATCAAGAAGGCCTGGATATAATCGCTGAAACGCAGCGGCTGCTGGAGCGCTGCCAAGTGTGGCAGCGTAAATGGTAGCAGAGCAAGCGGCGGGTACTCAATCGCGAAATCGCGATACGGTATCAGACCCTGCAATAAGTTCCGCGAGTCGTTGTAGTACAGCGATAGATCGAGTGTATGCCATTGCGCGACCAGCGGAAAGAACATCAGGCTCGCGAATGTCACCGCAATGGCTTGCAGCGCAATGAAACTGATGGTGACAACCTTTGCTGCCTGTCGGTATCGTACCATGGCCCCGCTTACATCACAGATCTACCCTTTTTGAGAGCAAAAAGCGATCCGCAAACGACATCCCGTCGTGTAGATCGCGACACTCCATTGATGAACTTACGCTGTCCATGACCACATTGGACCACCACGGATTAAAACTCTCGTATCGAACGTTTTTCGTTCTATGAACGAAAAACGTTCGATACGAAGAAGAACAATCCGTGTTTTCCGAGTGATCGCGTAAGCCCTGTGAAAAACCGTGTTACTTGATATCGGCAGTTGCGCCAGCTTCAACCAGCTTGGCCTTGGTAGCCTCGGCCTCTTCCTTGCTGACGCCTTCCTTGACCGGCTTAGGAGCGCTCTCGACCAGATCCTTAGCCTCTTTCAGACCCAAGCCGCTAACCAGCTCGCGCACGACCTTGATCACCTGGATCTTGTTGGCGCCGGCGGCCGTCAGAATCACGTCGAATTCGGTCTGCTCCTCAGCCGCGGCCGGGGCCGCCGCGCCATCGCCGCCGGCTGGCGCGGCGCCTGCCATTGGCATGCCGCCGCCCGCGAACATCGGCGCCGCCGCCGTCACACCCCACTTGTCTTCCATCGACTTCTTCAGCTCGACCAGCTCGAGGACATTCAAGCCCTCGATGCTCTCGATAATGCTGTTTACCTTATCGCTTGCCATGACCATTATCTCCTTTATGAAAGTGTTTCTCTCGATAACCGTTCTTTTGTTCTACCAGTACACCGTGAAACGTAAAGGGGAAAACGTAATAAGGTTGCATTCCGGGTCACGCATGACGTTTTACGTTTCACGTTTTAGGCCGCCTGCTCTTCTGCGGGCTGCAACTGATCGATTCGCGCCTGCAAGACATACAGGACATTGGTAATCGCCGCGTTGAGCACGCCGACCACGCCGGACACCGGGGCCGCGACGCCCCCGACAATTTGGGCCAGCACCTGCTCGCGCGTGGGCAGGCTGGAAACCTGATCGAGCACATTCGCGCCCAATACGACATTGCCCAGCATACCGCCACGGATCACCAGCTTCTTCGGACCCTTATTGAAGTCGTTGATCGCCTTCGCGGTTTTGGAAGCGTCCTTGAACGCGAACGCCAGCGCCGTTGGGCCGGACAACAGTGGCTCTAAACCGTCGTAGCCGGTGTCCTTCGCAGCGCGGAGCGTGAGTGTGTTTTTCGCGACGATCAACTCAGCACCAGTCTCGCGCAGCTTCTTGCGCAGATCGGTGATCTCACCAACGGTCAAACCGCGATAATCGGTCACAACGGTCAGTTGCGTGCGGGTCAGCTTATCGGTCAAATCGGCGACCGATTCGATTTTACGCTGTGTAGCCAATTTTTCACCTCCTCTCAAGTGTTGGTTGTCGATTGTCTGTTGTCCGTTGTAGATAGCGCATACTTTGGGCTTTTGATGGCCCATCACCGATTACCAGTTGTGAGTCATAGAAAAGCCACTTACCTAGGAACAACTGACAACGGACAAATAAAAAGGGCCGCCGTGCCTAGACACAGCAGCCCACCGGACGGACTCACACCGTCGATCACGTGGTTTCTGCCTCGGCGGGCGGCGCAAAGCCATTAAGCCAAGCACCCGCTGTCTAGGGCACTATAGATTGCGTGTGGTAGGGCGCGATATATCGCGCCCTACCACATACGACAATTTACGCTATTCGCTCGAGCCTCCAACGATCATCGTCTGAGCCGCGGCCGGATCAACCCGAATGCCGGGGCCCATCGTGCTGGTGAACGTGACACTCTTGATGTAGACGCCCTTGGTCGAGGCCGGCTTCGCCGCTTTGACCGCGTCGATCAGCGCGGCGATATTATCCTGGATCTGTTGCTCGTCGAAGCTCACCTTGCCGACCGCGACATGCAGCAGGCCGGTTTTATCGTTGCGGAACTCTACGCGGCCGCCACGTACTTCGCGGATCGTGCGCGGCAGATCCTCGGGCTGAACAATCGTGCCGCTCTTGGGATTCGGCATTAAGCCGCGCGGCCCCAACTTGCGGCCGACGCGCCCAACCTTACCCATCATATCCGGCGTCGCAATCGCGATATCGAAGTCGAAGAAGTTTTCTTTGTCGATCCGGGCAATCAGATCGTCGGCGCCAACGAAATCGGCCCCGGCGTCGCTGGCGGCCTGCGCGGCTTCGCCTTGCGCGAACACCAACACCCGTACACTTTTGCCGGTGCCGTGTGGCAGCGCCACCGTGGTACGGATATTCTGGTCGGCATGGCGCGGGTCGATTCCCAAGCGCAAATGCACCTCGACTGTCGAGTCGAACTTGGCGTACGAGGTTTCCTTGATCAGCTTCACGGCCTCTTGTGGGTCGTACAGCCTGGCCCGGTCGACCTTCTTCAACGCCTCGATATACTTTTTGCCATGGTCTTTTGCCATCGAACTGTCTCCTTGTGGTCAAGCGGGCCGCTGACCCTCCCACGCCTATAAAGGTAAAAGAAACTCTATTTCTGAATCTTTTACCTGTTGCCTTTTACCTTAATCCTTAATAGTGATGCCCATGCTACGGGCGGTGCCGGCCAGAATATTCTCGGCCCCTTCGATCGAGATCGCGTTGAGGTCGCTCATTTTCTGCTCGGCCAAGGTGCGCAGCTGTTTGCGCGTGATCGTACCTGCCGGGCTGCGGTTGGGTGTCCCCGAGCCCTTCTCAACACCAGCCGCCTTGCGCAGCAAATCGGCGGCCGGCGGGGTCTTGAGCACGAGCGTGAACGAGCGATCGGAGTAGACCGTAATCTCAGCCGGGATAACGCTGCCGGCCTGCGATGCGGTTTTCTCGTTATACTCTTTCACAAACTGCATGATATTGATGCCATAGCCGCCGAGCGCCGGGCCAACCGGCGGGGCCGGAGTGGCCTTGCCGGCTGGGAGCTGCAGCTTAACGACACCAGTTACTTTCTTTGCCACAATCTACTCCTTAGTCACACGCTACAAGACAAGAGATTAGAGATGGGAGATTAGGATACCACAATCAATCTCTAATCTCCGTTCTCTAATCTCGATAGTCAGGCGACTACCCGCTGAAAGATTGAAAGATTAATCAACCAGGCGGGTAACCTGCAGAAAGTCAAGCTCGACCGGCGCCTCGCGGCCAAAGAACGAGACCAGCACACGCACGCGGCCGCGCTCGTGGTCGATCGCGTCGACGATCCCTTCAAAATCGGTGAACGGGCCATCGGTAATCTTGACCGCCTGGCCAACCTGGTAGCTGACGCGAACTTTCGGCGCTTCCTCTTCCATCTGCTTGAGGATCGCCTTAACTTCGTTATCGTCGAGCGGCGTAGGCCGGTTGCCATGGCCGACAAAACTGGTGACGCCGGGTGTATTCCGGACGACATACCAGGAGTTATCGTTCATCCGCATCTGCACCAGCACATAGCCTGGAAAGACCTTTTTGTGAACCGTGCGCCGCTGGCCGTTCTTGATCTCAATCTCTTCTTCGGTCGGCACGATGACGCGGAAAATCTGATCCTGCATCTCCATCGTCTCAATACGATGCATCAGATTTTGCCGCACTTTATTTTCGTAGCCCGAGTAGGTGTGGATGACATACCAGTTCCGGCCATCATCCGCCTGAAATTCCGACTCGGTCTGCTTGTCGTTTCGGTCAGTCACGTACGTCCTCGCGCCAGTCTTACTATTTTACCGCGTTCTGGAGCAGCCCTAGGAGGGTTGCGAACAGAGCGTCGGCAGAAAATAAGACTACGCTAATCACAGCAGAAAGAGCAATAACAACAATCGTGAGCCGCACGGTCTCTTCGCGCGTTGGCCAAACCACTTTTTTCATCTCAGAGCGCACTTCGCGCAAGGTTCGTACCAGCGCGTTTTCGCGCGGCTCTTTTTCTTTATCCATTTTTGCGACCGCCATCGGCGTTCCTTTATCCTGGCGATAAGCCCAAGGGTGAGGGCGAAAAGATAGCGAACTATCCTTACCGCCCTCACCCTCAGACGCAATTACGACTCAATCTTGGTGACAACGCCGGCGCCGACCGTCCGACCGCCCTCGCGGATCGCGAACCGCAACCCTTCCTCGATTGCCACCGGCACAATCAGCTCCACCCCCATCTCCACATTGTCCCCCGGCATCACCATCTCCATC
>WNFU01009087.1_pt1 | contig 12741 bp, 10 predicted proteins | sample 5400121 | NCBI WGS metagenome assembly WNFU01 (sample SAMN13153360, study PRJNA577476) | soil metagenome | isolation source: 100 cm soil or saprolite under grassland replicate 1 | place: USA:California | collected 2016-06-15 | reverse complement strand
CAGCGTGACGGCCACCACGACGCTGAGCCACGCCCCGCCGAGCGCGTAGCCGCCCAGCACGTCGCTCAGCCAGTGGGTGCCGAGGTAGATCCGGAGCACGCCGACCAGCAGGACCACGAGGGTCGCGCCGGCCACCGGAAGCCACCGGCGGCGGGTCATGGTCCCCGCCGCAAGGATGGCCAGCATGCCCCAGACGGCAATCGCTTCGGCCGTATGGCCCGACGGGAACGACCCACCCGGCACCGGATCGCCGATCCGCATCCTCCCCGGCGGCCGGGGCTGGTCGAACAGCGCCTTGCCCGCGTTGTACAGCGCGATGGCCCCTCCGAGCGAAACGGCGAGCAGGACGAGCGGCGTCCAGGTGTGGTGCTTCGCCCGCACGTATCCGCCAACCACCAGGATCAGCGGGATGAGGAGGAAGCTCGACCCCACCCAGGTGGACCACTGGGCCACGGAGGTCGCCCATCCCACCCGGTGGGCGACGACGAACGACATCAGCCGGGGATCGGCGCGCGCGATCCCGTCACGGGCGACCACGTCCTGGGCCATCACGGCGAACGCCAGCGTGCAGATCGCCCCGAGGAGCACGCAGACCGTGAGCGGGAGCCCTCGCGGGTCCGCCGGATCGAACCGCCGGGTCATCCACCGAGTGTTCCCGCCAGCGCGACGCGATACCTGTCGCGTGCCGAAAGCGGGCCGCCCGGCCACGGCGTGGACGCATCACCGGCTGGGAGCGCAGGAACGCGTCGCGGAGCCGGGCCGATACACGCCCCGCGCAGAATCGTCCTGATCGTGGTGGCCCCGACCCGGATTCCGAGCTTGCGGAGTTCACCCTGGATGCGCAGGCTCCCCCACATGGGGTTCTCCCGGCCCATGCGGATCACGAGGTCTCGGAGCTCGGTGTCCATGGGGCCGACGGCCCGGGATGCCCCTCTTCCGGTAGGTCCACTTGCGACGAACGAGCTCGCGGTGCCACCGGAGGAGTGTCTGGGGCTTGACCAGGAACGAGGACCATCGCTCGCCTGGCAGGAGTCGGCTCGCGCCCGCCATGAAGACGCGGTCGAGCCTGGTGAGCCGCGGACGCTTCGCGCTTCGTCGGAGGACCGCGAGCTGGTGGCGGAGTACCGCGTTCTCGATCTCGAGGGCGCGCTCGTTCGGGACGATCTCCGTGATCCCGAGCAGAGCGGGCTGACGAGGAGGCAAGTGACATGCCGCATTCCGCCGATGGACCCACATCGACCTGAGCTGATTCAGGCGTCGTACAGGAACGACGGATACCGCGTCACCGGTCGATCCGGCCCTGCGAGGGCGGTGCAGTACATCTGCTCTCCGCGCAAGTCTCCCGAGTAGCCGTTCGCCCTCAGTAACGCCTCGATTTCCTCGGCGTCGAAGGAGCCTGCCCGCGCGGTCACGAGAGAGATGATCTCGAAGCCTCGTCACGTTGGGCGTCGTCAGCACCAGGGTCCCGCCCGATCTGAGCACGCGCCGGATCTCGAGGAGCATATGCATCGGATCGAGGACGAGGTGCTCGATGATCTCGCAGGCGAGGACCGTCTGGAACCTGCCATCTTCGTAAGGGAAGCGGTCACGCTCCACGTCGAACAGGTCCACCTCGCACCGGAAGATCTCCTTGCCGTCGATCGTCGAGACCTTGGAGTCGGTCTGGCCGAGGGGACCGAAGTAGGCGCCGCGCACCTCTCCGTAGCCGAGGAGGCACGCCAAGGCAGGCGTCATCTGCATGTAAGCCCCCAGCTCCAGGACCGCGTCCGACCTCGCTCCAGGCGGGACGAGCATGAGCGTCCGTACCAGGCGAGACATGCTCTCCTCCAGGTACCTGAGTCCGTTCTCTGGCAGATCCAGGGAGCGAAGAAACGCCTCGAAGTCCTGAGCCCTGCCGGGCGGTGTCGCCGCCGTGGCCTTCGTCATTCCTTCGAGCGTGGCACCGTCATGCTTCCCGGAGTTTGCCATTTCGCGCGAATTTCCTATCAGGGTGAAATCCGGCCTTGTCGCTCATCGTGCCAGGTCAGACGCCTATTTGGGCCGATCGCAGCGTGCCGCCGATGCGGCGCTGATCGAGGTCCTCACCAACCTCGCCGACGATCGGAACAGGCCCGTGACCTGCGACTTTGCGCCCTTGAGAGTGTACCGGCAGTTCCTTGAGGATGCTGTTGCCGAGGGCCACGCACAGCGTGAGGGGAGCCCTCGAGGGTCCGCCGGGTCGAACCGCCGGATCATCCACCCGAATGTTCCCGCCGAACCCATGCGATACCGGTCGCGCCGACCTCCCCGCGCCCCCCAACTGGGGGACAGAGGGGGGTCCCCCGAACGTCCTCGGGTCGCGGGACGCTCGATCGGGAAGACTACGTTCCCATGGGCCCACTCTCCGTCTCTGCAGTCCCTGCCCTCGAGGGCTTCGCCGTGCCGTTCCTTCTCGTGCTCGGGTTCCTGGCCTGGATCGCCCTCGGCATGGTCCTCGCCCTCGTCTTCGGCGCGATGGCGAGCGGACGGGACCGTCTCGCTCCCACCCCTGGGAGAGACACCCATGGCCCGGACGGCCGCGGCCTCCGCGCACCGTGATCGTGCTCCCCGAGATCGGCCGGCCCGACACGACGAAGAACGACGTGGTTCGGCTCCCCGAGGCCCGGGCCCCCCACGGAGCTCGCCCGGCCTCGTAGCGGGCAGCGCCCCACCCTCCGGCGGCCATTGGGGGGCGGCGTTGCCCGGCGCTTCTGGACCGTTTTGTGGTGGATGATCCTGGTTCGTTTCGGGAGCGTGCACCGCTCCCGGTGGGCAACAATGCTGGAATCGGGGGAGGCCGGATGGCTTCATCCGGCTCACCCTCGTGCCGAAGGAACTCACGTGCCTCCCCGCATCCGACCGACCGGACTCCGGGCGGCCCTCGGGGCCGTCACGTTCGCCGCGCTCGTCGCGGCGTGCACGCATCCGATCGAGCGGGTCCACCCCTCCTCGCCGGCCACGGACACGGGTTCGCCGACCGCCTCTCCCCCGACCATCACGCCCAGCGTCACCCCGTCCGTGACGCCGACCCTGACCGCCGAGCCGCTCACCGGCCACCAGGCGGCCGACGCCGAGATCCTGGCCCAGCGGGCCATGGATCCGGTCACGGGAACCCAGGCGGTGTTCGACCTTCTGACCCTCTCCGGCATCCCGATCCTGTCCGCCGACACCGGCGCCGTCGTCAACGACCCCGGCCGGCCCACGAACCTCGAGCCGTACGCGGACGCTCAGGCCCGGCCCACCTACATCGACGCGTACGTCTACGACTTCATGGTCCCGATGCTCGCCGACGCCCTGCAGCACGGGCGGATCTGGTTCCCGGAGGACGTGTGGGACCTCCCCGACTTCCTGCTGCCGCTGCTCGACCAGCCCCTCACCGGGCCCGACGCCTTCGCCGACGCCATCCCCCGGTGGGTCGAGGCGGGCTTCACCGAGCCGGACGACCCGGCGGCGTTCCCGGCCCTCATGGTCCGGGCCCTGAGCCGGGCCCATCGCCCGCCCAACGACGTGTTCCGGGACATCGACCCGAACTCCTACCGCATCGACCCTGTGCAATTCGCGATCATCGGCGCCAGCCTGCTCTCCCACGTCGGCGTGGTCCTACCCTCCCCGGCCTCCGCCGACGGGTGCCAGACGCCGGTGCGACGCCGGGCCGCTCAGGACGTGAACCCGAAGCTGCTGCTGTCGGCCAAGGGCGACGGGCCGAGCCGGATCGTTCACTCGGCCTACACCGAGCACGACCTGTTCGAGGTGAGCGGCGACATCATGGCCGACCTCCTGCTGCTGGCCGGCATCGACCTCCGGATCTCCGACGACGTGGGCGGTCACACCCACGTCCCGCTCGACTTCAACGACCCGGCCCGCTTCGTCACCATCCGCTCGGACCTCCGGTGGGTCAGCGACGCGGCCGGCATGACCATCCGCTGTGGAGGGCTGGCCGGGATCACGCTCCCGTCGAACGGGCCGCTGGAGGGGTGGGCCGTCGGCTGGAACATCCAGCAGAGCCAGGACTTCGTCCACGCGGCGGGGCCGGACAATGGGGCGAAGGTCACCGGGCTCGACGGCAGCGGCGAGGGCCGGCCCGAGCCGACCGACGCCGACGGCCACACCACGCTCCGTCTGGCCCTCCGGCCCGAGGAGGGCTGCCCCGACACCCCGGTGTGCGGCGAGGGCACCCTGAAGACCGACCCGGTCTCGATCTTCGGCTTCATCGACATCGAGCGCGCGAAGGGATTCGAGTCGCTCCTCCCGGCCTTCGACCGGCTGACCGGCCCCCAGGGTGACCTGGCCCGGAACTGGCTGGCGGCCGCGGTCCACGAGATCGACCCGCCGGTCGGCATCGACCTCCTCGAGGTCGTCTCCCACCACCGCGACTGACACATCGCGCCGAGCGCGAGTCGGTGATCCGGGATCAGGTGGCGCGGAGGACCCGGACCCCCTCCGGGAGGTACGGGTGGAGGGCCTCGGGCAGCTCCACCGACCCGTCGGCCCGCTGATGGTTCTCGAGCACCGCGATGATGGTCCGCCCCACAGCGCACGCGGTCCCGTTCAGCGTGTGCACGGGGCGGTTGCCTCCCTCGCCCCGCACCCGCACGCCGAGGCGGCGGGCCTGGTAGTCCGTGCAGTTCGAGCACGACGTCAGCTCGCGGTACTTCCCCTGTCCCGGCAACCACGCCTCCAGGTCGACCTTCTTCGCCGCCGAGGATCCGAGCTCCCCCGTGCACACGTTCACCAGCCGGTACGGGATGCCCAGACCGGAGACGATGTCCTCCTCCACCGAGACCAGGAACGCGTGCTCGTCCCACGAGCGCTCTGGATCGCAGAACGAGAACATCTCCACCTTGTCGAACTGGTGGACCCGGAACATCCCCCGGGTGTCCTTGCCGTAGGTCCCGGCCTCCCGCCGGAAGCACGTGGAGTACCCGGCGTAGCGGACGGGGAGGGCGCCGGCCTCCAGGATCTCGTCCTGGTGGAACGACGCCAGCGGCACCTCGGACGTTCCCACGAGGTACAGGTCGTCCTCGCGGGTGACGTACAGCTGGGCCTCATCGGTGGGCAGGAACCCCGTGCCGTACATGGCCTCCTCCCGCACCAGCACCGGGGGGATGATCGGGGTGAACCCCTTCGCCGCCAGCGCGTCGAGCGCGTATCGCACCAGGGCGAACTGCAGCCAAACCCCGGGCCCGGTGAGGTACACGAACCGCGAGCCGGACGTCCGGGCGGCCCGCTCCATGTCGAGCGCCCCGAACGCCTCCCCCAGCTCCACGTGGTCTTTCGGATCGAACCCGAAGGCGGGCGGCTCGCCGACCCGCTCGATCTCGACATTGTCGTCGTCGGTCTCGCCGTCGGGGACGCTGTCGTGCGGGACGTTCGGCACCCGTAGGAGCAGGGCGTCCAGCTCGTCCTGGACCGACTGGAGCCGCGGTTCGAGCTCCTTCAGCTCGTCCGACACGACCTTCAGGGAGTCGATGAGGGGCTGCCGCTCGTCGGGGGCGGCCTGCCCGATCTCCTTCGAGGCCCGGTTCTGGTCCGCCCGGAGCTCCTCCACGCGCGTCTTCAACGAACGGACCAAGGCGTCGAGGGCGACCAGGCGGTCGAGCGCGTCGGCGGAGCCCCGCCGGGCCAGGCCCGCGCGGAACGCCTCCGGGTCGTCGCGAATGGCCTTCAGGTCGAGCATGCGGTACAGGATGGCACGTTCGGGCGTCGCCTCATTGCCGTCTGCGGTCGCTGCCGCGGGCGGCGGGCACGCGCTCCCCGGAACCTACCGGACGGTGGCCTTCGCCGGCTCCCCGTCGGACTTCTGCTCGGCGCCCGGCGTCGCCGGAGCGCGCGAGGCCTCGGCGGGCTCGGACGCGGCATTCGACGTGGGCGGTGTCGGCGTCCCCCCGGGCCGGGACGCAACGGCCACGGCCGCGGCCGCGCCCGGCTGGCCTCCCGGGGGCTGGTCCATGTTCGACTGGCCGCAGAAGATCCCGCCCTCCTGCACGATCAGCACCTTCGAGGTGATGTTCCCGTCGACCCGGCCTCCGCGGGCCAGCTCGACCCTGCCCTTGACCTGGATGTTGCCGGTGAACCGCCCGGCGATCACGACGTTCTCGGCTCGGATGTCGGCCTCCACCTGGCTCTGGGGCGAGAGCATGACGTCGCCGTCGGCGTTGATCTGTCCCTTGACCTGGCCGTCGATCCGGAGGGAGCCCGCGGACACGACGGTCCCCTCCAGCCGCGCCCCCTGCCCGACGACGGTGACCTCGCTCTCCTGTGGTGCCATGTGCCCCGCTCCTTCCGCTCTCGACGCCGGGGTCTCCTCCGGCGACCGTTCCCCGCCGTGCTCACGCCTCCAGCTCATCGCGCCTCCACCCTGTGCATGGGCGCCTCCGGGCCGGGCATGCGGCCGGCCAGCGCCTCCCGGATGGCTTCGACTTCCTCCTCGGACAGGTTGTGGTCGCTCGTCCCACCGTGGACGGGCTTCGCGTAGACCCGGGTGTCCTGACGTCCGTTGATGGACGTGACCACGACCCCGTCGCCGCGGTCGTCGAGCAGGGCACACGAGAACGAGAGCCGCCCGCCGACGTCCTCGAAGGCGTCGTACCGGATGAGCGCCACCCGCTGGACCGTCCCCGCCAGCTGCTCGCCGAGGCGGGCGTCCCGCGAGGCCAGCTGGCGGACCGCCGCCTCCAGCCGCTGGAGGGACCGGGCGTGGCCCTCCAGGATCCCCCGGAGCACGTCGTCGATGTGGATGGGGTGCCCGCCGGAGGCCGTCCGGGGCCGCCGCCGCGCCGCGGACGCCGCCGCGACGAACAGGGCCAGGACCGCCAGTCCGAGGGCGATCACGACGAGCACGGAGAGGGTTTTGGCGGGAAAGATCACGAGCCTCGTCCGGTTGGCGGAAATGGGCGTTTACCTGCCCGAACGGGCGAAGTATACAATGGGCGCCCCCGTGGACGAACGATCTCTCGCCTCCCTGCTGCAACGGGTCGCTGATGGCGACCGCAGCATCGAGGAGGCCGTCTCGGAGCTCCGGGACCTCCCGTTCGAGGACATCGGGTGGGCCAAGATCGATCACCACCGGGAGCTCCGGACCGGGCAGGCCGAGGCCGTGTACGCGCCCGGGAAGACGCCGGAGGAGGTCGCGGGCGCCGCGCTGGCCCTGGTCCGCCGGGCCCGGGGCGCCGTGTTCGTGACCCGGGCCGAGCCCTCACAGTTCGCCGCGGTGGCCGCCGTGGTCCCCTCCGCCACGTACGACGAGCGGTCCCGGCTGGTGGTGGCGAAGCGGGCCCAACCGAACGGGCATCAGGTGGGCTCGGTGGTCGTGGTCACCGCGGGGACCTCCGACCTGCCGGTGGCCGAGGAGGCCGCGGTCACGGCATCGGCCCTGGCATGCGAGGTGGACCGGATCCACGACGTGGGCGTGGCCGGCGTGCACCGGCTCCTGGAGCACCGGAACCGGCTGGAGGCCGCCGGGTGCCTGATCGTGGTGGCCGGGATGGAGGGGGCGCTGCCCTCGGTGGTGGCCGGGCTGACGTCCCGCCCGGTGGTGGCGGTTCCCACCAGCGTGGGCTACGGCGCGTCGTTCCGGGGGCTGGCCGCACTGCTCACGATGCTCGCGTCGTGCGCGCCCGGCATCTCCGTGGTGAACATCGACAACGGGTTCGGCGCCGCCCTGGTGGCCCACAGGATCCTCCGCTCTCCCGGGAGCGGTCGCGGGTCCGGGGACTGAGCGCGTGCGGCTGGCCTATTTCGACTGCATCGCCGGGATCTCCGGCGACATGACGCTCGGAGCGCTCGTCGACGCCGGCGTGAGCCTCGACGACATCCGGGAACGGCTGGCGGCCCTGCCCCTCGAGCCGTTCGAGCTGTCCGCGGACGAGATCGAGACGCGCGGCCTCCGGGCCACCCGGGTGACCGTGGAGGCAGGGCAGACGCCGCTGGTCCGCACGTACTCGAGCATCCGGATGATGCTGGAGACCGCGGAGCTGGGGCCCACCGTTCGTCGGAACGCCCAGCGCATCTTCAGGCGGCTGGCCGAGGCCGAGGCCCGCATCCACCGCAAGGAGGTGGATCTGGTCACGTTCCACGAGGTGGGCGGCATCGATTCGATCGTGGACATCGTGGGGACCGCGATCGCGCTCGACCTCCTGGGGGTGGAGCGGGTGGTGTCGTCGGCGGTCCCGACCGGCACCGGCATGGTCCGAACCGACCACGGGCTGCTGCCGCTGCCGGCCCCGGCCGTGGTGGAGCTGCTGCGCGGGGCGCCCATGTACTCGAGAGGCGTCCCCGTGGAGCTGGTCACTCCCACCGGCGCGGCGATCCTGTCGGCCATGGCCGAGGGATATGGCGAGATGCCGCCCATGGAGGTGGAGTCGGTCGGCTACGGGGCCGGGACCCACGAGCTCGACTTCCCCGACGTCCTGCGGATCATGGTGGGCCCGGAGGTCGAGCGTCGGCCGGCCGCGGAGAGGCCCGAGGCCACGGGCGACGCGGTGATCGCCACCAACGTGGACGACCTCAACCCCGAGCTGTACGAGTTCGTCCTGGAACGCCTGCTGGCGTCGGGGGCCCAGGATGCCTGGCTCACCCCGATCGTGATGAAGAAGAGCCGGCCGGCGGTGACGATCTCGGTCCTGTGCTCGGTCGCTCGGGAGGAGGAACTCCGCCGGATCCTGTTCCTGGAGACCGGGACGCTGGGAGTCCGCTCCACGCCGGTGGAGAAGCACGCACTGGACCGGGAGACGCTGAAGGTCGAGACGTCGGCCGGTCCGGTCGCCGTGAAGATCGGCCTGCTCGACGGCCACGTCGTCACCGTGGCGCCGGAGTTCGAGGACTGCGCCCGAGCGGCCCGAGAGACCGGCCTCCCGGCCCGCCGCATCTACGAGGAAGCGGCCCGCCTGGCCCGCCAGGATCTCGACCGCGCCGACCGCGCCCACCTCCCCCCCACCGGCCTCCAGGACGACGCTTGACCGTGGCATTACTTCATTACACGGAGTCGGTGCTAGGCTCGATCCGTGGCCGAGATGGCGTTTTTGCACACCCTGCTGGGGGACGGACAGGGGCCCGCTCCGGGCGAGCCCGGGGCTGACGGCGAAGCGGACGGGGCGCTCGACGCATACTCCCGGGTGGTCACGGCCGTGGCGGACGGGCTGTCGCCGTCGGTGGCGAACCTCCGGGTGTGGCGCCGCCTCGGCGGGCGGGGGCGGATCGAGGGCGGGGGGAGCGCGGTGGCCGTCACCCCGGACGGATTCCTGCTGACCTCGGCCCACGTCGTGGCCGAGACCGACCGGGGCATCGCCACACTCACCGACGGCCGGGAGCTCGACATCGAGATCGTCGGCACCGACCCGCTGTCGGACCTGGCCGTGGTCCGGGCCTCGGGGTCGAACCTGCAGACGGCCACGCTCGGCGACGCGTCGGCGCTCCGGGTGGGCCAGCTCGTGGTGGCCATCGGGAACCCGTTCGGGTTCGCCGGCTCGGTCACGGCGGGCGTCGTCAGCGCGCTGGGCCGGTCCTTCCCCACCCGGGCCGGGTCCGTCACCCGGCTGGTGGAGAACGTGATCCAGACCGATGCGGCGCTGCATCCCGGGAACTCCGGCGGCGCGCTGGCCGACGCGAAGGCCCGACTGGTCGGGATCAACACCGCGGTGGTCGGCCCGGGGATGGGCCAGGGCCTCGGGCTGGCCGTCCCGATCAACCCGGCCACCCGCCGCATCGTGGCGACCCTCATGACCGAGGGGCGGGTCCGGCGGGCCTATCTCGGCATCGCCGGCGGCCCCCGACCGCTGCCGCCCCGGCTGGCCTCAGTGGTCGGACGCCACCGGGGCGTGGAGATCGTCGAGGTCGTTCCGGGCAGCCCCGCAGACCGCGCCGGGATCAGGTCCGAGGACCTTCTTCTTGAAGTGGAGGGCGCGCCCGTATTCGGCATGGACGACCTACAACGGCTCATGGACTCGGACTCGATCGGCCGCACCCTCACGTTCCGGCTCCACCGGGCCGGCCGCACGTTCGAGGTCTCCGCCACCCCGACCGAGCTCCAGGTCGGGCGGACGCCCCTCTAAGCGCTGGAGTCGGCGAACCAACCTCCAGGTGGGGCACCGCGCCGGGATCGGCTCCCAGGTCCTTGGGATAGTGTGCGGATCGATGCCGAGACCCGACGTGTCCGTCGCATCGCCGTGACAGAGCCATTGGCCGGCGGCTCCGCGGATTCCCTCGCCGTTCGCCGTGTCCTCCCGTACGTCGGGCCGGCGGCGATCGTCCTCGCTGTATTGGTCGTCCTGCACCAGTTGCTGTTCGGCAGCACAATCGCCACGCACATCGACCTGCTCTCGTTCTGGCTCCCCCAGTATTGCTTCCTCGGAAAGGCCCTCGCCGCCGGTCACATCCCGGCCTGGAACCCCCACGTCATGATCGGGATCCCCTTCGCCGCAGACCCGCAGTCCGGTTGGATGAATCTCCCGGCGATGCTGCTGTTCGCCTCGGCGCCGTGCGGCACCGCCCTGCGCCTGTACCTGTTCGCCCAGCCGGTGATCGCGGGTCTCGGCCTGTACTCGTTCCTGCGCACCGAAGAGACGTCCCGGGCGGCGGCCACCGCTGGAGGGCTGGTCCTCGCCCTGGCCATCGCGGGCTCGTTCATCGGCTCGTACGTCCCGTTCTCGTCCTCCCTGGCTTGGACGGCCGTGCTGCTGGCGGCGGGAGCCCGCTACGTTCGATCCGCCCGGTGGAGCGGCCGCCTGGCGTGGGCCCTGGCCGCCGCCCTGGCGTGGGGACAGGTAGCCGCCGCCCATCTCAGCGACGGCATGGTCCTTGCGTCTGTGGCCCTCGGCGTGTACGTCGCCACGCGTACCGTTCAACAGGTCCGTGAGGGGGTGGTGGGGTGGAGGCTCGCGTCCAGCCGCTTCCTCCTGCTCTATGCGGTCCTGCCCCTCGTGAACCTGGCCTTCCTGGCCCCCCGGCTGGCCTACCTTCCCAAGACCTCGCTCGGGCTCGGCTACGAGCGCTTGGATGCGATGTCCAGACAGCTCACCGGGTATTCCGGGCACACCTTCCTCACGGGATACCGCCTGGTGGCCAGCTGGCCCCTGGACCTGGTGCGGTCTCCGGGGCTGTACCTGGGGGCGACAGGCCTCGCCCTGGTCGCCCTGGGGTGGGCGTCGCGAAGGCATCGCCCGGTAGTGGTCGGGTTCATGGGCTTCGGACTGCTCTGTTTCGTGCTCTCGATCAACGCGGTGGCGAAGAGGCTGTTGGGAACGCTGTCGTCGTCGCTTGCGGCCGCCTACCTCCACGCTCCGAGCAGGTTCCGGTTCGGAGCCGTCCTGTGCCTGGCCGTCCTCATCGGGTACGGGGTCGAGGGGTGGAGGGCCGCCGAGACCTCTCGGATCCGGCTCCTGCTGCTGGCCCCCGGCGTGCTCGTGTGGTGGGTGGGAGGGGTGCTGTTCGACAGGCCCCTCCACGAGCTCGTGCTGTTCCTGGTGGCCGCGGCGGGGGCCATCGCCGCACTCGCCGCAACAGCCACGCGGCCGGCGCTGCTGGCCCTGCTTCCACTGCTGATCGGGGTGGAGCTCGTGGCCAGCGGTGTGACTGCCTACCCCGACGTCGCCCCCACCTATCCTCGGCCGGTCGAACTGGAATCTTGGCTCCACCCGCCCGGGATGGTGGAGGCCCTGCGCCACATGGGCCCGGGACGCTACCTGTCCTACGCTCCCCGAACAGCCCACCGCTCCGGAGGGTATCTCGGCCACCAGGAGCCTTCCGATGGTCCCTTCCTCGCCAACGGTCAGTCGATGCTCTTCGGCCTGCGCGAGGTGCAGGGGTACAACCCGGTCCAGCTCCCGCGGTACTGGGAGTTCATCCGATCCGGGTCGAACTTCAACATCAACTACAACGCCTCGTTCCTGAAGGAGGTACGGCCGATTCAGATCGACCTGCTCCAGGTGGTGGCGATCATCCAGGTCGCCACGGCCAAGCCCCCGGTTCCCGGCACTCTGGTCAGGAGGGAAGGGGCGTGGAAGCTCGTTCGTGTCGAGCACCCCGCGCCCAGGGCCACGCTCCTCACCTCCTGCCGCACCGTCCCCGGCCCGGAGGAGGCGCTTCGCGCTGTGTACACCCCAGACTTCCCATCGCGGCGGGTCGTCGTGCTGGACTCAGGACCCGCCGTCGCGTGCGGTCCTGAACGGCCGGGGGGGACGGTCCGGTACCGGGAGCTCGGTCCGCAGCAGGCGGCCATCGATGTGCAGGCGCCGGCCGCGGGCGTCGTGCTGGTCCGGAACTCTTGGGACGACGGATGGCACGCTACCGTGGACGGGCATGCCGCACCGGTCCTTCACGCGGACGCCCTGCTCCAGGGCGTGCCCGTGCCGGCCGGGGCGCACACCCTGGTGCTGTCCTACGACGACCCTTTGGTAGGCCTGGGGCTGCTCGGCTCGGCTGTCGCGGTCTTGGTCCTGGTGGGGGCCATCGTCCTCCTCCTTCGGATCGAGCGATCGCGCCGAGCGACAGCGGTTCGGCTGCGGGTGTCGGCGCCCCCGGAGGGCGTGGACGAGGAGGCACCGGAACCCGTCTAGCCTGGCCCAGGGCTCCCCAGCCCGGACCGGCGTGGCGTCACGGGGGGACGGAAGTAGGTGTGGGGAGCGGGCTCGGCGCAGGGCCGATGGGCTTGAAGGCCTTGGGCGGCGCGGGCGAGAACGTGGGCCCGACGCAGTCGGTCCGTTCCGGCCGGGGGTCGGGCGGCCGGGG
>WNFU01007627.1_pt1 | contig 12745 bp, 7 predicted proteins | sample 5400121 | NCBI WGS metagenome assembly WNFU01 (sample SAMN13153360, study PRJNA577476) | soil metagenome | isolation source: 100 cm soil or saprolite under grassland replicate 1 | place: USA:California | collected 2016-06-15 | reverse complement strand
GCAGGTCGGCCTGCTGCGCCAAGACAACGGCGTTGACCCTCGCGATTGCGGCTCCGGCTTCCCGGAGGCGGGCGGCAGAAACCAGCGGCGGGAGATCGCTGCTGCCGGACAGGAAGCTCTCCAGGGTAGCCACGGTTCCGCTCGCGCTCCCGTCGAGATCGGCGGCGATCAGGCGCGGCCCGGCCAGGCCATGGGTCTCGGCCAGCAGAAGGGCGCGGGCGTTGGTGATAACAATGCCGTCGGTGATCCAGCGCGGCACCGAGACCCTCAGGATTAGGTCAATGGCGCCGGTCGACGTTCCTTCGACTCGGAGGCGGAAGGTGCCAGCGGGACGGTGGGTGCTGCGGGAGACGTTCTCGACCGAAACGACGCGTATCCCGCCGACCACCCCGGCCACCCAGCGCAGAACCTGCTCGCTGGGCAACGCTGCTGTGTGCGCTCCCCCCATCGCCACCCATGAGACGCTCAATCGCAGCAAAGCTTATCCGCGATGAGCCAACCACGATCAAGCGGTGCGCTGACGACATTGCATGGGTCAGCGTGCTCTCGCCTGAGCCGTTCCCTCGTCAGACGTAGTGAAGCGAGTGCAACAGAGGTAAAGTCAACGCGCAGGGCTGGTCCGAAGTATTGGCGCACGTTTGCGAGTCCAGGGCCTGAGGCGACTCCCCGAGGCCTGGTCATGTGCGCGTGTCGCCGCTTCGACTTCGGCTAGCTCCATGGCCACCGGTGCGCGGATGAGATCAAATGGGCATGCGGGCAGCGGCTTCGGTTGAGCTGATGACGGGCATGATCTCGAACTCCACGAGGTCGCTCCAGTCGGCGATCCACTGGTCGAACAGGCTCGGGTCGTCGGTCTCCATCAGCTGGAAGCAGCGGTCGAGCCCACGCTCGTCGATCCAACTCTCGAGGTACGCGAGCCCAGGCGGCAGCAGGCGACCGAGCTCAGCGACGCGTGCGTAGACCGGGCCTGGGCCTTGCTTATAGGTCTCGATCACCATGTAGCGCATGCTTCCTCCTTCCCGGGCCCACGAACGCGATTCTCTCCGACCGGGGGTTCGAGGCCGCGCGACGCGTGCACGGATCCGAGCCGACCTCGCCGAGGCGACAGCCGTCGAAAAGAGAGCGCCTCGGCGCCTGATGACGACGGCCCGCGTATCTGTGGCTGCTTCCGTGGTCGATCCGCCGGACTTGTTGGGTAGCCAGGGCCGTATGAGCTGCGTGAGGCTGGTCGTTCTCGTCGCCGGGCTGCTCGTCGCCGTAGCGGCGGCGGACGCCGCCGCGTTGGGTCGCACGGTCGGCGGTCACGGCATCAGCGTCGCGCTGCCGGCAGGCTGGCATGGTCTTAGCGCTCCGGGACAGCTTCAGGCCGCCGACTTTCCACTTACGCGGCGCGCTCGAGTCAGCTGAGGCGGTGCGCGTTCGCCGTGGCCACGTGCACTTGATCGTCTGGGACTACGGCCCGAAGGTGCCGTACCTGTCCAACTTCCGACGAGCGCGAGCACCGCTCTCGATACGAGCCCGCGAGCTCACCGCCACGCCGCTCGAAGGGTTCCAGCCGGGGCACCTGTACGCGATTCGCACCGTGACGCTCGGCGGCGAGCTGCTCGAAGTCGTCGTCGACTTTGGCCCGAAGCCGGTCGCTCCCGATCGGCTGCGGGAGCTGAACCGGCTGCTGGCGACGTTGCGCGTACGTCCGCCAACGGTCGTTCGCGCGCACAACGGGCGCCTGGCTCGGGACGGGATCGCGCTTCGGCTGTTCACCGGCTGGTCGGGACGACTCGAGGTCCCCGCCGATACGCACGCAGTGCGCGTGGTGTTTCGAGCCAAACGTGGCGACGTTCACGTTGTACTGCTCGAGCTGCCCAGGGTGGGAGCGGGCTACGCTCCCTTGCCCATCGCGCTCACGAGCAAGAACATCATTCGCCGTCCCGGGCGCTTGATCGCTCGCCGCGTCTTTTCGAATGGCGGCCGCGACTTCGACCTCTCCGTCGTGATCACATCGGCGCGGGAGCTCGCCGACGCCAATCGGCTGCTGGCGACGATGACGGTCGCCCCGCGGACGTGGACGTTCCGCAGCTGCGACCTGACGCTGCGCCTTCCGGGGACGTGGCGGGCCGGCGTCAACCCGCGCTACGGCTGCTACCCGGTGATCAGACTGCGGGGGCAGGGGATACGCATCGTTCTCACGGAGTTGCGGCCGAAAGAGGTCGCACGTGGTCGGATCCTGCACCAGGCCGGGCGCAGATTCCAAGTTCAAGTGTCGCCACCGACAGTGGAGGCGACGGCCAACCAAATCCTCGCCACATTACGCGCAGCGCCCCGGCGCTAAATGGCTCTCTCAAGCGGCTCGACTAGGAGTGTTTGTCTTACGCCTTACGTTCGCGCGGGCGGTGGTGCAGAAGGTGACGTCGGTGCGCGACGGGCGACGTGGAGGATCGCGTGCCAGTGGCGCTTTACTCGCGGATCAGGACGGCGTGCGATCCGCCGTCGAATCTCTCTGTAGAGGCGCTCTCGTTTCGCCGCTTCCATTGCGATGTGGCCTGAGAACGTGTTCAGCAGTGCGATGTACTGCTCAGCCGTGTAGTAGGTCTCCCATACGTAGCGTTTGACATGGATGTCTTCGAAGAGGCCGCTCGCTTCGACCTCGGCCGAGTCGTCCGGGGTCTGATCCGGTGCGGGTGGTGGCCATTCCCCCTCGTGGCTCTCCCCGATGGCGTCGTAGACCTGCTGGATGTCGGTGAAGAAGGGATCGAAGTCGGCAGGGAAGGCGTGCAGGGCGCTCCAGAACGCCAAGTGTCCGCCTGGGCGCAGCAGTCGGTGCGCCTTGCGATAGCGAATCGCCGGATCGACCCAATGCCACGCGGTCGCCGCGTAGACGACGTCGAAGGCCTCCGGTTGGTGCTCCCAGGTTTCGAACGGCGCGACAAGGATCTCCGCGGGGAGGCCTGCAAGGTTTCGTCGCGCCACTTCAGCGAGCTCTGTTCCCAATTCGAGGCAGACGACCGTGAAGCCACGTTCGAGCAAGGGGCGAGTCGCCTTGCCGGTCGCGCAGCCGATCTCGAGCAGGCGCGTCCCTGGTCTGAGCCCTGCGAGCCGGATGAGGTCATCGAACAGTTGCTCGGGGTAGGTCGGGCGAGCGCTGTCGTAGAGGTCGGCGGCGGTGTCAAAGGTGCGACGGAGCGGCTCGCGCGCATCACCGATTCGCCGCGACATGAATCCACGAGCTGGCGTCTCCGACACTGGGGAAGCGTATCCCTGCGATTGGTAACGAGCACGCCCGGCAGCAAGCGCCGCCATGCTTGCTCGACAGCTGTCGATTGACCGCTTGGCGCGAGGCAGCTAACGCCACAGCGTTTCCGGCATCTCTCGAAGCTCGTGGACTGCGTAAGACTGCTCCAGAGTAAATGCGCGCGTTTGCGAGTCCAGGGCCTCAGGCGATGTGAGCTGGAAGGGTGTGCGTGATTCCGCTTTAGGTTGGCGTCGCGTCGCGACGGAAGCGGAGTTCGTCCCCCTCGCGACAGACGAAAACGAAGCCACACTTTTCGGCGACCCGCTGCGAGGCGGTGTTGGCGACGTGGGATACGAGCTTGAAGTTGCGCAGCCCAAGCTCGCGTGTTCCCCAGTCGATCACAGCCATGAGAGCGCGTGACGCGAGCCCTCGTCCTCGCAGCTCGGGCGCGACCATGTAGGAAACGTCGGCTTCGCTGCCCATAGGTCTAAGCTCGACCGAGCCGACGGCTTCGCCGTCCGAGTGCCTCCGGATGGCGAGCGAGAAGCGGGTCGCTTCATCCCACTCGCGAGCGAACCGTGCGATCACCTCGTCGTAATGCGAGTCGGACGCTGACTGTGCCTCCTCAACCGTCCAACCGAAGAACCTGGCTGCCTCAGCGTCCAAAGCGAAACGCCGATGTGCCGCGGCGTCCTTGGATAACCACCGGTCCAAACGGAAGAGCTCGTCCAAAACGATGACGGGCGACTCCACTTCGCGGCCCTGGCGCAAGAGGACTTGAGGCTAATGCTGCGCGTGCGAACGTTTGCGAGTGTGGCGTGCGCGGCGAGGAGCTTGAGGCGAGATTCACGTCGGTGCGAGCGGCCGAATCTCCGTGAATCGGTAGGTGAGGTGGTCGGGGAAATGTGTCCACATCCCGCCCCCGCTACCTCGGAAAAGGCCTGCAAATGCCCGGCCGTTTTCAATTGCCCGGGGGTTCACCGCGCTGGCGGATCTGAAGCGCGGGCGGGTTGATCTATCCGGATCGCGTAACGACGGAACACGCAGATGCGCCGATGCTGTGCGGTCGGCTGCTGGTGACGATGAACTCTGCGAGTGCAGGTCGGCCGGTGACTCAGAGACGGACCTTTGCGCTGGTTGCTGGTCTCCGAGGCGGGTGGGGCTGTTTGGGCCAGTCGGGGGCGATGAACGGACGGTGCGCGTGTCGTGTCGGGGCGTCCTAACGCGGAAATCTGACTGATTCCAAGATGTTGTCCGCCTTTGCCAGGAAGGCTGGGAACTGGTCTGGCGCGAGCCCGGCGTTCTCGATGAAGACGACGACAGTTTTCGCCCTGACCTGCAGCACGATGATGCGAAAGACCGCGCCCTTACCCAGGTAGAAGGCGTCCCCGTACCATCTCGCTTTGCGCGATTGAGGCGTGAAGGGGATGAAGGCGTGTTCCTTTGCGATGATCGTGCCGTCGAACTGGAGACCGGGGAATCCGGCAACGGTGACGTGTGACGTCGCCTCGTAGGTAGCCCCGTGCCCGCGAGTTCGCAGGTAGTTGGCTGTTGTTGTCGCAGACCGCGTTCGGTTGTAGGACGTGACGATCGTGATCGCTCCGGGCGGCACAGCATTCTGTGTTGGAGGGGTTTGGATAGCGCCGACCCAGCCGAAGAACGGGGACTTCTTGTTGTGGGGTCCGCGCGCTGAGGTCTTCCATTGCGCCCCCGACCAGCTTCCATCGGGCGGGGTGAGGCGAATCGAGATCGGGAACGATCGGTTCGCCTGGTAGGTCACCCCGGTACGCAGCGGAGTCCCCTTTCCTCCCTCGGGCAAGTTGCTCGTGGGGAGCGGCGCGTCAGTGCTCGTTGCTGCTGCTGCTGTCACGCAAGCAACGGCGACCAGACTGGATAGAGAGACGATTAGGCGGCGCATAAGTCACTCCTTCGCAGATGACACTGATGACGTTGAATCCCCGTGGGGTGCGACCCACACGGTCTCGATGACGCGCTCGCACGGCATCCCCGCGCGCTCGCTCGCCCGCTTCACCGCTTCGCGCGCTGAGGCGTCAAAGAGGCAGAGGACGAGCTCGTCGCCGGGGAGGTAGAGCGCTCCGTGGTAGGTGGCGCGGCGCCGCTCGACGCTGTCGCTCCGCACCCGAGTGGTAGCGAGCCGAAGCTCGTCCTCGGTGACGCCGGGCCAGTAGCACTTGGCCGTGTAGAGCATTGCAGCGAGCATCCCGCGGCGATGTCCCAAAGCTGTCCCAACGGCTTCTCGACCCTGGCATTGACGTCACGGGAGGACGAGACTCCAGGGCGCGATGGCATCGAGCCGCCTGGAATTCCAGATCCTCGGTCCGCTCGTGGTTCGGGCGAACGGAGCCGCGGTCTCGGTCGGAGGGCCGAAGCAGCGCGCGCTGCTGGCGCTGTTGCTGCTGAGCGCAAACCGGGCCGTGTCGCGCGACAGGCTGATCGGTGAGCTGTTCGCCGTGCAAAGCGTCAACTCGGCCGATCACGCGCTCCGCAACCAGGTGTCGAGGCTTCGGAAGATGCTCAGCCCGGTCGCGGCGGACGAGCCGCGGCTCGCGGCGCGCGCTCCCGGCTATCTGCTCCGGGTCGAGCCCGGCGAGCTCGACCTGGAGAACTTCGAGCGACTGGTGGGGGACGGCCGCGAGTCGCTCGCGGCCGCTGAGCCGGCCGCGGCCGCGGAGGCGTTGCGCGCTGCCGAGGGGCTCTGGCGAGGGCGGCCGCTCGCCGATCTCGAGTTCGAGCCGTTCGCGCGCGTCGAGGTCGAACGGCTCGAGGAGCTGCGGCTCTCGGCAGTCGAGGAACGAATCGACGCGGAGCTCGCGCTCGGCCTGCATCTGGGGCTCGTTCCCGAGCTCGAGGCCCTGGCCGCGGAGCACCCGTTCCACGAGCGGATCCGGGCGCAGTTGATGCTCGCGCTCTACCGATGCGGCCGCCAGGTCGAGGGGCTTGCGGTCTATCGGCACACGCGAAAGCTCTTGAACGACGAGCTTGGGCTCGAGCCAGGCGTGGAGCTCCAGGAGCTCGAGCGCGCAATCCTCGTGCAGGACCCGGCTCTCAGCGTTAGGACGGATGAACGGGCACGCCGACCGCCGCCGCCGGGGCTGCTCGTGTGCCCGTTCAAGGGGCTTGCGGCCTATGAGGCCAGTGACGCCGAGTACTTCTTCGGCCGCGAGCGGCTCGTCGACGAACTGGTCGCACGACTCGTTGCCGCGCCGCTGCTGGTGGTCGTCGGGCCGTCCGGGAGCGGCAAGTCGTCGCTCCTGCGTGCCGGTCTGCTGCCGGCGCTCGCGGGCGAAGGAGAGCGTCTCCTCGTACGGCCGGGCGAGCGGCCGACTGCCGAGCTTCGCCGGGCGCTCGGCGGCGAACTGCTCGACGTGCTCGAGCGCGTGCCTCAAGGGCACCGGCTCGTCGTCGCGGTCGACCAGTTCGAGGAGATCTTCGCCGAGTCGGTCGCCGAGGAGGATCGGCGGACATTCGTCGACGCACTCGTGGAGGCGGCGTGGGACCCCGACCGCCGCGGGGCAATCCTGATCGCCCTGCGCGCCGACTACTTCGGCCGGCTCGCGTCCTATGTCGAGCTCGCCGATCTCACCGGCCCGAATCACACTCTGCTCGGGCCGATGACCCGGGGAGAGTTGCGCCGGGCGATCGAGGGGCCGGCCGAGCGGACGGGCCTCGAGGTCGAGCCGGCGCTCGTCGACGCGCTCGTCGACGACGTTGCCGGCGAATCCGGCGCGCTGCCGCTGCTCTCGACCGCACTCCTCGAGCTCTGGCTGGAGCGTGACGAAGGCGCGCTGACGCTCGCAGGGTACAAACGAACGGGCGGCGTCCGCGGCGCGGTCGCGCGACAGGCGGAAGCGGCATTCCGGTCGCTCGCCGAGGAGGATCAAGGAGTCGCGCGACGGGTCCTCCTTCGTCTCGTCGCGGGCGGAGGTGGTAGGGCGCTGACGCGCCGGCGCGTGACGCGAGCCGAGCTCGACGCCGAGGAGGACAAGCGAATCGCACTGGTCATCTCGAGACTCGTCGAGCGCCGGCTGCTCGTCGCTGACGACGGCACGGTCGAGCTCGTCCACGACGCCCTGCTCCAGCATTGGCCGCGGCTCGCGCAGTGGCTCGACGAAGACGTGCAGGGCAGACGCCTTCACCGACACATGACGCAGGCTGCGGCGGAATGGCAAGCGTCAGGGCGAGACCCGGCCGAGCTGTATCGCGGCGCTCGTCTCGGCGCCGCGCTCGACTGGGCCGACTCCGTCGGCGGCCCGGCGCTGAACCGGCTCGAACGGGAATACCTGGAGGAGAGCCGCTCGGCTTCTGCGCGCGAGGTGGAGCGCCAGCGGCGGGTTAACCGGCGGCTGCGCAACCTCCTCCTGGCGGGACTCGTGCTGCTCCTCCTCGCAGCTGGCGCGGGCGTGATCGCGGCACGCGAACGGGGCGCGGCGCGCAACCAGGCCACCGTCGCCGACGCGCAGCGGCTCGGAGCCCAGGCGCTCGCTGACCCACTCCTCGACCGCTCACTCCTCCTCGCGCGCGAGGGCGTCAATCTCAATGACTCCGCCGCCACACGCAGCAACCTGCTCGCCGCCTTGCTGCGCAGCCCGGCCGCGCTCGCGGTGCTGCACGGCGGCGGCGCACGCGTGCTGGACGACGCGCTCAGCCCCGACGGCCGGACACTTGTGGCGCGCGCTGACGACGGCAGCGTGACCTTCTTCGACACGCGGACGCTGCACCAGGTCGGGGGGCGGTTCCTGGGCATCGGTCAGATCAACTACTACGGAGCGATCGTGCGACCAAAGCGTGCGCTCGCTTTCAGTCCTGACAACCGGACGCTGGCGGTCGGCGACAGCGACGGTGATCACGCGCTGGTCTACCTCCTCGACCGGCGCAGCCACCGCGCGCGAGCGACCGTCACCACACCGCAAAACGCGGCCACGGCGGATGTCGCCTTTGCCCCGGACGGCCGTACCTTCGTCAGCGGCGAGGCCGTCACCGGCGCCACCTCGCCGCCCGGCGAGGTACTCGTCCGGCGGCGAACCACCGATGGCGCGGAGATTCGACAGTCAAAGCCGATCGCAGGCGGACGGCTGATCGGCTACACGAGCGGCGGCCGCGACTTGCTCGTCACGAGCGGCGAGGCGAGGTCGTTCCTGCTCGACTCGCACACGTTCAAGCGGGTGCGGACGCTACACATCGGCGGAACTGCGGCGCTCTCGCCCCCCGGTGACACAGCTGCGTTCGGCCACGACGACGGCAGCGTGATCCTCGTCGACCTGCAGACCGATGCGGTGCGGCCGATGTCGCGCCGTGCAACCGGACGCGTCATCGGGCTCTCATTTAGCCGCGATGGGCAGGTTTTGGCGACGTCGTCGGACGACGGGAGCGTCGGCGTCTGGGACGTGCCGTCCGCGACCCTGCGCGAGACGTTCGTCGGCCATTCGGCCACGGCGATCGGCCCCGTCTTCAGCCCGGACGGCGCAACGCTCTACTCGGGCTCGAGCGACGGAAGCGTCATCGTCTGGGACGTGCGCGGCAGGCGCCGGCTTGGGCAGCCGTTCCGGTTCGATCCGATCGGGAGGACCGGCGAGGGCGCACGCGGGCCGGGCGAGAACGTGTCGACCGCAACGGCGGTGGCACCCGACGGCTCCGTCTTCGTGACGTCACCAGCCCTGGGGCGGGCGACGCTCTGGCGCTCGCGCGACCAGGCCGTCCTCGACGAGCTGCACGGCCCACGTGGCTATATCCGCTCCTTCGCGTTCAGCCACAACGGCCGCCTCCTTGCGGCGACAGGCGACGCGCCCAAGACCATGATCTGGAGCCGCGCCACCCGGAAGATCGTCAGGCTCCTCTCCGCCAGCGCCGCAGCCGTTGCCTTCTCCCCGAACGATCGCCTCCTCGCGACGGCGGGCCTTGACGAGATGCTCCGCATCTATGACGTGCGCACGGGTCGCAGCACGGAGACGGTGCAGCTGAACGGTTCGCTGCAGGGCCTCGACTTCAGCCCGGATGGACGCCTCCTCGCGGTCGCCGGTCTTGGCGACAACGTCGTGATCTGGGACGTCAGGCGGCGCCAGGCGGTGCAGACGATTTACCACCCGGGCGGGATCCTCACGCTCAGGTTCTCGCCCGACGGCAAGCAACTCGCAAGCGGAGACTTCTCCGGCGGCGTCGACTTCTGGGACCCACACAGCGGACGCCAGATTGGGGCGACCCTCGGCGGCCAAAACGGACACGTCAACAGCGTCTCGTACAACCCAACCGGCACCGAGCTCGTCACCACGAGTAGCGACGGAAAGCTGCGGCTATGGGACCTCCGGTCGGGGAAGCCCATCGGGACTCCCCTGCCGGGCGCCAACACGGGCGGGTCGGGAACGTTCTTCCCGGACGGAAAGCACGTGCTCGCGGCCTTGGAATCGGGAACCGGCGTTGTCTGGGCCGTTGACCCCGCCGCCTGGAAGGCCCAGGCGTGCAGGATCGCGCACCGCAACCTCACGCGCCCGGAGTGGCGTGACCTCCTACCGGAGCGCAGCTACCGCGCCATCTGCCCATAGGCGCGGATCCGCCGAGCAAGAATCGTGCTTGTAGGTTAGATCAGTAAGGACGTGCGACTGAGCCAAAGTTAGAGCGCACGGCTGCGGGTGCGACGTGCGCGGCGAGGAGCCTGAGCCGAAGATTCACGTCGGTTCGAGCCGCCGAACCTCGGTGAATCGGTACGTGACGCGGTCGGGGAAATGTGTCCAAATCCCGCCCCCGCTATTGGAAAGGCCCTGGAAACAGGGCCTTTCTGTTGTCGTGTCGACTCCGCCCTTTGAAACTTTTGCCCAATTTTTGCCCGCATGAGCTGCGAGGACGGGCAACGCAGTGGCCGTGCTGGTTCAAGCGGCGCGACGACGGCTCGGGGCGCTGCTGAGTGTCGTCCAAGTGGTGTAGGAAACCGCTGCTCTATCCACTGAGCTACGGGGGCTATATGGCTCGGTTGAGCCGAAACTGGCTCGTCTTGATCTATCCACTGTCGATCGTATCCGGCACTCCGGCGATCTCCGACCTGTCACGCCGGAGGTCGCGGGTTCGAGTCCCGTCGCTCCCGCTCACAACCGCCCTGCATATGGGTAATTTGTGTTGCCTAGAAAGACGCGGAAGACCGGACGTTTGGGCCACAGTGGCCCGAACCGGCACGAGCGCTTTGCGCAGAAGAAGCCTGCAAATGAGGCACTTCTGGAAAATCGGGCTGCTTACGGCGTCGCGCACAAAACGGGTCATCACCGAGCAACTCGTTGCGTGGCGCTGTCCCAGAGTTTTGAGTGGGTGACCGCCGCTACTCCGGCTGATTCGCTAGACGGCGACTTCCCACCCCTGGCTGGTGGCATGCGATGCTTGTCGGGCCGCTGGAGGCGTCTCTGTTGGAAACCCGGTCAGTCGTTGGACGCGAACGAGAGCTCAGCTGTCTAGAGAGCTTCCTCGATGCCGTGCCGGCGGGCCCTGTTGGTTTGCTTCTGGAGGGCGAGGTGGGCGTCGGCAAGACGACGCTCTGGAAAGAAGCGGTCGCCGCCGGCAGCCGGCGGTCGTATCGGTTGCTTTCGTGCCGGCCGGTTGAGTCGGAGGCGCAGTTCGCTTTCGCTGGGTTGGGGGATCTGCTGGAGGAGGTCCCAGAAGAGACGATGGCGGGACTCCCTGCGCCGCAGCGCCGCGCGCTCGACGTCGCGCTGTTGCGGGCGGAGGCGGAAGGGCCCGCAGCGCTGCCGCGAGCGGTCTCGCTGAGCGTTCTCGGCGTGCTTCGCACGCTCGCGCAGGTGAGCCCAGTCGTGGTTGCCGTTGACGATGTCCAGTGGCTGGATCGGCCCTCGGCAGTTGCGCTCGAGTTCGTCGTTCGCCGTCTCAAGGAGGAGCCAGTCGGCCTCCTCGTCTCCATGCGAGGGGAGGCGACGGGCGACTTTCCGCTCGGTTTCGATCGAGCGTTCCCTGAGGGCCGCGTTGATCGGCTGCTCGTCGGCCCGCTCGACCTCGACGCGCTGGATCGCGTGCTTCGTGCCCGCCTGGATGCGGAGTTCCCGCGCCCGGCACTCGCCCAGCTGCACGCCTCCTCGGGTGGTAATCCCTTCTTCGCTCTCGAGATGGCGAGGGCCGTTCTTCAGCGCGAGCCGCAGCTGGGTCCGGGCGAGCCGCTCCCTGTTCCCGACAGCCTGCGCGTGCTTGTGAGCGAGCGACTTGCGCGGCTGGCTCCTGCGACCCGGGAGGTCGCGTTCGTCGTTTCGGGGCTCTCGCGCGCCACGGTCGAGCTCGTCCAGGCCGCGGCGGGTGGGCGGCGCCCGGCCGCCGGTCTGGCGAAGGCGGTCGATGCGGGCGTGCTCGAGGTCGACGGAGGTCGCGTGCGTTTCGCGCACCCGCTCGTCGCCTCGGTGGTTTACGCCGACGCGACCGCGGCGCAGCGGCGCGAGCTCCATGCCCGCATCGCCATGGTGATCGACGATCCGGAAGAGCGTGCGCGTCACCTCGCGCTTGCAACCGAGACGCTGGATGCCGAGGTCGCGGCGGCTCTGGATCAGGCGGCTCGCAGGGCGCGGGCTCGGGGAGCACCGACCGATGCGGCAGACCTGTACGAGGAGGCTCGTCGACTGACCCCGGGTGAGGAGGCCGCGGAGGCCGGCCGCCGTGGGGTTGACGCCGCCGAATGCCACTTCGAGGCTGGCGACACGGGACGAGCCCGAGCTCTGCTGGAGAAGCTCGCAACCACGACGCCGCCGGGCCCCGACCGCGTTCGCGCTCTCACGTTCCTGGCATGGGTACGCAACCTTCAGGAGGGCTTCACCCTGGGGACCGAGACGTTCCGGACAGCATTGAAGGAGGTGGGCGCCAACCTCGCTCAGCGCATCGAGATTGAGAGAGGTCTGGCGTGGAGCCTTCACGAGATCGGTGACCTGCGAAACGCCGACATCCACGCTCGAGCGGCGCTCGAGATGGCGGAGCGACTTCGCGAGCCGAGCGTGCTGGCTCGCGCGCTTGCCGACATGGCCTTCCACGAGGCTGTGGCTGGCCGCGGCGCTCCGCTCGCGCGCATCGAGTCCGCCCTCTCGCTCGACCGCCCGACCGAATGGCAACCGATTCTCGGCCACCCACGCTGGATTCACGCGCTCCTCCTCCAGTGGAGTGGTGAGCTCGACGGATCGCTGGCGACGCTGAAGCAGTTGCATCGGGACGCGGCCGAGCGCGGCGACGAGCATTCTCTCCCGTACCTGCTCTTCCACTTGGCGCGCGTCGAGACGCTGCGCGGCAACCTCGAGGTGGCGGGTCGTTACGCCGAGGAGGCGTACCAAGCCGCGACCGAGAGCGGCCAGGAGAGCGAGCGTCCGTTCTCGCTCACGGTCAAAGCTCTCGTTGCTGCACACCTCGGCCGCGTCGAGGCAGCCCGGGCGGCCACCGACGAAGGGATGCCGCTCGCGCTGCGCATGGGCGTCATCGTCGCGTATCTCGAGCTGCGGGCGGTCCGTGGCTTCCTCGAGCTCTCGCTCGGGA
>WNFU01008994.1_pt1 | contig 12747 bp, 9 predicted proteins | sample 5400121 | NCBI WGS metagenome assembly WNFU01 (sample SAMN13153360, study PRJNA577476) | soil metagenome | isolation source: 100 cm soil or saprolite under grassland replicate 1 | place: USA:California | collected 2016-06-15 | reverse complement strand
AGATTGGAAGGGATCATTGCGCGCGTGACAGTGATTGTGGACGACAATATCGTCGTTTGTGAGAACGGTGAAATAAAGGTCTGAAAGTGATTACTTTTGACGTTCGCTCTCTTTTCAGTCATTCCGGCGAAGGCCGGAAGGTGGATTCACGTTTCAAGTGCAACAGTTTATGGCAGAAAACCTCTGCCGGAGTGTCGTAGTTAAGACACTTTCTCGGAGTGTGATTATAGGAGCGAACCAAACCAAGCAAACGGTTATTGGATAACGTGGCCAAGTCGGTTTTCCTAGGCAGTCCTCGACGCATTCGTCCGATGGCGTTTTCAATACCGCCCTTTTGCCAGGGTGCATGAGGATCACAGAAGAAGGTGCGCATCGATAGTTTATGAAGTCGGTAGTGATAGGCGAACTCGGTGCCGTTATCGAAGGTAATGGTACGACGTAAGGGCATGGGTAAAGAAGTGAACAGGTCGGTGAGCTTTTTAGCCACAGGCTCGGCAGCTTTGTTTGGTTGACGGCAAACAATGAGTAAGCGAGAACGTCTTTCATGAGTAACCAGAACTGCCTGACCATATTTGGCAAACAACATCAGATCCGCTTCCCAATGACCGGGTTGTCGTCGCTTGTGGATGTAAGCCGGCCGCCGATCGATCGCCACTCGGTCCTGGATATGATCCACCGGGCTACCACCTTTGTGTCCACGCCAACCCCGCTTGCTCTTGCCCCGGGGAAGATAATGGCGCCAGCTGTAGTCGTTGGTGCGGCGGATCTGAGAGTCGATAAACCGATAAATCGATTCATAGCTGATCAGCGTGCGTCTGGTCTCCTTTTTCAAGCGTCCGGCAACTTGAGCTGGCGACCATCCTTGTGTCAGACCTTTGAGCACTGCTTGCTGAAGATCGGGCTTACGCAGCAGCCGACTTCCCCGCCAATGTCGGCTTTTAGCTTGTTGCTCGGCATAGGCAGGCTGATAACCCACCTGGGCGCCGCTGTTGCGCTTGAGCTCACGGGTTATAGTCGATGGCGCGCGATCCATAGCTGCCGCGATTTGGCGGATTGTTTTCCCGGCTTGGCGATACCGGGCAATGGTACAACGTTGTTCCAATGAAAGCTGTTCATACTTCTGTCCCATCGCAACACCTTATACAAAAAGTGTTGCACTTGGTCTGTGAATTTAGGGAATCCAGGCGGTTCTGAAACTTGAACCGAAAACGAACCTGGATGCCGGCGTTCGCCGGCATGACGAACTTCACTTCGCCTGAAGGCGAGGGATTTCAAACATCCCCGAGAGAGACATTAGTAGGAATCTTGCCTAAGTCTTCGCTACAAAACTGTTTTGCATGACAGCTTCGTTCAATTTCAAACAAGGCTTGAGCTAAACCGAGCGCTGTAGAGTAAGCGAGAAATCGCCTTTACGAATGTAAACCCGTCCGAGTTTCTTTTTGCTCAGCTCCTCGACAAGTCGTAGGAGCGGCTTTGGCGCGGATAAATACTCTTTTCTCGCCGGTGCGGTCTTCAGCGCATCGACGAACTCCGGTCCGGCGTAGTAGCGTAACAGCAGCTCCTCATCCGACAAATGCGGCCCGCCGTACTGTCTGCGCACTTCTTCCAATGTCGGCTCTGGGTATTCTATCTTTTCGATCTCGCGGGCGCGGGACCGATCCAAAATCTTTGTTTTGGCCGCCGCGTCCATGTAATCGCTGCCTTCCCTGCCCCAAAGACCGAGCGCATATTGGATCACTTGATCCGTCACTTCTTTGTATCGTTCGCCCAGAATCACGTTGATCGCCGCCTGGCTGCCCACGAATTGCGCGAACGGTGTCACCATGATTGGATATCCCATCTCTGAGCGAACACGGCTGATCTCTTCCAGCACTTGTGCCAGCATTTCCTCTTTGCCCATGAGCTTTAGCTGATGGCGCAGGTTTGAAATCATCCCGCCGGGAACCTGATGGCTGTACCAAGCTTGATCGTATTCGCGCGGCGCGCCGACCGGCAATCCTTCGCGTTCAGCTATCCAAGAGAAATGTTCGCGCACCGGCGCGAGCGCATCTATGTTGACCAGCGGTTTATAGCCCAGAGCGCGCAGATTGCTGGCGACGTTGAAGATCGACGGCTGCGACGAGCCGTTGGCGAGAGGCGGTATCGCCGTGTGCACGATGCGCACGCCTTCTTTCACTGCTTCGAGCAGGTTGAAGGGCGCGAGCCCGTTGTTGCAATGGGCGTGAAACTCGAGCGGAACATTGCCGATGTTCTGCTTGATCAGACGCACCAGCGTGCGCGTGCGCTCCGGCGTCAACATGCCGCCAACATCCTTGAAGCACAGACGATACGGCTTCAACCCCGCGGCGTCGCGCGCCTTTTGCGCGTAATATTCATCGGTATGGCGCGGCGAGATCGAGTAAATCAAATTCATCACCGTGTCCATGCCGAGCTTCTTGAGCTCCTTCGCTTCTCTCCCTAACGCCTCGAAATTGTTGCACGCATTGGACGTGCGAGTCAGATCGATGCCGTACTTGGCGACTGTTTGAATCACCAACCGCCGGATGCACTCGGGAATGAACTCGAAGCCGCTATGCAGTCCGCCGTGATAACGCAGACGGGTTTTCTTGATCTCCTTGGTGCCGAGGCGCAGCCAATCCCACGGATCTTCCTTGTGCTCACGGACGAATTTCTTAAACCGCAGACTCAAGAAAAATTCCATCGAATCGAAACCCGCCTCGTCCATATGGCGCAATGCGGGAAGCATCATGCCGGTGGTCATGCCATAGGCCCAAAGGCTGATATCGCCGTCGCGCAATGTGGTGTCGACTATTTGGATCTCGTCCATTGAATAATTCACCTCGACACTTTCGTTCCTTATCCACGAAGCCATAACCATCTTCGTTCTGCCAAACAAGCAAAAATCAAGCGAAGATGCTCTCGATCGTCACAGCGGGAGCGCTTTCGTGAGCTGCCGGCTCGGTAGGTTCGCGCGCACAAGCGAGAGGTTAGTTCATATGGAATTCGGGATATCCAAAAGTTGCATCAGCGCGCTGACATCATCGCTGCTTTCAACTCGCCACCATCGATCGAGCGCCATCCGCACGCGCTTGATACCGATGACGGGCTTGGCGAGCGCGACAAATTTCTCTTCGATGTGACGGTCCTGCATCGGATTGTCCGGATGGCCTAGCGGATTTGCTACTTCGACGGAATGTCGCGTGCCGTCGTTTGCGGTCGCTACGACCCGAAGCAACGTTTTTCCGGGTAGCAACGCTTCTATTTCGTCATCGGGGATAACTTTGATCTTTTGCATCAGTGGCCGCAGCGACGAATCGCACACGGCCTCATCGCTGAATGAAGATACCCGAATCGGTCCGTCGACGAGCGCTCGGGCGAAAATGTAAGGGAGACTGTGGTCCGCTGTCTCGCGTGTCTTGGGATCCCATTTTTCCGGCTCGCTGCCGATCTCGAACCACGTAAACTTCGAAGTGAAAATTTCAATTGCTTTTAGATCTCCGGGGTCCGCCTTTGCGCGAAGCTCCAATGCGGCCCATACCGCGGGCTGTCCGTTGGTTTCGATCGGCCAGTATTTGAGCTGCACTCGCGGTGTCAAGTACACACCGCCACGCTTAGGAAACGGCGCCAAGTCGAATGGGCCGGTTACTTTTTCCCAAAGCCCGTTTCGCCCTTCGAAAGCGTTACCGGGTCCGATCATGCCTTCCGCGGCGAGTAAAGCAGCGAACAAGCCGTTGCGCGTTGCATATGCCGTCGCGACATTTTTCCACGGTGTGAGCTCGCCTGAGCGCGTGACGCGGAGCGGCAAATTGGCGGCAGCCGCGATACCCACGGCATGTGCGGTTGCTTCAGTGGCAAGCTTCAACAGGTTGCATACCCCAGCTGCCGTTGCGATGCCGACGGCGTAACCCTGATCCCATCCATGGCGGCTCAACTTGGTCGCATCGCTCAAGCGGGAAAACACTTCATAGATGACGATCATGCTGGCGATGAAACGTTTTCCGTCCATTTTCATGGCGCCCGCTAGGGCGAGCAGCGCGCCAAGACAGTCACTCGGGTGTCCGCCTGGATAGCGATCGTTGAAATCAAGATTGCGAATCATCGTCGTATTGATAAAGGCCGCGCTTTCCGCCGGCAATCGATCGCCGAAACAGAGCACGCGCCCAGGGTACTTGCCTGGCCCCTGACCACTCGCTAATCTCCTGCCGATTGCCGCCGGCTCACAGTCATAGGCCCCGAGTGCACAGCCCAATGAATCCACCAGACGCTGCGTGGCGGAGTGAACCGCCTCTTCCGTTAAGTCACCGAACGACGTAGAAGCAGCGTATTCGGCTATTTGATCGGTGATGGTGTCCATTTTTTCCCTCGCTTCACTTTGAAAGTTTAGCGTGAGGCCTACACTGAGCGGTTTCTTACAACGGCGACCCTATAACTACAACGGCAAAATCCGTGGGTGCTGGTCAGTAGATAGCGAGGCAGGAGCGAAAGGTTCAACGGGAGGGTAATTATAACGGCGGCGCCTTCACCACCACGGTTGAATCGATATCCGCGATGACGGGCCGGCCACATTTCGCCATGGTGATCTCGATTTCTTCACGCAATATTTCCAAGACGCGAATGACGCCCTTTTCGCCGTCCACGGCGAGACCCCAAAAGAGCGGGCGACCAATGAAGACAGCTTTGGCTCCCAACGCGATCGCCTTCACCACATCCGCGCCGCGCCGGATGCCACCATCGAGATAGATCTCCAACTTTCCTTTCGCGGCAGCGACGGCGTCGGAAAGCACTTCGATCGTCGCCAAGGTGTTGTCCAAATGCCGGCCGCCGTGATTGGAAACAATGACGCCATCTGCGCCGGCTTGCGCGCATAATTCTACGTCCTCGCCGGTCATGACGCCTTTGGCAACCACAGGCAGATCGCTGCACGACTTGATCCATGCCAAATCTTTCCAGGTGGCCGCAGGATCGGAACCCTCGCCTGCTCGCCCGGCCGGTTTCGGCGTATCGGCTCTTGCATCCGGGTAATTGGCGCCGCGATGTCTTTGATAGTTGTTGCGAATATTGCGCTCGCGTTTGGGCGGCCATTGCGAATCCAGCGTAACGCAAACGGCTTTGTAGCCCGCTTCTTTCGCCCGCTTGATCCAGCTTTTGGTCAGTTCTTTGTCCCGAAACGGATACAACTGAACCCAGAGATGGCCATTCGCAGCCTTGGCCAAGTCTTCAAACGATGTATTGGAATTGGCGCTTACGGCGAGAATAGTACCGCACGCCGCCGCGGCGCGATAGGTGGCTAATTCTCCTTCGGGATGTGCGCGCTTATGACCTCCACACGGAGCGATCAATACCGGCAATTTCACCTTGGTGCCGAGCACGGTAGTGGAAAGATCGAGCGCGCTTACGTCGCGCAAGACACGCGGCCGAAAGGCCCAGGAGGCAAATGCGCGGCGATTTCGATCGACGCTGAGCTCGTCCGTGGCGCCGCCGGCGATATAGTCATATTCTTCCTTGGGAAGACGCTCTTTAGCGAAGGCTTCAAAGTCGAATAGGTTGACCAGTTGCGGGCTCGCAGTCATCGATTCCTCCATACCATGAAGATAAAGCGGCAACGTCAACGCGCTTCTTTCGGCGCGGCGCAGAAAGACTTGGCGCTCCGGGACCCCGTTGCTCGGCGTTTTGTTAGTCGGGACAAGCGCGCCGGCCGCGCGGACGGCGCGCCTTTATAGCGAATCTGGCGAGCAATCCCTTTGGGCTATCGGGAACGACTTTGCTCGATCGCGGCTAAGCACCGTTGCATTTCGATCATTGGTACAGTTTCCGGATATAGCCGCTGTCGTCAATTTCCTTTACGTAGTGCAGATCCCACAACGCCAGCGGGTTGAATTCCTTGATTTCGGGATCGCGCTTCACCCCGAGCGCGAAGACGTTTTGAATCGCCTCGATGGACGGATAAGGCGCCTTCTCTAGCGATTCGGCCTGGGTGTCATAAAAACAATCCCACTCTTCGTCATCGTGCATTTTGAGCAGCTGCGAGCAGTGCTTCTTGATGATCGCGAGCGTGTCGGCTTTCTTGGTCTTGAAAAAATGAATGCCGTCGATCAGCGCGAGAATCAGCGAGCGCGCTTCGTCCTCGTGATTCTTTACGTACTCCGTCGTCGTCGTGAGCGTCACACCTTCGATCATCGCCATCGGCGGCACCTCGATGATCTTGGCGCCGAATTTGAGCGCGCGGAGACGGTCCACTGCGCGAATGAATGTGGCGTCGTATTTTCCCTCCGTGACTGCTTTGGCTCGCTCGGCGCCTTTGACTGGATCCGTGACCAACTCAACGTCGCGACCTTCTTCCAGACCATGCTGCTTGAGGTACAACCAGACATTGAGCCCCGTGTGTCCGTCATAATCATCCATCGCCACGCGCTTGCCCTTTAGATCCTTGAGGCCATCAACGCCTTTGCCGCACACAAGATAATTTTCGCGCCAGGCATTATTGCTCTGGGCGATGTGCACGTAGGGATCGCCGTAGAGTGCCTTGCGCACGTAGAGGTTGTGATGATTGCCGGAAACTACGTCGAGCTCCCCCGCCTTGAGTCCTTCGGTCGCGCGCTTGCGCTGCCCTTCTAGCGAGCCCATTTCCATTTCCAAGCCGTGCTTTTCCAGAAAGCCGCCCTCCTCCATCACTTTCCATAGAGGCACGTGGCTCGGCGCCCTATAATGAATCTTAATTTTTCTCGCCATGACGTTTCCTGCCTTTCTTACTTTTGAGATCGATTGTTCAAAACGTTCAAGCCGTTCAAGGTGTTCAAACCGTTGATGCTTCGGATCGTCGCGTTCTCAATTGTTTTCCCGAGATATTTTAAACGACTGGAACGTTTTGAGCGGCTTGAACAATTGAACGGCGCGCTTAGCGCGCCTTTAAGAGCTGCCAGACTTTGTCCCGGTTCTCATGGCGCCCGGTGACGATCCATTTCCATTCGGTGTCGTCGAAATATTTTACGCCCTTCTTCGGCACATTGCCGGGATTGAGAAATGATTCATCGATATCCGTGCGCAAGGTCGCCGATCCATAACCCCTTGCGTAGGTCTCCAGCCCCTCCTTGGAAAGAATCCAGTTGGCGAAAACTTGAGCTGCTTTCGGGTGCGGCGCCTTGTTGGCCAAGGATAACATCCACGGCGAGCCGTTGATTGTGCTCGGCACGCCGCTGATCTCGAAAATCTCCAGGATCTTAAACCCCTCTTTGACTAATGGCCGGACATCGTCTTCGCGGCAGTTGAGACAAATCGGCTGCGTGCCGCGCGCCAGCCAGTCGGTCATCTGCCGGCGTTCGCGCGTGCGCACGGTTTTTTGGTCGACGTAGAGATTCTTCACATACTCTTCGCCGACTTGATAGTACAGGCGCGCCGCCATGTTGGCGCCCGCGCCGGTTGTCGTCGGATCTTCGGTGGAAATCTTGCCGCGCCACTTGGGATTGAGCAGGTCCTTGACGTGGCGCACCTCCTCGGGCTTGACATGATCCGTGTTGATGAAGAGCCACGTCGCCACGCCGCTGAACGCGCGCGCGATGAATTGTTCCTGCGGATCCGCGAACCACACTTTGCCGGTTTTCCACTTCGAGCCATCGGCCACTTCCGGCATGACGATCAAGGGCTTCAGTGGGTCGATCAACTTGTCGTTGTAGAGCTCGTTGGCGCTGGTGTCGGGGCCGGCGAGATAAATATCGATGCTGTAAATGCCCGAACCCCGTTCGGTCTGGACGCGCGAGACAATTTGGCTCGAACGTCCCGCGACAAATTCCACCGGAATGCCGAAGCGCGCGGTGAATTTGGGAATCACGTCGTTGCGCATCACCGGGTCGGGGGAGCCGGCAACAACGACCTTGCCTTCTTTCTTAGCGGCGTCAACGACGGCGGCCCATTCCTTATCGCTCGCTTTTGTCTGTGCCCACGCGGTGCTGAAGCCGACGAGCATATACATAAACATGATCACTCGTTTCATCTAAGTCTCCCCGAGGTATCGCCGTGAATCCTGCCCTAATCACTCCTGGATAGTTGCAATCCCAGTTTTCTAGCGATGAGCATCATCGAGCCGATAATCAGAGTAATTAATAAACCGAGGGCCGCGGCCCGTTCCAGCTCGCCGGTGAAGCTATACTCCAGCAGCAAGATCGCCAACGGCCGCGACTGGTGGCTGTACAGTAGCACGGGAGTGCTGATGCTGGTCAAGGCGCTGCCGAAGTTCATCAAGCCGACAGCGGCGGCGATCGGCGCCAACAGCGGCAACAGAATGCGGCGGTAAGCATAGGCCCATGAAGCGCCGCTCACACGCGCCGATTCTTCCAAGTCGGCGCCTAATTGTAATAGCCCCGCCTTGAACGCTTGGGTCGTCACCGGGCTATCGGCCAGAATCAGCGCGAAAGCGATGCCCCAAACCGTGCCGTAGAGAAAAAAGCGCAGCGGTGTCGCGAGAAAAAGCCAGAGGACGCCCAGACTGAGGAGTATCCCTGGCAGCACATGAGGAACCCAACAGAGACTCTCCAGCACGGGCGCGGTGATCGTGCGCCGGGAAACCAACAAATAAGCCAGAGCTGAATAAAGCAAGATACCGCCGATGGCGGTTACGCTGGCGATGATCAAACTGTTCTTGAGCGCGACGAGAAAGATTGGGTCAGCGAGCAAATTGTACCAATGGTTTAGCGTGAAAGGCGACGCAATGTTGAAAAAACCGTAGCGCCGCATGAAAGAGCCGATCACTAAGAACGCCAGAGGCAGAAGCATCATCACCGCAACGTAGAGCAAACATCCGGCCAGGGCGGCATAGCGCCATCTGCCGAGCTTCACCCGTAGAGTCGAATATCCTTGGCCGGTAACCACGGTGAATTTTTTATTGCCGCTTAAATAGCGCCAGTAGAAGAACAGCAGTATTGCCAGCACGAATAAGAATACCGAGCCCAGTGCCGTGGCTTCGCCGTAGGCGCGCGGCTCGCGTTGCAAGTAATCGTAAATCTTGGTCGAATAGACGTAAATTCCCACGGGGGTGCCGAGCAAGAGCTCGGTGTTGAAGGACTGCAGGCCTCGGATAAAGCTCAGCACGGCGACCGCCAGAATCATCGGCGACAGGACCGGCAACGTGATGCGCCAAAGCATTGCCGTGGTATTGGCGCCGGCCACCCGCGCCGCCTCTTCCAGCGTCGCTCCCAGGCGGCGGAACACCGGAACCAGCAGCATGACTTTGAACCAAATGCCGCCCGTCGAGGTATGCACCCAAACGATGCCCCAGAAACCATAGGGGTTAAAAATCGGCCCTTCGACGAAGGGCAAGCTTTTGGCGAGCGAATTCAGAAAACCGAAATTGGGATCGAGCAACAGGATCCAGGCCAGCACCAGCGGAAAATCCGGCACGAAGTAAGCGATCCAACAGGCCGACTCGATGAACCTGCCGCCGGGCATATCGGTGCGCGCGATGAGCCAGGCAAACATTACAGAGAGAATCATCGCCGGGATCAAACGCACGACCGAAAGCAAAAAACTCATCCACAGAGCGCTCAGCGTGCCGGGATCGGTAAAAGCCCGCTGCCAGTTGCCGAAACCGTAAACCGCGGGCTTTCCCGGGGCGGCGAGATTGAAACTGCCGCTGAGCAAAAACAGCAGCGGCAAGCCCATCACGACGGCAAGAAAAACCAGGAAGCCAACTTCCGCCATGCGAATCGGCCGCAGGTGCAGGCGAAATCGTGGCAGCGAAAGAGTGGCGCTGGGCGATTTCATTGCGGCTTAAAGCGGACGACAGTGAAGACGACCGGAATCGAGACAGAGACGCACCGCATCGCCCGGCCGAAATCGCTGCTTCTTGGGCGCCGATAAGACAAACTGCACGCCGGCTGCGCGTACATGATATTCGAAACGGTCGCCCAGGTATGCGACTTGCTCGATGATCGCCGCAAGTTGATTCGCCGTCAACTCGCCGGCGCCAAGAATCTCGACGTCCTCCGGACGAGTGAGCACCCTTACCCTGGTCCCGTGCGAGAGGGATTCCGATAGACTGGACGGCGCACTCCGTCCAGCGCCTTGCGAAAATTCGACCCAGGAGCCCGTGTGGTTTCGGGATACCGTCCCTTCGAAACTGAGCATGCGTCCCAAAAATTCGGCGACAAACGGCGTCGCCGGATTCTCGTAGATTTCTTCCGGTGTGCCGACTTGTTCGAAGCGACCGCGCTGGACGACCGCGATCCGGTCCGATAATGTCATCGCTTCGGCCTGGTCGTGCGTTACATACAGAACCGTCAAGCCAAGCTTTCTTTGCAATGCGCGAATCTCGACGCGCATCTGCTCGCGCAGCTTGGCGTCAAGGTTCGAAAGTGGCTCGTCGAGCAACAAGATCGCCGGCTCGTAGACCAACGCCCGTGCCAATGCGACGCGCTGCTGTTGGCCGCCGGAAAGTTGGGTGGCGCCGCGCTCGGCAAAACCGCCGAGACCGACGACTTCAAGTGCCTGCTCTACGCGCCGCCGAACGACTTCGCCTGTTTCTCGCCGCACCCGCAAAGGAAAAGCGATATTTTCGAAAACCGTGAGGTGCGGCCAGATTGCGTAGGACTGAAAAACCATGCCCAAGTGACGTTTTTCCGGCGGCAGGCACAACCCGCGTTCCGGCGCCGCCACCGCTTTACCGTCAATCAGAATTTCCCCAGCGTCCGGCTCTTCCAAGCCCGCTACCAACCGGAGTGTCGTCGTTTTGCCGCAACCGGACGGCCCGAGAAGAGTAAAGATCTCGCCCGCTTGCAGCGAGAAGCTGATGCCGTCGACGGCGTTGACGGACTGAAAGCGCTTGACCACCGCGCGAAATTCAAGAACCGTTTGCGCCATAAGAAGGAATTGCTAGCCCGATGCTTTGTCCCGGCAGCGGAGCTTAATAAACGCAGCCACTTCGCAGGCGGGGTATTGACCCCGACGCTATTAAAAGATCGCAATTGGGGATGCTCGCCCCTTTGGAAACCCCATTTAATGGTCCCACGCCGCAACCAGCGTAGTCAAAGTAAAATATTTGCTCGAACTGTTCCATCACTGTCGCTTCAATAATTTTCCCAGAAGGTTTCTCACCTTCTCTTTCGTCGAAAGAGTAAATTCCCAGTCGTAGCTGTCAAAGTATTTTATCCCCCGCTGGGGCACGATATCGGACGGCAAAAAAGACTCATCTACGTCGGTTCGCGTGGTCGCGTGCAACTGCGCCCGGGAAAAAACTTCGGCGCCTTCTTTCGCAGCCAGCCAGTTGAGAAACACCCGCGCCGCGTTAGGATGGGGCGCGCGATTGATAATCGCGAGCAAACCCGAAGCACCGGTGAGTATGTCCATCGCGTCCGCGGGCGCCGCTTTGACGATCGGAAAACCCTCCTTTTCCAGGCGGTCTACTTCTTCGCTGCGCGCGCCGAATGAAATCGGGTAAGTGCCTCTGGCGAGCCAATCCTCCATTTGGCGCTTGTCGCGGCTAAAAACCGGCTTCTGGTCGACGAACAAGGCTTTTAAAAATGGCTCGCCAAACTGGACGTAAAGCGCCGCCGCGGTATTGCTGCCGGTACCGGCATCGGTGGGATCGAACACGGAGATCTTACCCTGCCATTTTGGCTCTAACAAATTTTTGATCGACTTCATCTCGCCCGGCTGGACAAACCGAGTGTTCATGAAAAATAGCGAACTCGCCGTGCTGAATAGACGCAGGATGTACTGTGCTTCCGGATCGATGAACCAGGGCTGTCCTCTCTTCCACTTCGAACCGTCGACGACCTCGGGCAAGATCAGCAGCGGCTTGAGCGGATCGAGCATCTTTGCCGCATAAAGCGAGGTCGCCATGGTTTGCACCCCCGCGGTAACCACGTCCACCGAGTAGATGCCGGCTTGACGCTCCAAGCGCAGGCGCGCCGTCATTTCATTGCTGCGGCCAGCTAGATATTCCACTTTGATGCCGAACCTGGCGGTGAATCTTTCTGGTATATGCTTTCGCATGAGCGGATCCGGCGCCGCCGCGAAAACCACTTTGCCTTCTTTTTTCGCCGCCGAAACCCATTGATCCCATTTCTGTTCCCAACCCGTGTCTTGCGTCAATCCGGGAGCGATCAGGAAAAATAGCGGCAAGAGAAATGCGCTAGCTGCCAGACCCACCGTCATGATCAGCAGCTTGCAACAGAAGCATGGCGGGACCGATTCGTTTGGCATGCTCCCTTCTCCTTTCGATCGACAATCGAATCTGAAATTCACTTACGATCTGTGTCCTTGCCGATGCAGAGAAATCCCGCACAGCTTTTCTTCGACTTGGTGCGAAAAAACTTAGACCTCAAATCCGAAGTGAATTTGAACGGCTTGAACTATTTGAACGTTTTGAACTGGCTGGAGTCATTCTTCATCAAGAAGTTTGCAGTAATAGCGCCAGTTGGAACCGGCATGCACCGACTGGCTACTGCCGCCGCGCGACCTGCCGACCAGGAAGTCGATATCTTCCTGCGGGATCGGCTCCGGCGTGCCAAGCAGATTGGCTTGGTAATTGATTACCGCGGCATCGTTTAATTTGATCGCCGTCAAGGTTGCATCCTCGATGTTCGGCCCGGCACTGGTGATCCCGTGCCCACGCATGAGACACGCCGGCTTGTCGCCCATCGCTCGGGCGAATTCTTCGCCGAGTTTTTCGTTCGAGACCGTGATGCTGCGTGGATAGGTCGCCAGACCCTCGACCAGCAAGCGCAAGCCCGAAGGATCGTAGGCGCCGTACAAAGG
>WNFU01012328.1_pt1 | contig 12748 bp, 13 predicted proteins | sample 5400121 | NCBI WGS metagenome assembly WNFU01 (sample SAMN13153360, study PRJNA577476) | soil metagenome | isolation source: 100 cm soil or saprolite under grassland replicate 1 | place: USA:California | collected 2016-06-15 | reverse complement strand
AAAGGAACTGCCCCAGCGGCATTGTTGCTGGAAACGATTCGCGTCGGAAGCGCGGCGAACCTTTTGCGAACGCTGGAGACGCAACCACCGCGGCTCCATTGCCATCGGGGAAGCTGACCCGCCTTCGCCTAGGGGCTACGGCGCGACAAGCAGCTTCCCCTACAGATACGGCCCGATCTGATAACAGATTAATCTGGCGACTCATCGTCTTCCGGCCAGTGCGAGGCCAAATGATGGTGGCGCCGGTCTTTTTCATTGCAGGCGCCCCACGCCAGTCCGACCCAACAGAGGATTGGGAAGAGTAGACCAACACCTGCAGTACCAAGGATAGATATGATGCCGACGAATACGGCAATCGGCATGCCGAGAAGCATCCAAAGAAGGCCCATTTCGTAATGGCCCTTGTAGATGTGTCCCAGACCCGGCACGATGGTGAGCAGCGCTGCGATTTCGTTATGCGCATGCTTGTCTTCTTTGCTGAGTGGCGTTGATAATGTATGCATGTTAATCACCTCCTTATTGCGGTTAGCTGTTACCATTCGGGCTGCTTTAAACAGCCCACTATGATTAGCGCGTAGAGCGCCATCATTCCTACAGCGGCAGTCAAAATCAGATATTGCATGCGATCTTTACCTCTCTGGTTTTTGTCTATCTTGCGCCCAAGCGTAGCGGCTGCGGCGCAGCCCGCTCCACGTCAATTGGCTTTTCCTTTGCAAAAATTGCTTAGGCCTGAGGGACCAATCCGAACCCGATGTCAATCCTGGCGCGAGCGAATTTGTGTTTACGGCCGGCCTTTGATCTCGGGTCCCGACCGCCCGTCGCCGCGTCTGTGGGTTGCTCATTTCAAACCGCGAATTCACTTTCTGGATTTGCGCGGTCTGCTCTTTCACAGTCGCAGTGAGGGCTTGAATTTCCTGTTGTTGCAGCGCGATGGTCGCCTCCTGCCTTGCGGCATTAGACTTCATCTCGGTGATCGTTGCTTCTTGTTTTTGAATTCTGCGTTCTTGTTCTTCGATCTTGCGATGTTCTTTCAGAAGCTCGTTGAGCAACATCGCGGTCACTGCCTCGCGCACAGTGTAGATTTCGTCCTTCTCATCGCATACCACTAGGTCCGGGTTCGCCTCCGCCACTTCCTCGGCAATCAGCCCAAATTGCGTATTGCAGACCGGCTTCCACTGTTGAATCAAATCCTTCTCGATTGCGAGACGAGACTTCTCATTAGCGACTATACTAACATGTATATGAGTCGCGCCATTCTGATCGACGCATTCTTGTTGCTCGTGATTCGTAAGACCGACGTTTACGTTTTCCGTTTGTCCAATGTAAATGGGAATCCATTTATGAGGGGCTGTTTCCCTGGCGTAAATGTAAATCCCCGGACATGGCTCGTTAAACTTGGTTCCGCGAGGGTAAATCCAAAATTTGTGTCTCGTGCCGGATTTGTCCTTCCAATAAATTTTAAGCGATTTGTTCATCTGTATCGCATTCTATGCCGTCTGCCCCGTACTTCCGCCGACATTTAATCTCTTTCTCGGGCGCCCGCCGCAGCGTCTCTCGCGACTCGCTAAGCTCCGAGAGACGCTGTTGTTCCTTTTCATCTTATCGATGACTACTCGTAGTCATGGCTAATTACTTTTCATCGGCGTTTGGGTTTCTGTTTCCCTTTTTTCCATGCCTTAGGTAAAGAGAGCAATGTGTTTGCGGCTGCCCAGAAATTGCGTTTTCCTGTGCACGAATTGGGCCAAGCCGAAACAAGCTGTTTTGGCGTCACGCCAAGATCCTATCAGGAATCGCCAAGCAATGGTGAGCGCTGCCCCGTCGATCGCAGCCAATTAGCGTTAAGATGATACCGGCGAACCCATTCAGGCAGCCCCTGCGCAATCAAGGTCGAGCTGAGTCGGTGGACATCTGGAAGGCGCGACAGTTTATCGAACAACATTCGGACGAAGAAATTTCGCTGACCAAGGTGGCGAAAGCGGTCCACATCAGTCCGACCCATCTTAGCGAAAAGTTCAGGCAGGTGACCCGCGTAAATTTTGTCGATTACGTTGCGCGTACCCGGTTCGACAAGGCGTGCGAGCTTTTGGCAGACGGCGATATTAGGGTCAGCGAGATCGCGTTCGAGGTGGGGTTTCAATCACTCTCGCAATTCAATCGCGTTTTTAAGCGGCTCTCCGGGAAATCGCCCACTGCATATCGCGCAGCCCAACGGAGGCGCCGAAAACGCAAGTAAATAAAAAAGACAATGGGCCGCGTATTTTCCGAAAAAATGCGTAGTCACGATTTCATATTTCTGGCGATACTCGCGATCTGTGTGGCATTCGAGGCTAACTCCATGGATCCACGGTAGGCGCGAAAAGCTGTTTTGGGGCGTTGGGGGAATGGCCGCGCTCGCCGTGATTCTGCTTTCTTGCAGCACGTTGGAAACAAACCGAGCGATTCTTGCGCCGCCCAGCATCCCGGGCGCGGAGTTTGTCGGCTCCGAGGAATGCGCGACGTGTCACGAAGATATTACGCGCAATTTTCGGACGGCGTCACATGCCCGCCTGAAGGCGCAAGGCGAGAACGCAAAGAACATCGGCTGTGAATCGTGTCACGGTCCGGGAAGTCTGCACGTCAAGAGCGGCGGCGGGTCGCACACGATTGTCAATCCGGGCAAATCAGCAGAAGCCTGTTTCCAATGTCACCTCGAAGTGCGGGCAAGTTTCCAATTGCCGCATCGTCATCCGGTCCTGGAGGGCAAAATGAGTTGTGCTGATTGCCACAATCCACATGTCGGAATGGCGATCAAAGGCGGCGGGACAAATGTTCAACAGGCGCTCAAAGGCGGCGGCCTTGCTTTCATGAGCCAAAACGAGACCTGCTTCCAGTGCCATGCCGCGCAACGGGGTCCTTTTGTGTATGAGCACGAGGCGGTGCGCCAGGGTTGCGTGGTTTGCCATTCGCCTCACGGCTCCATCAATCAGCGGATGCTAAATGAACGCAACGCCACTCTTTGTTTGAAATGCCATTTTCAGGAGCAAAAAGAGCCTGGCACGATTTTTATCGGGGATGTCAATCACTCCAGCTTTCTCCAGCAGGGGACGTGTTGGTCGGCCGGCTGCCACGAGGAACCGCACGGCTCCAACGTGACTCCGCTGCTTAGATATTGAAGTCGATTTATGATGGACACCGCTCTTTTCCCAATTTATGACGGTCGGCTGGCGCGGAAAATAGCGTTGTTTCTCTGTGCTGGGGTTTGCGCCACTTGTTCGCTGCGCGCCGGCGAAACCGCCGATGGAAAAGCGGTGACGACAGCAACAGAAGAGACCACGGAGTACAAAAACTGGATCGAGCTCGGTATCGGTGGGCTGATCATCAACGGCGACGCCGCTCAGTTTAAGCAGGAGCACAGAATGTCTGGCGATGTCTTCGGCGGTATTCAGGATCTGCATTACGAACGGACTGTGGGCAAGAACGGCCTGCTTTCGGTCGATGGCCATGCAATCTTTGACAACAACGACTACGACATAACGGTGCAGTTATCGCAGCCGAATTTGGGCTACATCAAGGGCGGATACACGGAATTTAGAAGTTGGTATGATGGCAACGGAGGATTTCTTCCGCCACATGGCGGCACGTGGTTCCCGCCGCCGATTCCGGAGATGCACATCGATCGGGGGGAAGCCTGGGTGGAACTCGGGTTGCGCCTGCCAGATTGGCCGGAAATTACCTTGCGTTATTCACACGAATTTCGCGATGGGCAAAAAGACTCAACGATCTGGGGCGATACGAATCTTACCGGGCTCGCAGTTAATCCGACGCGAAAAATTATTCCGTCATTCCGTGACATTGATGAAACGCGCGACACAGTGGCCTTGGAAATATCGCATACAATTGGTAACACGGACGTCCTGCTGGGGATGCGTTATGAACACGCCGAAAACGATTATTCGTTAAACATGGAACGTGGCGCTGGCCAGCTGCCACCCCTAGTCCCTCCTCCGGGCCAGCAGCGTTTCTTCACCCAACGTCAAAACGATGATGTGGACCTGTTCAGCGGCCACGGCATCACGGAGACTCGATTAACCGACTCACTCTGGTTTACGACCGGTTACTCCTATACGACATTCGGAAACGATCTTTCCGGCTCGCGCATCGTCGGCTCGCATTTCGACGCCGCGTTCGGAGAACCTGTTCCGACGCTCGGCCAACGCGACCACGCGTTCCTCAATCTGGCGGGAACCGCCGAGGTCAAGGAGCATGTGGTTAACGCCAACCTGTTTTGGATGCCGCTGCCAAATCTCACTCTTCTGACAGGTTTCCGCTATACTCATGAGAACCGGGACAGCAACTCAACTTTTCTCGCAGAGGAGCCGGTGCCAAACACGCCGCCGTTTACCCCAACGAATCCGGAGCACGGATTTCACTACGGGCCTCCCGAACCCGGCTCCGGGGCGAGAATGTCAGATTACAATCGCTTCGCCGAAAGGCTGGAGCTGCGTTATACCGGCATCGATAACTGGCTTTTCTATGCCCAGGGTGAGTGGGAAGAGGAATGTGGCCAAGTCAACGAGTTTCAGAACATAGACGAAGCAGAAGAACCTCTGGACAAGAATACGCATTTTATGGGCCAAAAATACATGGTGGGTGCAAACTGGTATCCAGCGATGCGGCTAAATCTATCGGGGCAGTACTATCACAAAATCGCGTCCTATGATAACGACATCATATCCGGAGTGTTCCCGAGGTTGATTAACCAGGATTGGAACGTCGATGACGCGAATGTCCGGATTACCTTTCGGCCGAAAATCCCAGCGTGGCTGGGTGCGCTTTCTCTCATCACGCGCTACGATTTTGTTCACACCGACATCGACAGCCAGTGGTTTCATGAGGGCGAAATTTTGGCCGAGGAGGAAACGGGTGAAATCAAAAAGCATGTAATCAGCGAGGCAATTACTTGGAACCCGCTCGCTCGCTTTTTCCTGCAGACGAATTTTTCCTACGTCTTCAATCAAACGGACACGCCCGCCAGCAACATTGAGCTGGTCCCTGGTGGAGGGGCCACTGTCGTGAACTTTAGGAACGATTATTGGACGGTAACCAGCGGCGCCGGCTTCATACTCGACGACAAAACCAACGTTTACAGCGACTTTTCATTCTACTGCGCCAATGACCACTTTAAGAATGCTGGCGTTGCCGTGCCTTACGGCCTGGGTGCAACAGAGTACACCGCCTCAGCCAGCATCACGCGCCAATTAACCAGCCAAATGCGCCTGCTGTTGAGGTACGGCTACTTTAACTACAGGGACTCAACCTTCGGGGGCCATAACAATTACAACGCGCATTCCATCTATTCCGGTCTGCAATTCCGATTCTAATCTTTAGGCATTCATGGAAAGGTAATGAAATGAAAACGATCGTTGCACTCACAATCAGTCTGTTCTTTCTGCCGGCGATTTTCGTCCGGGCGGCAGATGTAAAAACAAATTGGGACAATAACTGTGCGCAATGTCATGGAAAAGATGGCCGCGCAGACACAAAAATGGGCAAAATGTTGAACGCAAAGGATCTGACCGATCCAAAAGTTCAGGCTGAATTCACTGACGCGAAAGCGACACAATCAATCAAAGAAGGCGTGAAGCAAAACGGCAAGACGACCATGAAGGCTTTCGGCGGTAAGCTGACCGACGACGAAGTCAAAGCGCTGGTGGCTTATGTTCGGACGTTGAAAAAATAGGGCATCGGCTCCAATTTGCTCTGAAGCGAATTGAAGGTTGCGCGTCAAATTTCCTATTAAAGAAAGGCTCATCTAATGAAACGAAGAATATTCCTCGTAACGACAGCCATGATCACATCGGCGGGCATTGGGTTTGCCGCGGACGCCGGGGCGAATTGGAACCAGCACTGCGCCTCCTGCCATGGAAAAGATGGCAGCGGGAGTACGAGGATGGGCAAGAAATTGAACATCAAAGATTACCGCGATGCCAAGGTCCAGGCGGCGTTTAGCGATGCGGAAGCGGAAAGAGCAGTCAAGGAAGGCGTAAAAACAAGCGGCAAGGAGACGATGAAGCCGTTCGGAAGCAAACTTTCCGATGCCGACATCAAGGCGCTGGTCGCTTACATTCGTTCCTTCAAAAAATAGCCGGCGGACTCACGAGGGAAGAATTGATCGGCGGGCGAATCAACCGCAGAGGATACAATTGTCGATCTTGATTGCGGGATCGACTCGTACGGGTTTGAGATCATTTCTGAATGTCTAAAACAATCCTGCAGAATTTGAGTCATGCCTGACGCTTCCGCGCCGCGCCAGTCGCCTAAACGCCACTTTCGTAACTGGATCAGTTGGGCTGGGCTGGTGCTCATGGCGAGTGCGGTCTTTGCCTTTCTCCTTCTCTTCGCGATCGATCAATTTGCCGGCCACCGCAATCCATACGTCGGTATCCTCGCGTATGTGGTGGCGCCCGGTTTTTTCCTTCTCGGGATTGTTCTTACTCTAGTTGGCGCGTTGTTCCAGCGGGGCAGCGAACGCCGGGAAGCGCGAGGTGCCAGGCACCTCGTAATCAAGATTGATTTGTCCCGGGCGCGCGACCGAAAAATTCTGGGCATTTTCGCGGCAGGTGCTGTTGGCCTGTTATTTGTGACCGCTCTTGGCAGCTACCAGACTTACCAATACACGGAATCGGTGCAGTTCTGTGGCAAGACTTGCCATCTTCCCATGGAGCCGGAGTTTGTCGCTTCGCAGCATACGGCACACGCGAGGGTTGAATGCGTAGCCTGCCACGTTGGCCCGGGCGCGGCCGCCTATTTCAAAACCAAGATCAACGGTGTGAAACAGCTTTATCACACCGTGCGCAACGATTTCGATCGGCCGATTAGCGTCACTGAGGCCAATCCGCGTCCAGTCCAGGCAATTTGCGAGCAATGCCATTGGCCAAAGAAATATGTCGGAAACGTCGAGCGCACCTACCAGCACTATCTTTCGGATGAGAAGAACACACCGTTCGCTGTGCGCCTCTTATTGAACGTTGGCGGCGGGGACCCAGCCAACGGGCCGGTCGGCGGCATTCACTGGCACATGAACATCGCCAAGAAAATCGAGTACATCGCCACCGACGAGAAACATCTCAACGTCCCATGGGTGAGGATGACCGATCCCACAGGCGTCGTTACGGAATATCGCACGCCGGAATTCAAGGACGATCCGGCGAAGTATCGCATCCAGCGAATGGATTGCATGGATTGCCACAGCCGCCCCGCCCATAAAGTGCACACCCCTAACGACGCCGTCGATTTGGCTTTGGCGACCGGCCGGCTCGATTCAAACGTTCCCTGGGTAAAATCGAAAGTAGTAGCGGCCCTGGTGAAGCCGTACACGACCAGAGCCGAAGCCGAGCAGGGAATCGCGGCCACACTGCGCGAAGCTTACCCCGATCCCCGGCAGGCGAATCCGGTCATCAATGAAGCGCAGGCAATTTATCGAGAAAACTTTTTCCCTGAGGTGAAGGTCGATTGGCAAACACACCCCGACTTCGTTGGCCACAAAAATTGGAACGGATGCTTCCGTTGCCACGATGGCAAACATGTTGCAGCCGATGGGAAGATGTCGATCAAAGCAAGTGATTGCAGATCATGTCACCTTATTCTCGCCCAAGGCAGCGGCGAAGCGCTTAATCAGATCGATGCCAAAGGCCATGATTTCGTGCATATTGATGCGGAGTATTCTGAGTTTTCCTGCAGCGAGTGTCATACTGGCGGTATTCAGAAATAATCGGATGAAGAGGTGTGTCGTTTATCTCAGCTTGCTCGCGGCGCTGCTCCCGGGCTGCAATAAGAAATCCGAGATCAAGGTCTATCGAATTTCGAAGGCCCCACTCGAAGAATCCGCGCCCGCGCAACAAAACGCGATGCCGACCAACGCAGCTTCGCCAGCAGGTCCGGTTGGCATGGCGCCTGTCGCATCCACGAACGTGAGGACACCGCCAAACTGGGAACCACAGCCGCTCTCGCAAATGCGTCAGGCAAGTTTTCTCGTCAAAGGCGAAAACGGCGCGGCCGCGGATATTTCACTCGTAAGCCTTGGTTCGGCCGCCGGAAATGTGCTCGATAATGTCAATCGGTGGCTCGAGCAGCTTGGCCAACCGCCGATCACGGCGGAAAAGCTTGCCGAAATCATCCAACGGCTCACCACGCCGATTGGCGAAGTGACCATTGTCGATCTTGTCGGGCTGCCAAAAGACGCCGATCCGGCAAAGGACGGGAGAATCGTGGCGGCAATTACCCCGGGCAGTACTTCCACATTGTTTTTCAAAATGCGCGGCAACGCAGATTTGGCCGAAGCGCAGAAACCCGACTTCATTAAATGGGTCGCAGCCGTTTGCACCGCACAGGCGGAAAACAAATCACGATCGACGGCAGCGGTGCCGGTCGTGCCGCAGGATTCAAACGCACCGCAGATCAAATGGAAAACGCCCGAAGGTTGGACGGAGGTTCCGCCGTCATCGATGCGCTACGCCAGTTTTAGCGTAGCAGGAGAGGATGACGCGAAGATCGATATCTCCATTGTCACTTTTCCCGGCGAAGGGGGAAGCAACGCCGATAACGTGAATCGATGGCGACGGCAGATCGGACTGGCGCCTCTCGATGATAAAGAAATTATGAGCATGATTGCTCCGATGAATGCGGGGAGCGCGAATTTTTCGACGGTCGATATGGCCGGCGGTGATTCGCGAGTCATCGCCGCCTGGACGCGACGGACGGGCCGAAGCTGGTTCTTCAAAATGAGCGGGCCTGGTCCGCTCGTAGAGCACGAGAAGCCGAAATTCTTCGACTTCCTCCGTTCGATTGAGTTCATGAAGCGCAGCAGCGTTATTTCCAGAGCTTGTTTGTTTGGTGGCCACCGGAAAGTCGCGGTTTCAAAATTCCTGTTTTTCCCGGCGGGCATCTCATCGGCGCGGTGTTGCTTATTAACCTTATCGCTGCGCATCTAAAGCGTTTTCGGTTGGCCTGGCGAAAACTCGGCATTCATCTGACGCATGCCGGACTCATCATCATGCTGGCGGGTGGGCTGTTCACCGATCTGTTTGCGGTTGAAAGCCACATGCAGCTCGCGGGTGGCGACACGAAAAATTATTCCGAGGATGCGCGCGGAATGGAGTTGGCCGTGATCGACGTTACCGATAGCGATTTAGATCAAGTGACCGCGATTCCCGATACCGTGCTGCGACATGCTCGCACGATTGACCATGGGAGCTTGCCGTTCCGGATTGTGGTCAGGAATTTTTATCAGAATTCGCGCTTGAAAATGTTGAGTGAAGCGGGAGACGGAGATCGCCCGATCGCGAATCAAGGACCCGGCGCGATGGTTGCGGTCCAATCGGCCCCGCGCGCAACCGGGGTTAACGAACGCGATGTCGCGAGCGCAGCGATCGAAATTTTGCCGAACGACGGTGGCTCGCTGGGGACATGGCTGGTTTCAGATGCGCTCGGCGCGCCGCAAACATTTTCTTCCGGCGGCCGGACGTGGATGATCGCGCTACGTCCGGCGCGTTACTACAAACCTTACAGCGTCACGTTGCAGAAATTCACCCATGAAAAGTATGCCGGCACGGAGATCCCAAAGAATTTTTCCAGCCGCGTCACGTTGATTGATCCGGAGCGCTCGGTGAATCGTGATGTGTTGATCTACATGAATCATCCCCTGCGTTATCGAGGTGAAACGTTTTATCAGGCTGGATTTCAGAAGGACGATTCGGCAACGATTTTGCAAGTAGTGCATAACCCGAGCTTCATCGCGCCTTATGTTGCGTGCGTGATCGTGGCGGCGGGATTGCTCGTCCAATTTGGTTTTCATCTCGTCGGATTTTCGCGACAACGACGGAGCGCAATGGCATGAAACGGTTTTTACCCTGGATCATCTTGGTCGTCGCCGCCGGGTTTATCGTGGCCGATTGGCTGCCGCCAAGAACGGCAAAGGACGAATTCGATTTCAGCAGCTTCGGAAAAATTCCGGTCCTCGTCGGCGGACGGGTGAAGCCGCTCGATACCGTCGCGCGCAATTCGCTGTTGATTCTCCAGGGCCGCCAGCGCGTCAGCTCGCCGGAGATCAGCAAACCGCTCGTCACATCGCCGACCGAGTGGCTCCTCGACGTCTGCTTCCGCGCGGAAAAAGCCGACACCTACCCGACGTTCGCGATCGACAATACCGAGCTCCTCTCGCTGCTCGGCAAAAACGACGATAACCTTGAGATCACCTATACCTCGACGCCAAAAAAAATCCTGGCCGTCTTCGGCTTCCTTCCCAGTCGTCAACGCCGCTTCGCCTTCCGCGACCTCGCACCGCACCTGAGAACAATCGACGAGCAAGCGGCGCAATCGGACAAGCTTGAAGCGGTGCAACGTTCTGCCTATCAGAGCGCGATCCTGAACCTGCGTAATGGATTGGTGCTCTATCAGCGGCTAAAAAACAGCGTTCAGCCGGAGGGGACACAGGATTTTGCCGCCGAGCTGATTGGCTTTGAAAACAGTATTCCAGAGGCAGCAAAGGCCGCACGCGCACGCGAGAGCGGCGAAAATTTTGATAAAGCCAGGCTCGATGAGGTGACCGAGCTGTTTCAACGATACACCAGGCTTTCTCAGATGGCGTACATCCTCACGGTGCCGCCCGCGGCCCAGCCGGGGTCGCCGCCCCCGGCTACAGGAAACAAAGACTGGCGCTCAATCGGCGATAGTGTGCTCGGCTCGATCGGTTCTGGAGGAATTAATCCAGTTGTGGGCGAATACGCGATGATCGGCGACGCCTACCGCGCAGGCGATCCATCGCTCTTCAATCGGCATGTCGATCTGCTGGCCAACTGGTTCGCCAAAGAGCAGCCGAGCGCGACAAAGCGGACATCATTCGAGTTTTTGTTCAATCGACTTCAGCCGTTCAGCCAAAGCATGACGCTTTACGTGCTCGCTTTCCTGCTGGCTTGCTTTTCATGGCTTGGATGGAGTCCGGCGCTGAGGCGCTCGGCATTTTATTTACTATTGCTCGCGCTTGCGATTCACACGTTCGGTCTGTTTTCGCGGATGTATCTACAGGAGAGACCTCCGGTCACCAACCTTTATTCCTCTGCGATTTTTATCGGGTGGGGTGCGGTCATTGTCGCGCTGATACTCGAGAGAATTTTCCGGGACGGCATCGGCGCGGCGTGCGCGGGAGCAATCGGCTTTGTCACGTTGATCATCGCGCATCACCTGGCCGGCAGCGGTGACACGCTCGAGATGCTGCAAGCCGTGCTCGACACGAACATCTGGCTGGCCACACACGTCGTTGCGATCACCACCGGTTACTCCGCGATGTTTCTCGCCGGCATGCTCGCTATTATCTACATCGTGCGCGGCGTGTTCACGCGCTCGTTGAAAAAACAAACGGCCGATTCGCTGGCGCGCATGACTTATGGAGTGGTTTGCTTTGCCACGCTGTTCAGCTTCGTCGGCACAGTGCTCGGCGGCATTTGGGCCGATCAATCTTGGGGACGTTTCTGGGGCTGGGACCCGAAAGAAAACGGCGCGGTGCTGATCGTTCTTTGGTGCGCGATTATTTTGCACGCGCGCTGGGGCGGATTCATCCGTCAACGCGGCCTGATGATCATGGCGCTCTTCGGCAATATCGTCACCAGTTTCTCATGGTTCGGTGTGAACATGCTCGGCGTGGGCCTGCATTCCTACGGCTTCATGCAGAAGGCTTTCCCCTGGCTGGTCGGTTTCATGATTAGCCAACTCGCATTGATGCTCGTCGCTGCGATGCCACTTGAGCGGTGGCGAAGTTTTGGAATGCCGGCCGATGCGCGGCGTCGAGAAGGTCAATCCGGCGATTTGAGATTTGTACCTCCGGGATTAGGAGTAAAGACAACGCCAGAGTAATTGAGAAAGGATTCAGCTATGAAAACAATCGTCACCATCGCTATCAGCTTGTTTGTCGCCTCAGCCATGTCCGTGCGCGCGGCCGATGCGAAAGCAAATTGGGACACCAACTGCGCGCAGTGCCACGGGCCCGACGGTAGCGCCAACACGAAAATGGGAAAACTACTGAACGCAAAGAATCTGACTGATCCGAAGGTTCAGGCTGAGTTCACTGACGCCAAAGCCACGCAAGCGATCAAGGAAGGTGCGAAGGACAGCGCCGGGAAGACGACCATGAAAGCGTTCGCCGGAAAACTGACCGACGACGAAATCAAGGCGCTCGTTGCCTATGTGCGCACGTTGAAGAAGTAATCAGACGCAAGGTTTTTTGGCCGCCAAGAAGTGCACAGCCTTTTGCAATAGAGGGCAAGCCATTCGCTTGGATCGGGAGTACTTAAACTTAAAATGCCGCAGTTTTACAATGTCACGGTTCCCGATGTAGGATATTTTGAGCGACAGGTGCTCTGTCGTACGGGGTGTCCGGTTCAGACAGATGCCGGCGGCTACGTTCAGGCGATCGCCGACGGGCGGTACGAGGACGCCTACATCATCGCTCGCCGGCCCAATCCTTTTGCCTCCATTTGCGGGCGCGTGTGCGCCGCGCCATGCGAGGCGAAATGCCGGCGCAAAGACATTGATGCCGCCATCGCCATCCGCGCGCTGAAACGATTCGTTTGCGAACAGCACGGCGTGGAATCGGAACGCTTCGATCTCGAAAAGGTTTATCCGGCCGCCGAACGAACTGAGCGCGCCAAGCTGGGCAACGGTCGCAGGGTCGCCGTGATCGGGGCTGGCCCGGCGGGCTTGGGCTGCGCGCACGACC
>WNFU01009302.1_pt1 | contig 12748 bp, 11 predicted proteins | sample 5400121 | NCBI WGS metagenome assembly WNFU01 (sample SAMN13153360, study PRJNA577476) | soil metagenome | isolation source: 100 cm soil or saprolite under grassland replicate 1 | place: USA:California | collected 2016-06-15 | reverse complement strand
ATGTACGACCCGAAGAAGGTCAAGCAGACCGATCCCAAGCTGTACAAGCAGGCGCGTGAGCTGGCCCGGTCCTTCCACTGTTTCTGGATCTCGTGGGTTCCCCGAGCGATGAACACCGAGGCGGATGCCCTGACGAGGCTGGTGGCCGAGTCCGAAGAACCAAGTCGGACGTAGCCCTAATGTCGCCGGGGCGGTGACAGTGCGCGCTTCCGAATGCGGGGATGCTGTTCCCCTGGGAACGGGAACCGTGCCGGCGGTAGGAGAAGCCGTTCTGGAGCTCCACCTCCAAGGCGCCCTTCGATCGACGGCGGAGCAGCTCATTGCAGACGCTCGAATCGCCTCACGTGAGATGGACCCTGGCATGAGCGTGGGGGCGACACAGATATCGGGGGACGGCTTCGTCCCGGCGGAACTCCCTCGAGGCCAGCTCGAGCCGCTGCTCACCACAGGTGTGCCCATCGGTGCACCCTCAGGCCGAGCGTCCCTCGGTAGCTCGCGACGCAGGCCCGTGGCGGTCGGAAGAAGCTCTGACGTGCGTGAACGATGGGTAGCACCGGCGGGTAGCAGCGAGCGAGTCATATCGAACTGGAACGCGCCAAGATCCAAAATGTGGCTCTTGACCAGGGCAAACGGTGGGGCGGGCTGGACTCGAACCAGCGACCGACGGATTATGAGTCGGCTAACAAGGAAGCCATCTACCAGTAAGAACGCGCCAGAGAAGCCCACTGACCAGGCCTGATCCTTCTTACTCCGACTCGACAGTTCTCGTCAATTTCCAACCTCCAGGGGTACCAGTTGGGGTACCAGTGCCCCCCAGGCTGCCTCCGATCGTCATCATGTGGCGGTGCGTGGGCACGCGTCCCGACACCCGCCCATCGGTTACGGGGCCCCTTCTGTGTCGATCTGGCCGGGGCCAGCCCGCCTCGTATAGGGCCGATCGAATACGAGAGCCTGTTCAGTCGAACCTGGGGATCATGTCGCTCGCCCACCGAGCCCCGCACTCCGCGACGAGCGTCTCCGCGGTCCGCTTCTTCACCCCGGGGATCGTGCACAACAGATCGATCAAGTCCTCAAGGTGGGCCGTGCGCTCGCCGACCCGCTCATCGAGCGCGGCGATGGAGTGGTCCAGCCCGTCGAGGTGGGCCAGCAGTTGGGCCACCAGCACCCCGTGGTGCTCGGCGGTGAACCGGCCCGCCAGTGCTTCGGTGAGGGCGGGGATCTTGGACCGGAGCCGTCCCCTGGCGAGCTCCGCCAGGACCGCGCCGTCGGTGGTCCCGGCGACCAGGGCCTCGAGCATGGCCCGGCTGGACACCGAGTAGGCCTTGGAGGCTACCGAGGTGAGCTTGATGCCGGCGGCCTGCAGCACCTTCTCCACTCGCTGGATGGCCCGGGTCCGCTCCTCGATGTGGGCCTTGCGCAGGCGGGTCAGGTCCCGCAGGGCCCGGATCTCCGGTGGAGGGACGAAGCTCGGGCGGACCAGTCCGTGCTCCACCAGCTGGCAGATCCAGGAGTCGGCGACATCGGTCTTGCGACCGGGTGTGGGCGTTCACGGAAACCACCAGTTGACCGGGACCGCGTTCAAGTTATTCACCAGTAGCGCGTTCACGTAATTCCGCACTTTCGGTCACCAGTAGCGCGTTCACGTAATTCCGCACTTTCGGGGGCGGGTGATCCACCACTCGGGCTCTCCAACCAAGTAGTACCTCACTCGTCGGCCCCGACGAGTGAGGAGGGGCCGTTGACAAGGAGAGCGTTCGACGTGAGCGACATTGTCGAGATCCTCATGCACTGGCACGCGGGGCGGAAGAAGGCGGTGATCGCCGACAGCCTCGGCGTGAACAGGACCACCGTTCGCAAGTACGTGGCGAAGGCGGTGGCGGCGGGGCTCGCCCCCGGGGGACCGCGCCTGACGCGCGAGCAGTGGGCCGCACTGGTCCGCGAGTGGTTCCCCGAACTGGTCGACCCACGGATCCGAAGCATCACCCACGACGCGATCGAGGCCTACCGCTCCGACATCGAGAAGATGCTCGGGACCAACACGGTGACCACGGTGCACCAGCGCCTGCGGGACGAGCGCGGCCTGAAGGTCGGGCTCACCACCTTCCGCCGGTACGTGTGGAGGGAGTTTCCCGATGCCCGGGCGCGGGAGCTGGCCACGCCTCACCGCCCGCCGGTGGACCCCGGGGAGGAGGGCCAGATCGACTACGGCTACCTCGGCACGTGGTTCGACCCGATCGCGGAACGGCTCCGCCGGGTGTGGGCCTTCGTGATCGTCCTGGCGTGCTCCCGGCACATGTTCGTGCGGCCCGTGCTGAAGATGGACCAGCGGACGTGGACGGCCGCCCACGTGGCGGCGTTTCACTTCTTCGGGGGCGCACCCCGTCGCCTGGTGCCGGAAAATGTTCCGCGGAACATTTTCCGGCTTCTGTTGCCGGACGCGTTATGTGGCCGCGCTTGCAGTGCATCCGACGCGATCCTGGTGAACGGGCTGGTCCCGGCGCGTCGGGCCACATAAGGCGGCTCCCTTCCGACAGGCTTCCTCCTCGGACTCACCGAGAGAAGGGAGGTTGTCCATGTTGGAGGAGTACTTCGTCAAGCCGTCGACGATCGACCGGATCCGTGGCTCGTGGATAGCGGCGGAGATCGAGACCTACGTCGCCTGGCTCGCCGAGCACAGCTACAGCACGAAAAGCATCTGGCGTCGAGTGCCCATCGTGTTCGCCTTCGGCGAGTTCGCCCGCGTGCGGGGAGCGGCTGGCGTCGGCGATCTGTCAACCCACGTCGAGGCGTTCGTCGCCGACCGCGTCGCCGCCCACTACGAACGGACCCGCTCGACGAGGCCGATGGCAAAGGAGGTGCGCGGTCCGGTCGAGCAGATGCTGTCGGTCGTGCTCCCCTCCTTCGAGCCAAGCGGCCGACGACACCATCCTCAGCCGTTCGCCGACGTCCTCCCTGGCTTCTTCGAGTATCTCGTCGAGGAGCGTGGCCTTCGTCCGGCCTCGGTTCTCGGCTATCGCCATCACCTCGACCGCTTCGAGGACTATCTCCGACGCATCGGGATCGAGTCGATCCAGGAACTCTCGCCGGCAATCCTCAGCGCCTACAGCGTCGAGCGTGCCGGCGCGGGGCTGGCGAAGAGCACGGTCCGTGACGGAGCGGGCGTCCTGCGGGTGTTCCTCCGCTACGCGCACCGGGAGGGCGTCCTCAAAGGCGACCTGAGCGCGGCGGTCGGCTGGCCCCAGGTCTACCGGCTCTCGAGCATCCCCCGGTCCATCTCCTGGGACGACGTCAACCGGGTCCTCGCCGGCGTCGAGCGCAGGACAGAGGCGGGCCGGCGGGATTACGCGATCTTGCTGCTGCTCATCACCTACGGCCTGCGCGGGCGAGAGATCGCGGCGCTCACGTTGGACGACATCGACTGGAAGCGCGAGCGCTTGGCGGTTCCCGAACGCAAAGCTGGCCACTCGACGGCGTTCCCGCTCTCTGCGGTCGTCGGCGAGGCGATCCTCGACTACCTCCGCCAAGGCCGCCCCGAGACGGCCGACCGCCACGTGTTCTTCCGCGCCGCTGCGCCCAGGCGCCCGCTCGGGCCCGCTGCGGTGTCGGCGATAGCGCGCAAGTACCTGCTCAAGGCTGGTGTCGACGTTCCTCGACCGGGGTCGCACACCCTGCGCCACTCGGCGGTCCAGCGCCTCGTCGACGCCGACTTCGACCTCAAGACGATCGGCGACTTCGTCGGGCACCGCTCGGCCCGTTCCACCGAGGTCTACGCCAAGGTCGCCGTCGAGGCGCTGCGCGAGGTCGCCCTCGGCAACGGGGAGGAGGTCCTCGGATGAGCGCCAGCCTCGCCACCACCGTCGCCGACTTCCTCGCGCACAAGCGAGCCCTGGGGCGCAAGTATCTGACCGAGGAAGCGACGCTGCGCCTGCTCGTCGCGTTCAGCGACCGGCACGGCGTGGCGGAGCTGGAGGAGCTCACCTCCTCGCTGCTCGACGCGTTCGTCGCTTCCAGACCGAGGGCCCGAGCCCGCAGCTTCAACCACTTGGTCGGGATCCTCGGCTGCTTCTTGGACTGGGCGGTCAGCCAGCAGCGCCTGGAGGCGTCACCGCTTGTCAGGACCCGCCGACGAGAGACGGATCGGCGCGTACCGTTCCTCTTCGACGCCGCCCAGGCCCGTCGGCTGCTCAAGGCCGCTGCTGCCCTCCCCGACAACCCGAGGGCCACCGATCGGGGACCGACCTACCACACCATCTTCGCCCTGTGCTACGGCCTCGGGCTGCGAGCAGGGGAGGCGTGTGGCCTCCGCATCGGCGATGTCGACACCGAGCGCCAGCTCCTCGTTGTCCGCGGGGGCAAATTCGGCAAGAGCCGCCTCGTCCCCCATGGGCCCCGCATCGGTGAGCTCCTGGCCCGCCAGCTCGAGCGCCGTTGCGGGGGCGATGACGACCCGCTGTTCAGCTTCGACCGCCGGCGCAGCGTGCACCCGTGTAGCGCGAGCCAAGTGTTCCACCGGCTCGTCAGGACGCTCGCCTTCCCGGTCCCAGAGGGCGTCTCCCCGCCCGTGCTTCATTGCCTCCGCCACTCCTTCGCGGTGGGGTGCCTGTTGCGCTGGTATCGGGAGGGCGTCGACCCACAGGCGAGGCTCTACCGGCTCTCGACCTTCATGGGTCACGTCAGCCCGGCCTCCACCGCCGTCTACCTCACCATCACCCCCCAGCTGCTCGCCGAGGCCAGCCAGCGCTTCGAGGTCTTCGCCGCGCCCGTGTGGTCGGAGGAGAAGCGATGAGCGGGTCGCGACCACTCGGACCACTCGTCCACTCCTTCTTCGTCGACCACCTGGTTGCGGTGAAGGGGCTCCGTCCGGCCACGGTGCGCAGCTACCGGGACACCGTCCGGCTCCTGCTGTGCTTCGTAGCCGACGACAAGAAGACGAAGATCACCAGGCTCGGCGTGGAGGACCTGAGCTTCGAGCGGGTCCTCGGCTTCCTCCGCTATCTCGAGGAGGCTCGAGGCAACCACGTCCGCACGCGCAACCAGCGCTTGGGGGCGCTGCACACGCTGTTCGACTACATCGCCAGCCGGGAGCCCGAGATGCTCGGGACCTGTCAGCAGGTGGCGGCCGTCCCCATGAAGCGGGCGGCACCGGCAGGGACGCACTTCCTCGAGCGCGACGAGATCGAGGCGCTCTTCCGCGGTCTCCCTCGGATGGGGCGACTGGCCCTGCGAGATCGCGCCTTACTCCTGTTCCTCTACAACACCGGGGCGCGGGTGCAGGAGGTCGCCGACCTGCGGGTCGGGCACCTTGAGCTCGGCGAGGCTGCTCTCGTCCGTCTCCACGGAAAGGGCGACAAGTGGCGCACCTGCCCCCTGTGGCGCCAGACCGCAGCGCTCCTGACCGAGCTGCTTGACGCGTCGAACGCGCCGAAGGGGCCCGAGGCGCCGGTGTTCCGATCTGCGACCGGTGACACGCTTACTCGCTTCGGCATCTACAAGATCGTCCGCCGCCACACCGGGCACCTCGATGATGGCCGCACGGGACGCAGGGCGAGCCCGCACATCTTCCGCCACACCTCGGCAGTCCACCTCCTCGAGGCAGGCGTCGAAGTGAACGTCATCCGTGGCTGGCTGGGGCACGCGGATCTCACCACGACGAATCGCTACGCCGAGATCAACACGAAGGCGAAGATCGAGGCATTGCGCCACACCGAGCCACCCGGTGCTTCGGTGGGATCCCGCCATCGCCCGGTCTGGAGGACGGACGAAGCGCTCCTCAACTGGCTGTCGTCGCTCTGATCGTTATGTGGCCGGTGCCGGCCGACAACCCGAGTGTCACTGGGCATAGATCGTCATCGGCCACATAACGCGTCCGGCAACAGAAGCCGGACAACCTGAGGACCGGGGTGGACCGCCCCGACCTGTACGACCCCAAGCTCAACCGTTCCTACGGCGACCTCGCCGCCCACTACGGCTGCCTGATCGACCCCGCGCGCAGCGGCAAGCCCAAGGACAAGCCGCGGGTCGAACGACAAGTTCCATACGTACGGGACTCCTACTGGCGGGGGCGCGAGTGGAGGAGCGAGGCCGACATGTGGGAGGGCGCGGTGGCATGGTGCACCGACGTCGCGGGGGTCCGCTCGCACCGCTCGCTCGACGGCGCGTCGCCGCTTGCGGTGTTCCGCGCCGTCGAGGAGCGCGCGCTCCTTCCCCTTCCGGCGGCGCCGTTCGAGCTCGCCACCTGGAGCAGGCCCAAGGTCGGGCAGGACTGCTTCGTCAAGGTGGGCAAGGCCCTGTACTCGGTTCCGTGGCGTCACATCGGCGCGACCGTCGACGCGCGAGAGGGGGAGCGGACCGTGGAGATCTACGTGGACGGCCAGGTGGTGAAGACCTGGGAGCGCGTCGAGCGGGGCAAGCAGATGGACCACGGCGACTACCCGCCGGAGAAGGTGGCGTTCTTCATGCGGACCCCGGTGTGGTGCCGAAAGCGGGCCGCAGAGCTCGGTCCGTCGGTGAAGGCGCTGGTAGAGGGCCTGCTCGAGGGCGGTGCGCTGTACCGGCTCCGTCAGGCTCAAGGCGTGATCGGGCTGGCGTCCCGCCACGAGGGTCGCCTCGACGCGGCCTGCCGGCGGGCCATCGAGGTCGGCGATCCCGCCTACCGCACGGTGAAGGGCATCCTGGCCGCGGGCACGGAGCTCGAGGGCACCCCCGAGCTCGAGGCGCCCGACGCGCCCGCACACCTGCACGGCCGTGATGCGCTGCTCGAGCACCTCGGCGAGGAGGTGGCGGGATGAGGCCGCATCAGCTGGAGGCCGCGCTGAAGGCCCTCGGCCTGTCGGGGATGCTCGACACCATCGAGGCCCGCTTGGCTCAAGCCCACGCCGGGGAGCTCGGCCATGTGGAGTTCCTCCAGGCCCTGTGCGAGGACGAGGTCGCTCGCCGCGACGCCGCGGGGATCGAGCGGCGGGTCCGGGCCGCGCGGTTCGAGCACATCTCGGTGATCGAGGACTTCGACTTCTCCTACAACCCCAAGATCCCGGCGGCGCAGATCCGGGACCTGGCCACTCTGCGCTTCGTCGAGCGGGGCGAGTCGATCATCCTGCACGGACCGGTGGGCGTCGGGAAGACCATGATCGCCCAGGCCCTGGGGCACCAGGCCTGCCGGCGCGGCTACACGGTCACCTTCACCAAGTGCAGCCGGCTGCTCGCCGATCTCTCGGGCGGCCATGCCGATCGGACCTGGGACGCGCGGCTCAGGCGGTGGGCCCGCTCGGCGGTGCTCGTCGTCGACGACTTCGCCATGCGCGCGTTCACCACCGCACAGGCCGACGACCTCTACGAGCTGGTGACCGAGCGGGCCACCAAGAGCACCATCATCACCGCCAATCGTCACGCCGCGGACTGGTACGCCCTGTTCCCCAACCCGGTGGTGGCGGAGTCGATCCTCGACCGGCTCGTCAACAGCGCGCACCACGTCCGCATGGAGGGACGTTCCTACCGGCCGAAGACGCGGCCCGGCGCGAACTCGACGGCGGAGCAGAAGCGATGACGGCCCCGCCGGAACGCCCCGAGCGGTGCACCGCCCCCGGATGCGAGGAACCGCTGCGCCGCGGAGGGCGGGGGCGCCCGCCCCGGTACTGCTCGCCGTCGTGCCGCCGCGCCGCCACGATCGGGGCGCGGGCTCGCCTCACCGTGGAGCTCGATCACGAGCCGACGCAACAAGAGGAGGGGCGGCCCGCCGGACGGGTGTGGCTGGTGCGGCTCAGGCGCGGCGCGCGCGTTGTGGTCGTCGCCTCGGAGCTCGGGCGTCCGTCCGCCGAGCACCTGGCCGGGCAGATCGCCGCCGTGGTGTCATCGCGTCGCGGGACGAAGGGAGGCGCGATGGAGTAGAAACCTCCCGGTGGCCCAGTGGTGGATTACGTGAACGAACCACTGGTGGATAACGCGAACGTCGACACCGGGCACGTTGTGCAGGTGCTGGGCGTTCAGCAGCCAGCAGTCGATCGCATCTTGGAGCGTGAAGCTCGACCGCGCAGAAACAGGGGGATCATACCGGGGGGCGTTCACCTCCCTCACCACGGGATCTCGGCATGGAACGCCCGCTCGAGGTCCGGGACGGGGAGGGCGGCGCCCTTCCTTCGGTCGGCGAACTCCCTATACGAAAGGTACACAAAGGATGGGAGGACCGGCGGCGGCTTTCTTCGCTCGCTCGACCCAATCGAGGGAACCGTGGTGAATACCGCAAGCTTTTATGACACCCCTTTCCACCGGGTCGGCTGCCGAACAGGCTCGATACCACCCGCACGCTGCGGGTTTGGCTCACCGCGAGGGCGAGAGCGCATCAGAAAGGGGTTCAATTTTCTTGCCTTACGCTCTATGAAGGACGGGCTGTGTCATGGCTCGATCCGGATGGAGTCGAGGATGGCGCGCTGCTCGGCGAGGTCCTGAGCGGGCGAGCCGGGCGTCCGTTCGGCCGCGATCATCAGACGGGTGCCTTCGACGTCGAGGATCCAGAACTCCTCGGTGTAGCCAGGCTCCGTGTACCCGAAGTACGGCTCCCCTTCCTCGCCCGCGAGGATCCAGCTCGCGAGGTTGCCGCTGACGCATCCAGCGAATTCGAACCCGTGCTCGCCATCTCCCTCGACCGGCAGGTCGGGCACGGTGAGCTCCAGATGCTTGCCCTGGTAGCCGTACATCGTGACGTCGGCCGGGGCCGACGTCACCCGGAACGGCGCCAGATCGGCAAGCGCGGCGGCGAGGTCCTCGACAGTCGGACCGACCGGTGGATCGGCCGGGGAACGGTCCTTGCAGCCATGAGTCACCAGGTTCGCCACGATCCCGATGCTCACCCCGACGTGCCCGTCCTCACCGTGGAACTTGGTCGCGCCGATCCATTGCGACCATCCCTCCTCGGCGACCCCGTACACCACCCGGAGGGAGGTTGAAGGGTCGAAGTCGGGGTCGATGAAGTAGGCCCCAGGCTCGAGGGGGGCGAAGTTCTCGAGCTTCATGACGTCCTGGACCGTCGGCGTGGGGCTCGGCTCACCGGTGGGACCCGGTGTTCCACGAGACGACGTCGTTGGGGCCGTCGTCCCGGGACCCTGCCCGCAACCCACCAGCACCGTGATGGCGACCAACGCCAGGTGCCGTCCGCGAAGTTTCATCATGTCCTCCCCTTTCATTCCGGCCGCCGATGGACGCGTGCTACCCGGTGTGGAACTCGATGGAGTCCACGATGGGCGCCGCCATCTCCAGGGCGTGCTCGACGTCCGCATGGATGATCACGATCGCCAAGACCCGCGCGGATCCTCCGGGAAGATCGAGCAGGTAGAGGCGCACCAGTTGGTCCTCGCCGATGGGGGTTTGTTTCAAGAGGACGGGGCTCGTGGCAGAGATGTACGTCAACTGCCACGGGCATTCGATCGCTCCCGGTGCGAGCAGCACGTCCATCTGCAGGGCGGGGATCCCCCCGATGGTTACCGCTTCCGGAGCGGTCGCCTCGAGATCGGTGTCGGACCGGATGCTCCGGGCCAGTGCCTCGGCATCGGCGGGAGCCGGGGCCTCCTTGCATCCCGGCCCGATCGGCCGGGGGTCCGCCAGCAACCAGAGGAGTGAGAGGTTCCGTTGGTGGAAGGGGAGGCCGGCGATGACGGCCCGGTCCGGACCGCCAACCCAGTCTTCCTGGTCCGGCTGCGCCGGATAGGCCGCTCGGTAGGTCACCTCGCCGTCGAGGAAGCCGTATTCCACGGGCACGGCCCCCCCGTTCTCGGTGGTCGCGAGGACCGGTCCCTCGGGCCCCTCCGGCTCGAAGTCGTACACGAGTCGCAGACGACCCGTCTCATCGCGTTCCAGCGAGAAGAGCTGCTCCACCATGGTTCCGCCGTTGTCGGCGAACAGCCGGACCTTGAGCTGCATCGAGCCCTCGGGCCACACCGGGCCATCCACGACCTCGAACTCCGACCGCTCGTAGGGGGCCCCGGTGCTCGTGGCGTACAGGAGCGGGATCTCCCGGTCGACCCGCTCGGAAGCGAACGGGTCGTACTCGGCGAAGTCGGCGAACCGTTCGGCGCCCTTCCCGTCGATCCGTGCCTGGAGGAAGGGCTCCAAGAGCGCCGTGATCTCGGCGTCGGAGGGGGGCGCGAACTGTTCGAACGGCTCGATCTCCTCCCGGCCGGTCACCACCCAGATCCCCGAGGGGCCTTGGAGGTCGAGCTGGGCCACGTTGATCTTCACCGTCTCGTACCGGAACTCGTCGATCGTCGGCGCGCACCCGGCGCGTTCGGGGTCGGTCGGGTACAGGGGGTTCGTCAGGCCCGGCGCGCACCGGATATACACGACGTCACCGGGGTTGAGACCATCGGGATGGGCGGCGGCCTCCTCCCAGCGGAACTTCTCCCAGCCGAGCTCCTCTTCGAGGAACCGGGCGAAGATCTCCGCGTCGCCGCCGGGATGATGCTGCCCGACTTGGACCCCCAGCTCCGGATCGACCTGCCACGTGTAGCGAGGATCCCCGGCGTCCGCGAGCTCCTGGGCCTGGCGGACCTCCTCCAGGCTCGTCTGCGGCCACAGAGGCTCCAGGTCCGCGAGTGGGTCCTCCGCCCCCTCTCGCAGCCACACGCCGCCGACGCCGTCCGAGAGGGTGTCGGTCTGAGAGTCGAGGAACAAGGTCCAATCGCGGAGCTGCTCCCGCAGCGGAGCGCCGTTCAGGGCCGGCTCGCTCCCGTCGTCGCAGGTGAGCACGGGCGCGGGGATCACGAGGTCCGTGCCCACGACCCCGCCGGTTCCCGTCATGGTCGAGGGGACGCCGGAGCACACCCCGGCGGAGTCGTCGTGCACCACGATCTCCACGCCCTCGTCCCCGGAGGACCGGACCCTCATGTGCTGGATGCTCCCGTCGATGTCGGTGGAGACCCACGTGCCCAGGAAGGAGCGTCGCGCGTCGCCCACGGGGCCCGGGCCCGTGGAGAAGGCCCGGAGCAGCCCCCCGACCGTCGCGCCGACCACCACCAGGGCAACCACGGCGCTCCCGATCCGGCGGTTCCGGTCCTTCCGCTGGCGACGTCGGTGGAACCCGTCGAGCGTGAACGGGCGGAGCTCGACGCGCTCGAGCTGGCGCTCCAGGACGGAACGGTCGCTAGCCATCGGTCGCCTCCACGGTTCCCCGCAACGTCGTCCGGGCCTGGTGCGTGAGCGCCCAGACGGTCGATGCCTTGATCCCGAGCAGCCGCCCGGTCTCCTCGCCCGAGTACCCCAGGGCCTCGGTCAGCACGAGGGCGGCGCGCTGCCTCGGCGTGAGCGAGCCGAGGGCCCGCGCCGCGGCATCCCGGTCTTCCACGGGCTTGAACACGTCCTGCTCGGGACCGAGCCCCACCGTTCGGGCAAGCGCGACCCGGGCCCGCCGGTACTGGTTCCGGAACAGGTTCATGGCCGTCCGGTGCAGGTACCCGGCCGGGTCTTCCATCGCCGCCACCGTCTCCCACCGCTCGAACACACGGGTGAACGCCTCCTGGGCCAGGTCCTCCGCCTCTGCCCGGCTCCCGGTGATGACCGACAGGATCCGGAGCAGGCGCTCCTTCTGGTCCTCGAAGAACCCCTCGAACGTCACAGGCTCCCCAGCCTTCGACTCACTGGGTCCCTTCCACGCCTGCCGGATGTCGGCCACCCCTCCCATATCGACTGATTCAACACCTGGCGGGCCCCGAACCTGTAGGGATCGCAGCGCCTGGCCATGGAGAATCGTGGCCAGCCGCCACTCCCGCTGTCCATCCCTCGCCGGGTCCCGTTGTTAGGAGACGACCCGCAACCAAGTGACTCGCGGGCGGCGTCGACCTGATCAACCGCTCCTTGGTGAGAGTGGAGAGGGCACCGTGGGCTCCATCCCCATCAAGCCTTCGCAGACCCTTGAGCCCCCACAAGCGCGCCCGTGCTACCCACCTGCAACCGAACGGAAACGCACAGGACAACACAGAACAAAGGCGTCGAGGCCCGTCCGATGCCTGTAGACGTCCCCGAAGCACGCGTAACGCGTCCCCCGATTACGGTGCTTTCGTCCCCGAGGGCCTTCGGCCAGGGCTTCTACGCTGCGACAGAGAGGTTTTCTACAGAGCCCACGAGGGCGTGCGTTCAGCCTGACGCTCCGCAGGCCCCGGTCCCAGCGTCGGTAGTCCGGCGGTCGCGGATCGTCACCACGTGGCCCTCCCCGTCGGATCGAGATGACGGCCTGCCAGCCCCGTTCGCCTTGTGCTGTCAAGGGATTCGTGCTGCGCGCTCATGAGTGCTCGCACCGGCCTGCGGCCGTCCCTTGACAGCGGCTTCGTGCCTGGCCTTCGGCTGCCGTCGATCCGACAGAAGAGGAGGCCCAGCACGACGGAAGGCGACAAGAGCTTCCGCTTGGCCGAAGCGACCTCAGGCAAGGGGGTGGTGCCCCTGGGCTAGCAAGGCAAGTGGGGAGTTCTCATGGCCACGGATGGGGAGAGACCCTGGCCATCAGTGGGGAGATTTCGTGGCCGCCCATGGGGAGAACGTCATGGCCCTTGACAAGCGCTGGACGTCACGGGAGGGCGCGGGTTCTCATAGAGTGAGCTCATCCTCTGCGGTGCCCGAACCGGAGGCGAACGCCGAAGTAGCGAGGAATGATCCACCGCTTCGGCTTGTTCGGGTGGCTACGCGTGGCCCACTTGTAGGTGAGCTTCCACATGTAGTTGTCCAGATCGGCGAACGTCCTGCTGGACACCACCGTCCGGTAGTAGGCCGA
>WNFU01010295.1_pt1 | contig 12754 bp, 14 predicted proteins | sample 5400121 | NCBI WGS metagenome assembly WNFU01 (sample SAMN13153360, study PRJNA577476) | soil metagenome | isolation source: 100 cm soil or saprolite under grassland replicate 1 | place: USA:California | collected 2016-06-15 | reverse complement strand
AGGCCGCATAGCCCATTTGTACAATCGTTTGGAGCGTCAACTTGTCGCTGTGCAAGAGCTATCCATCCCTACTTCAGCATCGCTCCATCATTTGTGACGCTTGCGCCACATCCCCCGCAGCATGCGGGTCAGTCCAACTATTGAGTATATGGAAATATTTCCACATAACCTGCCCAACAGCCCTGCGCGCGATGTCGATCTAATCTTCCATTGGGGCGGCTTATATGGAAATTTTTCGGCATAATAGCCCCAATACGGATCTTATATGTCGAGAATTTCGGCAGCATGGCCCGTCGCAGGTGACGGCCTAAGGGGAGGTTCGGGCGAGTCGGCGGAATTCCCCACCAGTGTAAAGGGGGTCGTGGCCATGTTTGCCCCCTCAACCCTCTATGACTGGCTCGCACGCCGGAACCTCCAGTCACGTCGGGCGACGACGGCCAGCCGGAGCTAATCCATGCCCGCCAGATCGCTGCCGGCTGACGCCATCGAGGCGCTGCGTCAGCGGTTACATACCCTCCCCCCGCGCCGGGCGGAGCGGCACCAGATGATCCTTGAGATGGCTGCGACCTACGGCGTCTCAGAAACCACCGTCTACCGAGCCCTCCACGCGTACACCACGCCCCGGGCGGTGCACCGGGGCGATCGTGGCACCCCACGGGTGCTGCCCCAGGACCAGCTCGAGCGCTACTGCGAGCTGATCGCCGCCATGAAGCTGTGGACCGCGAACAAGCAAGGGCGCCACCTCTCGACGGCGGAGACGATTCGGCTGCTGGAAGACTACGGCGTCGAGACCCCAGACGGGTTCGTCCGCGTGCCCAAGGGCCTCCTGAAACGCAGCACCGTCAATCGCTATTTGAAACACTGGGGGTACGACCCACAGACCTTGGCGCGGCAGCCGCCGGCGGTCCGGTTTCAAGCCGCCCATAGCAATGACTGTTGGCACTTCGATCTGAGTCCCTCCGATCTCAAACAGGTCCCAGCCCCGGCGTGGGTGCGCGAGGATCGCGGCCACCCTCTCTTGATGCTCTACAGTGTGGTGGATGACCGCAGCGGGGTGGCGTATCAGGAATACCATTGTGTCTATGGCGAAGATGTGGAAGCCGCGCTCCGCTTTCTCTTTGCGGCCATGACCCCGAACGCCGTCGAGGACATGCCCTTTCAAGGCATCCCGGCCATGTTATACATGGACAATGGCCCGATTGCCCGCGGTCAGGTGTTCCACCAGGTCATGCGCTATCTGGGCGTCGAGGTCCGCACGCATGTACCCCAGGGCCACGACGGCCGGCGGGTGACCGCGCGGGCCAAAGGGAAAGTCGAACGGCCCTTTCGCACCGTGAAAGAGATGCACGAAACGCTCTACCACTTCCACACCCCGGAGACGGAGGCGGAAGCGAACGCGTGGCTCTTCCAATTTTTGCGGCGCTACAATGCCATGCCACACCGCACGGAAGCCCATAGCCGTATGGAAGACTGGGTGCAGCATCTGCCACCCTCAGGGTTGCGCGCCATGTGCAGTTGGGAGCGCTTCTGCACCTTTGCCCGGGAGCCCGAACGTCGCAAGGTGGGCGTAGATGCCCGCGTCACGGTCGAGGGGGTCGCCTATGAGGTCGATCCCAACCTCGCCGGCGAAACCGTGCTGCTGTGGTGGGGGCTGTTTGACCAGGAGCTCTATGTCGAACACGGCGACCAGCGCTATGGGCCGTATCAGCCCGTCGAGGGGCCCATTCCCCTGCACCGGTACCGGCGCTTCAAGACCACCAAGCTCCAGCAGCGGGTGGATCGCTTAGAAGCTCTGGCAGCGCAGCTCGCCTTACCACGTGCCGCGGTCGAGGACACCGCCGCGCGCTTCCCATTGCCCGATGGCCTGTCCGCTCCCGCGGTGATTCCCTTTGCGGATCCCGACCCGTTCCACGAGTTGACCTTTCCCACCGTGCTCGCTGCCAAGCGGGCGGTCGCGGATGAACTGGCCATGCCCCTGGCCAAGCTCACCCCGGCGGAGTTGGAGGCTCTCAATGTGCTGCTCGCCCGGACGCTGCGGAAGACCGAGGTCCTCGCGTATGTCCGAACCCATCTCAAACCTGTCTATCAAGGATGACGTGCATGCTGCATGAGGTGATGGCCTATTACGGATTCAGGCGAGACCTGCGCCACGTGGGGTACTTTGAGACAGCCCAGCACCAGCAGATCGTCGCCGCCCTCAAAGCCGCGATCACCCAGGGGCAGCTGGTGGCGCTGTCCGGGATTGTCGGCTGTGGCAAAACCACGACCCTGCACCATCTCCACGAGGTGCTGGGGCACGAGCCCAACATCGTGGTCTCGAGATCCCTGGCGGTGGATAAAGACCGGGTGCACCTCGGCACGTTGATCATGGCGCTCTTCTATGATCTGGCGCCCGAGAAGGATGTCACGATTCCGACGCAACCCGAGAAGCGAGAACGCCAGCTGCTCGAGCTCATTCACAAACGCCGGAAGACGGTCGCGTTGTTTATTGACGAAGCACACGACCTCCATAGCCGGACGCTGCTGGGCTTGAAGCGCCTGATGGAACTGGTGCACGCCAGTGGGGAGACGCTCGCGGTCGTGCTCGCCGGGCATCCCAAGCTCACCAATGACCTCCGCCGTCCCACGATGGAGGAGATCGGTTCCCGGGCCACGGTCTTCCTCCTGGACGGCGTCAAAGGGCAGCAGCGCGCCTATATTACCTGGCTGCTCGAGCAATGCACCACGGCCCAGGCGCGAGAGGACATTCTGACGGACTCCGCGCTCACGCTGCTCGCCGACCGCTTGACCACCCCGCTCCAGATCGAGCACTACCTCACGCGGGCCTTGGAGGAAGGGCATAAGATCGGGCAAAAACCGCTCACCCCGGAACTCATCGAGAGTGTGCTGGCGCGGGACCTGGATGACTTGGAGCCCCGCTTAACCCGTCATGGCTACAACGTCAAAGCCCTGGCCGACCTGCTCCATGTGCGGCCCACCGACATCCGCGCGTTCCTGGCGGGTCGGCTGCCACCCAGCCGCACGCAGGAATTGCAGCAGGAGCTCCTCGCGGCTGGGCTTCCGCTGTGAGCAGGCGATTTGCAGCGAACGTGGGCTCCGAGAGCTGTTTGCAGGCTGTTGGCATAGAATGTGGGCTCATTGGCGGTGATTGTGAGCCTGACCTTCAGCTTGTTGACGGGGAATGTGAGCCGAAAACTCCTCTTGTTTGCGAGCCCACGTGCCACTGTTTGCAGGCCGCTACACCTAATGATCGCCTCAGGATAGGTTAATTTGACAACGCCTCCGGTACTCCGGGAAAGCCTTATCTTTCGACTAACCGCACGCTCTTTCCCTTGTACTGACGCCATAAACCGAGCCGTTTGATCCGGTACTCAACGAGCTCCGGCGACGTGCCGTACTCCCCCGCTACTAGGGCAACATCTTTCCTTTCTTTTATTGCTTCGCTGATAACACCTTCCGGCAACAGTGTCGCTGCTGCCAGATAGAAAGCATCGTGTTCCTCGTTCTCATCAAACGTGCGCCCGTAGGCCCCGGCAATTTTGGCAATTTTTGTGAGCCTGTGACCTAAAAGGATATGCCAGTACTCTTCAAGTATCGAGACCCGCTGTCGCACAGCAGGGTGCCGCTCATTTCGAACGATCACCCAGCGGTCTCCATCTTCGTCCACCGGCACACTCATCGCAGACCAGCTATCCGAGCTCCGGCTTTGAAGATACGCCCTGACTTTCGGGTCAAGGCCCGGAATGTTTCGGATTGTTAGAACGATAACGTCTTCAATCGCGATCTTCAGCGGATTCACCGGGTGTCCGTCTTCCAGGCCGAGGTCTCTGCGGAATGCCTGTGCCAGCGCTTCCATTTCTGGCTTCGATAGCACAATTGGGGGGGATTCATTAGGCAATGGATCGTGCTTCCTCGGAGCACGTTTCCCTATGACCGGTTCAGTTCCGTATCTGCGTTTGACAACATCGGCGACCTGAAGCAGGCAGTGAACTGTCGTCGAATCGATATTCTTACTCGCGCGAAAGTGGACGAGAGCTACGCTCTCAAATGAGAGGCCCAGTGCCCTCGCGTCATCACCCAGCCATTCCAGGATCCTGATGCGCGAGTTATTATCCGGCACCCCCTCACCACGCTCTATTCGGGCCAAGGTTGAGAAGCTCACGCCGATTACAGAGGCGAGTTTCCGCAGACTGTATCCACTAGCCTGCCGCTTCTTCTGCATCGCTTCGATGAGCCCCTTTATTTTTTCGTCCATCCAATCCCCATAGCGTGCTGATAGCACACCTTGACACAGCCCCGTCTCGTCGTTTAGAATGTGCGATTAAAACATCATCGCACACTTCTGGTGGTTTTACCAGCGGGTCGTTACCCCGCTTGCTATCCCGGACTTCTCATCTTGCCTCCCTGGCAAAGGAGGTCTGCCGTGAGAATTAGTCTCGCTCATCTTCGCGATCAGGGCATTGATTTCGCCATCTTTGATGCCGATGCGTCTAGCCACCTGAATTGCGACCGTGCCCAGCTACTTCAACAGCTCGTTTTTTCGGGCAGACGTGAAGGTTTGAAAATTGACAAAGCTGCTTTGGCATTCCGTCAGGGGAGCAATGTCGTCTTCTATGGAACCCCTGATCTGGTCCACTACCTTCAGACGCTATATATTCCACGATGGACTCATACCATCGAGGTGTAGATCCTGGTGTTTCTATCATACTGACTTTTCCGTTCGATGATCAGGCCTGGTATCTATACGGCCTCCAGGCGAAGATTCCATGAAAGTGAAGGAGATTTAAAATGCCCTTTCCTAATCAAACTTCTCGCGCATTCACTCACGCCGCCATTGAGACCTTATATCCCGGACAGATGGGCGTATATGGCTTGTTTAATCAGCGTGAGTGGATTTACATTGGCAGTGGCGACATACGCCAGCGATTGCTCGATCATCTCAACGGGAATACCCCTTGTATCACCAGCTGTAAACCTACTCACTGGGCCGGCGTTGTAACCGACGCGTATGTTGCAGAAGAGAAACGGCTCATTCTGGAATATTGTCCAGTGTGCAATCAAAGGGTGGGTTAGCACTACACCCCGTACCAGTTCCATCAAAGCGGCCTGTGAGCCGATGAAAGTAATAATCACGCGTATTCACGGATAGGACAGTGAACAGGGGGTTCACCACGACTGTAATCCGATCCCCCGTCAAGGGATCATCATAACTCATCGGTTGAATAGTCCCTGGGATCTGTCGCCGATTCAGCATACGCCCAAGCATCGCAAGGAGTCGGGTCTTAATGATATCCCACGTATTGGCCCCCGTGATAGGAGCTTGTCCTTCATATTGATGAGTGACAATATGCAGATATTGCATATGGACCTCCTTACATAGAATCCGGTACACCGGGTTATTTTCAAATGCTCCGCACCCTGCCTCACGCCAAACCCTCGGAGGCCGGACGCCCATCAGCGCCCAAGCCAGGAGTTGCGCCACGAGTGGGGTATGGCACCAGAGACGGCCGCCTCACTCGGCCTGACGCGCATAAGGGGACGTCAGCCCGATGCGTCCGCCCTACCGGGCGCGCTCCCGGAGTGCGCGGAGCTCGTCCGCTGGGATCCGATAGAGCTTCCCGATCCGGATGGCCTTGAGCTCGCCCCGCTGAATCCAATCCAGCACCGTGCGGCGACCGACCTTGAGCAGCCTGGCCACTTCCGCGGGCGTATAGACCACGCCCAACTCAGTCTTCTCAGGTGGGACCTCTGCCCCGTGCGTGCGTCTGGTCATCCACACCCTCCTTCTGTAGGCCGTGATTACCGGTTCTAACAGTGTTCTGTAGGCTTCTGTAGTTGGGAGAACCTCTGTAAACAGCATGATACTACATGATCCGCGCCAAACTTCCCATCGCTAGTGCACTATTCTGTACTTCTAAATATTCTGATACCATGTATCTAGCCACCGCAAACTCGGGCCGTGACAGGCCGCTTTATGCTTGAGTTGAAAGCCAAGGGCCAGGAGAAAGGCGAGGACACACTCGACAAAGGCCTTCGTGTCGCCAAGCAGCTGAAAGTAGGTGGTTTCATCCTGAAAATCAACGGTGATGGTGCGGTTTTCGCGAGTCGGTTTGGATGAGCTTGCCATGTGTCACCCTCAATGCAGATGAGCGTTGCCGTTGAGGGGACACCATGGGAGTAATGTATTGAAATCTCAAGACCATCGTGAACGGCTCAGGGTGTTACCACTAAAATCGATGGAATGTGGCTAGTTCTAGGCCATATTCAATAGTTCGGCGGCAAAGCGTATCATCCGCTTACACGGAGGACCCACCATGACAATACCACGTACCATCGTCCTGACCGTTGGCTTGGTCTTGGGCGCGTGGGTGTTCATCACGGCGCCGGTACTTGGCGCCGCGCCGGATCAAACCTCCACTGCTTCGGCAGCTGACTGGCGGGAGCAATACGCCTACACGCTTGGGGTGCAGGCGTACCTCTACGGACTCCCGTGGGTCTACATGCCCGAAGTGCGCTGGACGCGCGTGGTCGGCGTGCCCGGTCAGCGGGATACGGCGCCGGTGAACGGCTTCTTCCACGTCCGCACACTGGTCGACGCGAGCACCAGCAAGGGTGGCGCGCCCAACAACGACACGTTGTATTCCCGCGCCTGGCTCAATGTGGGACCCGCGCCGGTGATCTTGTCGGTCCCCGAGATCCACGACCGGTACTACACGTTCGAGTTTGCGAGTTTCGATTCCGACAATTTCGCTTACGTCGGCACCCGCACGACTGGCACGCGGGGCGGCAACTACGCCATCGTCGGCCCGCACTGGCAGGGCCAACTCCCCTCGGGTGTCGTCGCCCTGCCGCCGTCGCCGACGCCGTGGGTATTCGTGGTCGGGCGCACCTTGGTCACGGGCACGAGCGACCTGCCGACCGTTCATGCGATCCAGGACCAGTACAAACTCACGCTGCTCTCGCAGTGGGGGAAGCCGGAGTCGGTACCTACCGATGATCACGGCGTCTGGAAGCCTTTCGACAGAACGGCCGACCCTCTGGCCGACTGGAAGACGATGAACCGGGCGTTGGCCGAAAACCCACCGCCCGCCGGGGATGCGGCGCTCCTGCAATCGTTCGCGCGCATCGGCATCAGCCCTGGCCTGGATGTGGAAGCGCAGGATGCCGCCACGAAGCGCGGGCTGGCCCGTGCGGCCGCGGATGGGCGCAAGCTGATCGGCGAGGCTTTCACTGGCGGCTACGGGCAGAAACAGGTCAACGGTTGGATGTATCCGCCGCCCTCCTTCGGACGGGTCACTCCAACGCGCGACTGGTTGATGCGCGCCATCCAGTGCCAGGTCGGCATTGTTGCCAACGACCCCGAAGAGGCGGTGTACCTGAACGTGTCGCTGGACGGCGCCGGGGAACCTCTGTCGGGAGCGCATCGGTACGCGCTCCACTTTGCGCCCGGTGGACTGCCCAAGGTCCAGGCGTTCTGGTCGGTGACGATGTACGACACAAGCTACAACCTGGTCGCAAATCCCATCGATCGCTATTCCATCGGCGACCGCACTGCGGACGTCAAGCGCGATGCCGACGGTGGACTGACGCTCTACGTCCAGCACGACAAGCCTGCATCGGACAAGGTGAGCAACTGGCTGCCTGCGCCCGCAAACGGTTTCTTCTTGGTGCTGCGCACCTACCTACCCGACGAAAGCCTCGTGAAGCAGACCTGGCAGCCGCCGCCACTACGAAAAGTTCCGTGAGTCGTGGGAAACGTCTAGATGAAATGGGCGCTGCTGACCAAGGGTATGGAGCCGACTACCGGAAGCGTCCGCTCCTGCGTCGCTCCGGCTTTCGGCAGCAGGTGAGCGGCGGTGTTAGGAGTCGAACCCGCCGCTTCATGCGCTTTTGTTCTTTTCTCTTCAGCGTTATCGGTCGGAGAGGAGGCAGTCATGTGGAGAATCCGCGGATCCAGCCTGCTCGTTTGGCTTGCGATCGCGTCCGCCGGGATTAGCGCGGCGCAGCCGTCTTTGAGCGATCCGACGCGCGTCACCATCGATTCGGGCACCGTTCGCGGCGTGGCAACGGGCGACGTCGTCAGTTTCAAGGGCATCCCCTATGCCGAGCCGCCGGTCGGGCCCTTGCGCTGGCGGATGCCGCAGCCGGTGAAGCCCTGGCAGGGGGTTCGCGAGGCCGCGCAGTTCGGCCCCAGCTGCATGCAGCCGGAGGTGGACCCCGTCTCGGAGGATTGCCTGACCATCAATGTGTGGCGGCCAGCCGGGGCCTCGGACGAGCCGCTCCCCGTGATGGTCTGGATCTATGGCGGCGCGATGGTCCGGGGCGGCACGTCCCTCTATCCGGCGGACGCGCTGGCACGGCAGGGCGTCATCGTCGTCAGCATGAACTACCGGCTCGGCCGGCTCGGCTATTTCGCCCACCCAGCGCTCGCTGCCGAAGCGCCCATGGATATGCGCGGGAACTATGGCCTCATGGATCAGCTCGCGGCACTTCAGTGGGTGCAGCGCAACATTGCGGCTTTCGGCGGCGACCCGACGCAGGTGACGATATTCGGCGAGTCGGCCGGCGGCGGCTCGGTCATGGTGCACCTCACCTCGCCCATGTCGCGCGGCCTCTTTCACCGGGCCATACTGCAATCGCCCGGCATTCCGACCGCGCGCGCTAAGGTTGTGCCGCTGACGGAGCTGGCCGACGCGGAGAAGCTGGCGGTCGAGTATGCGCGCTCGGTCGGGGTCACGGGCAACGGCGCCACAGCCTTGCACGCACTGCGGGCGCTTCCGGCCGCGAAGCTCGTCGAGGGAGCCTCAGGACCGGAAGTGCTCGCGGCGCTGTCGGGCGGGCCGCAGGTCATCGGCGTCGCGGGATCGATCCGCGACGGGCGGCTGGTCGTCGAACCGCCGGAGGCGGCCTTTGCCGCCGGGCGGCAGGCCATGGTGCCGGTCGTCGTCGGCGCGAACGATCGCGACCTCGGGCTCGGCTCCGCCAACAGCAAGGACGAGCTGTTCGCGCTCGTCGGCGCGCTCGCCGACGAGGCGCGCCGGCTCTATGACCCGCGCGGGGACCAGACGCTCGACGAGCTGAAGCAGCAGGTGCTCGCCGACCAGACGCTGGTGGAGCCGTCGCGGCACCTGGCCAACGAAACGGTCCGCGCCGGCCAGCCAACCTGGTGGTACCGCTTCTCCTATGTCGCCGAAGCGCAGCGCGGTACGCTCAAGGGCACCATGCACGGCTTTGAGATCCCCTACACGTTCAACATGCCGGCGGCGCTCGTCGGCGACAAGGTGACGCCCGCCGACAAGGCGATGGGGGACCTGGCGAGCGCCTACTGGGTCTCGTTCGGCAAGACCGGCGACCCGAACGGCGGCGGCCGGCCGCAGTGGCCGCGCCACGATGCGTCGGGCAGGGTGATCGATTTCACCAACAGCGGCGTGATTGTCGGGCCCGACCCGCTGCAGGCGCGACTCGATCTGTGGCAGAGGGTGTGGCGCCAGGGCCGCTGAGCTTTAATCTGCGTGGCTTGCGGTCGGTTCGCGAGGTCTCTTTCATCTCCCCCTATTCGACCTTTTCCCACACGTCCACGCGGCCGTCGAGGGTCGCGGTCAATTTGTTCCCTTCGAAGACGAACGCCGGGGGGGCAAACGGGGCCTTGAACTGGATGCGCCCACCCTCCACCGTGACGGGGGCGCGACCGGTCTGCCCGGAGAAGTCGTAGACGGGTTCCTTGCCGCCACTCTGGTCGGTGCGGACACTGTAGAGGAGCGTCTCGGTGTATTCCGTAGCCGCCGTCAGCGTGTAGGTGGACACGAGGGAGAACGAACGGAATTTGCCCGCCGCGTCCTTCATGACGCTGTTAAAGTTGCGGTGGGTCTTCGTGTACGTGAAGAGCCCCATAACCTCGGGCGGCCGGAGCATCGTGCCGTCCGGCGTCTGCCGCGAGATGAGTCGGTAGGTGCCTTCAATGCTGGGGGCTGGGGAGGCCTGCGGTCTGGACGGTTCGCCCGTGAAACCGAGGGCGCCGAGCGTGAGAACCAGGAGCATGGGTACGGCCGTGCGCACGAGAGTGGCGTGCATGTGGATCCCCTTTGCGTTGTGTGGTCACTGGAGGAGTGTAAGCGTTCACCTGGGGTACCGAGCTACGCGGCAGGATGCATGCCCTGGTTCAGGGCCTCAAGTGGTGGCAGCAAGGACGGAGCAGGCTCCCCGCACAGTGCTGCCTCACAGGCCGCTGTGCCATAGTCGAGGACGGTGCGATGCTGCTGCTTCAGCGTGGCCACCACCGTCATCATCGCTTCGACAACGCGGGAGCCCTCGGCACTCTGGGTCCCAAAGCTCCCCGTGCGCCAGAGGACTCCTGGCCGGATAGCTCTCTCGGCGGCGTTGTTCGTGGGCTCCACTCCGGCATGACGCACGACCGTCCACAGGGCCTGCCGCCGCTTGAGGAGCTCCCGGCAGCTGCCCGCCGTCTTGGGAACCCCACACGTCTGCCCCGCTTCCAGCAGCCGCTCCGCTTCACGCCGAACGGGCCACATATAGCTGGCAAAGGTCCGATGGGCCAAGGTCCCATCGCGGACCCGAGGCCACCACTGGAACCGCGGCTGAGCCTGCGCCCGCAAGGGTTCCCCAATCTCGCGGGCGCCTCCACCGCGTTCAATCATGGCTTCGATGTCCCGCAGCAGATGCGCCCAGCCCACCTGCCGCCGCCACGGCGGGTCCCAGGTGGAGGCCCTCCAGCGATCTGTCACCAACCACCCCCAGCAGCGCTCTCCCAAGAGCTCCTGGGCCACCTTGCCACGGCGCGACACGCGGATCACACACACGGTGCCCCACGCCGTGACCGCGGTCCACAGCCACGCGCGCTGCTGGCCCTCGCGCCCCCCGGTCTCAGCCAGGTATGCGGCCGGCTGCTGCTGGACAGACGCCCGGGCCTCCGCCACGGGCTCGGCTACCGCCTGCACCGGCGCTTGCTCCAAGTTGGCGAGCGTCCCCACCCCCATCTGGACACCAAACAGGTCCTCCAGGGCGCTCTGCGTGGCCCGTGTCGACAGATGATACGCCCCCGTGCCCAGGGCCGTGATCGCCTGGACGCGCGGGCCGAAGCCCCCCCTCGGCACCCGCGCGGGCAAGGCCGCGCGGGTCTCCTCGCCCCAGGCCGGACAGATCAAGCGAGGCCACTGAGACTCGGTCACGACGGGCTTCCCTGGAGGAATCTCGGTTCCTTGATGCCGCCGGGGGTGCAGATCCTCCCCCTGCAACGGAAGCTGACGGCGCCGACCCCGCAGGGGTTTAACCGGGATCACGATATCCACCGCCTCCACAGGCAACCACGCCCGTGCCTGCCCCTCATGGCCGGGCTGTCCGCCAGGGCGACGCCCTGGGGGCTCGTGCCGCGGCCGTTTCCCCAGAGCTTTGGGCGGGTCGCTCGACGGTGGGCGCGACGACGTGCGCGCGGTTTGCTGCCCCTGCTCCCGCAACTGCTGGATCATCGCCTCCAGAGCCGCAACGCGGCTCCACGAATGTCCACGTGTGCCTCGGGAGGGGTGTGCTCCCATATCTCTGGTGGTAAGGGAATCTGGCCGTTCATGGGCGAAAATTATCGGCTGCATTGGCGCTGCCTCGCAAGGATGTCTCGCATTGACCACGTGAACGTCGCTCAATTTATCGCTGTTTGTAGGAGGGTCAAAGTCTGATAAAGAGATGAGAATCTCCCTCTCCGTTCTAGCGTCGTACCCACAGGAGATTCTCAGCGATGCCGGTACTCGCCCATCTCCACCAACTCTTCCATGCCGACACGTGCCACACCTATATCCATACGCTGCGGTGGAACGATCGTCCGCTCCGCTGTCCCCGTTGCCAGAGCCACGACGTCCGTCCCTGGGGCATGTACCACTATCGGCCAGGGCTGAAACGATACTGGTGCCACGGCTGTCGGCGCACCTTCGATGACCTCACCCACACACTGTTGGCCCAGAGCAGGCGGTCGCTGTCGCACTGGATTCTCGCCACCTTCCTGTTGTGCCTGGCGTGTTCGTCCCGGCGCATCGCGAGGGAGTTGGGTGTCCATATCCGGACCAGCTATCGCTGGTGTTGGTGGCTGCGCAATGCTGCTCTGTCCTACGAGCTGCACCGCCAGTTGGAGGGGACTGTCGAAGCCGACGAACTCTACCACACTGCCGGCCATAAGGGTCAAGCCAAACAAGGTGGGAAGAAGTCGTTGGGACGCCGCCCGCGGCGTCGACGCAAGAAGCGCGAGCCCGGCCGCGGCCACTATCATAAAGACCGGCCGGCGATCATCGCGTGGGTGAGCCGCCAGGGGCCCGTCGTGGTGCAGGCCGTGAAGGATTTTACCGTCGCCACGGTGCAGAAAGCGGCCGACATCGCCGTCCAAGCGGGCAGTCAGCTCTATACGGACTCGGCCAGCAGCTATCGGGCATTGCAGGGCTATAGGCATGATTTCGTGAACCATACGCAGCAGGAATATGCGCGTGGTGCGGTCCACGAGAATCGGGCAGAGTGCCTGTTTTCCTCACTGAAACCCTACCTTCGGGTGTTTCGTGGCATCAGCAAGTTCAACTTGCCGGGGTACCTGGGCTTCTTTCAATTCTTGAGGAACTTGCGTCAACAGAACGCGTTCGAGCAGGCGGAGATGATCTTGCGAGCAGCATTAGACCCCTCCGTTGCCGGCAAAGCCAGAAGGGGAGATTTCGTCAAATGCTTCGACCGCTTCGACCTGCGACAAACCCCGATAAATTGAGCG
>WNFU01024504.1_pt1 | contig 12755 bp, 10 predicted proteins | sample 5400121 | NCBI WGS metagenome assembly WNFU01 (sample SAMN13153360, study PRJNA577476) | soil metagenome | isolation source: 100 cm soil or saprolite under grassland replicate 1 | place: USA:California | collected 2016-06-15 | reverse complement strand
GCGGAGCCCGGATTCCGGGGTTTTTACATGTGTCAGTCACGTTCTATCCAGATCGACGCAGAGCCAGACTTGCTCAGAATCTAGAGCTTCTCGTCTGATACCTGCGACTTAGCTCCTTTCACTGAGGACGTAAGCGATGGCCTCGTCGCGGGTCAGCGCGTGGCCCTCGGCCCACGCGGCCCTGAAGAGTGCTTCCGGCACGTCTGCGCGCACAGCATCAGTGATCTGCTCCAGATCGATCTTATCGCCCACTGACAGAGGCACACCAGTGTCCTCCCATGCCCGCTTCGCTGTGCCAAGCAGGCGTGCAGCCCGCTGCCCCTGCCCAAGTGCGCGGGTGGCCTCGGCCAGCAACACCAGATTTCTTGCAATGAACAGCGGATCTCCAAGATCACGAAAGAGGTGCATACTCTCAATGAGCGCTGCCATCGCTGCTGTGGGGTTCGCGCGATTGAGAGCGACCTGCGCCATATTTTGGAGCGTCACAGCGATTCCGCGCTTCTGGCCCAATTCCTGGAACAGCGCGAGGCCTTGGTTATACTCTGCTTCCGCTCTTGCCGCATCGCCCTGACGCAGTGCTATGTCGCCGAGGCGTACCACCATATACGCGATCTCGGCTTTGTCTCCCAGAGCCTGGTACTTCAACAGACTATCGGTTCCGAGTACCAGTGCCAGATCAATATCGCCCTGCAGCCACGCCACCTCGCCCAGACCGCCCATAGCCGCCAGGATCCCGCGTTGGTCGCCTAGCTCTCGATAAATCGCCAGGCTGTCCTCAAACCGTGCGGCCCCTTCGGCGAAATCGCCCATCAGGGTTAGCGCCCAGCCCAGGTATATGAGAGTGGTCGCGCTGCCCCAGCGATCCCCAACGAGTTGGAACAGCACCAGGCTCTGTTCTGCTCGTGCGCGTGCCGTCTCTGGATGGCCCTGCTCGACCGCGACTTTCCCAAGCAGCGCCTCTGCATATGCCATCGTTTGTTGATCCTCGAGCTTCTGCCCAAGACTCAAGCTTTCTTCGAGACGCGCGAGTGCGACCTCAAAGTCGCCTTGGAAGCAGGCCAACCCTCCCGCACCGATGAGCGCCCCCGCCCGTGCGTGTGCCTGCATTTCCGCTGTCGCTACGCTCTCGTGTCGCAGCAAGCCTTCGATCCACGATCGCCCCTCACTCAGGTGACCACGAATGCTCCAGAACCACCACAATGCTCCTACTAGTCGCAGTCCGGCTTCCAGGCGCTGTCGCTTCGTCTGTGACCATCTGAGGGCCGCCCGCAGGTTGTCGTGCTCCCGCTCCAACCGATCCAGCCATGCTTGTTGCTCAGCGCCGCGTAGTTTCTGCACCGCGTCCTCGGCCAGCGCCAGGTAGTAGTGCAGGTGGCGATTCTGCACTAGCTCGTGCTCGCCCGCAGCCAACAGGTGCTCCAGCGCATATTGCCGCACCAGCTCGTGCAGTTCATAGCGTCCGGTCGCGGCGCGACGGAGGAGCGACTTGTCGACGAGCGCTGCTAGGAGTGGAAGTGTTGCCCCGGCCACCTCCTCGGCGGCTGCCCGCTCACACCCACCTCTGAACATGGCAAGGCGCCGCAGCACCTGCTGCTCCTCAGATGTGAGCAAGCGCCACGATCGATCAAAGACGCTCATAATAGCATGAGGCCACATCCCCAGCGTCTGCGCTGTCGTATTTGGCATCTCTGGCCCACGCGCGATCGCCTGCACTATCTCGGCACACGTGAGCGTGCGAGCCCAACTGCCAGCCAGCTCAATCGCCAGCGGCATGCCCTCCACCAGCCGGCAGAGCTGCGCGGCAGCCGCACGATTGGCAGCTGTGAGAGCAAAGCCCGCAGAGGCCCGTCGAGCGCTCGCTTGAAACAACTGCACAGCACTGGTGTCCTCAAGGTTCTCTGCTTGGTCATCGTCGGGCACCTGTAGGCCCATGATCTCCATGACCACTTGGCCGTGGACGCGCAACTGTTCGCGCGAGGTCGCAAGAATAGTCACCAACGGCGCCTGCTGGATGATCTCCAGCAGTAATTCGCCAGCGGCAAGCAGATGCTCAAGATTGTCTAGAACCAGCAGCAACTCTTTCTGTTGCAGTAAGTCAAGTAACTGCGCGCGAGGGTTGGTTCGAGGGTCGAACGTGAAATCGAGAGCCTGAGCGATCGCCGGTACAAGCAAATCGGGCTTGGCGAGAGGGGCACATGGCACGAAAACCACACCATCGGCGAAACTGCCGAGTTGCTCGGTTGCCACTTGCAGTGCCAGCCGGGTCTTCCCAATACCCCCAAGCCCGACCAGAGTGATCAGTCGGTGAGTGGGATCTGCCAGAAGATCTGCCAGCATCGCCAGTTCGTCGGCGCGGCCAATGAAGACAGTTGTTTGGGCTGGGAGGTTATCATGGTTTACACGTCTGTGTACCTGCCAGGTGCCTTTGCGAATCGCCTCGTACAGCTGCACCGTAGCATCTTCCGGCTCACACGCAAACTCGGCGGCCAGCACGCGCCGACAGTGCTCGTACTGCGCCAACGCGGCTGCACGCTGGCCACTGCTGACGAGGGCGCGCATCAACTGTCGGTAGGCCTCTTCGCACCATGGCTCCAGCGTGATCTGGCGCCTGGCATATACAGCGGCTTGCTCGTGCGCGCTGCGCTGTTCGGCATGGGTCGTCAGGTGTGCCAGTGCCCGAAGGACTTCCTCGTGCAGGCGTTCGCGCAGGACCCGCGCCCAATCCTCAAAGGTCTCGCTGCCTTTAATAGTAAAATCCTCAAGAAAATCGCCGCGATACAGCTCGGCCGCCCGCTCAAAACGCTGGATACAGGAGCGGCAAGCGGCGGGATGGCGATGCGAATGGTTGTTGCATGCATCTAGGAGCTTCCTAAACCTCACCACGTCCAACGTGACGTCGCTGGCTGGATTGAGCTGGATGGTGTCATGGCTGTTGATGAGGTAGGGCCTCGCAGCGGTACGATCGCCGATCGCTTTCCGCAGGGATGCCAGCGCAGCGCGTAGACTGGCGAGGCGTCCGGGCTCATTAGGCCAGAGCAGTTCGGCCAGGGCTTCACGATGGTGCGGATGACCTGCCTCGACCGCCAGGTAGATCAGCAGTGCGCGCACTTTAGCATGCGGAAAATCGTTGATGGGAACACCAGCGCTGGTTATATGCACTGGGCCGAGCAGATCCAAGCAAAGCTGTGCCATCAAGCACCTCCACCGGAGTGTGCAGCAAGCAACGAACAGGATCAGCAGACACCGACGCAGTCAGGTGGTACGTTCATAGTATACCTACGCTGCGCGACAGACGCCAGTCCTTTTTATGTGTATTTTGCGTTTCTTTTGCGCTGGTCGGGTAGGATGGGGCCAGCAAAAGTTTGGAGGCTTCGGAAGTATTGTGACAGGATGCGAGCAAGCCGGCGCGCGATACCTTATGAGAGTGATCTTGGGAACTTGCCGGAGGGAGTGTCAATATGAGTTACTTCCAGCTTTGGACACACGGATCGAGCGTCCAGATTCAGCAACCGACACAGACAAGCTACATGGAGCGTAGGGGTCACGCGACAGTCATAGAACAGGAGCGAGGCACGGAGAACTGGTTCCACTTCGCCATTCCGACCCTCAAAGAACAGGAAGAGGTCTCTCTGAAGACCGTGCAAATCTTTCTGCGTGTGCGGTTCGATCGGGGAGGCGTCATCCAGAATTCGCGCGCATACATCGATAGGCTCCATGTGTGGGATTCACTCAACCGGGTACTCCGAATTGACGATGTCGCATTGCGAGGGATCGACTGGAGGCAGGTCACTGTTTGGGATATTCCAGGTGGTGCACCAGTAGCGCACGGAGTGGGCCTTTCGGTGCATATCGTGTGGGGGCCGCCGGGCGAGTTCCAAACCGTATCCTTCGGGAGAGTCGAGTTGGTAGCTGCAGGTGCTCGTTTCGAGGAGTTTTAGAAATGTGGCGATCGCCCAGGTTGTACGCGCTCGCGATCATTTGTGAAACAGGGGATATAGATATGTGCAAATCAAGACTTATGTGTCGACTCTGCATTTTCGGAGTTATAACCCTGTTGCTCCTCAACAGTAAGAGCCTATCCGGAAACTTGGATTGAGATATGGTATAGTTTGCTCTTCAATCGAAAAAAGAACGCACTGGAGAGGCGGAGACAAGCATACCATGGGGTACCCAACCGATGTCACAGACCAAGAGTGGGAAGCAGTCGCTCCACATCTGACACAGAAAGCACGTACTGGTCGTCCTCGCACGGTCGATTTGCGGCAGGTGTTCAACGCGATACGCTACAAGAATCGAACCGGTTGCCAGTGGGACATGCTACCCGAAGGCTTCCCGCCCAAGAGTACCGTGTTCGACTACTATCAAAAGTGGAACGAAGACGGTACGTGGATACGCATCAACGACCTGTTGCGTGAGCGTGTCCGTGAAGCCATGGACAGGGATAAACAACCCCATATCGCAATTATCGACACTCAGAGCGTCAAGACCACCGAAGCCGGAGGCGATCGTGGTTATGACGCGGGAAAAAAATATCAAGGGTCGCAAGCGACATCTGATTGTTGACACGAACGGGTTTGTGCTTCGCGTGCTTGTTCACGCAGCCGACATCAGCGAGAGTGAGGGCGGAATCTGGCTGTTGAACGAGTACGCTGACGTGCTCACCTCCTTGGAGATCCTCCGAGTCGATCAAGGATACAAGCAGATGTTTGTGGAGTGGGTAAACCAATACATGTCCTGCACGGTCGAGGTTATCGAAAAGCCTGCCAATCAGGTTGGCTTTGCGGTTTTACCAAAGCGCTGGGTAGTTGAACGGACGTTTGGTTGGTTGGGCCGTTACCGACAGTTAAGCAAAGAATACGATCGCCATCCTGAAAGCACCGAGGCTTGGATCTATCTTGCTTCTATCGACATCTTGCTCAAACGCCTCTTTCAAGCTACTTAGTTTCCGGATAGGCTCTAAGATACAATACGCTCTGTCTTCTCCCATATTACCGGTCGAAACGCGATCATTCGGCGCGTATAAAGCTGTGCCGCAAAGCGCGACGTATTACGTATCGCCAACAGGCAGCGATGCGAATCCAGGCACAGCGAACCAGCCGTGGCGAACAATTCAGAAAGCGGCAGATACGCTCATTGCAGGAGATACCGTTTATATTAAGTCCGGAACGTATTCAGAACAAGTCGTTCCAAAGAACTCCGGAAACGCTGATAATTACATCACGTATGCCGTATATCCTGGAGATACGGCGACAATCGATGGGAGCACGTGAATCCCATTGGGAAGCCAAATCACTTTTGGCCGCTCCGCGATATTGCCCCAAAAGGACCGTTTTTGCTCGAAAAGTGTAAAGAGTTTCGATCATGAATCCCATTACAAAGCCATCCGCACCCCGTGAACGATTACTTGAAAAGAGTTATATTAAAGTTTCCGGCCTGCAAATAACAAATTCTAAGAACGCCGGTGTGTTTGCAGATATGGCATCACACATTATCATCGAGAAAAACTACACTTACAATACGGTTTCTTCAGGAATTGGAATATGGAGTAGCAATAACATCGTTGTTGACCACAATGAAGTAGAACTGGCTTGCAATGACGGTGATCAAGAAATGATCACCATCGCCGGTACGACTGCATTTGAGGTGCGATATAATCACGTCCATCATGGCGGACCTGGAACAAATGGCGGAGAGGGTATAGATATCAAAGATGGCTCATCGAACGGCAAGGTGTATGGAAATCGAATCCATAAACTGCCCAATAGGCTTGGTCTCTATGTGGATGCGTGGGACAAATACACCCATGATATCGAGGTTTTTCAGAACACTATTTATGATATAGGCGCTTATGGGTTAGTCCTGGCTTCTGAGGCAGGTGGTCTGCTAGAAGACATTCATGTCTATAACAATGTCGTCTATAAGAACAAGATCGTGGGGATAAGCATATCTAATTGTTGTGCGTGAATCCCATTGGGAAGCCAAATCACTTTTGGCCGCTCCGCGATATTGCCCCAAAAGGACCGTTTTTGCTCGAAAAGTGTAAAGAGTTTCGATCATGAATCCCATTACAAAGCCATCCGCACCCCGTGAACGATTACATATTCTTAGTCAAAACAGCGCTTTTCAAATAGAAGTAGAGTCAAACGTTCCGAAACAACATCTCACGGTGGAATACAATCTCATCGATGGATATCGCAACTACCCCGACGAAATCCGTGGTGCTCAGGCTGTCGAGGGATCGCCGTTGTTCGTGAGTCCTTCGGACGCTAATTTTCATCTGCAGAGAACCTCGCCGGCGATCGACGCCGGTATTGCCATTGGCGCTCCGGCAAGCGATTTCGATGGCGCTATTCGGCCGCTCGATGGAGATAAAGATGGTATAGCGGCGTATGATATCGGAGCCTACGAAGTAGCCATATTTGCTGTCCGAATCTATTTGCCATATGTTACACGCAGCCTATCACAGTTTTTGATACACAGGCCATGTTGCACCACTATGCATCCATCGTTACAGTTGAGTGATCTTGTCGTCATGCACTCTGGTCACTTGCCGGTTATGTAGTGGCACAATCTGCACTGATACGACGAAGCGCCAAGGCTGCAAGCGATATCATTGCGACGTTGTTGGAGGTGAGTGTGTCAACGCGGTCTATCAATAGCCTCAATAGCAGGAATGACGTGCTTGGATGTTGTAGGAGTTTTTGATGCCTGATTCAGTCACACTACCGGAGGAGAGGAGTGGGTCTGTGCGCCAGTCTCACACGGACGAAAGATGGCGGGAGCGCCTCCTACCGTTCTCGACGCGTGCACTTGGTTTGATGGCGGCATTTTTCTTTATCACGACGATGGGACAACTAGTATATCTGAACTTGACATACTCGCAGATACCACATGTCGAACTAGGCAAATATACCTACGTGGCCCCCGAAAAGGAGGTTTTTACCATTGAGCAGCAGATGTCGGCCCGAAAATTCGAGATACTGGCAAGCATGGAGGCATATGTTGTCGAGCGGCGCTATTATCAGTCTGCAATGGCAACCATGTCCCTTCTGTGGATTCGTTATCTCGGCTTCGTCACCGGCATGATACTTGCACTCGTCGGCGCCATCTTCATTCTGGCACGGCTGCAGGAGTCTAGATCTGAAATCAAGGCTAAGTGGAACGCGGCCAATTTCCTGTTACGCAGTGCTTCACCTGGTATAGTCCTTGTAGTTCTTGGCACGATATTAATGTATGCAACGATCATCGATCGGGACACCGTAGAGACATTTGAAAGCCGCATATATTTAACAGATAGCTCAACACTTATGACAACTCCTACACCAACTGCTCAAACGGATGAAGGGCCGACACTAATACCGTTAGAGGAAAACACATCCCTGCCGGCTTCCACACCTCTTCCCTAAAATGGTTAGATTGGCGCTTCACAAAGAGAGCCGAATAAGGAGGACACGATGAACAATATTCATCAGGCTGGGCAAAGAATCATTATGAGCATAATTGCGCTAGTTTTAGTCACGATTACAATCCTATACATTAATCCCCCCATTGTCAGTGCAACAACATCCCACGATATATTGAATCAGGCATATACGGCCTACCGCAACAAGTTCTGGATAGACGCTGTGATATATTTCAGCATATATCTCGACCGACGGCCGAGCGATTTAGACATCCCAGGACGAGAAGTCAATATTAGAAAGGCCTTAAGTTACTCTAAAGACCAGCTTAACGATTCTTTCTGGCGTGTAAGAGCTCTAGAGAAAACAGTTGCAGATTTAAAGGGAATAGTAGAAGCCTGTAGGTACAATCTCCCCCAGTGCCCATCACAGGGCGGTGTTCGGCAGATGGGAACCAATCAAGCAACGCCAACCCCAGGTCCACAATTACTTCCGCTTTGCTTGCCGAGACCAAACGAAATAGCGTTATACGAAGCACCCAACTACGATGGAAACTCCAGCAATCGCTGTGCCACACTTGCTGTGGGAAGCTATCCAGATGTACGAGGGATCGGTCTAAGAAACGATACTATCTCATCGGTGCTCATTGGTAGTAATGTCCGAGCAGAACTCTGTTTGCACGGCAGCCTTACTGGTGAGTGTATCACTTTCTCAAGCAGTGATCCTGATCTGCGAGACAACATGCTGACTGAGTTTCCTGGATACTCTTTGGATAATCAAACAGCATCGGTGCGCGTGGTGCAACGGTAACGACGCCGCATCAATCTAAACAGTCCCACCGAATGGCGCTCGATGATTAGCGACTTGGAATGTCTGGTATCAGGAGACGACTATGGGATTCAGACAGCGACAGCTCGGACTCCTGCTCATGCTCGGCATTGTGTTTGGCAGCTTTGGGCCGAGTTTGGGGCGCCAGCCAGCCATAGTTATGCCAAGCCTGGCGCTGATTGGCCCATCTGGCCCTCAATCCGCGCGCATCCCGTTCGACATACGTGTGCGCGTCAGTGATGTAACGGCGCTTGGCGCATTCGAACTGGACCTGGACTATGACCGATCACGCCTGCGATTGATTGGCGCGACGCTTGGTGACTTCCTTGGCCGCCAGAGTGACTGCAATCCGGCAATTGAGCGCTGCAGTATCTCACTCAGTCCGCGTGACCAATCAAATATAGTCGAGCTGGGCGCGTACAGCTACGGAACAGGCGATGGTGCTGACGGCGATGGAATGCTGCTGATCTTGCACTTCCAACCCAGCGGCCGCGGTGGAGTTGCGAGGTTGTGTATAACACGCGCGCTGCTCGCTGATACACATGCCGTCGCACTAGCGCCGACAACTGTCGATACAACCGTTCAGATCGCGACGCTGGTCTATTTACCGGTGGTGCGCCGCTAAGGTGGAGACGGCTATGAAAGCATTCAGGCTGCTGATATTCGTCCTGCTACTCGTCGGCCAGAGTCCCGTGACATCAACTGTTCGCCCATTGCCTGATCGACTGTCGACCGCTGTGGCGGATAGATCCCTTGCAACGGGCTTCAATGGGTGGGTCGGCCGTGCCGTGAGCGGTACGGTGATGCGCGACTTCGCGTCCTACAGCGCGGCGACAGGGGTGGCGCAGGCGTCAGCTACTACCTGCCTCGATCTGACCGGCGATGAGAGGGTGACGGTCGCAGACATCGACGCCGTGGGGGCACATTGGCACCAGCGCAACGGTGACCCTGGCTGGGAAACACGCTATGACCTAGACGGCGACGGGCATGTTGATGTCCTCGATATCATGCGCGTCTCCGCACAATGGCCGCGCGAGTGCGTCCCACCGGACCCTGCAAGCATCGCCCCGCCCCTGGACCGCACAGTCGCGACTGACCTTGCCAGCGCGACGAGCTTTCTCTACACCGGCCCCACGCCCATCCAGACCGGTGTGGTCTCAGGCACGATTGAGGCTCGGCGCGTCGCCGTCCTGCGCGGGCGAGTGCAGACCCGTGATGGGGCGCCGCTGTCAAATGTTGGCATCACAGTCCTGGATCATCCAGAGTACGGCAGTACGCGTACCCGCGAGGACGGCATGTTCGATCTAGTCGTCAATGGGGGAGGTCTTCTCACAGTGCAGTACGCACGAAACGAGTATCTGCCAGTTCAGCGACAAGTCGTTGTTCCCTGGCGGGATTACGTTCGTCTGCCCAATGTTGTGCTTATTACCTATGACTCGCAAGTAACGTCAATAAACCTTGGCACGACCCGAGATTACCAGGTGGCGCAGGGCAGCCCGGTTTCCGACACCGCGGGCATGCGTCGTGCCACGCTGCTGTTTCCACCAAACCTGCAAGCGACGATGCAGATGCCGGCTGGCAACCGTATTCAGCAGCAGGCTCCCTCAACACTGCATGTGCGAGCCAGTGAATATTCGGTTGGTACACGTGGTCCGGAAGCCATGCCAGCGGAACTGCCGCCAAATACAGGTTACACCTATGCGGTGGAGTTCAGCGTCGATGAGGCGACTGCTGCGGGCGCACTCGGCATCCAGTTTAACGAGCCAAGCATTGCCTACCTCGAGAACTTCCTGAATGCTGGCGTTGGCTGGGCTGTGCCAGCCGGCTATTACGATCGGACGCGCGCAATCTGGATTCCATCCGACAACGGGCGGGTCGTGAAGATTCTCGTCACGCCAACGCTGAGGCTCGACATTCCTGACGGTGAGCGTCAGCGCCTGGCAGCGCTCTACCAGACCGGGCAGACGCTGTGGCGTGTGCCCACCCGCCATTTTTCAGCGTGGGACTATAATTGGCCCTTCGGCCCTCCGCCCGACGCGGTCTACCCAACACAGGGCGCGCCAACTCGCGACAAACGTATCGATGATCCATGCATCGTGCCGGGCTCGACAATCGCATGTCAGAATCAGATATTGGGTGAGACAGTTCCGATCAATGGCACGCCGTTCAACCTCACGTATCAGAGCGACCGCACCCTCGGCCGCAAGGCGGCCAATACGCTCGACATTCCGCTGAGTGGTGCGAGCGTGCCCGCAAGCCTGGTGCGGATCGATCTACAGATCGACATCGCAGGGCGCCAGTATGTCCATGCCGTCGAACGCGATCACGAGTGTCTGCATCAGCCGCCGTCACTGGCTGCGGCTCCCGTTGCTGCGCAGGCACGTGCTGCTACAGCGGATCTCACGAACCGGAGCTACCAGTTCACCTGGGACGGCGAAGACGCCTACGGGCGTCTGTTACAGGGTCAGCAGCCGGCCATCGTGCGGATCGGCTACACCTACTGCGGTGTCTATCAGAAGACCGATCGGTTCGGCTATAACGGCGGCGGGCGGATCACGGGCAGCCGGACGCGCGACGAGATAACGCTCTGGCAGGTCTGGCCGACCTGGATCGGCCCCTGGGACGTACGGCCACAGGGGCTGGGCGGTTGGACGCTGGACATTCATCATGTGTACGACCCGGCGGCGCGCGTGGTCTATCCCGGCTATGGAGGACAGCGAAGCGCGGATGCTGTCGGTGCAATTGCCACCACGGTGACGCCAACCGCGAGTCCGCTCCCAGATGTCGCGGCAGGCCCGGACGGCAGCGTGTATTTCCCTGCAGGCGACCGGGTATACCGGCTAGATGCTCAAGGGGCGCAGACCGTCGTGGCAGGAACCGGTGTGCGCGGCTATAGCGGTGATGGCGGCCCGGCGACATCGGCGCAGCTCAACCTGCCCCATGCCGTCGCGGTAGGACCAGATGGCAACGTGTACATCGCTGATACGGGGAACAACCTGATTCGCCGCGTGGATCGGGATGGGATCATCACGACGATTGCCGGTAATCGAGGCACCGGATACAGCCCCGACGGTCTGCCTGCTACGGAGGCGCAGGTGTATGAGCCAACGGCCATCACGCTCGGCGCGGACGGTGCCCTCTATATTCTCCATACCCGCCTGCATCTCTCGACACTCCAGGCGATCCGCCGCGTCGGGCCGGATGGGATGCTCTCCACTCCTGTCGGCAAGCCGGATCCGCGGCCCAATACCTGTAGTGGCGACGGCGGCCCGGCCGCGCAGGCTGAGTTCAGCTTCATATGGGATATGGATATGGCGCCGGACGGGAGCATCTATATCGCCACCGGCTGTCCAGGAACGGGGGCGCGGGTGCGACGCGTCACGCCGGATGGCTTCGTCAACACCGTAGCTGGGGGTGGCACATGCAACCGAACCATCTGTGGCGATGGCGGACCGGCAACCGCCGCGCGACTGGAGTTGGCCTACGGTATCGCTGCCGCCCAGGACGGGAGCTTCGCGATTGTCGACGCGAGCGGCACCTGCGTCCGTCGAGTCGGATCGGAGGGAATCATCAGTACCGTGGCTGGCGTCTGCGGCACGAGCGCGCTATGGAGCGTATCACCAGCGGGCCGGACGGCGTTCTCTATGCTGCCGATGGCAACTCCCGCATCCGCCGCGTCGCGCCGGCACTGCCTGGTCTGTCCCTCAGCGATAGCCTTATCCCAGCCGAGGACGGCAGTGAGGTCTTCGTGTTCGACCGTCTGGGCCGACACCTCCGCACCCTCAACACGCTGACCGGGGCGGTGATCTATCAGTTTAGCTATGACTCAGCCAGTCGACTGAGCTTAATTACAGACGGCGATAACAACATCACCAGGATCGAGCGCGCTCCTGATGGTCGGCCACTTGCAATCGTCGCGCCATTCGGCCAGCGTACGACGCTGGGGGTAGATGCCAATGGCTACCTGGCCAGCAGTAGCAACCCGATAGGGGAGACACATCACTTCACATCTACCGATGACGGCTTGCTCACCACGTTAACCGATCCGCGGGGCAACACCTATCACTTCTCGTATGATTTTCTCGGCCGCCTGATCGGCGATGCGAATCCTGCTGGTGGCGCCCAGAGTCTGAGCCGCGCAACGCTGGCGAACGGCGCGGTTGTAACCCGTACGACAGCGCTCGACCGTAACAGCACCTACAGCACGGAGGATCTTGCTACCGGCGTGCAGCGCCGCGTGAACAGTTTCCCGGATGGAACCCAGAGCCAAGAGCAGATCAACACTGACCGCAGTCGTATGTTGACTTTGCCTGACGGCACCGTTTCAACAGTGATCGCTGGGCCGGATCGGCGCTGGGGCATGCAGGCACCTTTCGTTACCGGACTGACCACGACAACGCCGGGCGGCCTCGCGCTTACAATGGCAGCTGATCGAACCGTCGACCTGGCGAACCCCGCCGATCCTTTGAGCCTGAGGAGCATCACGGATAAGCTGATCATCAACGATGAGTTAAAGGACAAGCCCTA
>WNFU01007621.1_pt1 | contig 12755 bp, 12 predicted proteins | sample 5400121 | NCBI WGS metagenome assembly WNFU01 (sample SAMN13153360, study PRJNA577476) | soil metagenome | isolation source: 100 cm soil or saprolite under grassland replicate 1 | place: USA:California | collected 2016-06-15 | reverse complement strand
ATCCACGCCAACGAAGGACTTTATTTTGGCGGTGGCGTCTCGATCCTCTCGGATTCGAAGGACATAGAAACGGAGGTTTCGCTGTCGTACAAGTTCACAGGCATAAACGCATCCAACGGCAGCGTCGATTGGACCCGGTTTCCGCTCGAGGTGCTCGTCTTTTACCGCCTGCCCCAGTTTCGTCTCGGCGGAGGCCTGACCTATCACCTGAGCCCGAAGGTGTCGGGTAGCGGATTCACGAGCGGGAGCCTCAAATTTGACGACTCGGCCGGCTATGTGCTGCAGGCGGACTACCTTTTGCAAAAAATAACTGTCGGCCTGCGCTACACGAGCCTGGAGTACAAACTGGGGGGCAGCTCGATCAAGAGCGACGGCGTGGGCGTCACGTTCGGCATAAGCTTTTAGTCGACTGTAAAGCCCGGTGTCAGCCGATTATTGAAAAAGGCGGCTACGCCCCCCTAATTGGAGGCTGTAGAAAGACAGCCTGTCAACCGATCAGGCCGAGCGGCTTCGGCTCGGCGATGCCGAACCCCTGGGCGAAGTTGACGCCGACTTTGCGCAGCACCGGCAGGGTTTCGGCCTGTTCCACGAATTCGGCGATCGTCTGCATCCCGAGCTTCTGGCAACAGCCGTTGAGCGCCAGCAGCTTCGACAGGGCGGACTGGTCCCTGTGGACGTTCCGGACGACGGCGCCGTCCAGCTTCACCATCTGGACCCCGGCGTCCCTGTAGCTCTTCGCCGTGACCTCGGTTCCGGAAAAGTCCGCGACCGCCGCGGGGCACCCCAGCGCCTTGAGGCTCGCTATCGTCTGCCTCGCCGCCGCGGAGAATTTGTCCACCTGCTGCGCCGTCAGCTCGATCGCGAGCCGGTTGGGGGGAAGTCTCACGGCGTTGAGCTGGTCGCGGACGTGGCCGGCAAAATTCTGGTCGAGAACGGTGTCGTCGGCGAGGTTGACGTGGAGCCGGGGAACGTGCCAGTTGGGCTGCGAGCCGCGTTTCTCGCCCGTCCACCTGAGGACCTCGCGCACGACCCAGCGGTCGAGGAGCGGCGTCAGATGGTTCGCCTCGAGCACGGGGAAGAACATGCCGGGAGGGAGCAATTTGTCCTCCTCTTCGCGAAAGCGCACGAAGATCTCCAGGTGCTTGTAATCCGCCGCCCCCGACTCGACCGGCACGATCGGCTGGCAAAACAGGGTGAACAGCCCCTGTTTCAGCGCCTCGGTGAAGTGCCCGGCGGTCCGGAACCGGGTTTCGATGTCGTCGGCCGTGGCCATCGCAGCCCCGCGATCTAGACTTTCCTCGTGCGCTCCCGCGCGATGCTGATCGGCGGGACCCAGGGTTTGTCGGCCCAGGCCACGCCCACGCGCGCGACCTGCGCGTCGATGAGGTAGGGCCTGCCTTCCACCGTCGCCTTGCGCGCGCGCGCAAGCGCCGCCCTGAGCACGCCCGGCGACTCGACGACTTCCCCTTCGACCCCGAACCCCTTGGCGATGTAGGCCATGTTCATGTCGGGGTTGCCGAGATAGTCGTGCACGAATTGGCGCTTCTGCACCATTTTTCCTCCGGCCGTCTTCTCGATGACGCGGCTGTGCGGGCCGCCGTAGGCGTGGTTGTTGTAGACCACCGTGATCACGGGCAGCTCCAGGCGCGCCATGTTCCACAGCGCCGTCGGCCCGAAGATGAACGAGCCGTCGCCGACCAGGCAGATCACCTGCTGGTTCGGGCGCGCGAGCTTGACGCCCGCGGCGGTGCCGACCCCCGACCCCAGGTGCGCGCCGTAATAGAAGAAGAGCTCGCGCCCGCCGATCGGGTTGAAGTCGAAGCCGTGCAGGACCACCGACCCCGCTTCGTGCACGATGATCGCGTCCTTGTCGGCGAACTGGGCGATCTCCGAGGTCACGCGGTCGGCGAGCATAGGATTGCGGTTCCACTCCGGGTTTTTTGCGACGAGAGCGCGGAGCGTCTTCGCCTTTTCGCTGAAGCGCCTGACTTCCTGCGCGCGCTCCTGCGCTCTCTTGCGGATCGCGGGCGTCACCAGGCCTTCGACCGCCGCGATCAGGTCGTCCAGCCCGTAGGCGACGTCGGCTACGAGCGGGACCTCGGTGTTCATCACGTTGCCCATGCTCCAGCTGTCGATGCGCATGTCGATGAACTTCGCCTCGCGCGCGACGATCGGGGCGGGGCTGTTGTGCTGCAGCTTGTTCCCGACGTTGATGACGACGTCCGGATTCTTCGGGAAGTCGAGCGCCGCGAGCCGCGCCGCCGGCAGGCTCCCCACCCACAGGGGATGCGTCTCGGGGAAATTCGCGTAGATCTGGCGCGCCTGCGTCACCGGCATCCCGAGCAGCTCGGCGAGCTTCACCGCCTTGGCCGCGGCCCTGGCGGTATAGATCTCGTCGCCCACGATCATCAGCGGCATTTTCGCTTCGACGAGCAGCTTCGCCGCGCGCTCCACCTCGGCGGGGTTGGGCCGCACGCGCATGCGCGGGTCGACTTTCTCCTGGACGATCACCTCGGCGTAGGTCTTCTCGTCGTTCAGGTCCGAGTGCCACGAGACGTAAGTGGGGCCGTAGGGCTGCGTCCACGCGGCCTTGAAACCGCGGCGCACGGTCTCGGGAATCATGTCGGCGCGGCGCGCGAGCCACGAGTACTTGGTCATCGGCTGGACGATCTGCTCCTGGTTGGCGACTTCCTCGAAGCCGTCGCGCCCGGCCCGGCGCGTCTGGTCGGTGCGGTAGCTGTAGAAGACGAGCGGCGTCTGCTCCTTGTAGGCGTTGAACATCTGCCCCATGGCGTTCACCAGGCCCACGACCGCCGCCTGCATCACGATGGTCGGCTCGCCCGAGGCTTTCACGTAGCCGGCCGCCATCGCGGCGCCCGGGCCCTCGTGCGGGGTGAGGACGTACTTGAGCTGCGGCCGGTCGACGAGCGCCTCGTAGAATTGCGCGTCCTCGCTCGCCGAGTTGCCGAAGACGTACTTGACCCCCGAGGCGATCAGCTGCTCGGCGAAGCACTCGGCGCCCGTTCCCTCGACCATCTTGATCGCATCGGGGGCGACGCGGCGCGTATCCTGCGCATGGGCGACGGGAACGAGCGACTCGAGGATCGATTCGGCCGCGGCGAGCGAGATCCCCGCGGTGGTGAGGCCTTTCAGGAAGCCGCGCCTTGAAATCGAGCGCGACAAGTAGCGCGCAACGAGCTCTCTCATGATTCGCCTCCTCGGGTCTATTTCGCCGCCTGGGCCGGCTGCCGCCCGTATGCCGAGGCGAGGTAATCGGCCATGGTCTTGATCTCGTCCTCGGTCCACAGCGCGCCGCGCCCGACCATGCGGTAGAGCACGCTCTCCCAGCCCCTGCGGTCCTGCCGGTGGTCCTGCCACATGGTGGGGGCGTGGCACTGGAAACATTTCGCCACGAGCACTTCTTTGCCGGGGCCGTCGGGAAATCCGGCCGGCTTGGCCCGCTGCGCCTGCGCCGCGCCGGGCAGAAGCAGGGCGCTCAAGAGAACCGCCGGGATCAGCTTTCGGGGCAAAGCCATCGGGATCGCCTCCTCTGCAATCGCGAAAGGGTGCATTAATGTACCAGCGCCGGCCGCATTCGGCGCGTCCCGGAAGCCGGTATCATCCGGCGGACCCAAAACCTCCCGAAAAGACATGAAGAATTTCCGGCGCGTTGGGGCAGCCGCGCTGCTCCTCTGGGGGCTCGCGGCCCAGGCGCAATTCGTCGACCCTTCGCTTCGCTGGCGGACCCTGGACACCGAGCATTTCTCGGTGCATTTCGCCGAGCATTACCGCGCTCAAGGCCGGCTCGTCGCGGAGGTCGCCGAGACGGTGTATCCCCGCATCACCGGATGGTTGCGATGGAAGCCGGAGACGCGCACGCAGATCGTGGTGGTGGACTCGCTCGATCTTGCCAACGGTCTCGCCTCGCCGCTGCCGTTCAACTTCATAGGCATCGTGCTGTCGCCGCCCGACGCGGGCGAGCTGCTGCAGAACCGCGAGTGGCTGGAGCTCGTGCTGACGCACGAATTCACGCACATCGTGCACATGGACAAGGCGAGCGGCACGCCGCTTTTCTTGCGCCGGATCTTCGGCCGCGCTCCCCCCTATCTGCTCGTTTTTCCCAACACGCTGCCCAACGTATGGGGCCCGGGATGGGTGAAGGAAGGCCTCGCCGTGTACGCCGAGTCCGACTGGAACAAAGGCTGGGGACGACTCGGGCAGAGCCATTTCGAGGGCATGATGCGCGCCGAGGTCGGGCGGGGACTCGTTCCGCTCGGCGAGATCAACGCGCAAGGGCGCGGCTTCCCGCACAACCGCGATTACCTCTACGGCAGCTATTTTTTCCTGTTCCTCGGCGAGCGCTACGGCCCGCGGGCGATCCCGGATTACGTCGAGAACTACAGCGGCAACTTCTTCCCGTATCGCATGGAGAGCAACACCGTGGCGGTCACCGGAAAGCCGCAGAGCGAGCTGTGGCTGGAGTACGAGGAGTGGCTGCGCGCGCGCTTCGCCGCCGGGACCCCGCTCGCCGGCAAGGGGCCGGATCAAGGCGGCGAGATCCTTGCGCGCGCGTTTTCGCTGACCAGCCCCTCGCTCGCGCCCGGAGGGGAGCGCTGGTACGTGCGGGGCGACGGATACACGCTGCCAAAACTCGTGCGGCAGGCGAAAGGCGGGGAGGCCGAGCCGGTCCGCGACATCGAGCCCCTCACGCGGCTTTCCGTGTCCCCGCGCGGCGAGCTCGTGCTCTCGAAGCTCGAGATCTGCGGGAACTACAGCTACTACTACGACCTGTACCGGCTCGATGCCGAGCGGACCTTGAGCCGCGTCACCGAGTGCGGGCGGTTCCGTTTCGCCGCGCCGCTCGGCGACGGCCGCATCGCGGCGATCCGGGTCGTGAACGGCGAGGCGGAAGTCGTCCTCGCGAGCCGCGAGGGCGCGGTCGAGCGCTCGCTCTATCGCGCCGCACCGGGGGAGGCGCTGAGCGGGCTCGCCGCGAGAGGGGAGACGGCGGTGGTGACGAGCTTGCGCGACGGACGCTGGTCGCTCGTGGAAATCGCCGGCGGCAAGGCATTCGTCCTGGTGGCCGACCGGGCGGTCAAGCATTCCCCGAGGTTCGGCGAGTCCGCGGACGAGATCTACTTCGTCGCCGATTACGGCAACGTGGACAACCTCTGGTCGTGGCGGCGAGCGGAACGGCGACTCGCGCGCTGGACCGAGGCGCTGAACGGGGTTCATGAGATCAGCGCGCCGGTCGCAGGCGAGGTGCTGCTCACTACTATCGAGGCCGACGGCGACGCGCTGCGCCTGCTGCGCCTGCCGGCTGCGCCGCTCGAGACCCGCGAGGCCGCCCCGACCGCGGAATCCGCCCCCTCGTCCGCGCCGGCGCCCGGGCGGCCGCTCCCCGATCGGGACTATGAGCCGTGGTCCGCGCTCCTGCCGCGCTCGTGGTTTCCCGCGATCTATGCCGCCGATGGCGCGGTCGCGCTCGGCGTGCAGACCTTCGGGCAGGACGCGCTCGGGCTGCACCAGTACGCGCTCGCGCCCCAGTATGAATTCACCCAGAGCCAGGCGCTGGGGAGCGCGAGCTACGTGTACGACGACCGGCACGGCCTGCTTCTCAACCGGTTCATGACGGTCAAGTCGAGCGACGCCAACGACCAAAAGTTCACCGGCCGCGAGATCAAGGCCTACGCCGTCAATGAAACGGCGCAGTGGGTCTCGCTGTGGCGCCGTCTTTCGTTCGGCACGCGTTACTACTGGGGGCTCGGCGGCGCCCTCGACCGGGAAATCCTGCACGACTTGGCCCTCGGCACTTCGGCGGCGCGAGACGAACGCGTCGCGGGGCTCGTAGCCGGAGTGGATACGCGCAGGCAGCAGCTCCTGTCGGAAGGGCCGAGCCAGGGACAGCAGCTGCGGCTCTTCGCCGAAACTTCCAGCCGCCTGCGCGGCGCCTACTCGGGGAATTTCTATCGCGCGGACTGGCGGGCGCACCTGTCCGCGCGCAAATCGGTGGTTTCGCTGCGCTGGAACGAAGCCCACGCTCAAGCCCAGGCCGAGCCGATCCAGCTCGGCGGCAGCTTCTCGGAGGAGACCTTTGCGCTGCCCGTTCTCAACCAGCGCGAATTCCCGCTGCGCGGCTACCGCAGCGGCGAATCGGTGCTGACGGGGCATCACGCCCGCCTCGCGACGGTCGAATGGCGCACCCCGCTCGCCGACGTCGACCGGCACCTGATGGTTCCGCCGGTGGGCGTCAACCGGCTTTCGATGAGCGTGTTCTTCGACACCGGCGCCGCCTGGGAGAGCGGTGAGCCGCAGCGCTATTTCCAGAGCGGCGGCCTGGAGCTGCTGTCGGAATTGCGGGCGGGCTATCTGTTCGGCGCGCAGCTCCGCCTGGGCGTCGCGAAGGGGTTCCAGGCGCCGGGCGGGAAGGTCGCTTATCTGCACCTGGGCCGCTCGTTCTGAGCGAGATTCCGCGGGCCTCCAAGCCCGCCCGTCCAGGCGAGGGCCGGCCCGCGCTAGAGGATTCCGGCAGCTCCCGATTTGGGACGGCGCTGGTGCCGGCGTCGCTCTTGCCCCTCGAATCGCTCGTGCCGCTCGCGCCGGTCCGGCAGCCAGCGCCGGTCCCTGAGCCAATTGAGCGCCGCCTGCTCGCTCTGGAAGCTCCGGAGGTTGAGCGAGTGCTGTCGCGCGAGCGATTCGATGTATTCGTGGGAGATGCGGATCACCTCGGAATCCCCCGCCAGCGCAACCCTGTACTTCTTCTGCAGCCCGCCGAGCTCCTTGAAATAGTCGAGGATGCCGTACTGCTCGACCTTGAATATGACCCTCGAAGTATGGACGGATATGAGGACCTGCAGGCGCTCGTGCTTCCGCGCCTCGGCGGAGACGGCGTCGAGGAACTCCCGCGTTTCCTCGGCCGTTTCCCGGTCGAACAAATCCGCCTTCAGATAATCCGGCGCGACGGTGATCTCGTACCGCATATCGTGGGGCGCGCCGCAACCTGCCGTGTCGTTCGGCACTTGCCGCGCTTCGTCTCTGTTCCTCTTCACGTCCGGGCCCGCTCCCCCGCCGGTCCCGGCGCGATCCTATGCCGAAAGCATACGAAGGCGGGGAAGAGTTGTATGTAGTGCGCCAACGAAAACAATGTCGCGGAATCTCTACAGAACAAATACATCGCGATAGTCCGTCGGACCTACACCGCGTAACGGGCGCCAGCGTGGATCGAGCTACTCGGCGCGAATTCCGGCTTCCTTCACGACCCTCGCCCATTTCATCATCTCGGCCGCGATGAACCGGCCGAATTCCTCCGGCGTCATCTGGGCCGCTTCCCCGCCTTCGCTCTCGAAGCGCTTCTTCGTCTCGGCCGAGGCGAGGATCACCGAGAGCTCCTTGTGGAGGCGCTCGATGACCGGGCGCGGCGTGCCGGCCGGCGCGACGATTCCCCACCAGTTGGTCGCTTCGTAGCCGGGAACGCCCGCCTCTGAGATCGTCGGCACGTCGGGCAGGGCGGGGACGCGCGCCGCGCTGCCCACGCCGAGCGGCTTGAGGCGTCCCGAACGGATATGGGGCAGCGTCTGGATAAGCGAGCCGATCGCGATCTGGGTGTTTCCCGCGATCACGTCCATCATCGCGGGCCCGCCGCCTTTGAACGGCACGTGCACGATGTCCAGGCCCGACTGCAGCTTGAAGAGCGCGCTCGCGAGATGCTGGAAGCTGCCGACTCCGGCAGACGCGTAATTCAGCTCCCCGGGCTTTTCCCTGGCAAGCGCGATCAGCTCTTTCAGCGAGTTGACGGGCAGCTTTGAATTGACGGCGAGCACCACGGGCCCGGTTCCGAGCAGCGCGACCGGCGCAAAGGCGGTAGCCGGATCGTAGGGCAGCTTGTACATGGAAGCGCCGAACGCGTAGGCGGATGAGATCAAGAGCAGCGTATGGCCGTCGGGCGCCGATTTCGCCGCCGCTTCGGTGCCGATGATCCCGCCCGCGCCGCCCTGGTTGTCGGCGACGACCTGCCTGCCCAGGCGCTCGGCGAGCTGGAAGGCGATCATGCGCCCTACGACGTCGTTGCTGCCGCCGGGCGGGAACGGGATGATCAGCCGCACCGGCTTGGTGGGGTAGGATTGGGCCGCCGCGACGGCGGTGAAGAGCGCAAGCAACAGCGCAAGCATCACCGACCGAGTTGTTTTGGGATGTTTCATTTCTGGTTCCTTCTTACCGTACTTTCAATTCAATCAAGGTCGTCGTCTCGAGGTCCTTGCCGAACCAGACCTTGAGCGCCGCCTTGCGCTTGCCGACGTACTTGATGCGCCCGTTCTTCTGCGTCATGGGCAGGTCGTGTCCCGGGACGAGGATGCTCTCCGGGCGCCGGCGCCAGAATTCCCAGATCATCTCGATGGAGGCGGCGCTGAGCTTCGCATCGTAGGTGGCATCCGCCTTGCGCGAGAGCAGCTCGGCGCGGTTCTTCGCCGCGTCGCCGGTGAAGATCGCGTCGCGCTCTTTCCCCTTGAGGACGAACACGAGATGGCCCGGTGTATGGCCCGGCGCGGCGTGGGCCGTGAGCCCCGGCATGAATTCCTGCCCGTCCGCGACCGGGTGCAGCGAGGGCCAGCTCTCCAGCTCGCGCATGTAGAGCTCGGGCACCGGCGTCTTGCCCCAGGGCTCATTCATGGACCAGGCGAGCTCTCTTGCGCCGACGATGATGCGCGCCTGGCGGAACATGATCCAGTTCAACGAATGGTCGTAATGCGAGTGCGTGAGCAGCACGTCGGTCACGTCGTCGGGCTCCAGGCCGCGCTTCGCGAGCTGCTCGATCAAGCCCTTGCGCATGTTGAAGCTGCCGACGTCGACGAGCGCAACGTGCCCGTGGCCGCGGATCAAGGCGACGGTGCTCCAGCCCAGGCCCCCGTGGCACACCATCCTGCCGGGGAAGCCCTGGATGAGGACGTCGATCTCGTAGCCGTCGATTCTCGTCGCTTCCATCTTCACTCCGCCCGGATGTGGGCTTCCCGGATCAGGGTCCCCCATTTCTCGGAATCGGCGCGCAGCACCGCGCCGAACTGCTCGGGGGTGTTGCCGACCGCGGTCGCGCCCATCGCCGAAAGTTTCGCCGACACGCCGGCGTCCTGCAGCACCCTGACGACGTCCGCGTGGATTCTCGCGATCACCGCGCGCGGCACGGCCGCGGGCGCGACCAGCCCGAACCAGTTGGTGAGCTCGTAGCCGGGAAGCGATTCGGCGACGGTCGGCACATCGGGCAGAAGCGGCGTGCGCGCCGCGCCGAGCACCGCGAGCGCCCTGAGCCGGCCGTCGCGTATGTACGGCAGCGCCTGGACGAGGCTGTCGAAGGTGAGCGACACCTGAGCGCCGAGCAGGTCCTGGAAGCTCGGCGCGCTGCCCTTGTACGGGACGTGGACGAGGTTCACCTTCGCCATGCTCTTGAAGAGCTCGCCCGCGAGGTGCGGCGCGCCGCCCGGGCCGGAAGACGAGTAATTCAGCTGCCCCGGGCGCGAGCGCGCGAGCGCGATCAGCTCGGGGACGTCGCGCGCCGGAAGCGCCGGGTGCGCGACCAGCACGAATTGCACCGCGACGACCTGCGTGATCGGAGCGAAATCGCGCAGCGGATCGACCGGCATCGTCGCGATGAGGTGCTGGTTGACGGCGAGATTGCCGAGCGTCCCGATGAGGAGCGTGTGGCCGTCGGGCGCCGAGCGCGCGGCGAACTCGGTGCCGATCACGCCGCTCGCCCCGGCGCGGTTGTCCACGATCACCTGCTGGCCCCAGGCTTCGGCGAGCTTCGGCGAGAGCAGGCGCGCGACGATGTCCACGCCCCCGCCCGCGGGGAAGGCGACGACGAGGCGCACGGGTTTTGCGGGGAAGCCTTGAGCGAGCGCGCCGGCGCTCGCCGAAAAAGCCAGCGCGATGATCGCGAGCTTTTTCATGCCGACTCCTCAAGCATCCAGCGGCCGGCTCGACACATCGAGCTTCGCGACGCCGGCGCGCGCGGCCTCGGCCTGCAGCGGGTCGATCTCGGCGGCGCTGTACGGGATGCCGCTCCTCGTACGCTTTTCCTCCTCGCGCGCTTCGAGCTCGCCGGGGAGCAGGATCTCGTCGAAGCCTTCGGCTTTCGGGCAGGCGCGCACGCGCTCGACCAGCGTGTCCATGCGCGAGCGGTACTCCTTCTTCGGTACGAACAGGTCCGGCCTCATCGCGAGGAAGAAGTGTCCCACGTTCTGCGGCCGGTCGAACGCCTTGTACTGGTCGGCGACGTCTCCGGCGTAGGCCGCGCCCGAGAGCACGCCGCCGAAGATGTCCATGAGCATGGAAAGGCCCGAACCCTTGTGCGAGCCGATCGGCAGCACGACTCCGGCGAGGGCCTCCGTCGGGTCGGTGGTCGGGTGCCCTTGAGCGTCGAGCGCGTAGCCGGGGGGAATTCTCTCGCCGCGCTTCTCGGCCAGCCGGATCTTGCCGCGCGCGGCGACCGCGGGCGACATGTCGAGGACGAAAGGCGCGAGCTTGCCGCCCGGGGCGCCCGCCGCAAGCGGGCTCGTGCCGAGCAGAGCCTCGCGGCCGCCCCAGGGGGGCATGGCGCGCGAGGCGTTGGTGAAGACGAGCGAAACGAAGCCCGCGTCGAGCGCCTGCAGCACGTAGGAGGCCGCCATGCCGAAGTGGGTGCTCCTGCGCGCCGAGACGACGCCGATCCCGGATTTGCGGGCCAGCGAAATCGCCTCGGCCATGGCGCGCGTGCCGATCACGAATCCGAAGCCGTTCTGGCCGTCGAGCGCCGCCGCCGCGGGCGTCACCCGCTTGGGGAAAAGCCTGGGCTTCGGATTGACGAGTCCGCGGCGCACGCGGTCGAGATAGCCCGGCAGGCGCACCAGGCCGTGCGTGTCCACCCCGCGCAGGTCGGCGCGCACCAGGCACGCGGCGACGGTCGCTGCGTCCTTCTTCGGCACGCCGTGCGCGGCGAGCAGCGCTCTTGCGAACGCGTCGGCCTCGTCGTGCTCGACGAATACGCGCTCGCTCATCGCAGCGCGATCTCGCGCACCTGCTTTGCGCGCGCGGCGGACTCGGCCAGCAGAAACGCGAGGTCGGTGCCGGTCGAAACGTAGCGCGCGCCCATCTTCACGAATTCGGCCGCGAGCCTGGGGCGCGTCGCGAAACCGCCCACGCCGACGTGCTTGCCGTGCTTGCGGCAGGCGGCGATCGCGCGCGCATAAGCCTCGCGCACGCGCGCGTGCTCGTACTGGCCGGGAAGTCCCATGTCGGCGAGGAGGTCGTTGGTGCCCATCAGCACCATGTCCACGCCTTCGACGGCGGCGATCTCATCTGATCTTTCGATCGCGTCGGCGGTCTCGAACTGCACGACGACCATGGTCGCATCGTTCATGGCTGCGTTCGCTTCGGCGGCGGGAAAGGAGCGGTAGTGCAGGTGCGGCAGCCCGCCGCCGGTCGAGCGCTCGCCGTGAGGCGGGAATTTCGCCGAGGCGACGACCTCGCGCGCCTCTTCCGCCGAGCGGATATGCGGCGCGATCACGCCGAGGGCTCCGCCGTCGAGCGCGCGGGAGACGTGCTCGGGCCGCGGGCTCGGAACGCGAACGAAGGGCGCGATGCCGATCTCGAGCGCCGCGATGCAGATCTGGCCCGTCGTCTCGAGCGAAAGGCTCGAGTGCTCGACATCCACGTAGATGGAATCGAAGCCCGCGGTCTTCGCGATGCGCGCGATCTCGATCGAGCGCACCAGGCGCACGGTCATCGAGGCGACCACCTCGTCCCGCGCGAGCTTCTCCTTTACGTTGTTGCGCACGATTTCGCTCGGGCGTTCGGACATGGCGTTTCTCCCTGGCAACTGCTCGCTATTGTATGCTGGCGCGGACCGGGAAATCCGGGGCTCGATCGGATCGGAAATGCGATGACCTGCGATATTGTAATCCGCGGCGGGACGGTGTTCGACGGCGGCGGCCGGATCGCGGCCATCGCTGACTCGTTTGCCCGCTACACCGCGGCGAAACCGCCTGCATTGGTGTATGTTTGCCACAGTTCCCTCAAACACCAAGGAGTCCACCTGTGATTCACCCTGACTTCGCGGCGCTCGCCGGCCGCGCCCTGATCGCGCTGATATTCCTTTTGTCGGGCATCGACAAGTTCGTGCATTACGCTCCGACCCTGGGCTATATGCAGAAAGCCGGCTTGCCGTTCCCGGAACTGCTGCTCATCGCCTCGGCCATCATCGAAACCGTGGCCGCGCTGGCGATCATCGCCGGGTGGAAGACGCGCTGGGCGGCGGCCGCGCTGTTCCTTTGGATGATTCCCGTCACCTGGGTGTTTCACAACCCCGCGGGCGGCCAGGAACAGATGGCTCACTTCATGAAGAACGTCGCCATCTCGGGCGGGCTCCTCATGCTCTTCGCCTTCGGCCCCGGCGGGATAAGCGTCAACCGATCCAGCTAGGCGGGACCGGCTGCGGCGGGACGGAGGCGAATGAAAAGATCAAGGACGCGGGGGCTCAAGATCGATTAGGACGCGACGATGAAAGTGATCGGCAGCGGACAATCGCTCGGCGCGACGATCGAGGGGCTCGACCTCGCGAAGCCGCTGTCGCAGGAGGAGTTCGACGCCGTGCTGCGGGTGCTCGGGCGACACGGCGTCGTGCGCTTCCCGCGCCAGAAGCTCACCGGCCGGCAGCTCGCCGATTTCAGCGCGCGCTTCGGCAAGCTCGAGATCAACGTCGCCAACGCCTACCAGGAGCCGGGCATTCC
>WNFU01017757.1_pt1 | contig 12759 bp, 13 predicted proteins | sample 5400121 | NCBI WGS metagenome assembly WNFU01 (sample SAMN13153360, study PRJNA577476) | soil metagenome | isolation source: 100 cm soil or saprolite under grassland replicate 1 | place: USA:California | collected 2016-06-15 | reverse complement strand
GATCCTGATGTCGTCGCCGTTCAGCAGGCCGGCCACGTTGCTGAACCTGGCCCGGTACGTCGGGTCTCCCCCGGTGCCGTACGACGACAGCGTGCTCGCCAGGAACAGCGTCGTCAGGCCCGTCACCAGTGTGAAGATGCCGAGCTTGATGAGCGGGGCCATGAACCCCCGGCCCTGGACACTCATTCAGCACTACCTTCCGCGTCGAACATCGCTACCCCACGATCCGTACGGTGGTCGTGGCCCCCCAGATGGCGAGGCTGAGGAAGAAGTCGAAGATGTTAACCGCCACGATCGCCAGACGCACAGCGCGGCCGACCGCCAGGCCCACACCAGCCGGTCCGCCCGAGGCGGTGTAGCCGTAGTAGCAGTGCACCAGGATCACCAGGACGCTGAACACCAGCACCTTGAAGAACGACCACAGCACATCCTGCGGCGGCAGGAACAGGTGGAAGTAGTAGTCGTACGTGCCGGCGGACTGGCCGTAGTAGCCGGTGGCGATCAGCCGGGTCGCCATGTAGCTGGACAGCAGCGCGATCACGTACAGCGGGATCACCGCGATGAACCCGGCGATCATGCGGGTGGTGACCAGGAACGGCAGCGACGGCAGGCCCATCACCTCGAGCGCGTCGACCTCCTCGTTGATCCGCATCGCGCCGAGCTGGGCGGTGAAGCCGCAGCCGACCGTCGCGGACAGCGCCAGGCCGGCGACCAGCGGCGATATCTCCCGGGTGTTGAAGTACGCCGATACGAACCCGGTGAACGCGCTGGAACCGATCTGGTTCAGCGCCTGGTAGCCCTGCAGCCCGACCTCGGTGCCGGTGAAGAAGGTGATGAACACGATGACGCCGACGGTGCCGCCGATCACGGCCAGCGCACCGGCGCCGAAGCTCACCTCGGCGAGCAGCCGGAGCACCTCGCGCTTGTACCGCTTGACCGTACGGGGGGTCCACGCCAGCGACCGCACGTAGAACCAGAGCTGGTCGCCCAGGTCGTCGAGGAACGCCAGGGGCCGGCGGTAGATCGCAGTCAGGTTCGCCACCGTCAACTCCCCTTCTGCGGTACGACCTGGAAGTAGATCGCCACGATGATGAAGTTGACCGCGAACAACAGCATGAAGGCGACCACCACGGTCATGTTCACCGCGTCGCCCACGCCCTTCGGACCGCCCTTGGCGTTCATCCCGAGGTAGCAGCCGACCAGTGCCGCGATGGCGCCGAAGAACACCGCCTTGATCTCCCCGGATATCAGGTCGGCGAGCTGCCCCAGAGCCTGGAAGCTGTTGAGGTACGCACCTGGCGTACCACCCTGCATCACGACGTTGAAGAAATACCCGCCGAGTACGCCGACCACGCTGACCAGCCCGTTGAGCAGCACCGCCACGAACATGGAGGCGATCACCCGGGGCACCACGAGCCGCTGGATCGGGTCGATGCCGAGCACCTGCATCGCGTCCAGCTCTTCGCGGATCTTGCGCGCGCCCAGGTCGGCGCAGATCGCGGAACCGCCGGCGCCGGAGATGATCAGTGCGGTCACGATCGGGCCGGCTTCACGTACCACCGCGAGGACGCTGGCCGCGCCGGAGAACGACTGGGCGCCCAGCTGGCGGGTCAACGAGCCCAGCTCCAGGGCGATCACCGCACCGAACGGGATCGCGACCAGCCCCGCCGGCACGATCGACACGCTGGCGATGAACCAACCCTGCTGGATCAGCTCCCGGACCTGGAACGGCCGCCGGGGGAACGCCCGGAAGGTGTCGAGCACGAAGGCGAAGAACATGCCCGCCTGCGTCAGCGACGCAGTCAACACGCGGGGCATCTACCCGTCCCTCCGATCCAGGGTCACCGTGTCCTGCTCACCACCGGCGTAGCGGCTGGCGTAGACGGTGCCTTCCGAATCGTCGCGGGCCCAGGCGTCGCCGCCGAACGATCCCGGCGGCGGGGTGACGCCCTGCGCGCGGCACCATTCGCCGGGAGGCCGCTGGGTACGCCGGTCCAACCCGTTCGACGGGGACAGCTGGATCGGCACCGGCGGCAACGGACCGAGCTCCTCGCCCGACTCCGCCTCGGCGGCCAGCTCGTCGGCGTCCTTCTCCTCCGCCATGCCGATCGGACCGATCCGCTGGGCGTTGGGGAACTGACGTACCACAGGTTCTTCGGAACACAGCAGCATCTCGCGCGGACCGAACATCGCCAGGTGCTTGTGGTAGAGCAGCCCGATGTTGTCCGGCACCGTACGCGCGGTGTTGATGTCGTGGGTGACGATCAGGAACGTCGCCTCGATCTGCTGGTTCAGGTCGACGATCAACTGGTTGAGGTACGCCGTCCGCACCGGGTCCAGGCCGGAGTCCGGCTCGTCGAACAAGATGATCTCGGGGTCGAGCACCAGGGCGCGGGCCAGGCCGGCGCGCTTGCGCATGCCGCCGGAGATCTCGCCGGGGAGCTTCTTCTCCGCCCCCAGCAGACCGACCATCTCCATCTTCTCCATGACGATGTCACGGACTTCCCGCTCGCCCTTCCTGGTGTGCTCGCGCAGCGGGAAGGCGATGTTGTCGTACAGCGTCATCGACCCGAACAGGGCGCCGTCCTGGAACAGCACGCCGAACAGCTTGCGGGTCTCGTACAGGTCGTGTTCGGACAGCTTGGTGATGTCCTTGCCCTGGATCCAGATGCCGCCCTCCTCGGGGCGCAGCAGACCGACCAGGGTCTTGAGGAACACCGACTTGCCGGTACCGGACGGCCCGAGCAGCACCGAGATCTCGCCTGCGGGCAGCGTCAGGGTGACATCCCCCCAGATCAACTGCTTGCCGAAGGACTTGGTCAGCCCTTCGACCCTCACCTCGACGCCCAACGGGGCCCTCCCTCTGGCAAACCGACAAGGCGGTCGGCGATGACCGTGTGATGCTCGCTGGCGCCCCCGCCCCACCGTCCACGATTGGATGAAGTTAACGCCTGAGTAACAAGGATGGAAGACCCCTCATCGACAAGCCACACCCCAGAGAAGGAATCGCCGCATCAGTGCACCTACGTTACGGGTATCACATCACAAGTTAATCGGACTAAAACCCCCGGGCGTCGCAAACCACCACGACACGCTCCAGAAACCGATTAAGGGTGGTCACCCATGCGGGTGACCACCCTTAATACCGGTCGCACAGTACGCGCTGCGCAGCCGGCCTTACTTGAGGGTGACGGTGGCGCCGGCGCCCTCGAGCTGCTCCTTGGCCTTCTCGGCAGCCTCCTTGGTGACCTTCTCCAGGACGCTCTTCGGGGCACCGTCGACCAGGTCCTTGGCCTCCTTGAGGCCCAGGCTGGTCAACGAGCGCACCTCCTTGATGACCTGGATCTTCTTGTCACCGGCAGCCTCGAGGACGACGTCGAACTCGTCCTGCTCCTCGGCGGCCGGGGCCTCACCGGCACCGGCACCCGGTGCGGCAACCGCGGCGACCGGGGCCGCGGCGGTGACGTCGAAGGTCTCCTCGAACTTCTTGACGAACTCAGAGAGCTCGAGCAGCGTCATCTCCTTGAACGCGTCGAGCAGGTCGTCGCCAGACAGCTTCGCCATGATGCTTCGTACTTCCTCTCATTGCTGGCCGCGGACCGGCCGCGGTAGATCGTGGGTATCTGGGTCAGGCGTCGGCGGAAGCCGCTTCGCCTTCGGATTCGCGCTTCTCCTGCAGGGCGGCGGCCAGTCGGGCCACCTGGGTGAGCGGCGCCTGGAACAGGCTCGCGGCCTTGCTCAGGTTGGCCTGCATGGCGCCTGCCAGCTTGGCCAGCAGCACCTCGCGCGACTCCAGGTCGGCGAGCCTCGTGATCTCCGCGGCGGAGAGCGTCTTGCCCTCCATGATGCCGCCCTTGATCACCAGGGCCGGGTTGTCCTTGGCGAAGTCCCGCAGGCTCTTCGCCGCCTCAACCGGGTCGCCACCGATGAATGCCAACGCCGTGGGGCCGTTGAACAGGTCGTCGAGGCCTTCCACACCGGCCTGGGCAGCCGCCTTCTTGATGAAGGTGTTCTTCGCTACCCGGTACTTGGTGTCCGTACCCAGTGAACGACGAAGCTTCGTGATCGCGGTGACGGTCAGGCCGCGGTACTCGGTCAGCACGGTCGCCGACGCGGTACGGAACCGGTCGGTCAACTCGTCGACGGCCGCCGTCTTGTCTTCCCGTACCGGCTTGGACGCGTCGCGCGTCGAGGGTTCTGTCGCCATGCCCCTCCTCTCTCGTACTCGGGCTGGTACGGCGGGATGACGCCGAAGCCCGGAAACGAGAGAAGCCCCGGCGCAGGGCGCACGGGGCAGTGGCGGGAACCCGGCCGGAGCTGGGATCGTCGACGTCGCTTCCGTCCTCCCTGCGCGGGCCGCCCGCCTCAGCGGAGCATTCGACCGTGCATATCGCCACGGTGACCAGCGGTCTTTGGGTGAACCGCAGGCAAGACTACGCGGTCCGGCGTACCGCCGACAAATCCGGGTCACCGCTGAGGCGGCTGACTCCGCGGATCGGCCGGCGGGGTTGCGCCGGAGATCACCGGCATCTGCTGGGTAGCCGAATTCGAGGCGTACGGCTGCGCCTTGTCCGTCGCCGCCGGGCGCACCTGCGCGGACGACTGCAAGGTGTGCGCCGGGGCGGCCTGGCCCGCGGGCGAAACCGGGCCGGTCGGCCGGGACGGCGCCGCCGACACCGAGGCGGGCAACTCGGCGGGCCACACCGAGGGAGGCTGCTGCGGCCACGACGGTTGCGGGGGCGAGTTGCCCGGCAACGGTGGCTGCCCCGGCGCCGCGTGAGTCCACGGCTGAGCCGGCGAGGCCTGGTACGGCGCCGCCGTCGCCTGATAGCTCGGCTGTGCATGCGTCGGAGCCGGCGGACCGCTCGAGCCGTAGCCCGGGGCGGGTGCGGCCGAGCCGACCACCGCAGGATTCTGCATCCCGGCACCGGACGCGGCCCCTGGGCCGGGTGCGTACCCTTGGCCCGGCGCGGACCAGCCCTGACTGGGCGCGGACCAGCCCTGGACCGGCGCTGACGAGGCCCGGCCCTGTCCGGACCAGCCTTCGCCCGGCCCGACATGACCGCCCGGCCGGACTTGCCCGCCCGGCGCGAGGGGACCGCCTGGCGGGCCGGATCCGGGCCACTGATTGCCGGTCCATTGGGGACCAGGCGGGGCGCCCCAGGCCACGCCACCGGCCAACTGGACCGCACCGACGCCCGGCGCCACCCCGGCCAGTACGACCTGACGCGACCGCCGAGCCAGATGCAGCAGGTACGCCCCCGCCAGCAGCACCAGTGCCGTACCGACGAATACGCCGACGACCAGCAACGCCTGGTTGCCGGAACCGCGGCTGCCACCACCCGCGGCGGCTGGTGCGGCCGACTTGTTCGCCTCCGGGGACACCAGCGGATCGTGGTCGACACTCGGTACGTCACCCTCGAGCGCCGCGCGGGCGTCGACGACTCCGTAGCCGTACTCCTCGTCGCGGCCGCTGCGACCGTGGTCCTCGGCGGTGTGGATCAGCCTGTTGATCACGTCGTTGGCGGAGATGTCGGGGAACGCCGACCGGATCAACGCGGCCACGCCGGACACCAGGGCGGTGGCGCCGCTCGTGCCGTCGGCGAGGGCGTACCCGCTGGAGGAGACGCTGCGCGGTACGGCCATCGGCAGGTCCTCGGCAGGCGCGGAGACGACCACCTCGGGACCTCTGGCAGAGCCGTCCCAGAAGGTGCCGTCGCGGGTGGTCCCGCTGACCGCCACGACGCCCGGGATCGAGGCCGGCTCGGCCACCTGCTTGTCGCCCTGGCCGGTGTTGCCGGCGGCCGCGATCAGCACCACGTTCTTCTTGGTGGCGTAGTCGACCAGCCGCTTCTTCCAGGGGGCGTCGGTGCTCCGCTCGCCGCCGAGCGACATGTTCACGACCTTGGCGCCGTGGTCGATCGCCCACCGTACGCCGTCGTACACGTCGGAGGGTTGGAACGAGCCGTCGGAGGTCTGGGCGATGCGTACGGGAAGGACCTTGGCCTTCGGCGCCACGCCGAGGATGCTGTTGGCGCCGCGGTCGCCCTTGCCGGCGATCAGGCTCGCCATGCCCGTACCGTGGCCGTCCTTGTCGTCCTTGCCGTCGGTGCCTGAGCCGTGGTCGCCGACCTCGCCGCCGGGCAGCACCTGGCCCTGCAGATCGGGATGACTGGAGTCGACGCCGGTGTCGACCACGGCGACGGTCACACCCTCGCCCTTGGCCAGTCGTTGGGCGTCCTCGACGTGCATCGCGTCGAGATACCAGGACATCTCGCGGATGGTCTCCGCGGCGGCGGGCCGGGGCTGCCAGAGGGCGCCGACACTCGTACCGACGAGAGCAGCCGCGACCAGGCAGGCGCCGAGCCCACGCGCGAACCGCTGGCCGGCATGCCAGCGACCGCGTGCGCTTCGGCCCACCGCGTCCCTCCACTCCCCGTACGGCACCTACACGGTAACGGTGCCGCGCACTACCCAGGAGGCCCCGAACTCGTCCGTGACAGATCGAGGGGAGCGGTCGACCGCTCCCCTCGATGGTGACTCAACGTGTCACGCGGAGGCGGTGGCCGCCTCGTCGTCGCCCAACCCACGGGTCCGGCTCGGGTCGACCGGGATGCCGGGACCCATCGTGGTGGAGATCGTGACCTTCTTGAGGTACTTGCCCTTGGCCGAGGACGGCTTGGCCCGCAACACCTCGTCGAGCACGGCGGCGTAGTTCTCCGCCAGTTGCTGTGCCGAGAAGCTCGCCTTGCCGATCGTGGTGTGCAGGTTGGAGTGCTTGTCCACCCGGAAGGAGATCTTGCCGCCCTTGATGTCCTGTACGGCCTTCGCCACGTCCATGGTCACGGTGCCGGTCTTCGGGGCGTCGAAGTCCAGCCAGCCCTCCTGGATCCGGGCGATCAGGTCCTCCGCACCGACCTCGTCCGCCCCGGCGGCGCGGGCCTCTTCGGCCTTCTCACCGGCGGCGAAGACGATCACTCTTACCACCTTGCCGGTGCCGTGGGGCAGGTTGACGGTGCCGCGGACCATCTGGTCCGCCTTGCGGGGGTCAACGCCGAGCCGCATCGCGACCTCGACGGTGGCGTCGAACTTGGCCGGGTTGGTCTCCTTGGCCAGGTGCGCGGCCTCCACCGGGCCGTACAGCTTGGTCTTGTCGACCTGCTCGTCGACCTTGCGGTAGGTCTTGCTGCGCTTCATCTGCATCCCTCTTTTCGGATGATGTGGTACGAGCCAGCGCCGGCTCTCCCACAGCGGGTTTGGTCAGCCCTGTTGGTCAGTCCTTGACGGTGATGCCCATGGAACGGGCGGTACCGGCGATGATCTTCGCGGCCTGGTCGACGTCGTTGGCGTTGAGATCGGCCATCTTGCGCTCGGCGATCTCCCGCAGCTGGGCCTGGTTGACCGAGCCGACCTTCTCCCGGTGCGGCTCGCCGGAGCCCTTGTCGATGCCGGCGGCCTTGAGCAGCAGCTTCGCAGCCGGCGGGGTCTTGAGTACGAACGTGAACGAGCGGTCCTCGTACACGCTGATCTCGGCGGGTACGATCTCGCCGCGGTTCTGCTCGGTCGCCGCGTTGTACGCCTTGCAGAACTCCATGATGTTCACGCCGTGCTGACCCAGCGCGGGGCCGACCGGCGGGGCCGGAGTGGCCTGGCCACCCGCGAGCTCCAGTTTGAACGTGGTGACGAGTTTCTTCTTCTTCGGAGGCATGGTGAACTTCCTGGGCTGTGTGCTTTATCCGGACGTCTGGATTGTGCCTAGAGCTTGCTGGCCTGGTTGAAGTTGAGCTCCACCGGGGTCTCCCGGCCGAAGATCGACACCAGCACCTTGAGCTTCTGCTGGTCGGCGTTGATCTCGCTGATCGTCGCCGGCAGTGACGCGAACGGGCCGTCGGTGACGGTGACCGAGTCGCCCACCTCGAAGTCGACGACCTTGACCTCGGTCTTCCCTTCCTTCTCCTTCTCGACCACCGGCGCCAGCCACTTGAGGACTTCGTCGATGGTCAGCGGGGACGGACGGTCGGCCCGGTCGGTGGCGCCGACGAACCCGGTGACTCCCGGGGTGTTCCGTACGCAGGAATACGACTCGGGGGTCAGGTCCATCCGTACCAGGATGTAGCCGGGGAAGACCTTCGCCTCCACCTGCTGGCGCTTGCCGTTCTTCACCTCGGTGACCTGCTGCGTCGGCACCTCGATCTGGAAGATGTAGTCCTCCATGTCGAGACTGCTGGTACGGCTCTCCAGGTTGGTCTTCACCTTGTTCTCGTACCCCGCGTACGAGTGGACCACGTACCAGTCGCCGGGAGCGCGCTTGAGTGCTTCCCGCAACTCCTGGACCGGATCGGCGGCTTCCTCCTCGGCCGGTGGGACGAGGTCGACCTCGGGCTCGGCGGGCACGTCGGCGTCGTCGACCCCGGTCTCGGCGGCGTCGACGTCCGCCCCCAGAGCGGCAGCCGCGGCCGCGACCGTGGGCGCCTCGGGCTGGGCGTCCGACGCAGCCGCGGCCTCGTCGGCCACGGTCTCCGCGGACACCACGTTTTCTACCGACGTGGCTTCGCCGGCCACGCTCTTGTCAGCGGGTCGGGCGATCTCGTCGTACTCAGGCACGCTTGCTCACTTCCGTGCAGATATCGATACGTCACACAACACAACGTGTCGCGCGACCGGCGGTGTTCCTATTTGGCTGTATGACTGCCGAACACCCACAGCATCGCCTTGGCGAAGCCGAAGTCGAAGGCCGCGATGATGCTGAGCATCACGATCACGAAGAAGACCACGACCACGGTGTACGTGACGAGTTCCTTGCGGGTCGGCCAGATGACCTTACGCAGCTCGGCCACGACTTCGCGGATGAACCGGATCAGCCTGCCGAGCGGACCTACCCGCTCGGGACGCTTCTCCTTGGCCTTCTCCTTGGCCTTGCCGGACTTGGTCTTGGCCTTCGACTTGGTGTCGGACTCGGCGTCGGCCTTCGCGCGCTTGACCGCGGTGCCACCGCGACGGCGGCGGCCCGCAGGCTCCTCGTCGGCCTCGTCCTCCTCGAACTCTTCGTCGAGGTCGTCATCGTCCTCGTCGAGGTCGGCGTCGCTGTCAAGATCGTCGTCGAGGGCGTCCTCGTCCTCGGCAGCCTCGTCCAGCGCCTCGTCAGGCTCCTGATCGAGTCGCTTGTCGACGGCGTCTTCGTCACGCCGCTTTCTAGTGGCCACTTCGCCCTCTCTGTTCGGGTATGCCCGGCAGAGCCGGTGGTGCCATCGGCGCAGGGGCGACAGGACTCGAACCTGCAACCTGCGGTTTTGGAGACCGCTGCGCTGCCAATTGCGCCACGCCCCTTTGCTCCGGGCACGCACCCATGATCGGGCAGGCCGGAGCAGGGGCCTACTCGCCCCCGGCCGACCAGTGTACGGGTTGCCGCCGGAATCTCCCAACCGGTCTCCCCACCGGCGCCCGCCGCTGGCCGGGGGTGGAGAACGGTCGCATCGCCGGGTCTGGAAACATGGCCTTACATGACCGCTGTCACGCCCAAGTCACGGACAAATCGAATCTCGCAGCGGATCGGCAGCATCGCTCCCTCGGCGACGCTCGCCGTGGACGCTACCGCCAAGGCGATGAAGGCCGCCGGCCGGCCGGTGATCGGATTCGGCGCCGGTGAGCCCGACTTCGCGACCCCGGAGTACATCGTGAAGGCCGCCCAGCAGGCGTGCCTCGAGCCCCGGTTCCACCGGTACTCACCCGGCGCCGGGCTGCCCGAGCTGCGCTCCGCGGTCGCCGAGAAGACCGCGCGGGACTCGGGCTACCAGGTCAAGCCGGAGCAGGTGCTGGTCACCAACGGCGGCAAGCAGGCGGTGTACGAAGCCTTCGCCACCCTGATCGACCCGGGCGACGAGGTGCTGTTGCCGACGCCGTACTGGACCACGTACCCGGAGGCGATCGCGCTGGCGGGCGGGGTCTCGGTGGACGTCGTCGCCGACGAGTCGTCGGGCTACCTCGTCACGGTGGACCAGCTGGAGGCGGCGCGTACCGAGAAGACGAAGGCGCTGCTGTTCTGCTCGCCGTCGAACCCGACCGGCGCGATCTACCCGCCGGAGCAGGTCGAGGCGATCGGCCGCTGGGCCGTGGCGCACGGCGTCTGGGTGGTCACCGACGAGATCTACGAACACCTGGTGTACGGCGACGCCCAGCACGTCTCGATGCCGGTCGCGGTGCCCGAGCTGGCAGACACCTGCGTGGTCCTCAACGGCGTGGCCAAGACGTACGCGATGACCGGCTGGCGGGTGGGCTGGATGGTCGGCCCGACCGACGTGGTCAAGGCCGCCTCCAACCTGCAGTCGCACCTGTCGTCGAACGTGTGCAACGTTGCGCAGGCCGCCGCGCTCGCCGCCGTCTCGGGGCCGCTGGACGCGGTCGCTGAGATGCGTACGGCCTTCGACCGGCGGCGCCGGACGATCGTGGAGATGCTGTCGGCGATCGACGGCGTGGTCTGCCCGGAGCCGCAGGGGGCGTTCTACGCGTACCCGAGCGTGAAGGGGCTGCTGGGCCGCGACATCAAGGGCGCGACCGCCAACACCTCCGCTGACCTGGCGAAACTCGTACTGGAGCAGGCGGAGGTGGCGGTGGTGCCGGGCGAGGCGTTCGGCACGCCCGGGTACTTCCGGTTGTCGTACGCGCTGGGCGACGAGGACCTGGCCGAGGGCGTCGGACGGCTGCAGCGCCTGTTCGGCTAGTCCCCAGCCGGCTCAGTACGTGAGCCAGATCCGGCGGGCCGGGCTGTCGATCCGGATCCGGCCGCCGCTGGGGACGATCAACTGCGGGTCGGTGTGCCCGAAGTCCACGTCGAACACGGTCAGTACGCCCGGGTGGTATTCGTCCAGCACCCGGATCACCGCCTCGGCCTGGTCCGTCACGAAACCGGCCCGCTCGTCGAGTGTGGTACGCCGATCGATGTTCCACGCCTTCGCCCGCCCGACCAGTACGGCGGCGAACCGCTGCAACAGGCCGGCTTCCCCGAGGTTGCGCAGGGTCCGGTAGACCTGGATCGCGGGCGGCATCTCCTCGGAGGTTTCGATCAGCAGCACGCAGCCGTCGTACTCGGAGAAGGGGGCGAGCCAACGACGGACCGCGAGCTGCCAGTCCAGGATCTCGAGGCAACCGCCGAAGGTCTTCCCCTCGACCACCCGGTCGGCGTTGCGCCAGGTCCAGCCGTCGTTCGGGCGCATCGGCGCGCCGCCGACCAGGGCCTCCGGGGTGTCCCACGCGATGCCTTCGTCGGTGGCCTCCCCGGGCGGCACGACCTCCACCTCACCGCTGGTGAACAGGGCGGTGCGCAGCGACTCGATGCTGTACGGGTGGGTCACGCCACGGCCGAGGTGCACCATCACCGCGCCGCCGTGGTAGCTCACCAGTCCGAGGTGCCATAGATACACGTGCAGGTTGGTGTTGTCCGAGAAGCCGAAGAACGGCTTCGGGTTGGCCCGCAGCAGGTCGGCGTCGAGGTGGGGCAGCACCGTGAGCTGGTCGTCGCCGCCGATGCTCGCGATCACGGCGGTGATCGACGGGTCGGCGTACGCGGCGTGGATGTCGCGCGCCCGGTCGGCGGCCGACGACGCCATCTTGCGCGTGGTCGGATACTCCACCGGCACCAGGCCGAGGTCCTCGCGGAGTCGGCGCAGGCCGAGTTCGTACACCTCGGGGAAGATCTCCGGTAGGCCACGGGACGGTGAGAGGACCGCGATCTGGTCGCCGGGCTTCGGTTTCGGGGGGTACATGTGCCGCATGCCGGCAGCGTAGGCCGCCGGCATGCCGGGTGACGCGGGATTTCGCGTGACCCCGGGCGCCGAGGTGACGGCCCGGGTCGGCCGGGTCGTAACCCCCGCCGTGCTCAACACCGCGCGGCGGCCCCGTCCAGGGACGCCGCCGCCGACCCGGTCTTCGGGAAGGTCGACCAGCCGATCCCGCGGCCGCGCCGATGCCTGCCTCGATAACGGCCGACACCCATCGCGTGGAACGCGGTACGGAAGCTCGTACGCAGGGACATGTCTGGCTCCTCTCCAGGGCGCCCGACCCGTGCCGGACACCCGTGAGAGACGCGACCCCGGCCAGCCCCAACGCTTTTTCGGGTACGGATTTCCGTTGGCATGGACCCGGCGCGCGGATCACACGGGTATCAGGAAGGAGAACCGATGTGGCCGGTGTCGGATGCCAACCAGATTCCGGTCGGGCGCGGGCCCGCACCGCTAGCCTGCACGTCGTGCAGCCACAGTCTGACCGGACGCCCGGCGTCGGAGAGTCGACCCCGGACGCCGCGATCGCCCGCTCCCTCGCGGCCGGGGACCCGGCGGCCCTGGAGCGGGTCTACCGCCGGTACGCGGAGCGGATCTACACGTACTGCCGGTCCGTGCTGCACGACGCCGACGGGGCAGCGGACGCCACCCACGACACCTTCATCGTCGCCAGTCAACGCGCCGGCCAGCTGCGCGACCCGAGTCGGCTGCGCCCCTGGCTGTACGCCATCGCCCGCAACGAGTGTCTGCGGATCCTCCGCGTACGGCGGCGGCAGGCACCGTTGGAAGCGGCGCCCGAGATGAGCGACGAGACGGTCGACATGGTCGCCGGACTGCGTGCCGACCAGCTGCGCGAGCTGGTCCAGGCGGCGACGGCCAGCCTCTCGGACGGCGACCGCGACGTGATCGAGCTGGCGCTGCGGCACGATCTCGCGGCGGCCGACGTGGGCGCCGTACTCGGGGTGTCGGTCAACCACGTACACGC
>WNFU01007603.1_pt1 | contig 12765 bp, 14 predicted proteins | sample 5400121 | NCBI WGS metagenome assembly WNFU01 (sample SAMN13153360, study PRJNA577476) | soil metagenome | isolation source: 100 cm soil or saprolite under grassland replicate 1 | place: USA:California | collected 2016-06-15 | reverse complement strand
TCTAATTGCCCGCGACCTTGGCGGTCGTCTGCGGTGGTCGGTGTGGGATAAGGAAATCGTGCACAAGATTGCGACTGAGTATCAGCTGGCGGAAACCGATGTTGAGGCCAAAGACGAACGGGCCGCGTCGTTCATTGAAAGGCTGGTCGAGCTTCTAGGGTTGGGCGGGTTCGCAACAGCCTACACTGTCCTCCCACCACGGGGGCTGGATGACGCCCAACTTTGGCGCATAACGCGGACCATCGTCGAAGACATCGCCCAAGAGGGCCGAGCGATCATCGTTGGTCGAGGAGGGAACTTTATCCTGGCCAAGCGACCCAGAACACTTCACGTGTTCATTTTTGCTTCGCCGGAGTCGCGCGTACAACGAGTGATACAGATGGAAAAACTCACGCGCTCTGAAGCCGAACGTCGCATCGCCGGTATGGACCGGTTACGGACCGACTACGTGCGCACGTTTTATCATGCTGACTGGCGGGATCCGACGCACTATCACCTGACAGTTGACTCAGCAGTGTGGGGCGAAAGAGGGACGGCGGATCTGATTCTTTGGGCACTCGAGCACATACCACAGCAGGGAGCGGAGCAGTCGCGCTGATGCTCTACGGTGACCGTATCCATGGAGACCGAAAATTCTGGTGGTTTGTTGCCCAAGACAGGAGAATACCCCCAGAGGGTATACGCCCGCTCCGTCCCCGGCTGACGGTCCCCAGGCCGTCACCAGGATCGTGCTCGGGGTACCCAACAAAACCGACAAAATTCAGATCGCGAACGCATCGAGAAAACACTTATCAGGCCTCCGGTTGTCAACAGAGAAAGTCGTCCCGCCGCGGGATTCTTCCCGCGTGAGAAGGGCACGACGTGGGGCCCGCGCGGTGCGGCTGACTTCATTTCAAGGGCAGCGTCAGAGACCGTGGTCTGCACCAAACACTTATTGAGGCTCGATGCCAACGCGGCGAAATCCCGACGGGATCCGCGGCTGGCTGGTGGCATTACGACGTGAAGTAGGCCTTGAGCAGAGGGCGCTTGACACCCACCACACGCGGCGCTATGCCAGCGGTGCCGCCACGGGGGCACCGCGTGTCGAACTCGGGGGCGTGACCCTGGGCGCCCTGAACCACGAGGAGGAGGCCAATGGCTGACAACGTCGCGGTGGTACGCAGCGTGTACGAAGCGTTCGGCAAGGGCGACATCCAGAAGGTGCTCGCGCTCCTGGACGACAGGGTGGAGTGGAACGAGGCCGAGCACTTCACCTACTGGCCCGGCGGGCCGTTCATCGGCCCCCAGGCCATCGTCGACGGGGTGTTCGCGCGGATCCCGAAAGACTTCGACGGCTTCAGAGTCGACGTCCGCCGGATCGTCAGCGGCGGTGACTCCGTGCTCGCCGAAGCCCGTTATCTCGCGACCGCGAAGGCGACGGGCAGGCGGCTGGACATCCAGGTCGCGCACGTGTGGGACCTTCGTGACGGCAAGGTCGTGCGCTTCCAGCAGTACACCGACACCTGGCAGATCGCTCAGGTCACCGGCGTCACGCCCAAGAGCTGACCGCGGGTTCTGACCGAACGCGGCCCCCTGGCTACTTCACGCTCCGCAAGTGTCGCGGCCGGTCACGGAACATGAGTCGGAGCTGACGCGGTCCCGCCTTGCGAACGAGTCGGAAGACGGTGCGGGCCGGCTTCGAGAGCCAGTGCGGGACCGGCTTGCCGTCTGGGCCGGGCTCGTCGAGTCTAATGATCACGCGGTGTTATCTCCCCTCCGATTGGTTTGCCAAACTGTAGGCTTCGCCCTGGTGAAGCCCATGCCCGCCGGCCTCTACACCCCGAGCCTCGCGGAGTCGTTCACGCAGTCGAAGGACGGGCTCACGTACGAGTTCGTCCTTCGCAAGGGCGCGAAGTTCCACAACGGCGAGCCGGTCACGGCCACGGACGTGAAGTTCTCCTTCGAACGGTACAAGGGCTCGGGAGCGAAGATCCTCAAGGAGCGCGTGCGCGAGATCCAGGCCGTGGATCCGGGTCGCGTGCGCTTGCACCTGAAGGAGCCGTGGCCGGACTTCATGGCGTTCTATGGCACGACAGCCACCGGCGCCGGCTGGATCGTGCCCAAGGCTTACGTCGAGAAGGTGGGTGACGACGGCTTCAAGAAGGCGCCGATCGGTGCCGGACCGTACAAATTCGTGAGCTTCAACCCCGGGATCGAGCTGGTGATGGAAGCATTCGAGGGGTATTGGCGAAAGGTCCCCAACGTCAAGCGACTCGTCCTTCGGAGCCTACCGGAGGAGACGACGCGCGCGGCCGCCCTCAAGAACGGCGAGGTCGACATCGCCTATCTCTTGACCGGCCCCGTGGCCGAGGACATCCAGCGCAGCCCCGGATTCAAGCTCGTCTCTCGCGCGATAGCTCCCTCGGTCTTCTGGCTCGATCTCCCGGACCAGTGGGATCCGAAGTCGCCCTGGCACGACCGGCGCGTGCGCCAGGCCGCGAGCCACGCCATCGACCGCCAGGCGCTCAACCAGGCCGAGACGCTCGGCTTCTCGAAACCCACCGGCTCCCTGATCCCGGGCGCGCTGGAGTTCTCGAAGTTCTTCCCGCCGGATCCCTTCGACCCCCCGAAGGCCAAGCGGCTCCTCGCCGACGCGGGCTATCCGAGCGGCTTCGACGCCGGCGATCTCTACCCGTGGCCTCCCTATGTCTCGATGGGCGAGGCTCTGGCCGGGTACCTCCAGGCCGTCGGGATTCGAACGAAGGTCCGGACCATGGAGCGCGCGGCCCTGACCACGGCCTGGCGCGACCGCAAGCTCAAGAACGTGATCGTCGGCATCACCGGCGCCGGCAGCAATGCGTCCACGCGGCTCGAGGCGTACGTCAGCAAGGGTGGCGCCTACACGGCCGGCGTCATCCCCGAGGTCGAGGATCTCTTCCAGCGCCAGGTGCGCGAGCTGGACGTGAAGAAGCGCGAGGCGTTGCTGCACCAGATCCAGCAGATCCTCCACGACCGGGTGACCCACATCCCGATCTACGAGCTGGCGTTCATCTGGGGCGTCGGCCCGCGCGTGGAGGAGCCGGGTATCAACCTGATCCGCAGCTTCGCGTACTCGGGGCCGCTGGAGGACGTGAAACTGAAGCGGCCGTGACTCGGCCTCCGCGCTACTCGATCACCTCGTCGCCGCGCAGCAGGATCGAGGTCGGCAGCGTGAGGAGGCCGATCGCGTTGGCGGTCTTCAGATTGATGACCAGCGCCGTCGAGATCCAGCAGTCGACAGCCGGGAAGGCAAGCTATTGCGGCAATGCCATTTTCGTGGCATTCTGCGTACCATGAAGGCTGTCATCGATCGGGCAGGGAGGATCGTCGTACCCAAACCGCTACGCCAGGCTCTGGGACTGAGGCCCGGCCAGCCGCTCGAGATCCGAGCTGGCGACGGCCGGCTGGAGATCGAGATCGCTTCCACTCCCATGAAGCTGAAGAAGCGGGGCAAGGGGCTGGTGGCGGTACCGGAAGCCAAGCTGCCTCCCCTCACAGCCGAGCAGGTCCGCGACACGCTGGAGCGTGTACGGCGGTAAGAGCAGCCGACTCGAGTCTGGTCGTCGCCGCATTCGCGTCCTGGCACGAGAAGCACGATGCGGCACGCCGAGTGCTGGACGGCGCGCTGCGTCTGGTCGAGCATTGTGCCCTGGAGACGTACTCGGTGCTCACCCGGCTACCCGCTCCTCACCGGGCACCGGGAGACGTGGTGCGCGACTTCCTCGCCGCGCGATTTCGCCAGCCGTTCCTCCGCCTGAGCGCTCCAGCCTACCGGGACTTCTTGCTGCGCCTACCTGATCACGGGGTGTCCGGTGGCGCCTCGTACGACGCGCTGGTGGCTGCGACCGCGTCGAGTCATGGCGCCGAACTCGTGACGTGCGATCAGCGCGCCGCGCCTGTCTACGAGCGATACGGCATTCGCGTTCACCTAGTGTAGCGCCCGAAAGCTGGTGCGGAGTGTCGGCGTACTGAGGCTCGGCGTCCGCGGTAGGCACGCCGGGCGTGCCTGTGAACACCTCAACCGGGAGCCGCGATTCGCTTTCGCCGGCGTGTCCGGCCGATGATCGCGGTTGCGCCGAGCGACGCCGGCGCTTAGATTTCAGGCGATGCGCGTGGCCATCCTGCCGTCGGGCGCGCTGCTCGCGGACACGGCGTCCGGCGACGACGATGCGAGCGACGGCCTGTCCGTGGCGGCCCGCGCCCGCGTCGCCCGCGCCTTCGGACGCGGGCCCGGCCACGCCATGCTCGACCTGGGCGCGACCGAGCTCGACGCGACGCTCGCCCCTGCGCTCGCGTTCCTGCGCGACCTCGGCCGCGCGTACGTGACCCGGCTTTGCGCCGTGCCCGACCTCGAGGAGCGGCGCGAGCGCGTCGATGTCGACTGCCCGCCGGACGAGCGCGCCCGCCTGGCTGGCGCCGTCCCGCCCATGGACGGCGGCGAGTACGTCGACGCCGACTGGGTCGCCGCGCGCTGGGCCGACCTCCACCGCGCGTTCGCCGACGAGATCCGGGCGCACCGCGGGCCTGTCGCCGAGTGGCTACGCGCGCGCCACCCCTCGTGGCACGCCGTCGGCAAGGTGTGCCTTCACCTGGCCGAGAACCGCGGTGACGAGGAGCATCCGTTCGCCTTCCTCGCCACCTACGCGGTGCGCGCGGGCGCGGGGGGCAAGGTGCAGCACCGTCCGCTGGCGCGCGCGCTCGAGGAGTCCTCCGCGCGCGGCGACCGGCAGGCGCTGCTCCACCTCCTGGTCCCGCTGCAACGCGCCGCCGAGCAGAGCCCGTGGCTGGCCGAGCTGGTCGACTCCGGCGCGGTCTACCAGGCGATGGCGTGGACGCCTGCCGAAGCGCACCGCTTCCTGCACGCCATGCCGGCATTCGAGGCGGCTGGGCTGGTGGTACGCGTGCCCGACTGGTGGCGCGCGCGGCGGCCGCCGCGGCCTGAGGTCGCCGTGCGCGTCGGTGACAAGAAGCCGAGCGCGGTCGGCATGGACGCGCTGCTCGACTTCTCGGTCGCCGTCGCGCTGGGCGACGAGAAGCTCACCGCCGCCGAGGTGCGCCAGCTCCTGGCATCCTCCGGCGGGCTGGTCCGGCTGCGCGGGCAATGGGTCGAGCTGGACAGCGAGCGGCTGCGCGAGGTGCTCGCCCATTGGGAGCGCGTGCGGCGTGAGGCCGAGGAGGGTGGGCTGTCGTTCCTCGAGGGCATGCGATTGCTCGCCGGCGCCTCGGAGACAGAAGACGACGTCGCTGCGCTGGCGGCGGGCGAGGGCTGGTCGCGCGTCGAGGCCGGCGCCTGGCTCGCGCGCACGCTCGAGGGGCTGCGCGGGCCCGCCGGGCTCGCGGCAGCCGATCCGGGCGCGGACTTTCGCGGCACGCTGCGACCCTATCAAAAGGTGGGCGTGTCGTGGCTTGCCTTCGCGTCGTCGCTGCGGCTCGGCGTCTGCCTGGCCGACGACATGGGGCTCGGCAAGACCATCCAGGTGCTCGGGCTCTTGCTCCTGCACAAGCGGCATGCGCGACGCGGCGGCCCGCCGCATCTGCTCGTGGCGCCGGCGTCACTGCTCGCTAACTGGCAGGCCGAGATCGAGCGCTTCGCGCCGTCGCTGGCAACGCTCGTGGCCCATCCTTCCGCCATCCCCGCACGCGAAGTGGCCGAGCTGGCCGGCGCCGATCTCGGCTCCACCGATCTCGTCATCACGACCTACGGCACGCTGGCGCGAGTCGAGGCGCTCCGGACCCGGGAGTGGTCGCTGGCCATCCTCGACGAGGCGCAGGCGATCAAGAACCCCGGGGCGCGGCAGACGCAGGCGGCCAAGGCGCTGAAGGCGCACGCCCGCATCGCGCTCACCGGCACGCCCGTCGAGAATCGTCTCGGCGATCTCTGGTCGATCTACGATTTCCTGGACCCGGGCCTGTTGGGCTCGGCGCGCGAGTTCTCCGCGTTCGCCAAGCGGCTGGCCGACCGCCCGGACGAAAGCTACGCGCCCCTGCGCCGCCTGATCCAGCCCTATCTCCTGCGCCGGCTCAAGACCGACCGCTCCATCTTGGCCGACCTTCCAGACAAGACCGAGGTGAAGGCGTTCTGCCTCCTTTCCGGCCCGCAGGCCGCGCTCTACCAGAAAACAGTCGACGAGCTGGAGCGTGCCATCGCCGGCCTCACGCAGGGCATCGAGCGGCGCGGTCTGGTCCTGGCCTATCTCATGCGCTTCAAGCAGATCTGCAACCATCCCGCGCACTGGCTGGGCGAAGGTACCTGGGACGAGGCGGGTAGCGGAAAGCTCGCGCGGCTGCGCGAGATCGTCGAGGCGGTGGCGGCGAAGCAGGAAAAGGTGCTGGTATTCACCCAATTTCGTGAGGCCACCGAGCCGCTGGCCGCCTTCCTGACGGGTCTGTTCGGCCGGCCCGGGCTCGTGCTCCACGGGAGCACCCCCGTGAAGGCCCGGGGCGGGCTCGTGCGGCGCTTCCAGGAGGATGCGACGGTGCCGTTCTTCGTGCTGTCCGTGAAGGCGGGCGGCGCCGGTCTGAACCTCACCGCGGCCTCGCACGTGGTGCACTTCGACCGGTGGTGGAACCCCGCGGTCGAGGACCAGGCGACCGACCGCGCCTATCGCATCGGCCAGCACAAGAACGTGCTCGTGCACAAGCTCGTGTGCCGCGGCACCGTCGAGGAACGCATCGACCGGCTCATCGAGGACAAGCAGAAGATGGTGCGTGGCGTGCTCCAGGGCGGCGGCGAGACGCTGCTCACCGAGATGAGCGACGACGAGCTGATGGCCATGGTCGCGCTCGACCTCCGTCGGGCTACGGCCGAGCCGTGAGATAAGGGAGCGCGATGGCCTGGTACGACAGCAGGGACTGGGACTACGACCTGCCCTATCTCTCGGTGGGCGAGAAAAAGGCGCGCGGCGTCCTGGCACTGGCAACGCTACTGAAAAAGGGCAAGCGCACGGCCGAGCCGGTCGTGATCGCGCACCGCAAGCGGCTGCTCGCCACCACATTCTGGGGCCAGGCCTGGGCCGACAACCTCCAGCGCTACGCCGACCTCGCCAACCGTCTGCCGCGCGGGCGCGCGTATCTGAGAAATGGCTCGGTGCTGCACCTGGCGATCGCCGGGGGACGCGTCGAGGCATACGTGGCCGGCAGCGAGCTGTATCGTGTGACGATCGGCATCGCACCCATGGCGAAGGCGCGCTGGCGCCGCGTGGTGGCTCGCTGCACGGGCCGGATCGGCTCACTCGTCGGCTTGCTGCGCGGTGAGCTGTCCGACGACGTGCTGGCCGTGCTGACCGCCGCGAAGGACGGGCTCTTTCCGGAGCCGCGTGAGATGACCCTCGACTGCTCCTGCCCGGACTCGGCCGAGGTCTGCAAGCACGTCGCCGCGGTCCTCTACGGCGTGGGTATTCGACTCGACGCCAGGCCGGAGCTGTTCTTCGTGCTGCGCCAGGTGGATCAGGCGGAGCTGCTCAGCTCGGCCACCGTCGGGGCTGTGTCGCGCGCGGGCCCGACCGCGGGCAAGCGCATCGCCGACGATCGGTTGTCCGCGGTGTTCGGGATCGAGCTGGAGGACGCGCCGCCGGTGCGCGCGGGCCGCCCGCCACGCCGGGGAAAGCCTCGGCCATCCCACGTCTCCGGACGGAGACGTTGAGCCCATGAAGGCACCACCTCTTCCTCTCTGGCGGATGTCCCGGTCCCAATACGACCAGCTGGTCGACGTCGGCATCTTCGGCCCAGAGGACCGGGTCGAGCTGCTCGACGGCCTGCTCGTCACTCGGGAGCCGCAAGGTGAGCGCCACGCCACGCCCGTCGCCCTGGTACGCGCCGCACTCGAGAAAGCGTTCGGCCGCGCCTAGCTTCGGGCCATGGCAAGGAAGGGCGCGGTCCGCCGCCATCTGCTGATCTACGCGGGCATCACACCGTTCGTCGTCATTGCGGTGTTCCCCGTCGTCTGGATGGCCATCACCGCTTTCAAGCAAGACGCCGACCTGTACCGGATGGCCGGGGTCCCGTTCTGGTTCCATCTCCCACCGACGCTGGAGCACTTCGAGCGGCTGTTCACGCAGACGTACTTCTCCGCCCAGCTCCTCAACACGCTACAGCTCGCGGTGGGCGTCGTAATGATCACGATGGTGGCGGCGGTGCCGGCCGGCTACGCGCTCACGCGCTTGCGATTGCCCGGCGCCGAGAACCTCGGCATCGCGATCTTCGCGACCTATCTCGTCCCGCCGATCGTCCTATTCATCCCGCTGGCGCGGGTGGTGGGCGCGCTCGGGCTTTTCGACTCGTGGTGGGCGCTCGTGGTTGTCTACCCCGGCTTCACGATCCCCTTCTGCACATGGATGATGCTGGGATATTTCAAGACGGTGCCGGCCGAGGTCGAAGAGGCGGCGTGGGTGGACGGCTGCGGTCGCGTCAGTGCAATCTGGCGCGTCGTCCTTCCGGCGAGCCGCCCGGGTCTCGCGATTTGCGCGATCTTCGCGTTCTCGCTGTCGATGCAGGAGTATCTCTATGCCGTCGTCTACGTGGCGCCCCGGGCCGAGAAGGTGGTGACCGTCGGTCTCACGACGGCTTTGATCCGGGGGGACATCTTCTACTGGGGTTCGTTGATGGCAGGCGCGCTGCTGGTGGGTCTTCCCGTCGCGCTGCTCTACAACCTCGTCCTCGACCACTTCATCGAGGGCCTCACCGGCGCCGGCGCGCCGTAGGCCCTGGACCCGTGGCCGCCGTCATCCTTCGAGCGCCTGTTCGCTGACGCCGATCGCGATCTCTAGCCCCGCCAGGAGCGGGTCAGGATCGTAGTCGCCCTGCGACGCGATCTGGCGTGGAGCCGTGGGGTCGGTTCGATCACCGGGCCAGGCCGGGGCTCCCCGCCGGCACGGCATAGAGGTTCATCGTCAGCGAGACGGCCGTGTAGTAACCCATCAGAACGATCATGTCGGTGATGCTCTCATGCCCGAGCGCCTTGACCGCGCGGTCGTACAGGCCCTGAGAAACCAGCTGACCGCCGGCGAGCGCCGTCGCCACCTCGTAGACCACCTGCTCCCGCGGGTCCGCGAACGAGGCCGGAAGGCCCGCGATCATCGCTTCCACCGCGGGAACGGGAAGGCCGACCTCCTTGCCGCGCTTTTCGTGCGCAGCCGCGGGGTAGGCCGAATGCCACTTGCTGGTGATGACGACCACGGCGATTTCTCGCTCGCGCTCCGTCAACGAGGACTGACCCGGCGTGAAATGCTGTCCGAGCGGGGCGGCCGCGTGCACCAACTTCGGATTGTGCACCCAGACCTTGTAGGGGCCGGGCAGCCGACCGCGCGGGCCGTCAACCAGGAAGCGGTATCCGTCCCGCTGCTCGGGCGTCATCTGGTCAACGGGAATCTCGGCATAGCGTCCGAACGTCGGTGTGCCGCTCATCGTCGTGCCTCCTGTTCGTGGCGAGCCGTCGCCCGCGCGCTCCGCCTAGACGCGTCGGTACCGAGCCCAGGTCGTGAACGATTCGGTGCGCTTCACCGCCATCTGGGCGAAGCGGCCGTCCGGGTTCGAGTTCGTGTCGTGGCAGTCGCCCGACATTCCGCCGCGACCATAGTCTCCGAATTCACGCGATCAGCGCGGCTCCTTGGTTTTCAACTCGGCGTCGTGCTCCTTGATGAAGGCGCGGATATCGGCGGCTATGTCGAGCAGCTTGGCCCACTGTTCCTTGTAAAGGGTGACGGGGAAGCGGCCGAGCCCGTAGACGGACACGCCACCTTTCTCACTGACCTTGATCGAAACGCCGCGCGTCGTCTGGGCCTTCAGCGCCGCGTTCTCCGCCTTGAGTCGCTCGACCTCGGCTTGCAGCGCGTCGTCAGCCATGATTTGCTCTCCTCACGACCAGTATCTCACTCGGGATTGCTGGCGGATTCGAAACCCAGACGGGCCCCTTCGCTTCAGGTTGGACTGTGCTCTTACGAGCCCCAGATCACATCGGCGTCGCCGTCGCAGGGCGGAACCTCATTACGGCGCGTATGCCAAGCAGCACGAAGATCGCCATGACGATCACCTGCGCGACAAAGAATGGCGGCTCGGACTGCGTTGGCGCCAGTCGGCTCAGAAACGACAGCTTCTGGAACGCCTGTACGACCCCGACGAAGACATTCAGATAGAGAGCCAGTACGGCGCCGCCCACGTAGATCCAGCGCCAGGGCCCCGCGAGCCGATAGACATAACGCGCGATGATCGCGACCGCCAGCACCACGAGCGAGATGACGCCGACCACATGGGACGGCCTGATGTGTGCGGAGTGAAAGAAGAACCCGGTCACGCTCGTCAACACCGTGCTGACGAGAAAAAGCGCAGTCCAGTCAGTGAGTCGGTTCGCGCTGAACATGCCGAACAGAACGATGAGCCCGGAGACAATCCCTATCAAGCTCAAGACCACGTGCACCGCGGTAAACGTCGATGTCGACATACCCAAGATCACGACACACCTCCTGTCGTGAAACAAGAACGAGTCTTGGACCGTCGCGGCGCTCTAAGCCGGTCTGTCCGACCTAGGTCCGAATGAATGATAGGAGGTCAGCGTTGACCTGGTCCTTGTGGGTCGAGCACATGCCGTGCGGCGCGCTCTTGTAGATCTCTAGACGTATCTGCGCGCCGTCTCTGGTCGTGACCGTGGTCATGTCGTGTCCTCCCTCCTCGCACCTCGGGACGTAGAGACGCTCGCGCGCCACCCGCTTTGCCCTCCCAGCGCCTATTCCTGGCTTATCCCGGCAGCTTCCAATCGAGCCAGTTGCAGAGCGCGCGCCCCATGATCAGCTCTCGGTCCTTCGCCGATAGCCACGACAACTCCTCGGTGAACATCGAGACGCACTGCTTCCACGAGCACGGCATCCGCGTGATGTCAGTCCCCCAGAACATGCGCTCTGGGCCAAAGGCGTCGTAGAGCTTCCTGATGTGTCCGTGGATGTCGCGATACGGATACGGCTCGCTCGAATAACTCGGCGCGCCGGTCGCCTTCAGCGCCACGTTGCGGTGCTTCGCCGCCGTGACGAGGTCCGGCAGGTTCGCCCACGCGGCGTCGGGCCGCCCGAAATGATCGATGATCAGCTTGAGTCCCGGATGGCGCTCCGCGATCTGGCCGATGACCCGTAGGAGGTTTGGTCCGAGAAGCGCGACCGGCAGTCCCGCGCGCTCGGCGGCAGGCCACAGCCAGTCGATGGTTCCATCGGTCAGCCACGCCTTCTGATGCGGCTGCAGTAACGCGAAGCGGAGTCCGCGCATACCCGGCCGACTCTTCAAGCCGTCGATCAACGAGCGGCTTTCCGGCTTGTCGAGCGGGAAGTTGCCGAGGATCGCGAGACGGTTGGGATGCTGGCGCGCGGCCTCGACCGCCAGGGCGTTGGAGTTGGGATCCCACCCGGGCGGATGGATCACGGCCGCGTCGACGCCGCCTTCGTCCATCTCCTTCAGCACGTCGTCCGCCGTGAAGTCGGCGACCTGACGGTGGTTCGGATTCGTCGGCTTGTTGTTTTTCCAGATGTGGATCTGCGCGTCGACAATCAGCATGGTCTGCCCTCCTCTGTTTGCTCTTTAGCCGAGATTCTCGCCGTCTTCAAGCGTCGCGAAAAAACGCTCCGCCAGAGTGCTACGATCTTCGGGCTCCGGGGACTCTGACGGGCTCGCGCGCAACCGAAAGGAGCCGAAGCCGCCTCTGCCCTCGTCCCGGAGTAAGATGGCGCCCGGCTGGAAAACACTTCAAGGAGGGGAAAGATGACACGGACATTGGCGGCAGGTGCGGTGGTTGCAGTCGCCCTCGTCGGCACCGCGACGGGCGCCTGGGCCCAGGGGTTGATCACCATGCAGAAATTGTCCGCGCCGCTTGCCAATGAGTTGGTGGGCGAGACGGTCGCGACCTGCGCCCAGAAGGGCTACGCGGTGACGGCGGTCGTCGTCGATCTCGACGGTGTTCGCCAGGCCTTGCTGCGGGGCAACGGAGCGCCGATCCACACGCTCGACAACGCCTTCTTCAAGGCGTATTCGGCCGCTTCGCTGACGCTCGGGCGCAAGGAAGACAGCACGAAGGCCGTCGCCGAGCGGATGGCCAAGAATCCCCCCACGACGGTGCCGCAGACGCCGTTGCCCAATGTGACGTACGCGGTCGGCGGCGTGACCATCATGGCCGGTGGAAAGGCGATCGGCGCGCTCGGCGTGAGCGGAGCGCCGGGCGGCCAGTTCGATGACGAGTGCGCCCGCGCAGCCATCGCCAAGATCCAGGAACGGATGAAATAAGCCGGTGGGAGCTCGCTGTCGCGTCCGACGGCGCTGAACTCAGGCCATAGGGGCGCGCCGGCCTGCTCCTCGCTTCAGGAGGCGAATGTGCGCTCGGTCCCGAGATTGCTCCGATTCACCAACGTAGCAACGCTTGTCGCGCTGCTTGTCGGCGGCAATGGCCCGTCACCGCTCCACGCCTCGGAGCTGCTCCGGCTCACCCACGGCGTCGCCAGCGGCGACATCACAGCGACCGACGCCGTCGTCTGGGCCCGCGCGAACCGCGCGGCGCGGATGGTCGTCGAGTACACGCCGGTGGGCGCGCCGACTCGGCCTCCTGCGCGTCGCGACGGCCCGTCCGTGACTGCCGTGGACGACTTCACCGGCAAGGTGGTCCTCACCGGGCTCACGCCGGACACCCGCTACCTCTACTGGGTGCGGAACTTCGGCGTGCTCCGGATCGGCGCCGACGGGCTGCTCACGGTAGAGGTCCGTGGCCTCGATGGAGCGGTG
>WNFU01033408.1_pt1 | contig 12766 bp, 8 predicted proteins | sample 5400121 | NCBI WGS metagenome assembly WNFU01 (sample SAMN13153360, study PRJNA577476) | soil metagenome | isolation source: 100 cm soil or saprolite under grassland replicate 1 | place: USA:California | collected 2016-06-15 | reverse complement strand
TCGTGGCCGCGTTCGGAAGATCGACAACTGGAATCGAGTTTGATGCGCTCGACAATGCGCCGGTCAAGTTCGTCGTGCTTTTCATCGTCCCGAAAAATCAATTTCAAACGCACCTGCGCACGCTGGCCTCGATCGCAAAGTTTCTAAACGATCGCTCTGTGCGCGAGAGTCTGGCCAGCGCAAAATCGGCCGACGAAATTTTGTCGATATTTCGCGATCGTTCGTAGTGACGCAGACAATCCTGTCTGCGAAAGTCGCGGATGAGCAGGCAAGATTGCCTGCGTCACGAAGGCGCTAAAATAATTCGATGGAGACCTTTCAATCACTTCTCGCAAGGAAGCTTTCCAACGCCCTGGCCATTGCCGGCTTGCCGGACGCAGGCGAATTAACGCCAGCAACCGACCCGCGCTTCGGCGATTATCAGACGAATGCGGCTCTGGTGCTCGGAAAGCAGCGGGGCGAAAATCCGCGGCAAGTTGCGGAGAAAATCGTCGGGCACCTTAACGTTGGCGACGTTTGCGAACCGCCAGTGATCGCAGGGCCCGGTTTCATCAATTTTACATTGCGTCCTTGCGCCGTTGCGGAAAAAACCGCCAGCATCTTGGGCGATGAAAGACTTGGCGTGGCGGAAACAGAATCGCCGCGGCGCATCGTCATTGACTTCGGATCGCCCAACGTGGCCAAGCCGATGCACGTCGGCCACATCCGAAGCACCGTCCTGGGCGATGCACTGTCGCGTATTGCAACGTTTCTAGGGCACGAAGTGATCCGCGACAATCACATCGGCGACTGGGGGACTCAATTCGGTATGGTGATTTACGGCTGGAAGAACCTGCTGGACCAGCGCGCGCTTCAGCAGAATCCCCTGGCAGAGATCGTCCGCATTTACAAGGAGACGAACGCGTTGGCGACCAGCGATCCCCAGGTTCGGGAAGCCTGTCGCCAGGAGCTGGTAAAACTGCAAGCCGGCGACAAGGAAAATATCGACATCTGGAACGAATGCGTCGCCTTCTCCATGCAGGACTTCGAGCATGTGTATGAAATGCTCGATATTCATTACGACATCCAATGCGGTGAAAGTTTTTACAATGACCGGCTCCCGGACGTAGTCGAACGTTTGCTCAAGGCCGGCATTGCTGAGATCAGCGAGGGCGCGGTTGTCGTTTTCTTTCGCGATATTCCAGAGCTGGCTGATAAGCCCGCGACTGTCGATTATCGCCTGGACGATTTGAAAGCCGACTCCGTTTGGTACGTGGTTGGCGCCCCGCAAATCTTGCATTTCAAACAAATTTTCGAGATTGCCCGGCGACAGGGTTATCAAGCGGATCTTCGCCACATCACGTTTGGCAGCATCCTGGGTGAAGATCGCAAGCTGATGAAAACGCGGTCGGGCGAAAACGTGCCGTTGCGCGAGCTTCTCGAGGAAGCATGCAGGCGCGCGCGCAAAATTATCGATGAAAAAAATCCGGACCTGGATGAGGCAGAGAAGATCGACGTCGCGCAGAAGATCGGGATCGGTGCAGTGAAATATACTGATCTGTCACAGTACCGGATGACTGATTACGTTTTTTTATGGGACAGAATGTTGTCTCTCCAAGGAAATACGGCGCCGTATTTACAGAACGCGTATGTGCGAATTCGCTCGATTTTTCGCAAAGCCGGCGAATCTGCTGTAGCCACGCCCCTGTGGGGCGTTACGGAAGAGACGGGCCACAGGCCCGTGGCTACAAGCCTTATCCTAACGAACCCCGCGGAAATCAATCTTGCCAAACGTTTGTGCCAGTTCGCGGAGATCGTTCCCCAGGTTTTAAATGATTTCCGTCCGAACATTCTGGCAAATTATTTGTTCGAGCTCGCGGACAACTTTCACACATTCTATGAAGCCTGTCCGGTCTTGAAATCGGAGGAACCGGCGCGCGGCTCGCGACTGGCTTTATGCGATCTGACCGCGCAAGTTCTGTACCGCGGCCTCGACTTGTTAGGCATCAAAGTGCCGGAGAAGATGTAGCAGCGTTTTGTCATCCCGAGCGAAGCGCAGCGAAATCGACGTACCCCGCCGAGTTAGCTTTTGGTTTCGCCACGGGATTCCTCGACTTCGCTCGGAATGACAGGAAATTGCAGCTGTGGCCACAACCCATCCGCGTATCCCAACCTGTACCTACCGATTGCAATTCAATCGCTGGTTCACTTTTTCGCAGGCACGCGAGATCGTCCCATACCTCGATGCGCTGGGAGTAAGCGACGTGTATGCATCGCCGTATTTTCAGGCGAGCCCGGATAGCCTGCACGGCTACGACATCACCGATCATAACAAGCTCAACGCGGCGATCGGCTCGCGTGAAGACTATGATGCCTGGGTCGCGGAACTTCATGCGCGGTCGATGGGACAGGTACTCGACTTTGTCCCGAATCACGTGGGAGTCGCCGAGCCGCTCAACGAGTGGTGGATGGACGTGCTCGAAAACGGGCCCAGCTCCAGATACGCGCCCTATTTCGATATCGACTGGGAGCCGTTAAAGTCGGATCTCCGCGGCAAGGTTCTGCTACCGATCTTGAGCGACCAATATGGGCACGTTCTCGAACGCGGTGAGCTCCAAGTGCGCTTCGACGAGGGAACGCTTTATCTGCTCTATGGCGAGCGCAGACTGCCCATCGCTCCGGGAACGTATCGGTACGTTCTGCAAATCGCGTTACAAAATCTCACCGAACATAGGGAAGAAGATTTCTACGCGGAACTGCAAAGTATTCTGACTGCGCTCGAATATTTGCCAAAACGCACCGAGACGGATCCAAAACGCATCGCGGAGCGCATTCGCGAAAAGGAAATCATCAAGCGACGTCTGGAACGTCGTTGCGCCGAAGCGCCGCAAGTCCAACAGGCAATCGAGAAGGCGCTGGCCCAGATCAACGGCGAACCCGGCGATCCTCGTAGCTTTGACGCGCTGCATGAATTGCTAAATGCGCAGTCTTACCGGCTGGCGTTTTGGCGGGTCGCCGCAGAGGAAATCAATTACCGCCGCTTTTTTGATGTGAACGACCTGGCCGCAATTCGGGTCGAGTTGCCAAAGGTCTTTGACGTCATTCACCGGTTGGCTCTGGAGTTGGTTGGCGCAGGCGCAGTGACAGGTCTTCGCATCGATCATCCCGACGGTCTTTATTTACCGCGCGAGTATTTTGAAAAACTTCAGCAGCGTTGCGCGAAAGCTCTCGGAATCGCGTTGCCAAAGGACGGGCGCGCTATTTACATGCTGACGGAAAAAATCCTCACCGGCTCCGAGACGCTGCGCAGAGATTGGCGCGTGCATGGAACCACTGGCTACGACTTTGGCAATCAAATCGCGCAGTTGCTTGTCGATTCCTCAGCCGAACCTGCGATCACGAAAACATTCCATCGTTTCATTGGTCACTCGATGCCCTTTGGGCACCTGCTATATGCAAAAAAATTGCAGGTCATGAAATTGTCCCTGGCCAATGACGTCGATGTGCTGGGTAACATGCTCGACCGGCTTTCCGAGCAAAACCGCTGGTATCGCGATTTTACGCTCGAGGCGCTCTCGCGCACGGTGCGCGAGACCATCGCTTGTTTTCCGGTTTATCGAACATACCTGGCACCGGGGCAGCCCGTAACTGAGGAAGATCGGGAGATCGTCGAGCGCGCGATCGCCGCGGCCAAGCGTCGCAACCCCGCAATGGAAGAATCGATCTTCAATTTTCTCCGCGACGTGTTGCTCTTTCGTTTTCCGCCAAACCTCGATGCCAAAGCGCGCGCCGAGCACACGAATTTCGTTCTGAAGTTTCAGCAGGCCACGGGACCGATCATGGCCAAGGGACTGGAGGACACCGTCTTTTACATTTACAACCGGCTTGCGGCGTTGAACGAAGTGGGTGGCGAGCCGCAACGGTTTGGATGCAGTATTGAGGCGTTTCACGAGTGGAATGTTGATCGACAGCACAATTGGCCGGCCACCTTGTTGGCGACCTCGACGCACGACACAAAACGCAGCGAAGATGTACGCGCTCGGATAGTGGCGATTTCCGAAATCCCGGAGCTTTGGCGGCGCTCGTTGCAACGATGGCGTGTTTCTAATCGTCGCTGGAAGCGAACGATCAACGACGTCGAAGCGCCAGACGCGAACGAAGAATACTTGCTCTATCAAACTCTATTGGGGACGTGGCCAGTGCGGGCCGACGGCGAGCCCGAGCCTGTGGCAACGCCGGATTACATCGAACGAATTCAAGCGTACATGGCCAAGGCGCTCCACGAAGCGAAGATCAACACCAGCTGGATCCAGCCGAACGAAGAATGGGATACCGCCATGGGCGATTTCGTTGCGAAAATTCTGGATCCGTCCCCGCGAAACAAATTCCTTCCAGCGTTTATTCCGGTCGCAAAGGAGGCTGCACGACTCGGCGCCGTTAATTCGCTCGCGCAAACGCTGCTCAAACTGACTTCACCGGGAGTACCCGACATCTATCAGGGCAACGAGATTTGGGATTACAGCCTGGTTGATCCGGACAATCGGCGCCCGGTCGATTACAAGAGGCGTCGTGAAATGCTGGAATCGCTCGCAACGGCCAATCCACAGGATCTTGTGCGCAACTGGCCCGATGGACGGATTAAGATGTTTCTAACACAGCGCGTCTTACAATTTCGGCGCGAGAACGTCGAGCTTTTTCAGCGGGGAGAATATCTGCCGCTGACGTCGAACGGAACATTTGCGGAATGCTGCATCTGCTTCGCGCGACGGCTGGAAGACCAATGGATTGTTGTAATCGCCCCGCGACTTTCTTCTCGCGTTGGTTTTCCGCCTATTGCTGAGACATGGACGGACACGACAGTCGAATTTCCTGAAACGTTTTCGCTCGATGGCGCGCACGATCTCTTCACCTGTAGGCCTGTTCCTGTGCAAAATCGACGAATGAAGCTGGCCGACGCATTGTCGACCCTCCCATTCGGTGTGATTACCAACCTTAGGTAAAGGCGTCTGACACAGACGCCCTACAAAATTTGCGACCATCATTGTAGGGCGTTTCTGTGAAACGCCAATGCTAAGGCGTACCGCGCGAATTTTTAAAAAGATCGACAAGCCACCGTACAAAATTGCTAAGATTCGTCAGTAGATCCGCGCCAAATCCTGCGAACGTAATTTGCGGCGACGCTAGAATGAGCATCACGCTTAGCAACAGCAGGTTCATCAAATAGATCACGACGAGCGAGAAGAACGTGCCCTGATCGCTGAGGTCGGACTGATTTTTCGGGATCATCCAGCACGTAAACGTGAAGTGGAACGCCCAGGTCACGCCGATCACACCTTGTTGGTAACTACATGCCCACCGTCACGGCCAACGCGAAATCGGCTCACGCGTCCGCCCATCAACCAAACCCACAGCGCGTGAGTCAATTCGTGTCCGAAGACATAAATGAGGATCGGGCGCGGAAGACCGAAAAAAGCGATCAACCAGAGCACCGCGCCCAATGAGAAAAACCAAAATTCTTCACCTGCCCAAAGCCGTTGCGTGACCGCGGCGCGTGCGAAAGCGGTAAAAAATGTCTGAGTCAGAATTGCGCAGATCGGCAGCAGGAAAATCGCAAAAACGAATTTCACCAAGCGCGTCGGTACCGTGAGTGGATCCGACACCGGAACAAATGTTCGCGCCCGCGCAACGTTGCGGACAACTTTCCGGCCGCGCTTGGAATTGCGCTTTCCGCGATTGTTTGTCGATCTTCTCTTTCTTGCAGCCAAAGTTGCCGCCGATTACGCAGAGTGACGCAGACAAATGCAAGACCGAACCGCGGAATTACCGGGTAGTGATGGGTGAATTGTAGGGCAGGCGCTTCGCCTGCCGATATCGAGAAGTTACCCAACAATGGCGATCACGCGCGGCCCATGTAGGCGCCGGTGCGGGTGTCGATCTTGATCGTTTCGCCTTCCTTGATAAACAGCGGGACGTTGATGGTCTTGCCGGTCTCGAGGGTCGCCGGCTTGGTGACGTTGCTCGCCGTATCGCCGCGCAATCCCTCCGCGGATTCGGTCACCTTGAGGCCCACTGACGCGGGTAGTTCGACCTCGACCGGTTTGCCTTCTGCGTAGAGGACCTGCACGGAAAGATTTTCCACCAGGTAATCTTTGGCGTCACCGATCAGATTTTCCTGCAACGCGATCGTGTCGTACGTCTCGGGGTCCATGAAATGGTACCCGTTGCGGTCCTTGTAACTGAATTCGAGCTGCTTTCGTTCGATCTCGACCAACTCCACCTTGTCGGTCGAACCAAAGCGAACATCAGCGCTTTTGCCGGTGTTGATGTAACGGATGATCGCCTGTACAAAGGCGCGCAAATTTCCAGGCGTGCGATGATGAACTTCGAGCACAATGGCGGCGTTGCCATTGTATTTTATGGCCATTCCTCTGCGAAGATCGTTGGCTGCGGGCATGATTGAAGACGTTAAATTGTTAAAGCGTTAAAGCGTTGATTCGGGGAGAGCGCCGAGCTTACACGCGCTGCGTGATTTTGCAATTGTAGGGCAGGCGCATCGCCTGCCGCCTCAACCGACGTGGTTGCCCTACAATAGTTTCAGCCGCGTGAGGTCTTGCGAATCGACGACGCCAACAGGCACGCTGTCATCGTCAACAACCACGAGGTCGTCGATGCGATGGCGCTCGAGCAGATTAAGAACCTCAACGGCGAGCTTGTCTTTATGCACCGTGACCGGGTTCAACGTCATCAGATCTGCAACGAGTCGTTCGCCGATCTTTGAATCGAATTGAAAATGACGCACGAAATCGCCGTGGGTAAAAATACCCAGTAATTTTTGATTTTCGTCGATCACAACGGCAGCACCGGCACGCACGCCAGTCATTGCCTTTAGCACGTCGCGCACGGATGTATCCGTGGAAACAATCGCCATGGCGTCGCGCGGCCGCATGACCTGGTGCACACGCATAAGCATGCTCCGGCCGATCATTCCGGCGGGATGGAACTTCGCAAAATCCTCCTTGTCGAAACCGCGCGCTTCCAGCAACACCATTGCCAGCGCATCGCCGAGCGCGAGCATCACGGTGGTGCTCGACGTCGGAGCGAGGTTCAGCGGACAAGCTTCCTGTTCGATGTTTACGTCAAGAAGCAGATGCGCGTTCTGCGCGAGCGTTGATTTCGGATCCCCGCACATGGCGATGATGCGCACTTGGAAGCGGGCAATCGCCGGCAAGATCCGAACCATTTCTTCCGTCTCCCCGCTCGCGCTCAAAGCAAGCACAACGTCGCCATCGGCGACTACCCCAAGGTCGCCATGCAATGCGTTCGATGAATCGAGCACCACCGCCGGTGACCCGGTGCTGGTGAGCGTCGCCGCGATCTTCGCCCCGATGTGCCCTGACTTACCAACTCCGACTACAACGACTTTGCCCCGCGCATCGACCGTCTCTCTGATCAGTTCAACGGCGCGCGAGAAATTTTCGCCCAGACGTTCCCGCAATCGCTTGAGCTCAAAAATTTCTATGTCCAGAACACGTCCGGCCTTTTCAAGGTAGTCCATCGAAGTATATAATGTGGGCAGGCGTTGTGACGGGCAAGCCCGCCTGAGGAGGGTTGCGCGCCTCGAACGAAAGGAAACAACATGAAAACATTAATGATCGCAATCGTGGCCGCGCTGATCACGACCGCTTCGGCACAAGAATTCAGAGCCCCGATCGGCCCGCAAAAACCGGTGCGCGCAATGCCTACGCCGCCGCCGATCTCAGAACGTCCCGCAGTCGAGGGAGTAATTCCCCGAGGATTTAGCGGGAATCGTAACCCGTTCCAAATGCTGAATCCCTGGGCCCCGGCGCGTTACGGGACCTGGGTAGACAGCACGTCATTCGATCCGAATCACCCCGGAAAATGGAACGGCATTAAGCTCTTCGAGATTATCTTTTGATTTAAATTTAGTGAGCGCACGCGACGTGCGTGCGCTCATACCAAAGAAGACGTGTCGGGTCCGATGTCGCGGTCCTATTGTTCGTAACGCACCGTTTGCGCCGCTGGCTTCCTCAGTTCTAGTTGGGCGCTCACTTTTTGGATTTGTGTTGCCTGCTCTTTCAGTTGGGCCGTGAGAATCTCTATTTGTTTCTGTTGCTGCGTGACCGTTGCTTGCAACTTCTCAACTTTGAGATTGAGCTTGGCTTGCTTGGCGTCGGGAACGGCTTGGGGAACGGCTTGGCGCGGGCCGCCGTGGGGATAAAATCCACCCGGGTCCTTTGCCCCGGCAGAGACGGTGAACGTGCCCAGCCTTCCATTCGAATCGACCAGCACGAGTGCGAAATCTCCCCCGTCAACTGGCGCACCGAAGATATTCTCGATAAAGCACCTGTCACTGACCTCGCCAAAAACACTGTGGACACCAGATAGATGGCCAACGATGACATTGTTATTGGCTACGGTGATGCCATCCCCGGCGTGTCTGCCTAGGCAAACATTGTCGCTCGTGCTTACGCTGATATCGAGCGCTAAATTACCGATGGCCGTGTTGTTCTGACCGTCAACGTTACTCTCCATGGCACGAATACCGAAGGCCGCGTTGTTGAAACCGGTCGTGTTGGCAAAGAGCGCGCTAACACCGACGGCCGTGTTGGAGCCGACGCCGTTGTCGTTCTGGAGCGCGCTAACACCGACGGCCGTGTCGCCGCTTCCGCTAACGTTGGCAAAGAGCGTGAACGCTCCAACGGCCGTATTGTTGACGCCGGTAGCTGGCGTCGGTGTTCGCTAGGAGCGCGTCGAACCCAAATCCCGAATTGTAAAGGCCGGTGGTGATACTCAGAAGAGCATTTGCTCCATCCGCCGTGTTGCTTAAGGGCTTCGCGCCTGGATCTGGTGTGTCTGTGGCGCTTTGCACTTGTTGGCAAAGCGCAAAGCACACCAGAATAAGCGGGATGAGAAATGAACGGCACGACAACGGCGCATGGTTCATCGGATTTCCGAGGTTTGCGTTAACGGATTGGAGTTTTTTGAGGAGCATCGTTTTCATAGTGTGCCCATTTTTGCACCCTTCCCGGTTTTTTGGAAATACGCAGAATTGCGTACGAATTCTATTGCCCGGTGCAGCGGTCTTCTGTTAATCAGTGTGCGGATGCATTCTCCGGCCCTCCCCGATCAGCGCAGCGTGAAGGCATTGGCTTCGTTAAAGCTGACGCCGCGCGAAGGTGAAGTCCTTTTCTGGATTTCGCAGGGAAAAAGCAATCACGATATCGGTGTTATTCTCGGCGCAAAGACCGGCACCATCTGCAAACACGTCGAACATATTTTTGGCAAGCTCAATGTCGAAAATCGCACGGCCGCTGCAGTTGTAGCGCTCGAAACGTACCGCTCTGCCACGTCGGCATCTGAAAATAATCCTGGTCAACCCTGGCCTGCGGTCGCCGGCTTTATTACGGCGCAGCTCTGTGCCTTATGCTCGGATAGTTCCGAAATTTGCGGCGAAATCGCGCGTCTGGTCGCGTGAGCCGAATCGTCTGGCGAGCGCTCTCACCCGCCCGGGAGTAAGAAGTTTTTGTTGGTTAGCGCTCCCCCTGAGCGAACTGGGCAAAGAACTTTGCCAGCTGCGAGCGTACCGCCTGAAACGAGAGATGCTCCATGGCGCGCTGCTCTGCTTCGGCCACAATGGCGCCGCGTAAATCAGCGTTCTTCAACAGGTCGAGCGCCATAGAAGCAATTTCGGTAATCGTCCGGCCCTCGCCGCAAGTTTTCGAAAAAGCAATTCGTTCAATCGCGCCATCGCCACCAACACAGGGGATTCGACAGAGAAGAGCATCGCCCGCCACCTGACCTGGCACATGGCTGCGATCCAGTTGCAAGACGATCTTATGCCGCGCCATATCCCGTAGATAATCCGGATACGGTTTCCATTTCTCAATCACATGGAGCTTTCCCTCCGGAAATTTCAGCTCGGCCAACAAACGCCGCGCTTTATATCCGTCCAGATTAACGACGGTCACGGGTTCACCCGTCGCATCACAAAGCTCACGCGCGACCAGTAGCCCGGCCAAGTGATTGCGCGATGGCACGTCCCATTCGCGCGTGCCAACAAAGATTCCGGATTGCTCGCCCGGGGGCAGACAAAAATTCCACCTCTGATCTTCAACAGGGTAAGGCGTCGGAATAAATGCAACCCGCCTCAAACTCAAGCGAGCGCGCTGGTAGATTTCCGCGGCTTCCGGAGTTGTAGCGATGCATCCATCCGCTTGTGCCACAATTTTCATGAAGCGCGACAATCTGGAACGGTTGCATAACTGCTGCGCGATCTGATGGAGTCCGGTCTCCTTTAAGGAAACAACGACCGTGCGAGCATGCTTGTTCAGGTCGGCTAAGGCGCGCTCTGAAGCACGAAAATCGCCGCGTAAAAGCAAAAGAACCGGCGTGTTCTCCGCGAGGGCGCGACGCGGGTTTTGGTGAAAGGCTCCCTGTGTGCAGGCAGCGAAGGCGTGAAAGCTGATTGGCGGATGCGTGCCTTCGCCTGGCGCGGGCAGGTCGCGAAACTCGCCCGCGAATCACGCGAATTGACGCGAATAAATCAAAGAGAGAGCCTTGGCGAAATGACCAACGACGAATGACGAATGAAATCCGAAGCCCAAATGACGAATCAGTATCAACACGGCTGGTAACAGTATTCTTGTTTCGTCATTATTTCGGGCTTCGTCATTTCGTGATCTTTATTCGCGTAAATTCGCGTGATTCGCGGGCTAAAGCGTTTAGTCGTCGATATCGCTTGGGGGCGGTGTTGCCGATTTCAAGAGCGTGTCATCCTCGCCTTCTTGGCCCAGAGGTTTGACCGGTATGGCGCGCCGGATTTCGACCGGTTTCGTATCCTGCGGTTGGACCGGGATTGCTTTTCTGATTTCCGGAGCAGATTCCGCCGTTTGAGTACCGGATCCGGTGCCGCTCCCGCCGATGTTTGTTGTTTTGACTCCGCTCCCTCCGGCTACGGAGTCGGTGTTTTGATTTGCGGCGGTTTGAGCAGCTGGCTGCGCCGCCGGTTCAGGTTTCAATGTCGGCTTAAGCGAATTGTAAGGATCCGTGTCGGCTAATAACGTTGGACTTTTTACGGCGACCGGCGCGACGGCGTTTAGGTCTACAGCCAAAGCGGCGCGCGGCAAATCGCTCGAGGAGAAAAAGCGAGCAAGACGCGCACGCGGTTCACCGTGGACATTGCAAGGCTCAGTCGGGAGTTGCGATTGAGTGCCAATCTCCATGTAAGTGGTCCGTCGCTGAACGGTATCGCCATTCGCGGTCTTGACGGCGTCATAACATTTGTCGGTAGCAAGTAATCCGGACCTGGAACAAATCTCGACCTGCTTCAGTCCGCCAGAGGCGGATGTCGGCTGCTTAATTTCTCCCGGGGGATAGTGATCAGCTGCGGCATTCATGACGTCCACCCAAACAGGCAGCGCCAGTTCGCGTCCAAACGCGCCGCGATAAATCTTTTGCGGCTTATCGAAGCCCGCCCAAACGGCACAGGTGAAATTGGAATCATACCCGGCAAACAGAGCATCGGTGAAATCATATGCAGTGCCGGTCTTGCCTGCTGCCGGTATTTTCTTCAGACCAAATTCCGCGAAGGCAGCTTTCCCTGTCCCTGATTCAAGCGCGTCTGCCAGACAGGAATGCACTTCGTACGCAGTCTCAGGTTTGGTGACGAGCTTCCTGATACTCTCCCGTTTCGCATCCCAAACCAGAGTTCCGTCCTTTTCTTCGATGCGCTCCAAAATATGCGACACGTTTGGTCGCCAGCCGCCGTTTGGGAATATCGTGTACGCGAGCGCGAGCTCAGCCAAAGTGACTTCGCTACTCCCGAGAAACGTAGCCGGATAAGGACGAAGCGGAGAATGAATGCCCGCCGCAGCGCAAAGCTGCAACACGGAATCAACTCCCGCGTCCATCCCAATTCGGACAGTTGCGCCATTTTTTGATTTCGCCAGAGCCTGTCTGGCCGTCATCGCGCCTTCGTAACGGTTCTCGGTACTTTCGGGTCCCCATTCGCCCAAAATTCCGGTGGTGCCACCGATCATGACGGCGCGATTATCCAGCGGCGAGTCTTCTACCAGCGACCCGGGATACATCCCTTTTTCGAAAGCAGCCGCGTAAACAAATGGCAACATCGCCGTCCCAGCAGGCCGACGCGCTTGCAATGCGCGATCGTATTGGTTGTGCTCGAAATCGCGTCCACCGACCAGCATCAGAATATCGCCCGTTGCGTTGTCCAAGCCGATGATCGCGCCTTGCAGATACTCAGGCGCAGGCTGTTCGGACATCTTTCCGTTTGCCTTGGCCTTGCGAAACGCTGCTGCGTACTGGGCGTAAGTCTGGTGATTGTAATCGGGATGTTGTTCGATTCGTTCGAGATTCGTTCGCAAGGAATCCTCGGCAACCTTTTGAAGATCGACATCGATTGTTGTGTGAATCCGATAGCCTTCGTTGATTGCGCGGTCCCATCCGACGGCTGCGATCACCTGCTGACGAATGTAATCCACTGCGTAGGTCTGCCCCTGCGCATTTTGCCGACTCCCCACGACGATCTCCTGGCCCCGCGCGTTGCCGTATTGTTCGTGACTGATAAAGCCCATCTCGCGCATCCGATCGAGCGCGTAGTCACGCGCTTCGCGTGAAGTGGCGCGATCAGCCCACGGCGACAATCTGTTGGGACTCTTGATCAGGCCCGCGAGCGTGGCGCATTCTGCCAGCGACATTTCACGAGCTGGTTTTCCAAAATACCCCCGCGACGCCGCTTCCGCTCCGT
>WNFU01026011.1_pt1 | contig 12768 bp, 16 predicted proteins | sample 5400121 | NCBI WGS metagenome assembly WNFU01 (sample SAMN13153360, study PRJNA577476) | soil metagenome | isolation source: 100 cm soil or saprolite under grassland replicate 1 | place: USA:California | collected 2016-06-15 | reverse complement strand
AATAATTTGACCTTATTCTGTGCTCTCTCGATGAGGTCGGATCATTTGATCATAAGCGAAAAAGATTTGTTCTCTTTCTTAGCCCTTTTCGCAGCCCTTTTTTCCATCAAGGTCTTCAGTGGTTTCTTTTTCTCTTGTTTCTTACTGTCCTTGCCTTTACTCATGATATCCACTCCTTATTTTTCTGAACAAATTTATCCACCGCCAGGTCAGCCTCGACCCGCCCCATCCTTGCTAATCTCGTTGTCGTTAAGCGACCGACCGGCAATCGCTACCCGCGGTTGATTACGCTTTCGCCGCAAGCAGCTTGGCGCACGAATCGGCAACTTTACTATCGGCTTTATCGTCACCCGGCATGATCGCCCAACTCTGCTTTTCAATATAGCGGGCTTTGTCCCAAGAATCTTTTTCCTTCATTTCTTTAACCTTCGAGCCCTTATCCGAGTCGTGGCTAAACTGTGCGACACAGATCGATCCCAAGCGGTCGGCGACCGCATCTGCGGCGATGTCCTTAGCCATTGCCGCCGCAGCACCGCCGGTGACCCATCCACCCCAGTTGAAGCCGACGACGGCTAATACGATCGCGCCTCCGACGGCACTCCACGAACCTAGCTTAATTTTTTCCCAATCCATGAGATACCTCCCTTAAGTACAAGTTTGAAACACGCAAGTTTAATTCCCCGCAGTGGTGACAAATCCAATAGTCCGAGTATTGTTTTGCAACAGAGCATTCTTCACAAGCGTTGCAAAAACGATGGCGGCAGCAATCGCATTCGGCGCTACCAATCCCACCCGACGAACGGTTGGCCTTGGCCCACGCCTGTTTCGCGGAACCGGCTTCGATCAGAAAAAAGCGCTGGTTGTCGACCCCACCGTATTCCTCAGTCACCCGCTGGATCACGCCGTTGCGCATATCAACCGCATACAAAGCCATGTTACTTTCCTTCTTCCACGCGAGCGTTACTTGCGGGTCTAGTCATTAGGCTAGTCTTTTAATTTCCATGCTGCGCTGATTCAGCGGCCGTTGCTGTCTAATATTGAACAATCCTGAAAAGAATTATTGCCAGGTCCGCAGGTAGGGACGAAGGGTCGGCGAGACCGGCTGCGCATGTGTTTGGGGGGGGAACCGCTGCGCATGACGCCGCGGACCGCCGAATGACTTTTTCAATGTTGTCCAATAGTGGACAGCAATCCCTCCCGAATCACCATAAGTATAAATACGGAACCCACAGGTAACACACGGCCACTCGACTAAGGACGACGGCGGGCCTACGTAGGCTATTAAAACAGTGATCATTGCATGGCGCGCTGGATGGACAAACTCAATAAAAGCGGCTGCGCTCCGGGAGTGAGTGAGTTTTTCGGATTTGCCAATCTAAAGAATTATTCCTGGAGATCATTGAAACGTAGACTTATTAGGTCCATACTTTGTACTAAGGACGATGACTCCTTTGCTGGTTTTGCAGAGGTAAGCCCTGCATCGCCGGTAGCCTTTGCTGAAGTAACTCGGATCCTTCACGGCAGATCGCAGAGACTCACCAAGGAGAAAAATCCGGCCATCCCCACGCTACCGGCCGCTGTTATTTCTCGTCCCAGAGAAAGAGCTTTAGAAAGTCCATTGAGCTTCGAGCAAACCAACGAGAGAACCTCGCTGGCAACTTGCCCGTTTCTCTAAAACTAAAACGATTCGCTGCCGTCACGGCAGCGAATCTGTCGCGCAGCCGCTCCATCGCCACGCGCTGCGTCCGTCGGAATAAGGAATAAGAGGAGGCTTTTATGCCATTAATTAACCAGTTGCCCGAAACCGTTTTTACGACAAAGGTGGACGAGCTCCTCAATTGGGGGCGAGCCTCTTCACAGTGGTACATGCTGTTTGGCTTGGCCTGTTGCGCGATCGAATTGATGCAAACGGGAGGTCCACGGGCGGATATCGATCGATTCGGCGCTGTCCCGCGCGCCACGCCTCGTCAGTCGGATCTGATGATCGTAGCCGGCACTCTGACTTATAAAATGGCCAAGCGGACCAAGCTCCTCTACGATCAGATGCCCGACCCGAAGTATGTCATCTCGATGGGCAGCTGCGCGAACTGTGGGGGGCTGTTTCAGCTCGCCTACTCGGTTTGCAAAGGCGTGGACAAAATCATTCCGGTCGACGTTTACGTTCCTGGCTGTCCGCCGCGGCCGGAAGCCCTAACAGAGGGGCTTCTGAGGATCCAGGACAAAATCATGCATGAGAGGTGGCTAGTTAAGGATAGCGAGCGTGAGCCGGTGTCTGCAGCCTAGGCAAACGGAGGGTATCCAGTATGGTTGGAGAGATTACCATGATCGATCGCGCCAAAAACAAGCTGCCGATGGAAAAGAAACAGCGACGGTTTTCCATCGGATACTTCATCTTGGCATTTTTCACTATCCTGATGATCCACAATTACTATGGCAGCGCCCATGTCGAGATCATCAGTTACAGCCAATTTAAGTCTTTACTCAACAAGGGCCTGATCAACGATCTGGCAATTCGCGAGACGGCCATTGAAGGCAATTTGAAGGGCGAGGCGGTTAAGGAAATTTTCACGCCGGAGAAAGTAAAAAAGATTTCCCAGGAAATCGTTGAAGGCAAAAAAACTTTCCCTTTTGAAACCGTACGAGTGGAGGATCCCGGTCTGACGGCGGAGCTTGAAAAGGCAAGAGTACCGTTCCGCGGGCAGGTAAGTAGTACTTGGCTCCCGGCCATTTTATCCTGGGTGGTTCCAGTTGCCCTGTTTTTTTTGCTGTGGACCTATATCGGCAAGAAGATGGGGTCAGGAAGCGGCGGCTTAATGCAGATCGGTAAAAGCAAGGCGAAGGTCTATATTGAAAAGGCGACGGGAGTCACATTCGCCGATGTCGCGGGAATCGACGAGGCCGAAGAGGAAGTCGCTGAAGTTGTCGGGTTTCTGAAAGATCCCGATAAGTATCAAAGATTGGGCGGGCGTATTCCCAAAGGTGTTTTGATCGTGGGGCCGCCGGGTACCGGAAAAACCCTGCTCGCTCGCGCAGTCGCGGGCGAGGCAGGCGTTCCCTTCTTCAGTCTGTCCGGTTCTGACTTTGTCGAAATGTTTGTCGGAGTCGGGGCGGCGCGGGTACGAGATCTCTTTATGCAAGCCGTGAAGAATGCCCCGAGTATCATATTCATCGATGAGCTCGATGCCGTAGGCAAAGCCCGGGGGGTTAACATGCTTTCAGGCAACGACGAGCGCGAGCAAACCCTCAATCAGCTCTTAGCCGAGATGGATGGGTTCGATCCGAACCAAGGGGTCATCATCATGGCCGCCACCAACCGGCCGGAAATCTTGGACGCCGCACTGTTGCGCCCTGGCCGATTCGATCGGCAAATCCTGGTGGATCGTCCCGATATCAAGGGACGCACGAAAATCCTCCAACTGCACGCGAAGAAAGTGAAACTCTCTCCTGATCTGGATCTCGCCACAGTGGCAGCAAAAACTCCAGGCTTCGTCGGCGCGGATCTCGCCAATATCGTCAACGAAGCTGCGTTGCTGGCGGCACGTCAGGACAAGGAGTCCATAGAGATGGCGGAATTTGACGAGGCGATCGAACGAGTAGTCGCGGGACTGCAAAAGAAGAGCCATGTCATCAATCCCAAGGAGAAAAAGATCGTCGCCCACCACGAGGCGGGTCACGCGCTGGTGGCTGAGCTAGTACCTGGCGCTGATCCCGTTTCCAAGATCTCCATTATCCCGAGGGGCATCGCTGCCCTCGGTTACACAACCCAACTGCCGACGGAAGATCGCTATCTCATGACACGTTCCGAATTGCTCGCGCGCATCTATGTCCTTTTAGGCGGGAGGGTCGCGGAGGAGATCATCTTCGGCGACATATCAACGGGAGCACAGAACGATCTGCAGCGAGCCACCGAAATTGCCCGGACGATGATCACCCAATTCGGCATGAGTGAAAAGCTTGGTCTAGCATCACTTGAAGGACCGAGACATTCCACGTTTCTGATGGTGCCCACTCAGAGTCCCAGGGAGTACAGCGAGGAAACCGCTCGGCTCGTCGACGCAGAGGTAAAGCAAATATTGTCGGAAGCGCACGTTAAAGCTCGGGACATCCTGCTCGCGCACCGCTCGGCGCTGGAGGAATTGGCAAATCTGCTGCTGGAAAAAGAAGTTGTCGACCGCCCGGCATTGCAAGCGATTCTAAAAGTGAGAAGCATCGACAGCCTCAAGGACAAAAAGAAGTCGGCGGACACACAGGGAAGTGAAAACAAACAGGGGAACGTCGAGCATACTCAGCCAAAGGTATAAACGGCTGATCGTGCGTTCAGCTACGCAAGCTCTACAAAATCGGAGATAAAATCATGAAGATCGAAAAGGATCTCTTTGGCGAAACTGTAAAGTTTGACGAGCGAGCCAATGAAGATAACTATTTTGCTGCGAAAGAATACGAGCTGATGGAGGGGATGAAGGCCGAGTTTCAAAAGGTTGAAGCGGCCGGGCGGGAAGGGCAGATCGTGAACTGTCCAAAGTGTCCAGGCAGGCTCGAGAGGTGCAGCTTTATGGGATTCATTTTAGATCGCTGCGAAAGCTGCGAAGGGATTTGGCTGGAGAAAGGCGAGCTGAAAGGGATTTTGAGAAAGGCGGCGCGCGGTCCGCTCGGTGCGTTCCTCGATCGGTGCTTTGCCAAAGATGAAACGGGAAAGAGGAGTGAGACCGCGCCTGACCAGTTAACGAAAAGAACGTGGAGGTAACATGAAGGTCGATTTTTTGGAAAAGCAATTGCTCCCGATTGGACTCCTGGCGCAAGATTCCTTCAACGGAGTTGCAGCGCTGGTGAAAGAGGTTTTCGCGCGTACACGTGTTTATGGAGACAAAGAGGGCAAGCTCAGCTACTGGCAGCTCGTATTCTCCCAAAGTAAGACAAATGGCTGCTGTTATCGCGGCGAGGATCTCCCTCATGTGAAGTGGCGATGGCCGAGAGATACATGGTTCCAGGAACATCTGAGTGACCATCTCAAAGCACTCGAATGTGCCGTACCCCAAGCGGGGAACTGAAGGCGTCTGCGATAAGTATACCTCGCGAGCGGTAGCGCTCGCGGCCTCCGTAATCCTTCTTGAATTATCGCTACTTGGATTAACCGGCCTAGGTCGCTTAGGGTGGCGATGCTCGTCTTGTGTCCTTGCTATAACTTTTTTCAAAATTGTCCAATATTAGACAGAACTCCGCGTGCAAGAGCGTATCATCCAATGTGAAAAACTGTGTTTAACAAAGCTTGAGAATAAAGCTCATTTCCGTCGACGTATGATTAAGACGCCACGCAGAAATATTAATCATCGAGTTACGTTCCTCTCGTTAAGCAGCGTAGCGGCGAGGAAGGGGTCCTGCAATGGACGATAACGACAAAGCCATTAGGAATAACGGGGAGCAAGAGAAGTTGAAGGCCTCCGAAGTTCGCTACCAGGAGCAGCGCGATCTCTTGGCCGAGAATGAAGTGGAGCAAAAGAAGTTGCACACTTCCGAAGTTCGCTACCGGCGACTCTTCGAGACGGCCAAGGATGGCATACTTCTCCTGGATGCGGACAGGGGACGGATCACCGACGTTAACCCATTCCTGGAAGACATGCTGGGTTATTCTCACACCGAGTTGATTGGCAAGGCGCTCTGGGAGATCGGCCCGGTCAAAGATATTACCGCGAGCCAGGATGCCATGCGGCGCTTGCAGAACAACGAATACATCCGTTACGAGAATCTACCGTTACAAACCAAAGGCGGACAGCAAATCCAGGTGGAGTTCGTCAGCAATGTCTACCTGGTCGATGGCTGGCGCGTGATCCAATGCAATGTCCGCGATATCACTGCCCGCAAACGGGCCGAGGAGGGTATGCGGACGGCCAATGACGAGTTGAGGGCTTCGGTGGCTGAACTGCAAAGGCGTGACGAAGAAATGAAGTCCCTCATTCGCCTAAACGATCTGCTTCAATCCTGCACAACCCAGGCCGAGGCCTACCAGGTGGTTGGCCTGATGGCGAATGAGTTATTCGCAGGGGACAGTGGTGGGTTGGCCATTTCGCATGGACGCGATCAACACTCGGAGACGGTTGTCCGTTGGGGCAACGAAGCGGCCCTAAAGTCGCGCTTTTCATTGGAAGACTGTTGGGCAATACGGCGCGGTCAATTGCATGAAGTCATCGATCCACAGGTGGATTTGCTATGCCATCATTTTGTCCATCAGCCGCAAACGGGTTACTTGTGCGTGCCTTTAATGGTCCAAGGCGAAATAACTGGGCTATTGTGTCTCCTGCTGGCCGCCGCGGGCAGCGATAAACATCGGGTCAGCCAGCAACAACTGGCCGTAACGGTGGGCGAAACGATCAAGTTGTCTTTGTCTAATTTGAGACTGCGAGAGAAACTGCGTGAGGAGGCTATCCACGATCCGCTGACCGGGCTGTGCAATCGGCGCTATTTGGAAGAGAATCTGGCGCGCGAGCTGCATCGTGCGCGGCGCCGGAATTCCCCACTGTGCGTCGCGATGCTCGACCTCGATCAGTTCAAGCATCTAAACGATACTTTTGGGCACGATGCCGGCGATTCGCTGTTATGCCAGCTAGGGCAGATGCTGAGCGAGAAGCTGCGCAAGAGCGATATCGCGTGCCGCTATGGCGGCGATGAGTTTGTCCTCGTTCTCCCCGATTCATCGCTGTCAGATGCCCAGCGACGCGTGGAACAAATCCGCGTTCTGGTCAAAGAACTGCAGATTCGGCGCGGCGGCCCACCGCTAGACACGATAACAGTATCGGCCGGTGTTGCGGGTGCGCCTGAACACGGTTCCACGGCTGCTGAATTACTCCAAGCGGCTGACAATGCCATGTACACCAGCAAGCAGGCGGGGCGAGACCGCGTCGTCGTCTACCAGGCGAAGGAGTCACAGCTCGAAAACAGCTGGAAGGCTTCGCTTGACATCCGGGCGGCTCCAATAGGCTGAGGTATTTAGTTCTACTCGGATGGCCTTCGGCGTGCAGTAGGGTCTGCGGACCAAGGCGATAATTTCTCTCTGAAAAGAAGCGCTTCGTCCAAAATTTTTCCTGCCTCCAGCCGACTGTGTCATTCTCTCCTCACCGAGGGGCGTGCACTCTTCGTACAGGGTGTTTACTCTCGATGCAGCATTGTTGATATCTCGTCTTTCTGGATCCTCGAGCAAGTCATCAATATCGATCTGTTTTTAGGGAGATCATTAACTATTATCTGTTAACCAATTGAAAAATCTACTTGACAACCAGAGTTTAGTGACTACGGTTAAACAAGCTAGGCATAGGGTTTCCTTCCTCGGTTACCTGAAATTCTTCAAGTAAGCCCGACAATTCTCAACCCTCTAACCAGTCCAACCAGGGAGGTTGAAATGTATACGCGCAACGTCAGTTTGAAGCTCAAGGCCAATAGTGCGCCTGATTTTACCCGCACCGGAGGCTTACAACCGCGAGAAGTATCCTGAGATCTTGAAGACCCTGTCAAAGGTGGTTGAGGGCACTCCCAGAGTGGAGTTGTTTGAGGTCGCGAACTCGACTTCGCACCAGATCGCCGCTAAAGCGGCCTAACCAGACCTGCCGGTTCGGGGAGGGGGTTTTATCCCTTCCCCGGACCGCAATGGTAAATAGCGAGAGGTTTTTATGAGCGGAATATTTTGGATTTTAGTAGGCGGAATGACCGGTTGGCTGACAGGAACATTTATGGGGGAACAGGGGTACGGAAAAAGATTACTAGGCGGTCATGCTAGAAGCTTAGATATCGTGTTGGGCATCGTTGGTGCCTCTTTTGGAGGTTATCTATTTTTCTGGGCTGTCATCGGGGACGGCAGCTCGTTTAGCAGATATGCCACCGCGATCCTCGGCTCTGTGACTCTCGTGGGAGTTGTTCGGCTGATTTCCGCAAGAAACTTAGCTCGGGTGAGAAATAATAGATTCATTTCGTTTTGAAAGAATTGCATATTCGCTCTAGAGATTTCCGCTGCACCTACTGTACGCCCTGGGCATCGATATAGGAGACATGATGACGATTCAATAGACTCCTCCAGCCGACGAGTTCAAATAGTAACTCCGCGATCGTTAATGCGCGAGACCATAAATTTTCGCGCCGTCAAGATCGCGCGACGTGGGATTGAAACGCCGCGCACAAATATTAATCATCGAGTTTATTTAGCTCTCAGATCGCCGAGACCGGCGCCTGTGCGTGTGTCAGCCTCACAATCTTTCTTAAAATGGTTCAATTTTAGACTGAAATTACCTCAGAGTCAGCGTAAGTTTTCACACAAAAAAGGCAGACTCCAACCTCATCATCACGATGGGTAGGGCCTTGTTAGGAGGAGAGCTGTTGATGTCAAGGAAGATATTGATTGTGGAAGACTCTTGTGAGCTGCGCGAGATGCTCGGAACGGTTCTCGCCGCACGCGGATGGAACCCAATCCTTGCTGAGAGTGGCCGGAAAGCGCTGGACGAACTCGAGCGCGAAACACCGGGAATCATTCTCATGGACATGCGGATGCCGGATATGAACGGCTTCGAGCTCGCGACGATTTTAAAAAAGCATCGTGTCTACAGGAGCATACCCATACTTGCGGCGACCGCGTTTCCCGACCATATCGCCCGGCAGCGATGCCTTTCGGCAGGCTGCGATGATTTCATTTCCAAGCCTTTCTCGTTTGCCGCGCTCCAAACGAGTCTCACAAATCTAGTGTCCGGAGAAAGATTAAAGCAATAACGGCAACGGCCCTATGAATCTGGCAGCTAATCGGCGGCGGAAACGACGTTCGAGGGGTGCCGGCCGAAAAAAGACCACGGGGGCAAGCACGACAGAGAGTGTGTTCATGCCGATGCCTTCCCCTTTTGAGTTAGGTCATGGGTGAGTTTGGCGGCGCTTGAAAAGCTACCGGTCTAGTCCCGCCAATGATGATACCCACGCCAATTATTATAGCTGGCAGGGGACTCGATCGTGAAGGGAGAATCCTTAACTGGACTTAACCCTTCAAAATTTTGACTGGCTTATGACGCTAGCTGGCGGCACAGAGAAAAGTTTTTCAATCATCTCTCTGCCGCCTGGCAATGAACAGCAGATCTGAAGCCCGAAAGCAGATGACACCGTGATTTATTCTTCATCGCCTTTTTCCCGCTTTGCCAAGTGGACAGCGCGAGCCACCGGCCATCCGGCTGCATTCATCATCGCCGCTTTGATCATCATAGTCTGGGGCGTCACAGGCCCGATATTCAAGTTCAGCGACACGTGGCAATTGGTCATCAACACAGGTACGACGATCGTCACATTCCTGATGGTATTTCTGATTCAGAATACCCAGAATCGCGATAGCCACGCCGTCCAACTCAAACTCGACGAGCTGATTCGCGCGGTGAGCGGCGCGCACAATGCCTTACTCGACCTCGAAGGCCTTGAAGAAGCAGACCTCGAGCGGTTTCGCGTGCGGTAAGCTCGCGCGCACTGCACGCGAAGCGTTGCGTCGTGGGGAATTGGATACCGGCACCCCGGAAGTCAGGCCGGATTAGATCACACGAGTTCCTCAACGGGGAGATGTTGGATTAACCAGCCGAGATCGCTCAGGGCAGTTGTGCGCATCCCTCTCCTAGTTTGGCGACGATTCTTTTCGAAATCGTCCAGTATTAGACAGCAATCCCTTCCGAGTCAGCATAAGTTAAACCGAATACGGAGGTAACTTCCTGTGGGCCTAATATTGTTGATTATCCTAATTCTGCTCCTGTTTGGGGGGCTGCCCCGCTGGGGCTATCACTCGTATGGTTACGGTCCCTCCGGCATCGTCGGGACGATATTAATTATCGTCCTGATTCTGTTCCTGTTGGGCCGAATCTAAGGGCGTTGAGCCTCGTACGGCCATCCGGTTGTTGCGACACGCGTAATCATGTCATGTGGTAACGGACTCACGAAGGGCTAAGAGCATACCATGATCAATCGGACCATAAGAAGATAAGCTAGGGACATGTCTTGACCCACTCCAAGGCGGGATAGACGTTTTAGAGTTAAATCATATCGTAGAAGGACAGTAAAAAACCAAGGAGAGAAATCATGCACAGAAAATTCTGGATAACGAATAGCGTGCTCGTCGTGCTGCTGGGTGCTGCCCTGGCCGCGCCGGTCTGGGCCGCTACGCCGGACGCTTGGATCACCACCAAGACCAAGCTGAGCCTTCTAACCACGGAGGGTGTCAGCGGGACGGCCATCCATGTGGACACCATCCTCGGCAAGGTTACCTTGCACGGCAAGGTGCGTACCGCTGAGGAGAAAGCGAAAGCGGAGAGCATCGCTAAAAAGATCGATGGCGTGCTGGAGGTGCGCAACCTTTTGCAGATCATTACTCCACAGCGCGAGAAGGCAGTGCAGCTCTCCGATGACGCCCTTAAGCAGCGGATCGAGAAGGAGTTGAAGGCCGATTCTTCTCTAAAAGACAGCAGTATCTCGGTAAAGTCCGTCAACAAGGGCGTGGTGCTGCTGGCCGGCACGGCGAAAACCTTGAGTGCTCACCTGCGAGCCGTCGAGACGGTGGCCTGGGTGCCGGGCGTAGAGCGGGTCGCCAGTGAGATCAAGAGTCCCGACACGTTGGCCGATGCGGAGATCTGGCGCGAGCCCACGGCGCGAGGAGAGTCCAGTAAGGATTCCGGAATCCGGAATACTGCCAGCGATATATGGATCACCTCGGCAACCAAGATGCGCTTGCTCACCGACAGCCGGACGCCGGCGCTCGACATCAATGTGGAAACGCACGCGGGGGTCGTAACGCTCTTTGGGATCGTCCCCTCTCAGGATGCCAAGAGCGCTGCTGAAGCCGATGCCCGCAAGGTGAGCGGAGTAAAGCGTGTCGTCAACGAACTGCAGGTGGTCGCAAGCGCCAAGCAGGCAGAGGTGAAGGCGCGCGACGAGGATATCGAGAGCGGTGTAGAGGTGAAGAACGGCGTTGTGAGTCTGAAGGGGACGGTGCCCACCGGATCGCGGCGACTGGACGCAGCAGTGCTGGCGCGCTCAGTCAAGGGTGTGCGCGCGGTAAAGGACGATCTGCGCCTCGCGACAGCCAAGCGGTAGCAGCCTTGCTCGCAACGCTCGAATAAGGGATGGGCAATCCCGGGTGAGACAGAAATCTATAGCTCATAGTTGACGGTCCCTTGGGGACCACCTCAGCGAACGCTGGTATTCCACGCGCAGGGATTTGACCAGCCACGAAGAATGTTTGCCTCGGGGTTTGACTCGATCGCTGCTAGTATTGTGGCAGCTATGCGGCGGCACACGAACAAAGTGAGAGATCTTTCCCCAAACTGAACCACTCCCCTAAATTCGTTGCAGCACGGAGAGCCTAAATTCAAGTAGGTTCATGATTGCAATGAATTAGTCGGTTCCAACGCGTCCTTCCGGAATCTCAGCCGACCTTTTGGTCGAGAGTTTCGACGCTTTTAACGAGCCGTTCTTTCGTTTTCCCTCTGACAGCCTCAAGAAGCTATCGGAAACACAGGCCTTCCCTCATCGCAGGGTCCGGCACAAATAGTGCTCAGCATAATTGGTGTTAAAATTAAATTCAAAAATAGGAGATGCACTATGCGCTCGATAATCTTTGCAACACTGATGTTGGTCCTGTTAGGCACGAACGTCGCTTGCAACACGGTTCACGGTTTCGGCCGAGATGTTGAGCGGGTAGGCGAAAAGACTCAGGAAGCGGCGGACGCCGTGAAGAAGAAGTTGTAGGCGGGTCAAGGAAATGAAACGCACGGAGCATTTAACTCGGGCCGGCTGAAGCCCTCATCGCGTGAATGCGAGCCTGACAATATTTCTTTGCAAAATCGTCCAAAATTAGACAGCAGTCCCTGACTCGTAAGCGTATCGTTAAAGATGTTTAAGGCGTGGGGTTTCATCCCTGAGGTTACTTGAAATTTTTCCAGTAAGCCTGACTTGACCCTGCTAATCAGTACAACCGAGGTAGGAGCCCTCGGGACCAGCGGCGCTTACGAATATAACGCCCATAGCAAGATGAACCAGCTGGAGAATGATTACAAAGCCGAGAGAATATCCCGCAAAGAATACGAGGCTCGTAAGTCGCAGATAGAAAAAGGATCGATCCTTTATTAAGGAAAATGGTGAATCGATTCAATCGTGCCGCGTACTGTGTGGTTCTCGGTTTGGCGTTGACGGTGAGCGTAGGTTGCAGCGACAACATCGCCCTGGTGGGCAGACCTGCGCTTCAATTGGATCAAGACGAGCTCTTCGCAGAGATTGACCGAATAGATACTTCGTCTCGGCAGATTCATTTGCGGCCGAACGACAGCCGCAACCGGGTGGTCGGTTATAGCGCTGACGCGCGTGTGCTTTATCACGGCCGAGAATACCCGATCGCCCAATTGGAGAACGGGGATAAGATCTCCATGCAATTGAAGCAGGACTCTCGCGGCAACTCCTATACCGATCTCGTGCGCGTCCACGAAAGTATAAGGGATCGGAGTAGATGAAATGATGCAGGGCCGATTTTTCACGGAGGGTTTTATGAACACATTCAGAATGGTCATGTACGGAATTGTAGCGGCCGGCTTCGTGCTGGTTTCGAGTGGATGTTACGAGTGGAATCGCCGTGGCGATTACAGCGGATACGACAGGGTCGGGAGCAGCTATGACAGGAACGATCGCCGATGGGATGGAACTCCTTACCGCGACCGGGGTTACTCGCGAGCAGACCGGAGGGCCTGGGAGTGGGAAAGAAATTAATTGACGGAGAATCAC
>WNFU01007599.1_pt1 | contig 12768 bp, 10 predicted proteins | sample 5400121 | NCBI WGS metagenome assembly WNFU01 (sample SAMN13153360, study PRJNA577476) | soil metagenome | isolation source: 100 cm soil or saprolite under grassland replicate 1 | place: USA:California | collected 2016-06-15 | reverse complement strand
GCCGTTCGCCGCCTCGATCCTCTGTGATCGCACAGTGCATCCGGCCGCCGGCTTCCGCGGCGGCGGGCCGGGCGCGCGGGGCGCGGTGCTGATCGACGGCGTGGCGCCGGCGAATCCAAAGGCCGAGCAGCTCGTGCCCCCGGGCGCGCTCGTAGAGGTTCGGCTCCCGGGTGGCGGCGGCTACGGGCCGCCGGCCGAGCGCGATCCGGAGCTGATCGCGCACGATCTGCTCGAAGGCTACGTACGCGGCGCCTGACGGGCGACTCCATTCGCCGCATCGCACAGTAGCTGGACCCCCGCCGGATCGAGAAGAACATCCTGCTGCCGCCCACTACTTTCACCCGCGTCCGGACGGCCGCCGATGCGCCGTGGTGAGTCGGCTATGTGCGCTGACTTATTGTTCTTCCGGGGCACGCATAGGACGTCGACAGCAACAGGCACAATAATGTTGGCTATGGGTGTGGCCCACCTTACGCTCGGAAGTGAACGCTGAGGATCGAGGAGTGACCGAGCGGAGACGCAGGACCGCGCTCAACGCGGAAGGAGGAGGCGATGCACATTCTGTCGGCGTATCTCAAGTGGAAGGCGATCGAGGTCGCCCACGAGATCTCCAAGAGCCCGAACACCAAGATCCTCATCCTGGGGGACAAATCCGGTCTGCCCATCATCCTGAGCGACAAGTAGAACCACCATGTGGATGCCTGGAGTGGCGCGGCCATAGGCTTGTTGCTGGGCCGAGCGGTTCGCAAGCCGGGAGGGGACCGGCTGGCAGAGGTCGAGACGCGTCTCGGCGAGCTACATGACCGCGTCGATTGGCTCGATCGACGAGTCACGACGCTCGAAGCGGTTCAGGACGCGACGGCGGCGGCGGTCAAGACACCGATCGCCCAGCCATCACCCGGACCCGAGCCGATCGAGCCGTTTGTCGCGCCCGCAGAGGCGGAGACTGCGCCCGCGGTCGAACCGGACGCACACCGCCCAACACCGCCCTCGAGGAACCGGCTCGAGGACTCGCCGCTCTGGCGCTGGTTCACCGGCGGCAACACCATCGTGCGCGTCGGCGTCGTCATCCTCTTCTTCGGCGTCGCCTTTCTGCTCAAGTACGCTCACGAGCGCTTCAGCATGCCGATCGAGCTGAGGCTGGCCGGCGTGGCCGCCGGCGCAATCGTGTTGCTCGCGGTCGGCTGGCGGCTGCGCGAGCGTCGCCCGGGCTACGGGCTCACCTTGCAGGGGGGCGGCATCGGCCTCCTCTATCTCGTCATCTTCGCCGCCTTCCGGCTCTACAGCCTGTTGCCCCCGGCGGCCGCCTTCGCCCTCCTCGTCGCGGTGGCGGCGCTCTCCGCCGTGATCGCCGTCGTCCAGGACGCGCGCTCCCTCGCGGTGCTCGGCACCTCGGGCGGCTTCCTCGCCCCGATCCTCGCCTCGACCAGCGGCGGAAGCCACGTGATGCTGTTCAGCTACTACGCGGTCCTGAACGCGGGCATCCTGACCATTGCCTGGTTCAAGGCGTGGCGCGTGCTGAACCTGCTGGGCTTCGCGTTCACCTTCGCGATCGGCACGCTGTGGGGCTTCAGCGTCTACCGCCCCGAACACTTCGGGAGCACGGAGCCGTTTCTCGCGTTCTTCTTCCTCCTCTACGTCGCGATCCCGATCCTCTTTGCGCGTCGTCGGGCGCCGGGGCTCGAGCGCTATGTCGACGGGACGCTCGTCTTCGGCGTGCCGCTCGTGGCGTTCGGACTCCAGGCCGGGCTGGTGCGCGAGCTCCAGTACGGGGCGGCGTGGAGCGCGCTCGCACTCGCGGCGGTCTATCTCGTGCTGACGCGGGTCGTTTTCGGGCGGCGGGGCGACGGCCTGCGGCTCCTCGCCGAAGGGTTCCTCGCGCTGGGCGTCGTGTTCGGCACCCTCGCGATCCCGCTCGCCCTCGACGGGCGCTGGACGTCGGCCGCGTGGGCGCTCGAGGGCGCGGCGATCGTGTGGGTTGGCGTCCGGCAGCAGCGGCTCCCGGGCCGGATCTTCGGCCTGGCGTTGCAATTCCTCGCGGGCATCGCGTTCCTCGCCGACCCGACGCGGCCGGCTGGATCACTCCCGGTCGCGAACAGCGGCTATCTCGGCTGTGTGTTCCTCGCAGTCGCGGGCCTGTTCTGCGCGTGGTATCTCGACCGGCATCGCGCAGCCGTCACCGAGCCCGAACGGATCGTCGCCCATGTCTTGCTCGGATGGGGGATCGCGTGGTGGGTCGGCGGCGCGCTCCAGGAGATCGACCGCCACGTGCCCCCGGCGTATCGCGTCCAGACGGGGCTCGTGTTCTTCACGGCAGCGTGCGCGGTGTTCAGCTGGCTGCACACCCGTCTCGGCTGGCGCGCGGCGCGCTATCCGGCGCTCGCGATGCCGCCGCTCATGGTCGTCGCGGCGGCCGCGAGCGCGGTGAGGCTCGCGCATCCGTTCGCGCATCTCGGCTACGTTGCGTGGCCGCTCGCGTTCGTGGTGCACCTCCTGCTCCTGCGCCGCCACGAGACGGCGGGAAGCCAATATCTGCACTGGGCCCACGCGGCAGGGTTGTGGCTCCTGGCCGCGCTCGCGAGCTGGGAGGTCGGCTGGGGCATCGACAAGCTCGTCGCCGGGCGCGCCGTCTGGCCGATCATCGGATGGGCGCTCGTGCCGGGTGCGCTACTCACCGGCCTCGCGTTGCGCGGCATGCGGATCGCGTGGCCCGTGGCGGCGCAGCGCGAGGCGTACCTCGTGGCTGGGGCGACGCCGCTCGCCGTTCCTGCTGGTCTGGACTCTCTTCGTGAATTTCGTGTCCAGTGGTGATCCGTCTCCGCTGTCGTACGTTCCGATCCTGAACCCGCTCGATCTCGCCGAGATCGGCGCGGTGCTCGCAAATCGCGCCCTGGTTCATTGAGGGCCGCCGGCTCGCGCTGCACCCGGTCGCCGCGGTGCCCCTGGCGCAGGCGTACGGGCTGCTCGCCGCCTTGACGTTCGTGTGGGCGAACGCCGTCCTGCTGCGCGCACTGCACCACTGGGCCTGCGTACCATTCGCCCTGGAGACGATGGTGCGCTCGGACGTCGTCCAGACCGCCTTCTCGATTCTCTGGACACTGGTCGCGCTCGCGAGCATCGTGGTCGCGACACGGCACGGCGTGCGGGTCGTCTGGCTCGCCGGGGCGGCTCTGATGGCGATCGTGGTCGTGAAGCTATTCATGATCGATCTATCCAACGCCGGCACGGTCCAGCGGATCGTGTCGTTCATCAGCGTCGGTGTGCTGATGCTCATCCTCGGCTACTTCTCCCCCGTGCCGCCCAGGTCCCGGGAGGCGGCCTGATGAATCCGCTGATCGCGGCGCTCCTGCTCGTTCCGGCGCTCGCCGGCGCCGAGCAGCTGCGGGACTTCGCGTACGGCATCCCGCTCCGGATCAGCGGCCAGGACGCACTTCACAAGCTCGAGGTGCCGCGCGCGGTGTACGAAGGCGTGCGCGCGGATCTCGGCGATCTGCGAGTCTTGAACGGGGCGGGCGAGGTCGTCCCGCATGCCTTCCGGCCGCGCGTCACCACGACGAAGGAGACGCTTCCAGCGGTGGCGGTCACGCTGTTTCCGATCCGCACGGATGCGCCGACCGGCGTCGAGGGCGTCGAGCTTCATCTCGAGAGGCGCGGCGATCGGACGGTCGTCGACCTGCGTACGCGCGAGGGCAGGCCTGCGCGCGGGACGAAGCTGGTCGGCTATCTCGCCGACGCGCGCGCGCTCCACAAGCCGATTCGGGCGATCACGCTCGAGCTGCCCGCGAGGGCCGATCAGGTCGTCGCACGGGTGACGATCGAAGCGAGCGACGACCTGCGGCAGTGGGCCACGCTCGCGAGCGGCGCGCCGGTGGTCCGGCTGTCGTCCGGCGGCGAACGTCTCGAGCAGCGTCGGATCGAAGTCGCGGCTCGCAGGTCGACATACCTGCGCGTGTCGTGGCCGGGCCGCAGCGGCGCCGTCGAGCTCGCCGGTCTCGTGGTGGAGCCCGGCGAGGCCGTGGTCGATGCGCCGCGGCAGTGGAAGCAGATCAGCGGCGTGGTGGCGAAGGGGAGGCCGGGCGAGCACGAGTTCGATCTCGGTGGCCAATTCCCCGTCGATCGAATCCGCATCGGGCTGCCGCAGGCCAACACCGTCGCGTCGCTCGATCTCCTCTCGCGATCGAAGCCCGCCGATCCGTGGCGTCGCGTGACGGCGGCGACCGTGTACCGGTTGGTCCGAGAAGGCGACGAGCTAACGAGCGCGGACATCGAAGTCGCATCAGCCGCCGACCGGTACTGGCTGGTGAAGATCGATCAGCGCGGCGGCGGGATCGGCGGCGGGCCCCTCGGGCTGAGCGCGGGCTGGGTGCCGCACCGCCTCGTGTTCGCCTCGCGCGGCACCGGAACGTTCCAGCTCGCCTACGGGAGCCGCGATGCGAAGGCGACGGCCTTTCCGATCGCGACACTGGTGCCGGATTACAAGGGCGAGGAGGAGCTCGAGCTCAGGCGGGCGGGGACCGACGTGGCTTCATCCGGTGTCGCCATTGGCGTGGCCCGGGCGGCGGACCCCCAGCACCTCAGCGGCGAAGCGGCCAGGCGCGAGCGGGTTGACTGGAAACGCTGGACGCTCTGGGGGAGCCTCGTACTGAGCGTCGTGGTGCTCGGCTGGATGGCGCTCAGGCTGGCCCGACAGATATCCAAGGCGGCGTGATTGTCGCCTGCCAACAACACCATGATCGCGACCGAGAGCGACGAGACAACAACTGTCTCGCGTCGGACTCCACGGTACACGGGACCGCACCCGAGCCATGAAGCACGCGGCTACACCGCGCTCAAGAGGCGACCGAATCCGCTGATCGACTCACGCACACCGGCCAGGCGGAGCGCCCGCCAGAGCGAGGCCTGGTTCGACGAAACGACGGGCTTGCCCAGGTCTCGTTCGAGCACCTCGATGACTCCGATAGTCGGGAGCCCTGTGCCGCTCAGAAGGACGGCGTCGGCGTCCGGCGCGTCGGCCTCGCGAGCGAGTCGGTAGGCGCGCTCTTCACTTTCGTCGTAGATGTTCTCGACACCGGCCAGCCGCCGATAGCCGACGATTTCGAACCCCGCCGCCTCCCAGTAGGCTTTGCCGAGCGCGCTGATCGACTCCGGATAGGGTGTCCCGAGGGCGAGCTTCTTGACGCGCAGGTGGTGGAGCGCCGCCAGAATCGCCTGGGCCGCCGTGAGGGCGCGGGTGCCCGTGAGAGACGCGATGCGGTCGGACAAGATTTGCTCGCCCTTGAACCCGTTGGCGTAGCTCGCTGCAGTGAAGGCGAGTACCACGACCGCCGGGTCCACGGCCGCGAGCGTCCCCGCGGGCGCGGGGAGAGACTCGACGTAGGCGCGCGTCCTGTCTTCCATCCCTGCGGGTGCGCCGGGTGCGCTGGCGGATGCGGCCGAATCGAGGCGGGCGAAGTGGATCGATACGCCCGTGGGCACCATGCGATAGAGCTCGGGCTCAACCGTGGGATTCCCCGGGGGCACGAGCACGCCGATACGGGTTCGCCAGCCGAGCATCGTCGCCCGTCATACTCGCCCAACACCGCCCCAACCGCTAGTGCTCATCGAGGGCATCTCCCCCCCGGCGTGCCACCCGAATCATTGTTTGTAGCCGCTCAGCGCCCACGCTATCTCTTGATAGTGGGACGTGTTCGCCCTGGGCGCAGACGCTCAGCGCTCTAGGCCTCCTCGCCCAGCTGCTCGAAGCGGGACTGAAGGCTGGGGAGCAAGGTGCCCTCCGCGAGGCCCTGGAGAGCCCGAGGTGCGCGACTTTCTCGCGAAGTTCGATCGCTGCGGACCGGGCGCGGCGCTGCCGCCGGCGCCCAACCCACACGTCATCATGGGATGGAACTATGACTAACCGTACCGCGGTTGTCCTTCTGCTGGGCGTGGCGCTCGCTCTCGCCCCGGCAACGATCGATGCCGGGACCTACCGCTCGGTCGACGAGCAGGGCAACGTCACCTACTCCGATCGCCCGCCGCAGCCGGAGGAGACGCGCGCGCCGGCGCCTGAGGCCACCCCGGTGCCGGAAGTGAAGGTGCCCGACGCCAGGCCGGCGCCCGAGGCGAAGGCGCCCGACGCCAGGCCGGCGCTCCGGGCGAAAGCGCGCGACGTAAAAGCGTCCGCGCCGCCGACGGCGATCGCGAGAACGGGCCCGACGAAGGTCGACGAGCTGCTGGAGCTGTCCGGGGCGCGAGCGCAGCTCGTGGGGCTTCTGAACGGGCTCGCCAGCGAGCTGCGGCCGGCCCCGGGGCAAATGAGCGCCAAGGACCAGGCCTCCGTCGATCGGATTCTGCGACAGGCGCTCCGCCACGAGGCGGTCTATGCGCTCGTACGCGACGCTTTTCTCCTCCATGTCGACCGGACGAATCTCGAAGCGACAGCCGCGTGGCTCCGCTCACCCCTGGCGCGCAAGATCGTTGCCCTCGCGATCGCCTCCTCGGAACCTGGCACGGAGCAGAAAGTCGCCGCCTACGCCGCCACCATCAAGACGAACCCGCCGACAGATCGCCGGGTCGAGCTGCTCCAGCGGCTGGACTGGGCGACGGCCGCCACCGAGACCTCGGCCGACCTCGTCGCGGCGGTCTCGCGCGGGATGACGACGGCCGTGTCCGGGCCGGGGCCGGCCGGGCAGCGGCTCCGTCCGGGCCAGATCGAGGACCGGGTCGCGCAGGTCCGGGCGCGCGCAAATGGAGCTCTGCGCGAGGCGTACATGGCGTCGACGCTGTACGCGTACCGCGGGCTCGAGGACGAGGAACTGGCGGCGTATGTGCTCTTCTCGGCGTCCGAAGCCGGGCGCTGGTACAACAGCGCGATGCGCAAGGCGATGGTGAGTGCGCTGGGCCGGGCGGTCGAGCAGACGGCTGCCGAGCTGGTGCGGGCCGTGCCGCTCGACCGCTGGGCGCGCGCCGCGCCGCTTGCGCCGCAGCCGGTGAAGTGATGGCGGCCATGTGCCCTCGCTGCAGCGCGCCCGCCGTCGAGCGCGACAAGTGCGCGCAGTGCGGCGTCGTCGCCTCGGTGTACGCCGCGGCCCTCCAGAAAATGCGCCGCCCGCCGACGCCGTCGTCGGCCCCTCCCGTCGTGGCTCGGGCGGACGCACCGCCGGCCACCGCGCCCGCCTGGGCCGTGGCCATAGCATCCGTGCCGCCGCGGCCGGTCACGAACGGGTCCGCGCCGGCGGCGACAGCAGCATCCGCGTCCGCAATCACGACCCCGAGCCACCGCCGGAAGCTCACGTTCCATGGCTCGGGCGGGACGCTTTTCGGCATCTATGTCGTGAACGTCTTGCTGACCATCGCCACCCTGGGCTGGTACCGGTTCTGGGGCAAGGTCAGGGTGCGCCGCTTCATGCTGAGCCAGACCGGGTTCGAGGGCGACCGCTTCGCCTATCACGGCACGGGCAAGGAGCTGCTGCTCGGGTTCTTGAAAGCCGTCATGTTCGTAGGCATGCCGATCACCGTGCTGGGCATCGCGGCCGAGCTCTCTCACGACAAGATGATCCACGGTGCCACCCGGTTATTCACCTCGCTGCTCGTCTTCCTGTTCATCCCCATCGCCATGGTCGGGGCGCGACGTTACCGCCTGAGCCGTACCTCGTGGCGCGGAATCCGCTTCTCGTTCCGTGGCCGGGCGTCGGTGTTCCTCAAGCTCTTCGTGGCGGGATCGATGCTGAGCATGCTGACGCTCTCGCTCTACTACCCCTTCTTCCAGGCGCGCCAGCAACGCTTTATGGTCTCGCATTCGCACTTCGGCCGCCGTCCGTTCCGATTCGACGGCCGCGGGCGTGACCTGTTCGGCGCGTACGTCCTGACCCTGCTGCTGTTCCTGCCCACGCTCGGGCTCTACTGGTTCTGGTTCCAGGCGAAGAAAACCCGCTACTTCTGGGAGCACACCTACTTCGACACCGCGCGCTTCCGCTGTAGCGTCACGGGCCGCAAGCTCATGACCCTGACGATCGGAAATTTGGTCGTGCTCGTGGTCACCCTCGGCTTTGCCTGGCCCTGGATGCTGCTGCGCAGCACGCGGTTCGCGTTCCGGTACCTCACCATCGACGGCCCGCTCGACCTGGCCGGGATCGTCCAGGAGCCTCAGCTCGCCACGGCTACGGGTGACGCGCTCTCGAGCCTCCTGGGCGCCGACGTCGACCTCGCATAGCGCCGGCCCGGTGTCTGGCGCGTTCACGGGCCACTACCTCGACGGCCGTAGCGCGGCGCGCCGGGAAGCGTCGATCCGCTTGACCCCGAGCGGGCTCGAGATCACGCTCGAGGGCGACGCCAGCCTATGGTGGCCTCTCCGGGAAGTACGCCAGACCCGGGGGTTCTACGCCGGCGAGCAGATCCGCCTCGAGCGCGGCGGGCCGCTCCCCGAGACTCTCCTGATCGACGATCCCGGCTTCCTCGGAGCGCTGCACGCCGCAGCGCCGGCCCTCGGGCGGCGTTTCCACGATCCGCGCCGACGACGCGCGCGGGTTCTCTTCACGATCGTGGCCGCCGTCACGGCCGTCGCCGCTGGCGCGGTCCTGTACGTGTGGGGCATCCCCGCGGCGGCGGGCCTGCTTGCCGCCCGCGTGCCCGTGTCATGGGAGGAGCGGCTCGGACAGGCGGCCGTGGACCAGCTCACGGCGTCGAGGCGGCGCTGCGTGGATCCCGAGCGCGAAGCGGCCATCGGCGCGATCGTCAAGAGACTGCTTGACCCGGTGCCGCGGGTCCCCTACACGTTCCGCGTGACCGTGCTCGACGATCGGACGGTGAACGCGTTCGCCGTCCCGGGCGGCCAGGTCGTCCTCCTCCGCGGGCTGGTCGAGCGTTTACGGACGCCGGAGGAACTGGCCGGAGTGCTCGCGCACGAGATCCAGCACGTGCTCCAGCGCCACGCGACGCGTCTTCTGCTGCAGCATGCCTCTACCGGCCTCCTGCTGGTCGCCGTGTCGGGCGACATGACCGCGGTGATGGCCTACGGGATCGAGAGCGCGCGCGTGCTGGGCACACTGAGCTACAGCCGTCAGCTGGAAAGCGAAGCGGACATCGAAGGGTTGCGCATGCTGCTGGGAGCAGACGTCGATCCTCGAGGGATGATCGCCTTCTTCGAGACGCTGCGCGCCGGGGAGCGAGGCCTGTCGTCCTCGGCGCGCTATCTCGATTCGCACCCGCTCGCCGCGGACCGGGTCGAGAGCCTCAAGCGCCTGGCGGCATCCATTTCACACCGATCCCGGCCGCTGCTGCCGGACCGGGAATGGAACGACGTGAGGCGGATCTGCGGCAGCTAGGAGCTCGCGGGAAATCGAGGAGCGTCACGGGTTCCCCGGAGCGCCCCGAGCCGCCGTGGGGGGCTTGGGGGACAGTCGACCTCTTGTTGTTCACCGGCCTACCCAGGTCCGCGACGCCCTCATCGACCCCGTCGCGATCTACGGGACGCTTGACCGGGCGAGCGACAAAGGTCCCATCCGTCCCGCCCAGGCGGCGATCCTTCGGACCTGGCAGGAGCAGCGCAGGAACGAGATCCGGCAGGGGTGTCTCTGAACGCGACGCTCGGGTAAGATCCTCGCAGGATCATCGCGCCCGACCTATGAAGGCACGCTGAGGATGAGTCCGTACCTGGGATTCCGGGTCGCTCGCATCGTCCTCCTGGTGCTCCTCGGGAGCATGTTTCTGTCGCTCGCCACGGGGCGGCCGTTGTCACGACGGCTCCGGCTGTTGGTCTTCGGTGTTCTCGTCGCCGCGCTGCTCAGCTACCCGAACTTCGGCTTCTTCCACGGACGCTCCTGGGGCCCTGTTCACTACGGGGACGTCTATCACTACTTCGTGGGCGCTAAGTACCTCCCGGAGCTCGGGTACTCTAGACTCTACGAGGCCACGTTCGTCGCGGGCCGTGAGCTCGGGTTCTTCGGATCCGTCACCACCGTGCGTGACCTGACGACCTACGATGTGCGTCGCGTCGACGCGATCGACGCGCAGGCGGTGCGCGCGCGCTTCTCCCCGGAGCGCTGGCTCGCGTTCAAGGGGGATCTCGCCTTTCTGATCCCCCGAGTCGGCGCGTGGCCCGGCACCTTGTTCGATCACGGCTATAACGACCCTCCGCCGCGGGCGCTCCTGCTGCACCTGCTGGTGCGGCGGGTGCCGGCGAACGTCGTCACGCTCGCGCTCCTCACGTCGCTCGATTACGTCCTGATCGCCGCGGGCCTCTGCGCCGTGTGGCGGGCGTTCGGTGCGATGCCGACATCGCTCGCGTTCACGTTCCTCGGCCTGAGCTTCTTCGCGCGGTTCGACTGGATCGGAGGCTCGCTGCTGCGCTGGGACTGGATCGTCGCGCTCCTCGTCGGCGTGGCGGCCTACGCGCGCGGCTCCGGCGGTGCGGCGGGGGTCTGCTTCGGCTACGCGGCGCTCGCGCGCCTCTTCCCGATGCTCTTTCTCGTCCCCCTCGGTCTGAAGTGGCTCCAGGGGCGGCTCGGCCGGCGGCCCGACCCGACCGTGGCGCGCTGTCTCGGCGCCGCGGGCGCGCTCGTTCTCGTCGTGGCAGTCGGCCTCGTGGTCGCGGGGCAGAGCAGCGCCCTGCTCTCCGAGTACGCGTCGAAGATTCGTCTGCACACCGCGATCCCGTCCACCAACCGGGTCGGGCTCGGGTCGCTGCTCACCGTCGGCGCCGCGCCCTGGAGCCTGAGTCCGGAGGGCACCCCGTACGTGATTCAGGCGGCGCTCATGGACGCCCGCCCCGCGCAGTCCATGCTACTCGCGATCTCGGCGCTTTACGTCCTCGTCGCCCTGCCGCTCATCCGCCGGGCGCAGCCGCTCGAGAGCATGATGTACGCCGCGCCGCTGATCTTCTTCGCGCTGTCCCCGACGGGGTACTACTATGCGTTCCTGGTGCTCCTCGTGATTCTCCCGTGGCAGGGCGGCGGCACCGACGGCGCGCGCCTCGTCGAGATGGCGCTCCTGACGTTCACCATGGCGGTGAGTTACGCGTTCGAATTCACTGCGGACGGGGCGCTCGTCCTCTTCTATCAGGCCTCGATCCAGATGGGGCTGTTCTTCATCGTCTGGCTCGTGCTGGAGTACCTGCGGATCGGCTCACGACCAGCGCGGCTCGTTCATGCGGTCGCATCGCCGGGTCCCGCGCAGCCGGGCTCCGAAGGGGGGAGATGACGCCGAGCCAGGGTGACGCTCCCGGACAATGCCGGTCGCGTACGTCGAGTCGGCCACGGGTCTCGCCGCCGCGTCGGACGCCTTCGATCGATGGGAGACCCGCTTGAGGGCAGGAAGTGCTACGACCTGATGATCCCGACCGCACTGCCTGCCGCGCCTGACGTAACACCGGGGTCTCGGAGGCGCCCTTCGAGGTCCCTCATTAACCAGGACCTCTCAGCGCCGGGGGGCGTCGCCGAGGGCCACGACGACGAGGGAGCCGTACGCATCGACCGGACGAACGCCCCGTCCGTACCCCGCCACGTGGTCGCAGAGCCAGCCGACGCAGGGTGTACGAGAGTCGATCTCGCTCTTGATCGCGGACCACTCTTCGGCGGCCGCGCGGCCGAGCGCCTGATGACGCGCGCTCGACTCGATCACGAGGACCAGCCGCGCACCGTCGCCTTCGAGTCGCTTGAGGGCCGTCCGCGTCGCGTCGACCGACCCCTGGATGAGGGTCTCGAGGTCGGGCGCCGAGCGCGGCTCGAAGCCTTGGGCGTAACCAAGCCCGGTAGAGTAGGCGGCCTCGAGGCACGCGGCGCTGGCAAGCGGCTCGCTGGATGAGGCGCCGTACACCACGGGCGACGAGAGGACACTGCAGACCGTCCGCATCTTGGGCCCCATCAGAACGCGCCACGGCTGCAGGAAGGCCTCGGCGGGCGTTCCAAAGCCAGGCTTCACGAACGCGAGGCCGAGGCCCCGTGGATACCGCATCCTGAACGGCCAGCCGGCGAGGATGAGCCGGGCCGCTCCTTGCCCCGCCTCGGTCAGATCGCGGCCGCCCGCGGCGGCGACACCGCTCACGGCCCCCTCGCTGTTGGTCAGGCAGACGACGAGAGCCCCGGCCGTGACAGCGCCGTTGTGAGTGAGGATCGCGGAGGTAGCGCCACCCGCGACGCCGACGGGTCCGAGCACGCCCCGGATCATCGGGACGACGTCCTGGGCGGGCACGCCCGCGGTGACGAGGAGCACGAGATCAGGTGAGGTCCCGTGAAGTCCTGAGCGCGCCATTGCGGTCGCGCGTACGGCGGCCCAAATCGCGTCCTGATGCGAGGCGAATCCGATACCGATCTGGAGAGTCTTCGACGCGGTTTCGACAGGGATGGTTGCGTACATGGCCCCAAGGATTTGCACCATGGGTGCCAAGCAAAAGGGGTTGAAAGATCAGGGGATTTCTCTGACGAATGACGGAGGTGGGTGTCAGTTCGGCAACCGTGTGCCTTTTTAGAGCATGCCGTACTCCTTGAGACGCCGGTAGATCGTCCGGCGAGAGATGCCGAGAGCGCTCGCGGCCGCCTCCTTGTCGTCCTTGTAGAAGGCGAGCGCGCGCAGGATGAGGTCCTTTTCGACGTCGGCGAGGCGGGGAACCGTGCCGCTCTGTGGAACGGACGCTGAGGGGACCGAGGCGGTGCCGAGGACCGGAAGATCAGCGAGCGTGATCTGCTCGCGCGCGCCCATAGCGAAGGCACGCTCGATGACGTTCTCGAGCTCGCGCACATTGCCGGGGAAATCGTGCCCGGCGAGGGTGGCCAGCGCGTCCGGCGTGATGCCCTT
>WNFU01008761.1_pt1 | contig 12771 bp, 17 predicted proteins | sample 5400121 | NCBI WGS metagenome assembly WNFU01 (sample SAMN13153360, study PRJNA577476) | soil metagenome | isolation source: 100 cm soil or saprolite under grassland replicate 1 | place: USA:California | collected 2016-06-15 | reverse complement strand
CGAACACGGGCAGCAGCCGACCCGGAAGATCGACGGCAACCGCCTGCGCGCCGCCGAGGTCGTACTGCTCCGGCGCGCGTTCCTGCGAGACGACGACGACCTCGTGTCCCCCGCGGCTCCACTCACGCGCGAGCGCGCGGGAGTAGACATTCGACCCGGTTCCTCCGAGGAGGTAACCGTGCCAGAGCAAGATGCGCATCGGCAGCAGGCTAACGCCGAAGCTGGTTGCCGGCGAAGCCGGAACCAGCTTCGAGTCTTAAGCGCTTCGACATTCGCCTACGGCGTGAACCCATAAACGTAGCCAACAAAGACCGTGCCGCGCAATTGTGGTGCGAGAATGCAACGCAACTCGCAAAGCGACCGTGGGCTACCCAGTTGGTTATCGTTACTCACCATGATGCGCTTGTCCGTATTTGAACTCGCCCGCGTGCTCGTACGTCCCAGTCACGTCCCCGGCTTCATCGTAAACTCGAATCACGGCATAATGTGATCGACTGCGATGCTTGGCGTACGCGATTGCATTGCTGATTGCGTTTGGCTTCGCCATACCACAGTCGACCGAATGGCAGCGCATCGGAAATTAGATCGGCGCCGCGACGATCTTTGCGCAAACGGACTTCGTAACCGTGTGCAGGAATCGTCGATGTCATGGGAGGGCGAACATTTTGCCGTCCCGGCAATCAAAAGCGCAGAACCCCTTTCACGAACCAAATCTCCATTCTTCGGCAAAAATGCGAGGGACTCCCAAGCCAACGGCCGCTTTGAAACCGGCTCGCATCGTTGTGGCAGCAGCAGGTGGCAAGTCCTTTTCATCCGGTGCTACAAAGTGGATTGGCCAATCAGAATCTCCGGTGGAGCTCTCGCCCGACACAAGAGCATTCGCCTCAAAGACCATAATCTCATGTACCAATTCGCTATAGGGTTCCAGCGAACCCCAGACGAGACGATCGCCGGCCTTCACGCGCCAGATTGTCGGCGCATCCATCGGCTCTTTCGGTTGGTGGCCGGCTTGTAATCGCTCCATCATCTTGAAGGCTGCTCTGCCGCACACTTCACTAGGATGAAGTTCAAACCACAAGGGCAAATCCGCCGATCGGTTCGTAATCGTAACAAAATCCCCATCGCGCATCATCCAGAAATCACGGATCATCCACCCAGATTCATGGTCGAAGGCGAGGGCGTTCTGCAAACCAACCCACAAAACAAAGTCGCCAGCGCGACACGACCAACGAACGGTCAGATCATCCCCAAACCGTCGGATCGACGGTGTCGTAGTGGAACTCATGGCGGTGACCGTCGGGCGAAAATTCTACCTGCCAAAAGATTTCAATCTTCCTTGGTTACCGAGATTTCGTAGTCGGGATTCCCCGCCACATCTAGCATCTCCAAAAGCATCTCCTCGACATCACCATCCTCTTGGAAATTGCCGTCACATTCGACGAGAAGCCTTGGTCCAGACCACGTGTCGCTGCCTACTTCCTTCCTCCATTCGGACCCGCACAAGGACAATTCCAGAAATTCCGGGGAAACAACAAGCGTGTAAATTCTGCAGCCGCCGGAATCCTCGAACCTAACACTGTGATCCAACGTTAAGTTCAAAATTTCGGTCGGTGCCTGGTCAGGCAGCAAGTCAACTACAGCCATGAGGTGCCGCAGGGAGGCGGACGTTTCCACGTTCAGATCGTGTCTTCGCGCGATCGCAGCTAGGATGTCTCTGACCTGATCTAGTGTGCCACGATCCTGGAAAAATCCGCCACCGAAAGACGCTTCTTTTTCGGCCTCCTCCAGAGCGAGGTCCTTCACTCTTCCGTAAAGCTCTCCTGTGAGTTCACTCCAGTGTGTCGATCCCAAGAACGCGCTCGGTCCCGCCTTGTCCGGAGCATCAGTGCCCAACCACAAAAGACGAAGTTCGTCAGGGGGGAATTCTTTCAATAATTTTGAACAACAGCGCTCAACGAAGTCATCGAGCACACTGCACGAATCAGACGGCTTGTCGCGAAGTCGTGTCTTTAATTCTTCCCAATATGTATTGCACATGCCCGCTGCATTCACTTCCTCTGTGAAAACTTTGTGATCGAGCTGTTCTGCAATGACTCGGGCGTAGCGCTCGAATTTTGTATCGACAACGTGGCGCTGCTCAAACGCCTTTTGCGACTCATTCATAGCGTTAAGACGTGTGTTCTACCACACGCTACGCAGCCGTTCAATCGCATACGGTGGACGCTCGGATGGCTCGCGACATCAGACCCGCTGGCAATGTGGTTGGACCTAAAGTTCGCCGCCTGCGTAATGCACGAGGATGGTCGCAACCAGAACTCGCGGCGCGAGGCCAGCGAATCGGATGGGACGTCGGCCGCGACATCATCGCTCGAATCGAGTCACAAGTTCGGCTCGTGACAGATTCGGAGATTTTGTTCTTAGCAAAGGCGCTGGGCGCTTCCGTTATCGAGCTGTTCCCTACACAGCCGCGCCGATAAGCGACTCCCCTGTTTCTAAACGCGAGCGACCACCGGCGCTGCCCTAGCGTTCGTCCACGGAACCGCTAACCCGAAAAACCCTACGCGCAATGGGGAGGGGCGTATCATATATATAGCCCACGTCGCGCCAGGCGGCCGCGGGGAATCGCCGTTAATGACTTAGCCCAAAAGAATGTTTCCGTTCTCGCCTCGCGGCGCGGTGGAGTCGGCAGGCAGTCGATGGCCGTGCCGCTGTCCGCACCGCTCCTTAGGCCGTCAGGCACGTTCTTCAACGAACACCGCACCGCGTCTCCGAGGATCGAATCCAGCCGGCCAGGCAGTATCCCGATCGAAAATTGCTCCCGTCACGTCGGCGTCTTTAAGAGAAGCTCCGTCAAGTTTCGCTCTCATAAGATTCGCCCCCGCGAGATGTGCGCGTTCGAGCTTCGCATTGCTGAGATTGGCGCCCCAGAACTTCGCTCCAGCCAGATTCGCACCAAAGAAATCCGTCCATTCCAGACACGCATCCCAAAACTCCGCGCCGCGCAAATCCGTTTCACGAAGATCGAATTTGCGGAAGTTATTGAAACTCTCGCCGTGGGGCGGAGGATTTTTTCCAAGAACCGTCAGGATCGCCTGGATGTCTGTTCTTGGCTTCGGTTGGGGACCTTCGCCCGTCCGCACAGTCCGCCTCCACACAGATCGCTTCGGGGACGAATTCCATTGCGCGTTATGTCTCACGTAAGCAGTCAGGACGTTTGCGATCTGCCAGTAGTCCTTCGACCAGTCCTTGGAGATCCGGCTGAGGGCGTAGATACCTCCTAGACGCACTTCAATGTTTGGCTGGCCATCCTTGAGCTCCGCGCCGAGTTGGCCCGTTGCTTGAGCGAAGCGACTAGTTATTTGCCCCTGCCGGTCGATATCGAGCTTGTCCTGCGTAGCTTTCAGATTGCGCGCCGTGAACAAAAGCCCCGTGAGGATGGCTGCACCGCCAGCCGCTTGAACGATCGCAGTCCAGATCTTGATGCGATTGTCTGTTTCGTACTGCAGAAGGGTCGCCTCAAGCTGTGCGCGCTTGTCAAACTGAAGATCCCGGTCAGCGGCGATCTGTCGACGTAGGTCGGCCGCTTGCCACGTTGGGTACCGAGACACGCTTAGTGCAGCAATCAGGGCGAGGAGGCCCGTCAGCAAGAGCAGGACGGCTAGGACGGTGCGTATCAGATTTTTCAGGATGCCCTTCCGACTCATATGTCCTCCCGCGTCGATAGAATCTTGATCATGGCGACTGCCGCCTCCGGCGGCAAGGAAAAGAAGTGTTGCTGTCCGGTGCTGGTTAACGGCTGCTGTTGACTTGGCGTCTTGATCCGAATTCCATCAACGTTTATCCCGAAAAAGTTGTGCGCAATCGGAGGGGCTTATCATATATGGGTCCTCGCCGCGCCAAGCAGTTCGGGGTGGTCGTTGTAATAGCTTAACCCAAAGAATTCCTTGGCCGGCTCACCGCAGCTGGGTGCCGCGGTTCATACCACTGGCGTCCCCGTCGCCATGATGGCCTGTCCCCGCCCCACCCACCCCCAGTCCAGGGCGACGGCGACCATGGCCACGATCAAAACGTGTACACAAATCATGGGCTAACTCGTTCAGGCTGAGGCGTCACAATTTGTGACGCGGGCACTTCCTCGGCCACGAGTGTCGTCGGGTCGAGTAACCACTCGCGATTGTATTCCATCAGGCGATGGCATTGCTCCCCGATAAGCACGAACACATCGCGGTTCGTGTTGTAGTCACTATGTAACTCTCTCGGGTTCAACGGTGGCAAGTTGCGACTCTTGAGTTTTCTCCGAGTCCAGCATGGCATGGCGCGCGTTCATCTTTCTCCCTCCTGGTTAGGCAATGAGAAAACGCACCAGCGATTGACCTCGATGAGTTTCAGCCGTTGCCCGAGGCAAAAGCCGCTGCATAAAAATCTCCCCCGAAAATCGCGAATTCGTTGCGAGGGAAAACTCAGAACTCAAGCGTTGCATATAAAACTATTGATTTATAAGCAGAGGTCGTTTAGGCTTGCGGAAATGAAACCCCAGCGGATTGCAATTTACGGGCGCGTTTCCACTGACGCGCAGAGTCACGCCAGCCAGCTTCGCGAGGTCCGCGCGTATGTGCGCCGGTGCTGGCCAAAGGCAGAAGTCACAGAGTATCTCGACAAAGCCAGCGGAGCACGCTTTAGCCGCGAGGGATTGGATGATTTGATGGCGAAGGTGCGGCAAGGCCGTGTCGATGTTTTGGCAGTTTACAAACTGGACCGGCTTGGCCGCAGCTTACAGCACCTAGCGCAACTTATTGGTGAACTCGAAGCGCACGGCACGGCGCTCGTCGCCCCGTCGCAGGGGATCGACACAAGCAAAAGCAATCCAGCCGGTCGCCTTCAGATGCACGTCCTAGCCGCAGTCGCGGAATTCGAGCGGAGCGTGATTCGCGAGCGCATCAATGCTGGCCTGGCAGCTGCTCGTGATCGCGGCGCGAAATTCGGCCGCCCGCGTACTCTTGATCGACACATCGCTGCGGTTGGAAAGCTGAGTCGCAGGGGATTATCGGGACGCAAGATTGCGGCAAGGCTGAAGATCCCGGAGGGATCGGTGTTCGCCGTGTTGAAGCGCGCGAAACGCCCCGGGTCAAAGCCGTGAACATTCCGGCAAACTAGTTAGATTCGTTTTGCATTGCCTTTCGGTGTTGGTGCCGATTTGTGGGGCATGTTGCCGTTATGCGGCTGCCCCTTGTCCGTCTTGATGGGCGAGGTTAACAGGAATTCGCGATTGTATTCCATCAGGCGATGCCGTTGTTTCTCGGTTAAGACGAGGACGTCGCCCTTTGTTCCGATGTTGATGTTCGCTCCCGGTGTCTTGAAGATCTCCGGCTTGTAAGCACGCAAGAGTTCGATCTGCAATCGGGAATCAAACTTGCGCACATAGCCCACTGGCTTGCCCATGTAAAAGATCGGTTCGCAATCACCTTCCAGCGCGCGTTGGAAACAGCGGCTATGCAGAAGTTCTACAGCGTGCTCCATCGCTTCCTCCCATTGCGCGGCAAATTCACCGTCGAGTTTGCGGTGCTCGTATGCCGTGTCCTGATTGATTCGGGCAAAGCGAGCTGCAAGCGACGGTGAATGGGTCAGACTCAAGGCTGACAGGAACTTCGGCCGCCATACGAGGGCGTAACGCGCGCACGCACGCGCGCTAGGCTCGGAGTTCTCGGTTTGCTTGGCCGCTAAGAACGCCGTCACTTTCTTGAATTGGTCTTCGTTCTCCTGTTGGAACCGCTTAGCGAACTTTAGGGCAATTTGTTGGGCCTTACGAATGCCGGCAGGTCCCGCGGCAAGTGCTTTGTCTAAGAGAGCGGTGGTGAGGCCGAGCTGGGCAGGATCTGGGACAGGAGCTGGCGTAATTTCTGCACGAACGTCAGCGAGAGACTTACGCTTCCTACTTGTGGGCTGCTGTGCTGGTTCCTCTGCTTGCTCTTCCCGAGGTTGTGGGGACTCGTATTTGACCTTGTACATTGTTGAGCAATCGCCGCAGCGTGCGTTTAGTGGGTGGGTATTGAGTATGGACGCTCGGTGTGAATAACACGACGGGCATTCAAGGATTACGCTGGCTTGCGGCTGCTTTGTCGTTTCCATGGGATTCTTGGGTTCGATTGGTGGTATTCCGTCTGCTCAGCGCGGTGCCTTGCTGAATTAGTGCAAACAGGTCAAGCCAAAAATCGGGAGCAATCGCTTTGGAAATCGAAGCAGTATCTTGCCGCTATGGGCGCCGGCGATTTCGTGGGCATCGCTCTAATGGCTAAGATTGGCTTTAAGGCTAAGAATGCGTTGCGCACCCGTCCAGGCTCGGGCATTGGGTCTTCACAGAAACTGAAAATGGCACTTCTTCATTCATAAGCACTTCCTGCTGTTAACTACACGTGTGTAGTTGGCGGCTTTCTCAGCGACTCTCTGGCTGGCTTCCGCGGCCGATTGCTTTTATCGGCCATCGCGAGAGTGCCTGTAAATCGCGCCGGCGCGCAAAGCAAAGTGAGGCCCAGTCGCGCTGCCGAAGGCCAGGTCCCCCCCGAGTCGGCACGAGTTGCTTCACGAAAGGCCATTGGCTTGCCCCTTACTTTTATTGGTTATCGCCTTGGGCGCCCTGACCGTGTGATCAAACCCATTGACCGAGCACGTGTAGTAAAAACACGGTGTCGCGAGGCAATGATTTTGCAGCTCGTGAACAGTCGTCTTTGAATCCGGCTGCTTGTTGATGAATTTCATCGCGGTCGCTAGATCCCAGTGGTTTGCCATGATCAGGTATTGGACTTCCTTCATCTTCGTCGCGTGAAACGCTGACAGCCCGATGATGTCTTTCCGGCTCAGCCCAATCGCGCCGTCCTGTAGCCCTTTCCGGTCCGCGTGGCCGTAAACCTTTTCGATTCGGTCAAGCGCGTGCGCTAGCTCGCTGTCGTTTTCGAGATCCGCGGACGTCCAGCCGTCGCTGTTGTTTCGACGAACACCACTCGGTTTATTGTGTTTCTGTAGCCAGCGCTCCACATGAGTCTGGAAATTGCGCTCCACTGGCTTTTGGTAGTTGTCCATGACCTCCGCGAACACTTCGCGCTGCGCTTCGGCGGTCGGAAGCTTCGCCAGTTCGAGGGCGTGCCTTCCAGGTAGCTTCGCGCCTAGGTTGCGCTCAACCTCGGCCTTTTGAGCTAAGCGCATCACGTGTACTGCGCTGATTCTCTCATCAACGTGGTGGCAGTAGTCGGTCCAGGTTTTACAGCCGAGCGCGCGCCAGCCCTCGCGGTCTCGCATTTCAAGGGCGATCGGACCAACCATGTCGATATACTGACCGCTCAACTCGATGATCTGAGCGTCTTTCGCCTGTGCCTCCTGTTTTGTCATCATTCCTTGCGTTGTGGTTTGTGTGATTTCTGTGTTCATAAGCGTTGGTTTTACCTCCCTGATTGCAGCGCCATGTCCTTTGCGGCCACGACCGCTGCAAAAATCGTTCGATGTTCCGGCCCGAGCCCTGGGGATGGGCAGCACGCGCCCCTACGCCGGTAGGCACCACCCATGATCTGTCGCTCGGCGGCCTTGCTGCACATGCCTTGCCCTTACAAGGGCAGAAGCCTGCCTTTTCACCTACTCGGGTATCCGAGACCAAGTGCGCGACGCGCCTTCTCTCACATTCGGCCACGTCTCACCCCTTCGATGAGTGAGGCCGAGAGCATAGGCTCGCAGTCTTCACCGTCGCTTCCAAAAACCCCGCCCTTAGACCGATGACACGTGCGCGATTCGGGCGGCAGCTTCAGAATGTATCCCACGCCGTCGCGTGTGTGATCATACAACGTAACTTCCGACAACCCGCCAGCGATCGTCCGCCATTTGGATTCCAACGCCCGACAAAGTTGCCGGGTGAGTAACGCCGGCGGTAATCCTGCCAAACAAAGATGACAATGACGATGTGAACCTTTGGAACCGCGTTCGAATTGCAAGACCCAAAACAAACGCCGAAAATGGACGTGTCCGAGCCCGGTGGTTTCTCGCAACCAAGCAAAGACCCGAGAAATGCAATCGACTTTTGATGGTGGCGGTTTCCGAAAGGTCAGCGTCACAAACAACTGCCAATGGAATCGCCTGAGTGCGTATGCTTCTGGCATTACGCGTTTTTTCATCATCCAACCTCCTTTCGTGCTTTTTCTTTCTCGCGCCGTATTTGCAGTGCCCTGCGGCAATTCGCGGCCAATTCCGGGTCGATGTCAGCGGGTTGCGATGCCAAAAACGCTCGTACCGAGGCGCAATCCACTAGGCGCTTGCCTTTAATCGTACCACGGCGACGCAGAACAACAGACCGAATCGCGCCTTCGCTAATCAGGACGTACGCAAGCGACCGCTTAATACCGAATTTTTTTTCAACTCCTGGAAGATCGACGAACTCCGGATCAACTCCCCATGAGGCCGCGACCGGTTGCGTCGTGAAAGTAGGGGTTCCGCCATCCCCTTTTTTGTCCAGTCTTCGCATAACTGGACGAAAATAACGAGTCCGGATGCGCGCTTCGTGTCACGCCTCAACCAACGAATGTACAGTTTTTCAGCCGCGAATTGCGGCGTGAAGCGCGCTACGCCTAACCGATGCGATGCGCCGGCAAACCAATGTACGGTTTTCCGAGCAAAATTGTGTCAAATCAACTTGTTGTCGGCCGGGATTAGCAATTCAGGAAGCTTCGCACCGCGCCGCTTATCGATACGTTTCCGACGCTTCCCTGCGTTCGCTCTGTTCTGTTGGGCCTTAGCAAGTGGCCATTCGAATCTGAATAATTCCCGCCTCGCCATCAATTCGTGGCGCGGGATGCCGTTCTGTTGCAGCATTTCGAGTTGCGCTTTTATCCGTCGTTGCGCTTTAGCGGGCACCTTCGGCAGCAGGCCTGTTTTCACCGCGTCTTTCCACGCCGGATGGTTGGGATGCACGCTTCGCAGCGCAGGTTTCCAGCGTGCCTTGTAGCACATAAGTTTCTCGAATTTCGCTAGCGCACGATCTGTATCCTTTTCGCCCGTTATGAATCGCATCGCCTTTTCAAACGGCACAATCTCGGGCAAGTGTGCCGCTGCCGCGTGTCCCGCCTCGACGATCGTCCCAACTGTACGCATTTCGGTTCGCCATTTTAGAACTTCCTCCCAAGCCTCTCTCAAGTTATCGAGAAAATAGAATGCTTGTTTCACTAACACCTGCCAGCGCTGCTGATCTCTCATTTCGACTGGCGCGTGTGCGTAAAGCATCCGCGCAACCTTCTCAACTTCCTCAAACGACCAGTCATCTAGCGGAGTACTTGCATCCGTTCTATCTGCTCGCACTTCTAACGTCGGATCGTGGTCATTCATGATCTAATTCGCGGCAGCTTCGCAATCGCTTTGCGCAGCGGTTCGAGTTCGCGGTGCGTGTAAACTTCGTTCATGGCCGGGCTTGCGTGTCCCGTAAGCCTTTGCCGAATTTCCTGAGCCACGTCGGCGTTTGCCAGCGCGCTGTTGAAGCTGTGCCTCAAGCTGTGGAAGCTGAGACTGCTTTGCGAGCGTCCCTCGCCGTTGCGCTCCCGCAGGATGCGTCCCTGAATGCCGGCGCGCCCCATGATGCGTTTGAACATCGACGACAGACCGCTTTTTCCGCCGCCGCTCTTGCCCGCGAGCGAGGGAAACACCGCCGCCTTGCCGATGCCGCGCGTCTGCTTTTTCAGCCACGCTGCAAGTTCTGGATGAATCGGCAGAACGACTTTCCTGTTCCTCTTTTTCCGACGCGTCTTACGCGGAATCAATTCTAGCTTTGTCAGCCCAGCATCGACCGACTCCCACCGCAGTTCCGTCACATCTTTCAAACGCAAGCCGGTGTAGTAGCCGCACAACATCGCGCCTTTCCAATCGCCTTCCGCTTCCGCGACTAACGCCCGGATTTGCTCCGGCGTAAAAACATCTTTTTCTATGTCGGCCTCATCATCAATCAAACCAACGCCAACGCACGGATCGGCGGCGACGTAGCCCTTTCGATGCGCAAGATGAAACGGTGAGCGCAGGATCTTCATCGCGCCGTTGACGGTCGCAGGCGAATGACCGGCGCGGCTGAGCGAATTGCGAAAACTTATCAAATCCCCATCGACAATCCCACTCAGGGTCCCGCCCGCTTTTTGTCCGAGATGGTCAATGAACTCGCGGACGATCTGCTCGTACTTCAACTTCGTACGCGGTGAGACACTCACTTTTTTTTCCTCGATCCATCCCGTCAGCCACGTTCGAGGGGTGTAGAAGTGAAGCGGGTTGCCTGTTGCCTGCTCGTATATCTCCGAGAGGACTTTGCGACACTGACTTTCTACCAGTCGACCGGCGCGTCCCGCTTTTCCCGCTGCTTCCCACTTTGCCGCAATCTGCTTGGCTAGTTCGCTGTCAGTCGTTTTGGTTGAACGTTTGAGCCGCCTGCCATCGGAATTGGCAAAAGATGCGATCCAAAATTTGCTGCGCCCGCGTGAATCTTTGAGAATGCTCGACACCTCAGAACAATAGTCAGACAGTCCGCCTTCGTCAAAGATGTTCGGAGTTGTCCGCCTTACGAGGGAAAAACAGATTTACTCAGGTGGTTGGATCGGAATGCGGGTTCGATTCCCGTTGCCCGCTCATTTGCCCTACGAAAGTCATCCGCAATTACGGGTTGGTGGGCGCGAATTTGGTAGTGCCATTAAATCTCCCAATTGAGTTCGCTCTTAATTTCTTTGCCGCTAATAGAGAGGACGGCCCTGGTCTTGTTGGCAGAAAAGGAAAATGAAGCCGGCAAATCTGGATTGTTTTTATTTGAGAAGTGCATGATCAAAATGCTCTTTTTCATGTCGAACTTTTCAATACGAAGACGGTAGCGGGGAAGGCTAACCCAGTCTTTGGCTCCGGGAGGAGTAAAGCGAACTGAGGCAATGACTGGGTCCGGCGCCATCCCGATTAGGATGTCGATGGCGTACCCACCAACTCCCTGTAAAAGAAATACTTCCAAATCTGCCGTTCGGCGACGTAAGGTGGCGACTGAAATCTCAGCAGATGCGAATCCTCTTATCTGTTTTGGGCCGCATCTTTTTCGAACAATTCTGTCGACTTTAGCAGATCTTCAATGGCTTGGGCCTCCTTTTCAACCCCGCGGTGGAGGACCCCAATCATTTCGACGCCTCGGGGCGATAAAGATTCTTCGCGCAGCAAGACTTCGAGGCCAAGCAACAGGGGACCCAATGGCTCCCGGAGTAGGTGCGTGATGCGCTGAACAAATTCTGCATTGCCAGTTACGCTCGGTTTCAGTCTTGCGTTCAATTGACTCACAGCTTCCTGATGTTCCTTAACGAATTGGACGGTTGCTTCAATAATGACGTTGTCGAAAAAACATTCCACAATTCGCCGCGCGGCATTCTGTGCGTCTGTCAATGAAGTTCCGACGAATCAGGCAGATCTCGCGGATTAATTCTTCTAGCTTGTAACCTTGCCGCCAGCGCTTCCAGCCGTGCGCCCTGGCATCCTGCCTCGCCTCCCGCTTGATCTCCTTGGCATTGGGCTGTTTAAGGAGAACTGCCAGCTCCGTGCAGAGTTCCGGGAGATGATCAAGCAGTTGTGGAAACGTAAGATTGTCCGAAGTAGAAATGTTTGGGTGCTTATCGACTGCAGCGATCCAAGACTCGAGAATTTGCTCCCGGTTGGCGAGTACAAAGTCGCCAAAACCGGCGACTGCTCCGACCGCAGACCTCCTCTGAACGTAACGAGTGATGAACGTAGCCCTCCTGATCCTATTTCGGAGGTCAATACCTCCGCGGCCTTAGGCTAAAGTATTATCACGAAAAATTCCGAATCGGAAGAAAAACCGCGGGCGTGATATGCGCCAATACCTACGGCGTAAGGAAAATTTTGCCTGTATACGGATCTTCTACTGGGGTTCCCGGCGGAAAACCGAGAACTTGGACGTAGCCCGCATCCGGTGCGAACGGACTCGTAACGAAGCCTGGTTTGCCGGGGACCGGAGTTCCATACGGCAAATCGGCTTTTTGGTCGCTCTCGCTTGAGGCTGCCTTCGCCCATCGAACCTCGGTTTGACTCCCTGGCACTGGGGTTGGCTTTTCCGAAGTTTGACTATTCGAAGTATCGCTTGGCGAAATCTTTTTGCGCTTATGCGTGCTCCGGTGCGGCCGCGGCGTCTCTTTCGGATGAGCAATTGCGCTACGTAGGGTCCTGAAAAAATCCCGGAAGGGCCCTGCCTTAGCCACGTCATTCGCCGTCGATAGCGAGAGTGACAAAAAGATTATGAGGGCGTGGCGTCGCCGTTTCACCAAGACTGCTTCGTGCCACGCGCTTGCTATGCGTGTAAAGGGGGCAAGAGGCCTTGGTGCTGGGGAGCTTCGAAAAGTCCCAGGATTCATGGAATCCTGGGGCTTTTTGCCGGTGATATTCCAGGACGCGTCTCAATTAACGCCGCCGCGATCAACTATCCGTGAATCGCTGGCATTTGCGTAATAAATACGCACATGAGTGCCGGTTTTGATCGCAGTTTGGATGACTTCGCCCTTCTTGTTCACACGTGAACGCGTCTTCACGTCAATAATTTTAGAAGGGCGCCGGCTTTGGCGGGAAGGGCGAAATCCTGGCCGACAACGAACTCACTTAGTGCAACCGTTACCCATTCGCGCGATGAGGTCGCCTCTTCAATGGTGATGTAAGTCGTCTCGCCTTTCTCTTTCAAACTGTAGCGCAAAATCTCGACGTCGATCGGTTCCTTTTCCCCCAGCA
>WNFU01007592.1_pt1 | contig 12775 bp, 10 predicted proteins | sample 5400121 | NCBI WGS metagenome assembly WNFU01 (sample SAMN13153360, study PRJNA577476) | soil metagenome | isolation source: 100 cm soil or saprolite under grassland replicate 1 | place: USA:California | collected 2016-06-15 | reverse complement strand
GGCCCGTCTCGGCGCCCGCGATGAGCGCGACCGCCGAGGGCAACTTCGGCACCGCGACGGACATGTTCTTCGGGAACCTCGCTCCCGGCGGATATGCCTGGATCATCCCGAAAGCCGGCTGCGCGAACGTCGGCCTGGGGACGTGGGAGCATTTCCGCGGCAACCTCCGTGCGCTCTTCGACAAGTTCACCGCCGATCACGAGCTGGAGCCGGGCAAGGCGACGGGCGGCTTCGTGCCGGTCCAGGGGCCGCCGCCGCGGACGGTGGCTGGCAATGCGATGCTCGTCGGCGATGCGGCCGGCATGGTCATGGCGACGAACGGCGGGGGGAACAACGTGGCGATGATCGCGGGGCGGCTCGCAGGCAACACGGCGGCCGATCATCTCCTGGACGGCACGCCCCTCGACGCATACGAGGCGCGCTGGCGGTCCGCCGTCGGAGGGCCGCTCGCCCAAGGCGTGCGGATCAAGCACCTCGCGGACCGCTTCTTCGGGAGCGACCGCCTCCTCGAGCTGTCGATGGTCCTCCTCGGTCGCCGGCGGATGGCGCGTGCGATCCGCTGCCAGCCGCTCTTCGTGCGGGGCAGCGCCAGTATCTTATAGCGGCCCGAAGTATCGAATCGGGAACCGATGGACTTTCAATTCCTCGGCGGGGCGTCCGAGGTGGGCCGCCTCGGGATGGTCCTCAAGAAGGGACCGATTTCCCTCCTCTTCGACTACGGCTTGCTCCCCCGAGATCCTCCGCAGTATCCGATCCCGGCGCCTCCCGTCGACGGGATGTTCGTCAGCCACGCGCACCTCGACCACACGGGGATGATCCCATGGGTCACGCGCCGCCAGGACCTCGACGTCGTGCTGACGCCGCCCACGGCGGACGTCGCGGATCTCCTGCTGCAGGACAGCCTCAAGATCGCGGACGCAGAGGGCTTCGACGCGCCGTTCGACGACGGCGATTTGCGGACCGCCCGGCGGCGTTTCAAGACGGTCGACTTCGGAGACAACGTGGACATTGGCGACCTCGAGATCACGGCGCATCCTGCGGGCCACATCCCCGGCGCAACGATGTTCGAGGTGAACGGCACCGAGACCACGCTCTTCACCGGGGACCTCCACACGCTGACGACGGACCTGGTGTGGGGCGCCCGGCCCGTGAAGTGCGACACGCTGTTCATCGAGTCGACGTACGCCGGGCGGCAGCACCCGGAGCGGCTCAAGTCGGAGCACGCGTTCCTGAGGAAGATCGAACAGGTCGTGAACCGCGGCGGCCTCGCGCTCGTGCCCTCGTTCGCCGTCGGCCGGACGCAGGATATCTTGCTGACGCTCTCGAAGGCGCACCACGAAGTTTGGCTCGACGGGATGGGCAAAAAAGTCAACTCGATTTACGTCGAGAACCCGGAGTACGTCCGGTCCGTCAAGGCGCTCCGGAAGGCGATGAACCGCGTGCGCGTCGTGCGAGGGCCGCGGGACGCGCAACTCGCGTTGCGGGGCGAAGTGATCGTGACGACGAGCGGCATGCTCGACGGCGGACCGGTCTTGCGGTACCTCGAAGAGATTCGCGAGGATCCGCGGAGCGCCGTCCTCCTGACGGGGTATCAGGTCGAAGGAACGAACGGGCGGCGCCTCGTCGACGAGGGCGTGATTGACCTCTATGGGGTCACGGTCGACATCAAGTGCGAGTGGCAGAAGTTCGACTTCAGCGCGCACGCGGGCCACGACGACCTCGTCCGGTTCATCGAGGGCTGCGATCCGCAACGCGTCGTGCTGATGCACGGGGAAAACCGCCAGATCTTGGCGGATGCCCTCGAAGGACGCGAGGTCCTCCTGCCCCAGGAAGGGAAATGGTACACGCCCTGAGCTGCTCAGGTCTCGCTGACAATCAGTAGGCCAATCGTCCGAGCTCGTGGAGGTGTCTCGTTAGTGCTGGCCATGCCAGACCAGACTCGCCGACGATATTCGCGGGAACATATCGTTCGTCTTCCTCGCCGCACAAAGGAGGCCATGGGATGCTGGTTATTCGAGGAGCATGTACGTGATGTCGCCATTGAACGTACCATCTGCCGATGCTCCACCCCAGGCCCACGACGAGGCTGTAACGGTCACATAATAGTTGTAGATGTTGTTGTTGTACTTGTAGAACGAGAGCTGTCCATAGATGGTGACATCGTATTCCTTCCAGCAAGCGTAACCGCAGGCATCGGCGAAGATGTCCGATTGGTATATCGTCCCGGTGTTCCAGTTCTGGACTTTGAGAGTCACAGTGAGCCGAACTTCTGCATTACAGATCCCCCAGGCACATGGGGTGGCGCCCATACGCAGGTGAGTGGGAATGCTGACGCTGAAAATTCCTGCACCATTCGTCCCCGTGTAAACAACCTGATCTCCCCACTCTATCCAACGACTCCTGGAATCCTGGAAATACGAACATTGACGGACTCGGAAATAGCCGTATGAATCCCATGTGGTCTGACCGTCACAGTCAAGTCCGCTCGAGTTCGCGCCATACGGACCGTAATCCCAGAACGGGAATGACGTTGCCGCAACAGTCGAAACTGTGAAGAACAGAAACACAGCTATGCTTCCGGTGGAGATTGCAACCCGTGACCATCTAGCTCGAATGATGGTTTTCATCATCCTTACCCTGGGATCATGAATGGCGATGACGAGTTTTGGATTTGACTTACTCGTGGTTGACATACGAGCGTGTTGACGACGCGCACACTAGACGCTCCCGGAGGACGACGAACTCAGCTTTGAATTCGAACGTAGCGAAGCTCCGATTCTCTTCGGGCACGGTCCTAGTTCACAGATCAGATCTCCGCGAAAACAACCAGACGTCGGCACAGAACAAGATCAGCAACCATGAACCGATCGCCAACAAGGTCCACTCCACAGGCAGGAACCCGGAAGGAACGAGCCCTAGGCCCGCGCTCGTTCCCGTTGGCAATCCAGCGCCAACAGTCATTTGGTATAACGCATTCGGGTTCATAAGCAGGACCAGGCTGAGAATCTCGTAGAATCCGCGACTTGCAGGGTTCTGACCAGATGCCACGAGCGCGAGGAATAGGAGGAAGTTGAACACTGTACTCGACACAAGCCAGAAAGATATCGCGAGGACGATCGCAGACCCAAGACTCCGCGCGAGGGTGGAGAAGACCATGATCATCAGAGTGTATACCGAAATCAAGAACAACGTTCCGAGAACGAAGAACGCCGCGAATCGAGGATCGGGCGATCGACCCGATACCAGTGTAATGACCGCGCTCCCTCCTAGAATGACGATGACCACCGGCAGGGCAACCGGGAGAAAATTGCCCCAAAACTTGCCGAGCACGATACCAGCGCGAGACACTCGAGAGCAAAACAACAACTCGAGGGATCCTTGAGACCGTTCCCCAGCAATCGCGTCAAAGGAAATGGCAATTGCGATGACGGGCAGAAGCAGGGGCATGAACGCAAAAGCAATCGTGCCGAGTACGGCGTCAGGACCCTGTGCGTAGGCGGGCACGGACGGAGCAACACCCACCACGCGGAATGTCTCTTCTTGGGTTTCACGAGCGATCCGAACGAGGTGTTCTCCTTCAGGCACTACGATCCGGACGAGCCCTTGTGCATTTGGCCGTCCGAGAAATGTCTCGTTCAGGAAAACTTGTGCATCAATGGCAGGCTCGCCATTGACGCCCATGATGTGAGCCGAGAAGACGTTCTCAAGACCCTGCGGATTGGCATAGCCGAGCGGACCGAGGGCGACGGTAAATGATTGTGACTCCAGGTTGGAAGCAAAAGAGATCTCGCTGCTCCCGACCTGAACGGCGGTCTGGAAGCGGTAGCTATCGTTTTCCTCAGGCCGAATGCTTCCCAGGTCGAACGCCACAAATCCGGAAGCGTTCGTAACTGCATCAGATACGAATCGCTGCATGAAACTACCATTCGAGGTCTGGTTCACAGCGAACAATGACACGGTTCTTCCGGGTTGCGGATTCCCGTAGAGGTCGGCCAGGAATCCAATTGCGACGTACATCCGAACCCCGCTCTGGTTCACTGAGGCTGGATGGGCGTAAACTTCGAGTTGCTCTGGAGAGGGTATCGACAGAGGGCGTGACAGTCCGTAAGACGCCCCCAAGACAAGGATAGCCAAAAGAGCCAAAAGGACCAAGAGCCTGAGACTTCGGAAATGTGCGAGGATCTCCATCGTGCCTATCCGCCAAGCGCCAGCGAATGGCAAGTCCATCATCTGGATTCGTCCTCTAGCAGGGAGACGTAGGCATCCTCGAGGCTCGCTTCTTTCGTGCGGATCGCCCGAATCCGCGCGCCTTCCGACACTAGGATCCGTGTAATCTGATCCACCAGATCAGTCTCTCGACCTACTTCCACAAGGATTCCTGACGAGCCGGAAGATGCGCTCTTTACCCCATCGAGGGCTCGAATCGAATCGAGACTGGAACCGGGAGCATCGCATTCGACCTCGATAAGTCGAGGTCCGTGCAAACCCAGTTGTTCTCGGATCGCATCGATTCCTCCCACCTTCACGATTCGGCCACGACTAATGAACCCGACCGTTTGGCACATGCGCTCCACCTCGGCCAGAAGGTGAGAGGACAGGAAAATCGTCCTTCCTTCGCGCTGAAGACGGAGAACAACCTCTCGAAAGAAGCGAATTCCTTTGGGATCGAGTCCGCCGGCAGGCTCATCTAGCAGCAGAATCGGGGGGTTGTGAAGGAGGGCCCGGGCCAGCGCTAGTCGCTTTCGCATTCCCTGGGAGTAAGTCTTGGCCCGTCTTTCGGCTGCCTCCGACAGGCCAAATTCTCCGAGCAGAGTTCTCGCTCTGATGAGCGATTCACGGCGGTTCATGTTCTGAAGCCGGCCGGCATAAACAAGGTTCTCAAGCCCGGTGAGTAACGGGTAGCAGCTAGCGCTTTCAGGCATGTATCCAACGATGGAGTGAACCGCGAGAGGATTGACCGACACATCCTTTCCATCGATTTCTGCCGTCCCCTCGGTCGGTGCGAAAACACCTGCGAGGATTCGAATTGTGGTTGTCTTGCCCGCCCCATTCGGACCCAGGAATCCGAAGATGTCGGCGCGCTCGACATCGAAGCTCACATGATTAAGGGCGACTACCTGGTGCCGCCCTCTCCCGAACCGTTTCCCCAGCCTCGAGACCCGAATTGCGATTGATGACATCGAGCACCTCGTTCTAGGGTTCAATGCCCGAAGATCGATGGGCGGCCGCTCGCGTCGTGAGGTTGCAACTGAGGAAGTGTGGAAAGTCTGGCGGAGGCCAAGACCCGTCCGCTCTCAGACAAACTGTGGAATTTTCTCCCTGGAAATTGATTCTCGCAATCCACTGACACGAAGCCAGCGTCAGTCAGGAGCTTCACGGTCTTGTGCACCGTCTGTCGGCTGCGATCTATCCTTCGACATAGATCGGTCTTTGTCGCCCTGTCCACTTCGGCGAGAACTGACAAAATCTCAATGCTGCAAGGAGTGCACAACCGCTCCCAGTACCGGTCGTTGCGGACTTTTGCCAAGCAGCACCTGCCAGGAGGTAATTGGATTTGCGATATATTAAGAAGTACGTGCATTTGTTCGAATTATCTCTTTCTGGCGTCCGCTCGTGGTTCGGCAGACCAACGTGATTCAATCTGGCAAGCCTAGCTTCGTCTCCGGGATGCCAGGGCGACAAGGATGGTCAGTGTGAGAACTCCACCCAAAGAGAGCAGAATGGTCATCCACCCCGCCTCTCCCGGAAACAAGAATTGGGCAGCCGCAGCGCTAGCCAACACGTACGCAACGGCTATGGCCACCGCGAAGAGTCCCTTACTCCTCGTTGTAAGCAGCCAACCGAACACACGGAAATCACTGAAATGCCAGGCCTTAAGGCTAGCGTATTCCAATGATGCTCAAAGGACGACCGTGAGTACCTTCCCCTTCGCCTTTCTGTTGATTCTTCGCGTTACAAATTTCGATGCTTCCGAGATTTCCGCCGGTGCGATACGATGTTAGTGTCTGGGTTCGCGCGCAAAGAACATTCTCAGGAAGAGGGCGGCGAACTTCTTGAAAGAACTCCTAAACTTAGAACTGATTGACGCCGAAATCTCAGAAAGCGAGTCAGTTCTCCTCTTCGACTTCACGCTGTCCGGTCTAATTTGTAGTCGTAGAGAAACTTCTTTCCAATCGACGCATCCACGGTTGGCGCATCGCCTCGAGCGCTCTCGTCTTTCTGCGTTGCTCTTTTTCGGTTGGAGCGACTCAAGGATACGATTCTCACCGGAAGTGACGCCAGGCTAACCTCCGAAAAGTCGGCCACTTGGACACTGACGAGCGTCTACCGACTATCACCTTCGCGCCCTTTTTCGACGCCTTACATCCCAACATTCCTTGCAATCATGGCCCTCAACGCCTTGCCGACGTATTTCAGGAGCCGCGGGTCTTCCTTGATGAGTGCCCAGCCCACCTTCGACGGGAAGTCGATGTCGCCCTTCCGCTCAATTAGCTCGCGCATCCGAGGGTTGACGAAGATCTCGAACAGCTCCTCGAATTGCTCATCGGTGAGCCTCGCGAAGCTTTCGTGGATCGCGAAGTCCTTCCGGAGTTCCTTGCCGATTGATTTCGTCCACGCCCGATGATAGCGGTGGAGCATCCGCGCGGAGTAGTCGTTCGCTTCGAGGGCCTGGATCGCCGTCGTCGCGGCATGGTCAGAGCAGGTCAGCGCGGTGAAGATGCCCCCGCCGGACACCGCCTTCGCCTGACATGCGGCATCGCCCACCACTAGGACATTGTCCGCGTAGGTGCGGCGCGGGAATCCCAGCGGAATCCCGCCCGCGATGTAGAGGATCGGCTGGGCTCCCTTCGTGTATTGACGTACTTCGGGTCGAGCGAGCATCCTCTCCAGGTATGCGAACGCATTGCCCTGGCCGACGCACAAACCGACGCGGGCCGTGTCCCCGCTCGGGATGATCCAACCGAAGAATCCGGGGGCGATCTCGTTCCCGATGAAGAGCTTCACGAAGCCGGGGTCGCCGCGCACGCCCGTCATCTCCACCTCGAACCCCGGGATGATCTTCTTCGGCCTCAGGATGTTGAACCACTTCGCCACATTCGAGCGAACGCCGTCGGCGCCGACGAGGATCTTGCAACGGAGTTTCCTGGGCTCCCCGTCCTGGTCGATCACGACCTCGACGCCGCCATCGTCGCGCCTCGCGGCTTGCGCCTGGGCTCCGAGGAACGTGTGGGCCCCCTTCCGGACCGCGTCGGTCGCGATCGCGCGATCGAACATCGCCCGTTGCACGACGACGGCCTCCGTATCGCGCCCGTCGATGACGAGCTTGCGGCCTGAGGGCGAGTACAGCTCCGCCCCGTGGACCGCCCCGATGATGGTCTCCTTGCAGTCCACGTACTCGAAGACCCGCGGCGTCACGAGGCCGCCGCACTGGATGGGCTCCCCGATCTCGCGGTGCTCTTCGACGAGGGCGACCTGGTATCCGGCCTTCGCGACTTTCCCGGCGAGATAGCCCCCGGCCGGTCCGGCCCCGATCACGATGACGTCGAAGGAGCGCGCCGAGGTGACCACGTGAGGCATCACTCCTTCAGGTTCATGATGATCTCGAGGAAGTTCTCCAGATGCTTCGACAGCGAGGCGTTGTCCGTGTAGCCGCACGCGGACAGATCCGGTGAGGCGATCAGAGCGGACGCGCCGTCGACGATCACGTCCGTCGCGATGAGTCCTTTCCGGTGCACGGACGACGCTCCCTCCGGGATCTTCTGCCCCGGCTCCGTGATAATCGTGAAGCGGATGCCGCGGGCGATCGCCTGCTCGATCTTCTTGCCGACATTCTCCCGGATCTCCGAGAACGTCGGCGTCGACACGATGACCGTCTCCATCGACTGGTCGATCAGCTCACCGACCTTCTCGAGGACGCGCGACTTCGTGACGATCGTGTAGACGAGCTGCGGCTCGCCCTTCGACCGCAAGACCTCATGGAGGAGGTCGAGCTTGGTGAACGTGTCCTCCAGGTGGTCGATCACCCGGCCCTTGACCTTGCCGGGCGCTTCCGGCTTGAAGATCGTCGGGCGGCCGCGGGTCGAGATCGCGAATCCTTTCTGGCAGAGGCTCTGCAACACCTTGTACGCGGACGTCCGCGGGATGTGCGCGGTCTCGGCAATCGTCTCCGCGCTCCCGTAGCCGTGCGCCACGAGCGCGATATAGCCCCGCGCCTCGTATCCTGACAGTCCGATCGACTCCAGGGTCCTCGTGGCCCGCTCGAATTCCGCCTCCAAGTCGACGCCTCCGGGGAGAAGCTTCGACAAGTCTGGCGGAACCACGACTCCGCGATACCCGCGAGCGCCATTTGACCTTTTCGAAAGGTGCCCCGCGCGCGGTGAGGTCGAGCGGCACAAGCCTTTATCCCGACGGGACCTTTCCTTCGCGGTCCATGGGCTCCGTGCGTCCGGCCGGCTTGGTCCTCGTGGCCCTTCTCCTCCTGTTCTGGGCCGTCGTTCCACCGGCGATCGGACAGAGTCCGCCGGGTCGCATGATCGTGGCGACAGACTATGAGCTCTTCGGGACGTCGGACTTGCGCGGCGGGGGTCACGTCTCGTGGACCCTCACCGGGACCAACGCGTTGGAGTTCCGCGCGAAGCTCATCCACATGTTCGATGAGTACGACGTCATCCCTCGGGGCTTCCCGGAGTCCGGCGCCGCCATCCCGGCGAACCGGGACGGGCGGCTCGACGCACCGGAGGGGCTCGTCTACACCGACCTCCTGGAGCGGCTCCTCGAACGCACGTCGAGCTCCCTCGGCACCTCCGTCCAATACATGAACCTCTACCCGTTCGACCTCCGAGAGAAGGATCCGGTCGACCCGGCCGCGGGCTTCGACCGGAGCACGGCGGGCCTCGACGGGGCGGACCTCAACTCGACGGCGGACGCTGTGATTCGTTTCTTGTTCGAGGCGACCTCGACCACCGCGAACGCACGCGTGCCGCTCCCGACGTCGGTCCTCGCGAACGCGCCGTATGCGCTGTTCTCATACGAGGTCGAGCAGTCCACCACGCTCACGCCGTCCGGATTCTACAAGGGATTGTGGCCGTTCCTCGAGGAGGGCGGGTGGCACCCCGTGAATACGACCGACGGGTTCCCGGCGATGTGGGCCGGGAACGACTCGACCGGCGTGTACGGGAACAACACCGTCGCGGTGACGCGCACGATCGCGGACCCGGCGCTCGCGCCTGCATCGGCCTTCTATGAGCCGTTCGACCTGCGATTCGCGTCTCGGGCGTGGGCGACGTTCAACTACACGGGCCAAGTCGCGGACACCGGGGATCGCCTGCGGTTGCAGATCGCGACCGGCCCCTCGTTCGCCACGTGGACGGACCTCTCCTTCGGGTCGTCGTTCGATCTCCCGCCCGTCGGCGCGTGGACGAACGCGACCGTGGACCTGTCTGGCTTCCTCGGGGAGCGGGTTCGCTTGCGCCTGAACTTCACCTCGGACGGGGGCGGGAGCGATCGCGGCTTCTTCCTCCGGAATTTCGCACTTCATGCGCCGTCCGACTACGAGGGCGAAGTCCTCGAGCAAGACACCCACTACCTCGTCGGCCCGTTGAGCTTCTCCGACCCCTCGCTCGCGTCCGGCGGAATGCACCTGATTCGCACGCCCGGCGGCGAGATCCTCAGCTACACCTCGACGTGGGATGCGGGCAACCTGCCCGCGGACTCGATCCGCTTCCGCACGTTCGATGTGACGGAGAACCCGCAGATCCTCTTCGGCATCATGCTCGTGGCCTCCTACGCCATTTCGCGCCTCCAGGACGGCGCGTACGACCGGTATCGCGAGGCCCATCCGAGCGTCTATCGGCCTGCGGTTCACAAAGTGAAGTGGCTGCACAATCTCGGCCGCGTCGCAATCGGCGTGCTGATCCTCTTCTACTTCGTCCCGACGGCGCTCGGGGTGATCGGCCTCCGTGTCTACGTCTCCGGGCCCGCGTACTGGTTCCTCTCCCTGACCCTCGCCCTCCTCGTCGGATTCGTCACGCGGGCGTACTACCGACAGAAGCTGGAGGAGGCGCCGCCGCCCGTCGTCGACGAGACGCCGGTCCTCCGGAGTCGCGAGGAAGCCCCGCCGCCGCCCGAGCCCGCCGCCACGGTCGCCCACTGCAACCATTGCCTGCGGGAGGTGCTCGAGGGCGACAAGACGTACAACTGCACGTGCGGCGCGGTGTACCACCTGAGCTGCGCCGCCGGCCTCATGCGCTGTTCGAACTGCCGCAAGCCGATCGCCATCGAGGTCGTCCGCGAGAATAAGGTCGTCTCGATGCGCTGCGAATCGTGCGGGGAGTTGCAGGTGATCCCCGAGGGCGCCGATCCCCGCGCGGTCACGTGCGAGCGCTGCGGCGGCCGTCTCCGCCATCTGGACGAGGGGAAGCGGTACCTGATCGTCGCGAGCAATCCCGCGATCGCGTTCGCCTGGATGCAGGACCTCACGAAGGAAGGGAAGCCGTGCCTTTGTCTCTCGCCCGCGGCCCCGGACCGGCTCCGGCTCGAATTCGGCGAGGACGTCCAGTTCCTCCAGGTCTCGTCGCAGGCGACGAATGCGATCGATCCGCGGAAGCTCGATCCCGCCGGGCTCAAGGCGATCCTCCCGCTCGCGCGGCAGGGCAAGGGCGGCGTGATCCTGTACGACGGCTTGGATCGGATCATCTCGGAAGCGTCGATGGGCGACGTCATCCGATTCCTCCGGAAGGCGAACGACATGGCGTTCGTGCACGGCGTGACGGTGATCGGGCGCGTCTCGCCGCGCGCCCTCGCGGACCCGGATCTCCGGCGGCTCCGCGCGGAGTTCGACGAGTACATGGACCTCTCGGCCCAGATGTGAACTCAGACGTCCGGAGGGCCGGACCACCGCGGGCCCAACGCGTGCTCGACGCCGAGGTGGTCGAGGATGCGCGCGACCACGAAATCGATCAGGTCGTCGATTCGGCTCGGCTTGCCGTAGAACCCCGGAGAGGCGGGGAGGATTACGACCCCGAGGCGCGCGAGCTTGAGCATGTTCTCCAGCGTCACCGCGCCGAGGGGCGTCTCCCGCGGCACCAGGACGAGCGTCCTCTGCTCCTTCATCGCGACGGCCGCGGCCCGCGTGACGAGGTTGTCCGCGATGCCCGTGGCGATCTTCGCGAGGGTCGTGCCGCTGCACGGCACGACGACGACGGCGCGGAAGGGATGCGACCCGGACGCGGGTCCGGCCGCGAGGTCGTCCCCTCGATAGATCGTCCGGGCTCCCGCGGCGAAGGCCTTGAGGGACAGCCCCGCTTCGACCTCGATGACGGCCTGCGCATCGCGCGTCACGATGACGTCCGCGCGGTCGCCAAGGACCTCGATCAGCCGACGGGCGTACGCAACGCCGGATGCGCCCGTCACGCCGACGAGGATCTGCGGCTCCGAGGTCACGCCGACGGAAGGACCCCGGGGCCGGATGAAGGTTCCGCGCCCCGCCTAGCGGCGGACGGCGAGGCCCAGCAGGGCCAGGAAGAAGCCGACGCCGGCGAGCGCCTCTCCCGCCAAGAAAATCGAGTACACCCCGACGAACTGGCCGTACGTCGGATTCGCGGGGAGGCCGAGGAACAACGCGTCGCTGATGACGTACAGGAGGTAGCCGAGCAAGACCAGGACGGCCCCGATCAGCACGACCCAGTTAATCTGCAAGGGGCGATGAGCCGGATACGCAGGCGGCGGCCACGACGGAGGCGGCCATTGCGGGGCGGTCCAAGGCGCAGCGGCGGGTGCCGGCGGGATCGGCGAGGTGTTCAACGAAATCCCTCCGCAGCGGGAGCGGGCGCGAGGATACAAACATTTCGAGAAAACAGACGACGCCGGGGAGAGGGAGGGCGCGCAAAGAGTAAGTCCACCGCGGGAATCTCTGGACGTGCCTCGCGTACGCGTCCGTCGAGCGACGCTGAAGGATCTGGACCTCCTCGTGCGGCATCGGCGCGGGATGTGGGAGGCGGTCGCCGAGATGCCCGCGCACACCCTAGACACGGCGGACCGCGTGTACCGACGGTGGGCGCGGGCGCGCATCCGCTCCGGGCGGCTCGTCGGTTTCATCGTCGACGAAGGGGACACCGCGGTCGCCAGCGGCTGTGTTTGGGTGATGTCCGTCCAGCCGAGGCCGCATTGGGAAAGCACCCGCGCGGCGTATCTCCTGTCGATGTTCACCGAGCCTAGCCACCGAGGTAAGGGGCATGCGACCCGCATCGTGCGGACGGCCGTGAGCTGGGCGAAAGCCCGCGGAATCGGCGTGATGCTGCTCCACGCGTCGCGGTTCGGCGAGCCGATCTACCGCAGGGAGGGATTCGAGCCCACGACGGAGATGCGGCGCTTCCTTTCGGGGCCCCGCGCACCTCGCCAACGTACGCCGAAACGCGGTCCGCCCTCCCGGTGATTTCCTCCGATGGGAGCACGCAAGCCTTCATATACGACTTTGATTTATGAAGCTCGAATCGGCCGAGTGTCGACGATGACGACCGCGTACGACGTGCCTCCCGCCCTGTTGATCGAGCGGCCCCGCTTGTCCGTCTTCGCGAGGAGGCCCATCGACTCGAGCTGCTGCATCGCCTCTCGCGCGATCGACCGGGATCCCCGCCGGGGATGGTACGGCGCGGAGCCGTCGTCCCGGCGTCCGCCAAACTCCGCCGCGAGGCGCGTCGTGCCGACGGGCCCTCGGAGGTAGACCTTCCGGAGGACGGCCGCGACCCGCCGGTACCACCAGTCGCCCTGGGTCGGC
>WNFU01025819.1_pt1 | contig 12776 bp, 11 predicted proteins | sample 5400121 | NCBI WGS metagenome assembly WNFU01 (sample SAMN13153360, study PRJNA577476) | soil metagenome | isolation source: 100 cm soil or saprolite under grassland replicate 1 | place: USA:California | collected 2016-06-15 | reverse complement strand
GGCCAAGCTTCCACCTGTCAGGGACTCCGCGCACGCGACCGTGGCACCCATTGCGTCGAGCAGCTTGGCGATGACCTGTTCCAGCTCCTCATCGGTTGTGGTGAAGACGAAGCCTGCCAGGCGGGCGTGCACCTCGAGCGCAAGGGGCTCGATCAGTCGCTCGGCCTCCTCCCTGGTCGCGGCCTTCGCCGTGAGCCGGACCTTCACCTCGCCGGAGGAGGCGAGGTACGCGACGGATGGATTGGCCGAGGCACGAAAGAGGTCGTCCAGGATCTCCGCCACCTTCGATTCCGCGATCCCGGTCAGGCGGATCGTGCGGGAGACGAGGGCGGACGGACCGGCCAGCGCGGCCAGTTCAGGCAGGACCGTTCCCGTCATCATCTCCCGCATCTCGGCCGGCACCCCCGGAACGGCGTACATCCGCTTCCCCTGCGGCGTCACGCAGATCAGCCCGGGAGCCGTTCCCCGGTCGGGAAGGATGTACCCGGCTCCCTCGGGGACGTCTGCCTGGACCAGGTTGATCTCGGCCATCCTGCGGCCCAGCCGGGCGAACTTCTCCCGCAGGAAATCCTCGATCTCGCGGTGACGAACCAGCCGGACCTCGAGGGCCCCGGCAATGCCTTCGCGCGTGATGTCGTCCTGGGTAGGCCCCAGGCCCCCAGTGGCAATGACCACGTCGGAGCGGGACAGGGCGAGTCGAAAGGCGGCCTCGATCCGATCGAGGTTGTCCCCCACCGCCTGGTGGTACGGGACGTCCACTCCGATCTCCGCGAGCCGCTCGGACATCCACCGAGCGTTGTTGTTGCAGATCTGCCCCAGCAGGATCTCGGTTCCTACCCCGATGATCTCCGCCTTCAATGCCTCCACCCCTCGGACGCGCGCCGTGCGACGCAACGCGGATTCATGGCCTGGACCACGTAGTCTGCCCCCGTGACCACGGTCAAGACCAGAGCGACGATGAGGACGGCGAGCTTCAGGCCGTTCGCCCCGTGCCCCAGCGGCAGGATGTACAGCGTGATGGCCAGAAGCTGCAGCGTGGTCTTGAGCTTGGCTGCGCGAGAGGCCGGCATGCTCTTTCCCCGGAGGCCCAGGACCGCCCGGAGGACGGAGATGGCCAGCTCGCGGGCGACCAGGATGGTGGCGCCCCATACCGGGAACTCGCCCAGCGCGGCGAGCGTGAGGACGGGCGCCGCCACCAGGATCTTGTCGGCCAGCGGGTCCAGCCAGACCCCGGTACGGGTCGTCGAGTCGTAACGCCTGGCGAGGTATCCATCGAGTCCGTCGGTCGCCGCCCCCACCACGAGTATGGCGGCGGCCAGGTACGAGGCGGACCGCTCCTGTGCCAGGATCAGGATGACCAGGAAGGGCACCAGAAGTACCCGCAACACCGAGACGATGTTGGGCCAACCGAGCCCGAGGGGAGTCAGGGGCCGTTCGCGGATGATTTCCCCCTGAAATCCTGAGGCCTGAACGTGGCCGTGTAGGGCTGGTTCTTCTTGCCCGGCTTCTTGAGATTGTGCCCGTTCACCGTCAGCGCCGTGGTCCCTCCATGGTCGAAGCTCACCACGACCCTCGTGTTCCCCTCGAACGTGCGTCCCTCTCCTGCCCGCAGCTCGAACGTCCGGGGCTTGGCGTTGTCGATGCGGATGATGGCGGTGACCGGTTCGTCCGCTCGGAGAACTACGGTCACGGTCGGGGGCAGGACCGGGATGGAGGCTTGCGGACCGGCCAGGCCCCCGGCTCGAGTCGCCGCCTTCGACCGTGAGAGCAGTCCCACCGCGCCCAGGATGGCGAGCAGGAGGAGCGCCACCCCGATGAGGAACGTCCAGCTCGGATGGTGCCGCACGAGCTGCGGGAGGTTCGGATGGCGTGGGGTCCTGATGGGGGCCGGCGTCGGATCGGGTAGGAGCGGGCGCGGGCCACCGAAGTGCTGGTTGTAGACGGTGACGACCTTGGTCGGGTCCAGCCCCAGGTACGACGAATAGGACCGGAGCATCCCCCGGACGTACACGTCGCCCATCAGCGTGTCGAACGTCTCTCGTTCGAGCGCTTGGAGATACTCGGCGCGGATCCTCGTCTCCCGGCTGGCCTCCGCGATCGACTTCCCCCGAAGGAGCCGCGCCTTGCGGAGGGCCGGACCGATCCCGATTCCCTGCACCTGCTCATAGTAGACATCCGTCCGGCGGAGCCGCCCTCAGGCTCGTGGTGGGCTTCGTTGCGGCACGTGCTCGGCTACAGTCGTGGCGATGGGCGAGGACGGTGATGCACTGGACGCGCTGGTGTTCGTGGGCGAGCCGACCTTCCCCGGGTGCCGCATCCGGGCGAGGCCGGTGGGGGTCTTCAAAATGTGTGACGAGAAGGGCTCCGACCAGAAGATCCTCTGCGTCCCCGTTCGCGATCCGATGTGGTCACCTCTCGGAGAGTAATTGGCTCGAACCAAGAAGCCCCTAGAGCCTCGGCAGCGGATGGCTCTGGATGCCGTGCGGAGTGCGGTGCGGCAGGTGGAGGCTGCCACTCAGGAGAAGGATCGACGAATACGGGAGGCTTGGGCCGAGAAGATTCCTGTGGCAGACATTACGGCGGCTGCACGCGTGGTGGACTCGACCATTCTGGGCTTCGGAGGGATAGCAACATCGTCAACGGGATCGGGGAGCACAACGTCGCCAAGCAGTTGTTCGGCTTAGGGGAATTCGCTGTCCCGATGTTCATTCTGTGGGTCGCCAAGCGAAGGCATCAGCATGCGAAACGTAGCTCAGGCGACTAGCGCGGGCAGGTCATGGGTCTCATTCAAAGGCGCTGCCCAGCCGGGGCTTACATGTCTCTACTCGATACTTCCCAGAATTTGTCACTCATTTTGGCGGCGAAGGGGCATCGCCACTGGACATGAATGGCCGGGGTCGAATATCTTCCGCGCGTCACGAAGCAAGACCGGGTCTTCGGATCTGGAAACGCGGAGTGGCGGAGGGAGCGAGCCTTCGGGTTCGCTCCTTTCTATTTGGGGGTCCAGGGGGGTCGGAGCAGATGAGGCTCATCGAGCTCGGGCCCGGGACGCTTCCCACTCTTCCCACGTCATCAGGACGTCGCGAGCCTTGGACCCCTGGCTGGGTCCTACGATCCCCCGCTCCTCCATGAGGTCCATCAGCCGCCCCGCTCGGGCGAATCCGACCTTGAGCTTGCGCTGGAGCATCGAGGTGGACCCGAGCTGTGACCGGATCACCAGCTCGGCCGCCTGCTCCAGCAGTTGATCGTCGTCTCCCAGGTCGTCATCGTCGTCCGCAGCCCGCCGGCCCATCCCCTCCACCGTGACCGCGTATTCCGGCTGACGCTGGTTCCGGCACCAGTCGACGACGCTCTCGATCTCCTTCTCCGTCACCCACGCGCCCTGGATCCGAACGGCCTTCGACACGTTGGCCGGCTGGAACAGCATGTCCCCGTGGCCAACGAGCTTCTCGGCCCCACCCACGTCCAGGATCACCCGGGAGTCCGCTTGAGACGCAGTCATGAACGCGATCCGCGAGGGGATGTTGGCCTTGATGAGGCCCGTGACCACGTCCACGCTCGGCCGCTGGGTGGCCACCACCAGATGGATCCCCACGGCCCGGGCCATCTGGGCGATCCGGCAGATGGCGTCCTCGACGTCCCTCGGTGCCACCATCATCAGGTCGGCCAGCTCGTCGATGACCACCAGGATCCAGGGGAGGCCGCCGAAGTTGGCCTCTTGGCCCGGCGGGACACGCAGCGTCCCCTCGGCGCGCTGGGTGTTGTAGGTTTCGATGTCCCGCATGCCGACGGCGGCCAGCGACTCGTACCGCGTCTCCATCTCCCGGACGACCCAGGCCAGCGCCTCGGCCGCCTTCTTCGGCTGGACGATCACGGGCATCAGCAGGTGTGGCAGCTCGGCGAAGTGGGAGAGCTCCACTCGCTTGGGGTCGATCAGCACAACCTTCACATCGTCCGGGGACGTCCGCATCAGGACCGACGTGACGAAGGTGTTGATCAGCGACGACTTCCCGGCTCCCGTGGCCCCGGCGATGAGCACGTGCGGCATCTCGGCCAGATTGACCAGCACCGCCCTGCCGTGAACGTCCTTCCCCAGCCCGACGAACAACGGCTTGGTCACTTCTCGGGCCGCCTTCGAGGCAAGGACGTCTCCGAGCATGACGAAGTCCCGAACCTTGTTGGGAACCTCGACGCCGATGGCCGACTTGCCGGGGATTGGGGCGATGATCCGCACGTCGGGCGTGGCCAGCGCGTAAGCGATATCGTCGGCCAGGGACAGGACCCGGTTCACCTTGGTCCCCGCCTCCACCTCGACCTCGTACATGGTCACGGTGGGTCCTCGATGGGACGCGCCGACTTTGGCTGCGACGCCGAAGTTTCGGAACGTCCGCTCCAGCGCTTCCATGGTGTGCTCGGCGTCCCTGGCATCGGCGGGCGTGGCCGGGGCTCGCCTCAGCAGATCGAGCGGGGGCAGCTTGTAGCCGTTCCCTCGAGCCGTGAGTGGGAGGCGGACCTGCTTCGGCACACCCATCACCTCGGGCTCGCGCATGGCCGGGGCGATGTCGGCGAACGATTCGGGACTCTCCTTCAGGCGACGCGGGCGCCGAGTCCTGCGTGGCGCGGCGTCCGGTTCATCCTCCCCGGGCACCGAGGCGGGCCCGACGACGAGCCACCGAAGCGCCCTTCCCACCGCCACCAGCGGGGTCGCCGTGAAGATCATCGCGCCGAGCAAGGCGAGACCCAGGAACACGACGGTGGCGCCGTACGGCGAGACCACGCTTGGATGCCCAGTGACGCGATGACCAACCCCACCAGCATCCTGCCGCGGACATCCTGGCCGGTCCCCCCGAGCAGGAGGAACGCCCAGAAGCAGGCAACGACAGGAAGCGCGTATCCGAGGAGTCCCGTCAGCCCGAGGGTTCCCACGCGGAGGAACCGGCCGAATGGCCCCGCCGCTTCCAGCCACATTCCCAGGATCGACAAGACCGACAGAATGACCAGGAACACGCCGAGGACGTCTGCCCCTCGCGGCGACAGATGGCGGACGATCCTGGACCTGGCCTTTCGAATGGGCCGGGCGCCGGCACGCTTGCCGTTGCCGGAGGAACGGCGGGACGCAGTTCGTCTGGAGGCCCTCGCCTTCGTCCTCGAGCGCGACTTCTTCCTTGTCGCCATCGCTCTCCTCACACCTCCACGACCACCGGAACGATCACCGGCTTGCGCTTCGTGGTCTCCATGAAGAATCGGCGGAGGGCCGTACGGATGTGATCGCGCAACACCCGCGGATCGGTGACTCCCTGCCCCGCGCTCTCCTTCAACGTCACCAGGATCCGATGGCGCGCTTCTTCCAGGATGGCCTCGGCTGGTTCCTCGACCACCCCGCGATCGATGATGTCCGGTCCGGCCAGGACGTCGCCCGAGTGCGCGTCCACAGTGACCACGACCACAACGATCCCGTCGCCGGCCAGCTTGCGCCGGTCTCGCAGCACCACCTCTCCGACGTCGCCGATCCCCAAGCCGTCGACGAAGGTCATCCCGGCCGTGACGCGAACGCCCCGGCGAAGCGTGGAGCCGACCTCGACCGTGTCGCCGTCCTCGCAGATCAGGATGCGGTCCTCGGGGACGCCCACATCCCGGGCCAGCCTGGCGTGGTGGGCCAGGTGCCGACGTTCCCCGTGGACCGGGATGAACCACCGCGGCCGGACCAGGTTCAGCATGAACTTCAGCTCCTCGGCGGCCGCGTGGCCGGAGACATGAACGGGGGCGATGGGCACGTGGTAGACGTCGGCCCCCGTCCGGTACAACCCGTCGATCGTCCGGTGGATGGCTGTCTCGTTTCCGGGTATCACCGAGGACGAGAGGATCACGGTGTCATCCGGCTCGAGCGTGACCCACTTGTGTTCGCGAGCTGCCATGAGGGACAGGGCCGAAAGAGGCTCGCCCTGCGAGCCCGTGCAACACACCACGACCTCTGCGGGATCCATGCGCTCCACGTCCTCGATGAGGACGATGTCCTCCTGGGGCACGTCCAGGTAGCCGAGGGCCCTGGCGGCATCGACGCTCTGATGCATGCTCCGGCCGAGGAAGGCGATCTTTCTCCCGGCCATCCGAGCCGCGTTCGCCACCTGCTGCATCCGATGGATGTGGCTGGCGAAACACGCCACCACCACCAGCCGGCGCGCGTCCCGGATGATGTCCCGCAGAACCGGGCCGACCAGGCGCTCGCTCCCGGTGTTTCCCGGGTCCTCCGCGTTGGTGGAGTCGGCCAGGAAAAGATGCACCCCCCTGCGGGCTTCCTCGGCGATGCCCTGCAGATCGGTTGGGCGGCTGTCGATCGGTGTGGGGTCGAGTTTGAAGTCCCCGGAGTGCAGGAGGATGCCCGCGGGGAGGTCGATGGCCACCGCACAGCCATCGGGGATCGAGTGTGACACCCGATGGAACCGAAAGGTGAATGGGCCGGTGCTGACTTCCTGTCCGGGGGCCACCTCGTGGAACTCGGCTCGGTCACGAACCCCGTGCTCCTCGAGTTTCCCCTCGAGCAAGGCCAGGGTGAGCTTCGTCGCATAGATCGGCAGGGAGAACTCTCGAAGCAGATAGGGCAGGGAGCCCACATGGTCCTCGTGTCCGTGCGTCAGGACTACGGCGTGCACCCGGTCCCGGCGCTCCCGGACGTACTGGAAGTCGGGGAGGACGAGATCGATACCCGGCATCTCGACCTCGGGGAACGACAGGCCGGCATCCAGGACGAGGATGCGGCCGTCCATCTCGAGGGCGGCCATGTTCCGGCCGACTTCACCCACGCCGCCCAGGAACACGAGGCGTGGATCGCTCGGGCCCGGGGTCAAGGAGACGTCCGCCATCCTGGAATAAGGTCAGACGACTCCAGCTTCCCGCATGGACTGCTCGATCTTCGTTCGCTCCTCAGGGGTCGCCTCCACCAGAGGCAGCCGAGGCGGGCCGACCGGGCGGCCGGCGATCTCCAGGGCCGCCTTGACCGGGATGGGGTTCGACGTGATGAACAGGCCCTTGAAGAGAGGCAACAGCCGGGCGTGGATCTTCCACGCGCTGGTGACGTCGCCCGACGTGGCCAGCTCCACCATTTCCTTGATCTCCCGCCCCACCAGGTGCGAGGCCACGGAGACGATGCCTGCGGCCCCCATGCAGACCAGAGGGAAAGTGGCCCAGTCGTCCCCCGAGTAGAGATCGAAGTCGTCCGGCGTCTCGGTGATGATCCGGCCGGCCGTCTGGAAGTCGCCCGTGGAGTCTTTCACCCCGACGATGTTGTCGACATCGGCCAGCCGGAGGAGCGTGTCGGCCTCGATCAGGGTGGCCGTGCGCCCCGGGATGTTGTACAGGATCACGGGAAGGTCGGTGGATTCGGCGACCTTGGTGAAGTGGGCGATCAGCCCGCGCTGGGGCGGTTTGTTGTAGTACGGCGCCACCACCAGCGCGGCGTCGGCCCCGGCCTTCTCCGCTTGTCGGGTGAGCTCGACGCTCTCACGCTCTCTGCCGTGTTGTAGGTCCCGGTGTTGCACCAGACCTTTCCCCGGCCGCCCGCGGCCTCGACCACGGCCCGTAAGAGTCGATCCTTCTCCTCGTGGGAGACGGTGGGACCCTCTCCGGTCGAGCCGGCCACCAGCACGGTATCCGACCCGTTGTCCAGCAAATACGTCGCCAGCGCCTGGCCACCCTCCAGGTCCAGCGAGAAGTCATCGCGGAACGGTGTCACCATCGCCGTGACCACCGAACCGAACCTCCCGGTCATACCGATCACCCCTCTTTCTCGTCGCGCAGGGAGCGTACTCCGGAAACGCATCCGAAGCCGCCATCTGTGCGGATCGGAAGGCTTGCACTCCGGGCAGGAGGCCGAGCCCCGGTCAGGCGTCCTGCCTTGCTCGACCCCCGGCCCGTCGCGTGAGCCGAACTGTATCGCGTTGCACAACGATTAACAAGCGCCACATGGGCCACATGTGCAACTCGTTGCTAATGGGAGTCCAGGGTGTAGCAGCAACGCCGATCGGTATCCTTGGCGCGTGCGGATCTACACCAAGACCGGCGATGACGGAACAACCGGTCTCCTGTACGGCGGGAGGATCTCCAAGGCCGATCACGCCGCCGAGGCCTATGGTTGCGTCGACGAGGCCGTGGCCGCCCTGGGGCTCGCCCGAGCGCTGGCCTCCTCTTCGGCCTCGGAGATCTCCTCGGGCATCCTCCGGCTGCAGCGAGACCTCTTCGTTGTCGGAGCGGACCTCGCGACCAATCCCGACGAGCGTCACAAGCTCAGGGCCGGGATCTCGTTGGTCACCCCCGAGATGGTCGAGGCCCTCGAGCGCCTCATCGACCAGGCGGTCGAACACCATCCCCTTCCGGCCGAATTCATCGTGCCCGGAGCCAACCCCGTCTCCGCAGCGTTGGACGTCGCTCGGACGGCCGCGCGGCGGGCGGAACGACGCGCGGTGGAGATGAAGGATGCGGGGAAGACCGTGAGCCCGGACGCCCTCAGATACCTGAATCGGGTCTCCGACCTGCTCTTCGTCCTGGCCAGAGCCGAGGCCGGTGGCCCCGAGGAGCCCAGTCGGTCACGTTAGCGGAACATCGTTACGATCGGCGTACATACACCAGGAGGGATGCCGTGGTCCGCGCACACATCTGGCTTCGCAAGAAGGACGGGGTGTCACCCGAGGAGTTCCGCGACTACTGGCTGACGAAGCACGCTCCGATCGCCAGAGATGGGTACGAGCAACTCCGCGGTTACAGGGTTGAACTGGTGACCCGGGTCCCAGAAGGGCAGACAGCGCCCTATGACGGAGTGGCGATCCTCACGTGGGATGACCGCGACGGGTTCAAGGCCGACATGGCGAGTGAACCAGCCAGGCGGTCCACGGACGATCTCTCCAACTTCGCGGACGCTTTCGGTCTAGTCTACGTCGAAGAACATATCGTCAAGTAGCTTTACCAACTCATCTACCGCTAGGATCAGCGCCATGCCAATGACCCGTAAGGAGATCGATGAGTTCCTGGCCGCTCCCCGCCTGTGCCATTTCGCCACCATCGATGAGCGGGGGAACCCGCGAGTGCGGCCCCTCTGGTTCTTGTGGCAGAACGACGAGTTCCTGTTCACCACTCGTCTGGAGGCGCGCCACACAGGGCGAGACCTGCGGTCGAGCCCTCGAGTAGCCGTCTCCATCGCGTCGGAGGATCGCCCATATCGCGCGGTCATCGCGCACGGTCGAACCGAGGTGGTCGAGAAGACGGAGGAGCTCCTGCTCGCCCTCTCCACACGCTACGGAGACGCGGAAGGCCGCCGGTGGACGGCGAAGGCGATGACGGAGCCGGATCGTGTGCTGCTCAGGATGATGCCCGACACGCTGCTGACGTGGGACTATCGAAAGGAGAGTACGGACAGCCCGAAGAGAACCGTGCTCGGGGCGTAGCTCTCAGGCTTCCACCCCTTCAAAGACGCTCCCCGCCGAGCGGGAAGGCGGCTCGGTGACCGGGGGGAAGGCCTGGACGAAGCATTCGTAGCCGAGCACCGCCTCCTGGAGGTCCTCCGGGATCTGATCCACCTCGTCCCGTTGCGTCCGGTGGGCGTGGAGAGCCTCGATCTTGGACTTCAGCACCCCGGTGCAATCGACCCGATGGGTGATGGTCCGATCGGGAACCCCCCGAGGCATGAAGGGACCCTCGGGATCGCCGACTTCCTCCCCTCTCGCCCTGAGGCTCTCCCAGAACCGATCGATCGCCGAGCGCGGGATGGCCACGTAGAGCAGGCGCTGGAACGCATCCCGAGGGGCCCGCTGCCCGGTCTCACTCTCACCCCGAGCCCTGTGGAAGGCCTCGGTGGCCGCGGCTCCGATCGTGATGTGGTCGTCGTGCATGGTGATCCCCTCCGGCCCAAAGGTGACCACAACCTGCGGGCGTGCTTCCCTCAGGAGGTCGGCAACCCTGTGGACCAGCTCCTCCCGCGGGATTTCTTTCAGCTCGCCATCGGGATAGCGAAGGAAATGCACGCTGGAGGTCTCTGCGCCGGCCGCGAGGAGTGCCTCTCGCTCCTCGTTCTCGCGGACCTCGGCCAGGCTCTCCCGCGTGGCGAGCGACGGGTCGCTGATGGGTCCGGCTTCGCCGCTCGTGGCGACGATCACCGCGTACTCGACGTCGCCCTTGCCCATCGCGAGGGTACCGGCCAGGCCGTACGTGTCGTCGTCCGGATGGGCGAAGACGGCGGCGAGGCGATGGGTCACCTGTACGTGACTTCGGGAAGCTCCAGCAGGGGCTCGAGTCCCACGGTGAGCCCCGGGCGGTCGACGACCTTCTTGATGGCCAGGATCACGCCCGGCATGAACGAGACCCGCTGCGAGGAATCGTGCCGCAGCGTCAGGGTCTGGCCGAGCCCACCGAAGATGACCTCCTGGTGGGCGACCAGGCCCGGCAGGCGAACCGAGTGGACCCGTATGCCTTCGACGTCGCCACCCCGCACGCCCTTGACGTTCTCGTCCCCGGGGCCTTCCCACGATTCCTGGCGGGACTTGGCCATCATCTCGGCCGTGGCCAGCGCCGTGCCGGACGGCGCGTCGGCCTTGCCCTCGTGGTGCAGCTCGATGATCTCGGCGGCGGGGAAGAACCGGGCAGCCTGTTGAGCGAATCGCTGCAGGAGGACGGCGCCGATGGCGAAGTTCGGCGCCACGATGACGTTCGACTCGTTGCCCTCGTCCTCCAGCAGCTTGCGGATCTCATCGAGTTCCTTCTCCCCGATCCCCGTCGTCCCGACCACGATGTGCATGGCGTGCTCGATGGCCCATCGGATGTTGTCCATCACCACGTCTGGCCGGGTGAAGTCCACGGCCACCTCGGTCTCGGCCTGGAGCAGGGTATCGAGCTCATTGGAGATCCGGACGTCGACGTCAGGGTGGCCGATCATGCCACCCAGATGTTCGCCTCCGAAGGACGGGTTGATGCCCGCGACGAGCGCCAGCTCCGGGTCTTCCGCGACGGCCCGACAGACCAGCCGGCCGATGCGGCCGGCGCACCCAAGGACGCCCACCCTGATCAAGACCGGCCCTCCATGTGCGCCGCGACCGCGACCGGCGCCTCCGTCACCGCCTCGCCCATCGCTTCGTCGAAGGCTTTCGCCTCGAACGGTCCGACCACAGCCAGACCCATCGGACGGGAGAAGACCTCCCGGGCCACGTCGACGGCATCGTCCTTCGTCACCGCGTCCGTGCGTTCCAGGACCTCGTCGACCGAAAGGATCTCTCCGTGGCTGATCTCGGAGCGACCGATGCGGGACATCCGACCGCTGGTGTCTTCCAGCGACAGGACCAGCGAGCCCTTGAGGTGACCCTTGGCCCGGTCCAGCTCGGCATCCGTCATTCCTCCCTGGGCGACGCTCCGGAGCTCCCGATTGATGATCGACAACACCTCGCGTGCCTTCGACGGCGTGGTCCCCGCGTACACGGAGAACAACCCGGTCTCGGCGAACATCGAGTGATAGCTATACACCGAGTACGCAAGCCCGCGCTTCTCCCGGATCTCCTGGAAAAGCCGGGACGACATTCCGCCCCCCAGTACCGAGTTCACCACGCCGAACGGGAACCGGCGAGGGTCCTTCCTGGAATAGCCGCTGGTGCCAAGGGCGATGTGGGCCTGCTCAGTGGGACGATTCCGAACCACCGTCGCCGGGGTCACCGGGGGGACGTCGCCTCCCGCCCGCACGCGGGGCGCCTCGCCGTCCGAAATCATCGGGCCCGTGTCCATTTGCCCCTCCACGAGCCGGCACACATCCTCGTGGCGAAGGTTGCCTGCCGCAGCGATCACGAAGTGGCGGGGCTCGTACAAGCGGTTGTAAAAGCGCTTGATCTGATCCCGGGAGACGCCGGCCACCGTCTCCCTGCTACCGAGGACCGGCCGCCCCAGCGGGTGACCCTGCCAAACCGTCTCGGCGAACAGGTCGTGGATCAGGTCGCCCGGATCGTCGTCGCGCATGTTGATCTCTTCCAGGATCACCATGCGCTCCGCCTCGAAGTCCTTCTTGGCCAGCACGGAGTTCTGCAGCATGTCGCTCATGAACTCCACGGCCATCGGGAGGTCCTCGTCCCGGACGCGGCAGTAGTAGCACGTGTACTCCTTGGCGGTGAAGGCGTTGAGGTCCCCGCCCACGGCGTCGAACGCCTCGGCGATGTCGGTGGCCGTTCGCTTCTTCGTCCCCTTGAACAGAAGGTGCTCGAGGAAGTGCGAGGCTCCGGCGATGGAGGGGCGCTCGTCGCGGGATCCGACGTCCACCCATACCCCGAGGGCCACCGAGCGCAGGCCCGGCATATCCTCGGTGACCACTCGGAGCCCCGAGGCATACTCGCTCCGGGAGATCTCGGTGGCGCGAGCGCGCTTTCGGGGACTCAACTGTCGCGGCGATCCCCGCGCCGCTCCCCCCGCTCGCCACGGTCTCGATCCCTTCGGGGCCTGAAGCCGCGACCGCGATCGCGCCCTTCGCCCTCGGGGCGCGGCCGCCGCTCGCCGCGGGGAGCGCGGTCGCCTTCCTCCCGGGGCCACCCGCCCTCCGGCGGATCCCAGCCCTCGCCCACCGGCTTCAGGCTGACCTTCGTCCTGCCCATGTTGTCGGTCTCGATGGAGTCGATCTCCACGAGCAGGTGATCGCCCACCTTGATGGCCTCTTCGACGCTCGAGAGGCGCTTGCCTCGGCCAAGCTTCGAGATGTGGACCATGCCGTCCCGGCCCGGGAGGATGTTCACGAAGGCCCCGAACGTCGTGGTCTTGACCAC
>WNFU01014282.1_pt1 | contig 12777 bp, 11 predicted proteins | sample 5400121 | NCBI WGS metagenome assembly WNFU01 (sample SAMN13153360, study PRJNA577476) | soil metagenome | isolation source: 100 cm soil or saprolite under grassland replicate 1 | place: USA:California | collected 2016-06-15 | reverse complement strand
GTCCTTTGCCTCGGGGTACTTGTCCCGCCACCGGCCAATGGCGCGGCCGCGCTCGATGTCCTTGTTGGAGCACTTCAATCGCGTGAGCAACGACGCCGGGTCCTTCGCCAGGTAAGCCGTAATCAGTACAGGATCTCGCGGCAGCTTGTCCACCGCTCCCAGCTCCGCCCCCGCCATCTCGGGAAGCCAAATTCGCGTGGCGCCGACGTCGCGCCACAGCGTTACCAGCTTCGACACTTTCTTCGCAGTCTGGATGCCCTTGAACCACTCGTCGTGCACGCGTTCCGCCGACAGCTGGGCCAATCCCTGGGCGTTCGCTTTGGCGGCCTCGAGCGTGTGCGCGTGGATCCGGAACTCGAACCGCGCGCTGAAGCGCAACGCGCGCAGGATCCGCAGGTAATCTTCCTGAAAGCGCCAGTTCGGATCGCCAACCGAGCGGATCAGCTTCTTGGCGAGGTCCTGCTCACCGTGAAAGGGATCGCGCCATTCGTGCCGGATTGGGTGATAGGCGATCGCATTGATGGTGAAGTCGCGCCGCGCCAGGTCGTCCATGAGCGACACGCCGAACTCCACCACCGCGTGCCGGCCGTCGGTCTTGATGTCCTTGCGAAACGTCGTGACTTCGTGCGGTTGGTTGTTCCCGTCGAGCACAGCCACGGTCCCATGCTCGATCCCCACCGGCACGGTGCGCTTGAACGCCTTCTGAACCTCGGCGGGCGGCGCCGACGTCGTGAGATCGAAGTCGTGATTCTCGACGCCGAGCAAGTTGTCGCGGATCGCTCCGCCGACGCACCATGTTTCGAAGCCTGCGTCTTCGAGCTTCTTGGCAATCTTCAGAACTTCGGATGGAATGGGAAGCTGTTCGGGGAACGTCATCCGCAGAGCACTGAGCCCCCGTTCACGTTGAGAATCTCGCCCGTGATATGCCGGGCCAGGCTCGAGCACAGAAACAGAATCGGTCCGGCGATGTCTTCCGCGCTGGCGACGCGCCGCAGCGGAATCGCTTTCTCGATCGCGGCGCGGCCGGCCCCCGCGTACGGCTTCGCCGACATTTCGGTATCCACCCATCCGGGAGCGACACAGTTGATCGTGATCTTGGGCGCGAGCTCGACGGCGAGCGACTTCGTGATCGAGATGACGGCCCCCTTGGTGGCGGCATAGTCGGCGTGAAACGCCTCGCCTCGCTGCCCGGCGGTCGAAGCGACCAGCACGATCGTTCCACCTTCCGCGATGTGGGGAATGGCGGCGCGGCACACGTAGATGACCGCATCGAGGTTCGCGCGCCGCGTGGATTCCCACTGCTCGTCGGTCATCTTGGCGACGGGCACATCGTCGGGCGGCCAGACGCCGTGATTGATCACCAGAATATCGAGACCGCCGCCGAGGGCGCGCAGGGCTTCCGCGACCGCCTTGCTGGCTCCGGTCGGCGTGCCGAGATCGCCGCGGACGGAGGCGGTGACGTGCGCTTCGGCTGGGGGTTTGCGGCTGCGGTATCCTACGGCGACCTTCGCGCCTGCCCGCGCGAGCATCACGGCCGTGGCGCGTCCGATGCCCCGGCCGCCGCCGGTCACAAACGCGCGCTTCCTGGTGAGATCGATCAACCCTTCAACCGATCTTCGACCAGATCACAGATCACGTGTTCGATCGCGAGATGGAGCTCCTGAATGCGCGCCGTCTCGGCGGAAGGCACGATCAGCACCAGATCGGCGAGGTCTTTGAGCTGGCCTCCCGTTCGTCCTAACAGCGCCACGACGCCCACCCCACGAGCCTTGGCAGCCTGCGCGGCGCGGATGACGTTGGGACTCTCCCCGGACGTCGAATGCAGCACGAGCAGATCGCCCGGTCCGGCCAGGGCTTCGATCTGCCTGGCGAAGACTTCATCGAAACCCATGTCGTTGGCGCACGCCGTCAGCAACGAGGTGTCGGTCGTCAGCGCGACCGCGCGCATCGCCGGCCGATTCGTCTGGTAACGCACCACATACTCGGTGGCGACATGCTGGGCGTCGGCGGCGCTGCCCCCGTTCCCCGCAAAGAACAGCGTGCCGCCCAGGCGCAGCGTGCCCTCGTAACGCTCCGCGATGGCGGCAATCTCGTCCGCGTGCTCCGCCGCCACCTGGCCGGCGAGTGTCGCCAAACCCTGTAACGACTCTCGGATTCTGCTGAGGCTCACTTCGCGGCCTCGACCAAAGCCTCGAGGCCGTCCAATCCCTCCTCGACGACGGTGCCGATGACGACGAAGTCGGCACCCGCCTTCCGGGCGGCGCGTGCGAGCGCCGGCGTGCGAATGCCGCCGCCCACGAAGAGCGGGGAGTGCGGCACCGCGGCGCGGCAGGCGCGAATCACTTCGGGCGATACCGGTCGCTCCGCCCCGCTACCGGCGTCGAGATACACCGCCTGCATCCCGATCAGCATGGCCGCGGTGGCATGCGCGGCCGCCAGCTCGGGCTTATCGGCCGGCAGCGGACGCGTCTGGCTCACGGACTCCACGCTCGTCACCCGCCCACCGTCGATCAGGATATAGGCGGTGGACAAGGTCGGCACGGGGTGCTGCTGCAGATACGGCACCGCGCGGACGTGCTCCTCGATCAGATACTGCGGATTGCGGCCCGACACGAGCGACAGGAAGAGCACGACATCCACTTGATCGGTGAGCTGCATGGCGGAGCCAGGAAAGAGCGCGACCGGAATGCCGGGCGCGTTGTCCCGCAACGCCCGTGCTACCTCGTGCGTCCGGGCGGCACCGTCGAACGACGAGCCGATCAACAGACCGCGCACCCCGGCGGCCTTCGCCGCGCGCCCGATGCGTGCCGCCTCCGCGCCGCTGGTGCGGACGGGATCCACGAGTACGAGCAAACCCTGACCCTCAAGTCTCATGTGTCTCCTCGGTTTGCGCCTCGAAGGCGTAGGTGGCGAACGCGTCGGCCGCGAGGAGATCGAGCGCGAGCTCGCGGCCGCCCGTCGGCTTGCTCGCGACACCATCGAGCAGCTCACGGCCCAGGCGCGCCAGATAGACCGGGAGCGTGGCGCTGGGAGCTGGGACCAGTTGTTCGACGGCGCGATCGAGACGCTCCCGCAATGTCTGCGGGGGCGCCGGTCTACGAGAACGGAGCCACGCGAGCACCTCCTCGCGCGTCACCCTGCGAACTCCCGAACGATCTCCACGGTCCGAGCCCGTGCCTCACCCAGTTTGTTGACGTCGCCGACACCGGCGGATGCAAAATGCGGCCGCCCGCCGCCTTTCCCGCCGGTGGTCGCCGCGATGGCGTTGGCGATCTCGCCCGCCTTGATGCCCTTGGAGACGAGATCATCGGTGACGGCCACGTGAATGCCGGCCCGGTCGCCTGTCGTGAACAACACGGAAATAGCCCGCTTATGCTTCCCCCGGAAGCCGTCCATGATGGCGGAAATCTGGTCGCGGTCGTCGATCGCTGACTCCGAGACATGCAGCTCGAGGTCCCCGATCTTTTCTACGTGTCCCGATTCCCCTGTCCCCGCCCTCAGCAGCTCCGCAACTCGTTTTTCCAACTTCTTGTTCTCCTCCAGCATCGCCTCGATGCGGCGAACGACATGCTCGGGCTGCGTCTTGAGCAACCCGGACGCTTCGGACAGGTGGCGCTGCAGCTCGAGCGCATAGCGGTACGCCGTGGGGCCCGTCAACGCTTCGATGCGGCGCACGCCTGCGGCGGCGCCGGTCTCGTGCGTGAAGCGAAACAGCGCGATTTGTCCTGTCGCGCCGACATGCGTGCCGCCGCAGAGCTCGAGCGACACGCCGGGAACGTCGACGACGCGAACCACATCGCCGTATTTCTCGCCGAATAGCGCCATCGCGCCCGCCGCGACCGCGTCCTTATACGCCATCTGCCGCGTCTCGATCGGGAGATTCTCCCAGACGTGCGCATTGACCTCGGCTTCGATGGCGGCGAGCTGATCGCCCTTGATGGGGCCGTGGTGGCTGAAGTCGAACCGCAGGCGCTCGGGCGCCACGACCGATCCAGCCTGGCGCACATGGGCACCCAGGATTTGCCGGAGCGCCGCATGCACGAGATGCGTGGCGGTGTGATTGCGCTCGATATTGCGGCGCCGCGCTTCGTTGACCTGGGCGAGGGCAGCCGTCGGCTCGAACGGCTCGCCGAACGTGCCGACAACCGCGTTCCGGCCGTCCACCTTCTCGACGCCTTCGACGGTCAACTCCCACCCGTCGCCTTGGACTACACCGGTGTCGCTGACCTGGCCGCCGGACTCGGCGTAGAACGGATTCTCTTCGAGAATGATCTCGAGCTGATCACCTGATTGCCTGAACGCGATCGGCTCCGTCTCGGCTTTGGTGGCGTCGTACCCGATCCACTTCTGCTTACCCTTCTTCTTTAGCTCGACCCATTCGCCGCCCCTTCGCCGCCCTTCGCCGCCCCCCGCCGCCGCTTTTCTCGCCGCCCGCGACCTGCGCCGCTGCTGCCCCAGCGCCTGCTCGAATCCGTCGACGTCCACCGTATGCCCATGCTCGGCCGCGATCATCTGCGTCAGATCGAGCGGGAAACCGTATGTGTCGTACAGCTTGAACGCATCGTCGCCCGAAATAACTGGCTGGTGACGCAACTCCTCCATCCGCGTGAGTCCAATAACTGGCTGGTGACGCAACTCCTCCATCCGCGTGAGTCCGCCTTCGATTGTCTCGAGAAAGCGCTCTTCTTCGGCGCGAGTCACGCGCTCGATGTGCGGCTCCTTGGACACGAGCTCGGGATAGACGTCGCCCATCGCCGCCGTGACGGCACGCGTCAGCGGCGCAAGGGTCGGCTCGCGCCGTCCCAGCAGCCAGGCGTGACGCACGGCGCGGCGGAGAATCCGCCGCAGGACGTAGCCGCGCCCCTCGTTCGACGGATAGACGCCATCGCCCAGGAGAAACGTGACGGCGCGCGCATGGTCGGCGAGGACGCGGTAGGGCGCGCCGGATGGGCCGCGGTCGTACGGCCGCCCGACGATCTCGACCGCCTGGGCAATGATCGGCTGGAACAGATCGGTGTCGAAATTGGACGGCACGTTCTGCAGCACCGAGGCGATGCGCTCGAGCCCGGCACCCGTATCGACCGATGGCTTGGGGAGGTTCTTGCGCGACCCGTCCTGCTGCAAGTCGTACTGCATGAAGACGAGGTTCCAGATCTCGAGCTGCTTCCCCTCCTCGTTCAGGCGGACGAACTCTTCGGTCGTCAGCTCGCCCCTGCCACGCTCGCTTTTGGGACGCAGATCGACGTTCAGCTCGGTATTGGGACCGGCGGGCCCGGTGTCGGCCATCTGCCAGAAATTGTCCTTATCCCCAAGGCTGAAGATCCGGCTGTCCGCGATGCCGGTGATCTGCCGCCACAGCTTGCGGGCTTCGTCGTCGGAGTGGTGCACCGTGACGTAGAGACGGTCGGGATCGATGCCGAGCCACTGGCTGCTGGTCACCCATTCCCAGGCGTATTCGATCGCTTCCTTCTTGAAGTAGTCGCCGAAGGAAAAGTTGCCGAGCATCTCGAAAAACGTGTGGTGGCGCGCCGTGTGGCCGACCTGCTCCAGGTCGTTGTGCTTCCCGCCCGCGCGGACGCACTTCTGGCAGGTCACGGCGCGCGCATAGTCGCGCCGTTCCAGGCCCTGAAACACACGTTTGAACTGCACCATGCCGGCATTGGTGAATAGCAGCGTGGGGTCGTCGGGCGGGACGAGGGGGCCGCTGGGGACCTCTTGGTGCCCACGCTGCTTGAAGAAGTCGAGGAATTTGCTTCGGATATCGGCGGACTTCATGGCCGAAATATAGCCGACCCTAGTTTAGATCGGGACCAAGTCCGGATAGCCGACCCTGGTTAGATCGGGACCAAGTCAGGATGACGGCGAAACTGCCGCGCAATGTAAGATCGTGTCGCCAGAATGTGATCTCGCGAAAGCGAGCCCACGTGATAGCCGACCATCCATCGCAGTCGCTGAGCGTCCTTCCGGGTCGAATTCACCCTTCGTTCAGCGTCGGACTTGGCCTCCTGGACGAAATCGTCCAGGGCCGTGGTCGGCAGATAACTAACGAGGACGTGAACATGGTCGCGAAGAACAGCCTGCGCATGCACATGAACACCCGTCCGCTGGGCAGCATTCAAGACCGATTCGACAATGGCTGGGACGTCACATTTGCGGATCGCCTTGTGCCGAGCGTGCGTGCACCACGTGACGTGAGCGTAAAGCCCGCTTGCGATGTGCTCCGATCCTCGACCACTCACCGTAGCTAACCTGGGTGGGCTACAGTCCCTCGACGACACTCCGGATTTCACTTCCCCCAAATCCCCGCCTCACCAGAAACGCCACCAGCCGTCTCTTCCTCACCGGCGCCGGCAGACCGGCGAGCTGCCGCGCCCGCTTCTCCGCCAGCGCGCGCACCGCTTGCTCCGGATCGATGCCCTCCGCCGCCAGCGACGTGCGCACGGCGTCCTCGGCAATGCGTCGATCGATACCTTGAGATTGGAGATCGCGCACCAGGCGAGCCGGCCCGCGGCCGCGTCGAGCTTTTGCCGCGGCAAAATCGCGCGCGAACTGCGCGTCATTCAACAGCCCGGCCGCGCCCAACCGATCGAGCGCGCCATCGACGGCTGCGGGGGGATGCTGTTTCTGGAGCAGGCGTCGCCGCAAGTCGAAGCGCGCGTGGGCGCGACGCGCGAGTGCGCGGAGCGCGGCGCGGTGTGCCGCCTCGAGATCGGCGAGCTCCTGAAGCCGCTCGAGCACGAGCGGCCCGATCTCTTGCCCGACCACCAGGTCCAGGCCCGCCAGCGCCTCGACCGGGAGGGAGGCAAAACGCCCCCGATCCACTTCGACCAGCCTATAGTCTGGCCGGCGCGGATCGGAGGCGAGTCCGGTGAGAATCACTCTTCGCTCACGGCGCTCTCCTCGTCGGCGACTGCTCCCCCCGCACCAGGTTCCACGGTACTGACGCCGAGGTGCTGCTTCACGCGTGCCTCGACTTCGGCCGACATGTCCGGGTGGTCCTTCAGGTACATCTTGGCGTTCTCACGCCCCTGTCCGATTCGCTCTTTGCCATACGAGTACCAAGCGCCCGACTTCTCGATGATGCCGGCCTCCGCCGCGATATCCACCAGCAACGACTCGTGGCTGATGCCTTCGTCGAACATGATGTCGAACTCCGCCTGGCGGAACGGCGGCGCCACTTTGTTCTTCACCACTTTCACGCGCACATGGTTGCCGATCACGACTTCGCGATCCTTGACCGGTGCGATGCGCCGCATGTCCAGCCGTACCGAGGCGTAGAACTTCAGCGCGCGCCCACCGCTCGTCGTCTCCGGGTTGCCGAACATGACCCCGATCTTCTCGCGCAGCTGATTGATGAAGATGACCGACGTGCGCGAGCGGTTGATCGCCCCGGCGAGCTTACGCAGCGCTTGACTCATGAGCCGAGCCTGGAGACCCGGGAGTGAGTCGCCCATTTCCCCTTCGATTTCGGCCTTGGGCACGAGCGCCGCCACCGAATCGACGACCACCACGTCCACCGCGCCCGAGCGCACCAGGATCTCGCAGATTTCGAGGCCCTGTTCGCCCGTGTCCGGCTGGGACACGAGCAGATTCTCGATGTCCACGCCCAGCTTCTTGGCGTACTCGACATCGAGCGCGTGCTCGGCATCGATGTAAGCGGCCGCGCCCCCTGCCCGCTGGGCGTGCGCCACGACGTGCAGCGCTAACGTCGTCTTGCCGCTCGACTCGGGGCCAAAGATCTCCGTCACCCGGCCGCGCGGGATCCCGCCGATCCCGATCGCCGCGTCGAGATTGATGGCGCCGGTCGAGATCCCGGCCACGCGCACCTGCGGTGTGTCGGCGCCCATCCGCATGATGGACCCTTTGCCGCACGTCTTCTCGATCTGCGTGATCGCGAGGTTCAGCGCTTTACGGCGGTCGTCCGTGAGCGACGGAGCGGGGGAGGACTTGGCCGGTTGCTGTTCTGCCATGGTTGACCTCGACATAGTGTGGCGAGCCTCCTGGTTGAGGCCCGAATATAAACCGAAACCGCTGTCACCGCCATCCAGGACGGAACGCGTCCTCCAGATGCTCTAACTTATTGTCAACAATCGCGATACAGTCAAAGCGATAGACGTCGGAACGGTGTCCGTAGCGGTCCATCCAAACGCGCGCGGCTTTCACTATTTCTCTCCGTTTGGCGCCGGTCACCGCCTCGAAGGGGCTCCCGAACGCCGTGCCGCGACGCGTTTTGACCTCGAGGAACGCGACGAGATGACCTCGCCGGGCGACCAGGTCCAGCTCGATCCGGCCGACCCGAAACCGGTGCGCGACGACTTCCCAGCCACGACTCTGCAGAAAGCGGATCGCCTGTTCTTCACCGGCAAGACCACGCTTGTGGCGCGGGTCCGACCAACCTGCTGGATCGCTGTGAACGCCGTCCGACATGCGCGGAAATTATCTGGTGCGCCGCGTCGCACGTAATCTGAAAACCGCTCACCGGTGCAGAACTGCGCACTACCCAGTCGAGTTGGCGCTCTCCGGGCCAGTCAGGTCGTCCAATTCCTCGAGGCCGAGCAGAACATCTCTCGGCTTCGAGCCATTTGGCGGTCCCAGCACGCCCGCCAGCTCGAGCTGGTCGATGATCCGAGCTGCGCGCCCGTACCCAATGCTCATGCGCCGCTGCAGCAGCGACGTGGATCCGAGCTGATTCTGGATGCAGACCTCGGCGGCCTGGCGGAACAGCGGATCGCGGTCGCCGGCGTCCCCCTCCCCAGTCCCCCGTCCCTCTTCCCCCTCTTTTTCTGCTTTCTCGAGCGCCGCGACCTGTTCGTCGATCGAGGTCCCGGGGACCGCGGCCGGCGCAGGTGCGTGCTTCTTGTACCACTCCATCAACTTCTCGGTCTCGTCGGTGGAGATGAATGCGCCTTGCACGCGGAGCGGCTCGCTCTTGCCCGGCGGCAGAAACAACATGTCCCCGTTTCCGAGCAACGTTTCGGCGCCGTTCTGATCGAGAATCGTGCGACTGTCGACCTTCGCCGAAACGCGAAATGCGATCCGGCACGGAAAGTTCGCCTTGATCAATCCCGTGATGACGTTCACGGACGGGCGCTGCGTGGCGAGGACCAAGTGGATCCCGATGGCGCGCGCCTTCTGTGCGAGCACGGCGAGCGGCGTCTCGATCTCGCCCTGCACGGTGAGCATCAGGTCGGCGAGCTCGTCCACGATGAGCACGATGTACGGCAGAATGCCGCCGGCGTAGACCGCGTCGAATGGCAGCTCTTTCTGAATGCCCGCCTGGGTCGCCAGCGTTTCGCGCGGGCCTTTCAGCGGCGCCTTGGTTTCGACTTTCTTGTTGAAGTCCATGATGTTGCGCGCGTGGTTGGCGTGCAACAGCCGGTAGCGCCGCTCCATCTCCCACACGGCCCACTTCAAAACGTTCGCCGCCTTGTGATGACTCGTCACTACGGGGAGGCCGAGATGCGGCAGCGCGCTGTACATCGACAATTCGACCATCTTCGGGTCGATCATCAGGAGCTTGAGCTTGTCCGGTCCATGCGCGTACACGAGGCTCGTGATGATGGCGTTGATGCACACCGATTTTCCCGAACCCGTCGCGCCGGCGATGAGGAGGTGCGGCATCTTGGTGAGGTCGTCCACCACTTCGTCGCCCTCCAGGTTGCGGCCGAGGACGACGGGCAGCACGCGCGCCGCGCGCCGGAATTCCGCGCTGTCGATCATGTCGCGGACGTGCACCAGGCGGGGCGTCGGATTCGGCACCTCGATTCCGATCGCGGCCTTCCCCGGAATCGGTGCCACGATGCGGAGCGACTGCGCGCGCATCGCGAGCGCCAGATCGTCGGCGAGCGAGGAGACGCGCCCCACCTTCACGCCACGCCCCGGCTCCAGCTCGAAGCGCGTGACCACGGGACCCACGGTCTTGTTCGTGATCTGCGCGCCCACGCGGAACGTCTCGAGCGTGTTCACGAGCCGCCGGCCCATGTCCTCGATCTGTGCTGCGTCCACATCTTCCACCGCTCCTGGTCCTTCCGTGAGCAGCTCGATGGGCGGGATCAGGAAGCCCGGAGGAGGCGGCGGAGCGGGTCTAGGAGGCGGTGCGGGCTTGGGCTTGGGTTTGCGGTCTCGCTCCGCCCGGAGCGTCGCCCCGGGGTCAGCAGTCCTCACGGGCTCCTCTCGAGCGGCTAACCCCGGGCCGGCGGCCCGGGGACTCCGAGCCACCTCAACTTCGCGTTTCCGCTGCCTCAGCACGGTCAGTGGATGCCAACCCACCGTCAGGATGCTGACGGCGGACAGCGCGAAGACACCAGCAAGCACCGCCCCCGCCGTGCCGATTGCGCCTTCGATCCCGTTCGCCAGAAACCCCGGAAACAGCCCGACCAAGCGTTCGCTGCGTGTCCAGCTCGCGTAATCGGGGGGGAAGATCGGGCCAATCGCGACAGCGATGCCGTAGGGAATGAGGAGAGTGAGGCCCGCGCCGAGCACAGCCGCTCGGCCCCACGACAGCGCGCCGAGGCGGTCAAAGGCGGCGAGCGCCCACCCCACGCCGAGGATAGGCAAGACGATCGCGCCCACGCCGAACATCTGCCACAGCGTGTGGCCGAGCGCCCGTCCCCAGCTTCCTGTCAACGCCACCGGCAGCAGCGTCAGCCCCAGGAAGAACCCCACCAGCAGGGCCGCGATGCCGATGAGCTCCTGGCGAGCTTTGGAATTCATGCTGCGATGCGTCGATCCGCGTAGACGGGAACGATCGCCACCCGGTCGGGATTGGCGCAGAACTTCACGTCGTCGGCGAGGCCCGCCTCGCCGAGCTGCCGGGCGGCGTCGCTGGCGGCGAGCGCGTCCTGCCACCCGCCCAGCGCCGCGAGATCGAGCGAGACCTGCGCGGCGTCGTTGAGGCTGAGCTTCTTCGGCGGGACGCCCTTTTTCACGGCCTTGATCAACCGCCCGGCGGTGTAGGCATCCTCGAGCGCGAATTGCTTCTCGCGCCCCGCGCAGATGATGACCAGATCGCCGCGCTCGGTGAACAAATGGCGGGCGCGGTCGGCCACCGCGCTGAAATTCAGCGCTGCCGCGACCAGCACCGGGTCGCCGCCTTGCGCCGCCAGCAGCGCGGGCGTGCCGTTGGTGGTGGCCAGAAACAGCGTCTTGCCGCCGACGGCTTCCTTCGTCATCTCGCGGGGAGAGTTCCCCAGATTGAACCCTTCGATCTTCAGCAGCCGGCGCTCGCCCGCGAGCACGATCCCGTTCTTTTCGAGATTCGCGGTGACCCGGACGACCTCTTCCGAGCTGGCCGCGGGGACGATCGCCTTGGCGCCGGCGGCCAGCGCGGTGACGATCGTGCTCGTCGCGCGGAGCACATCAATGACGACCACCGCTCGGCCGGTCAGATCCCCCGCATTCAGGCCGAGTGGTGTATGGTAGACGTCGATCTTCATGTCGGGTCTTTGAGAAGGTGCGGCTCGCGCTCCAGGAATTTCGTGTCGATCTTGCCCGCGACAAAGTCCGGGTGGCGCATGACCCGGCCCAGGAACGGAATCGTCGTTGTCACGCCCTCAATGATAAACGAGTCGAGTGCCTGGCGCATGCGGGCGAGCGCCTCCGTCCGCGTATTGCCGTGGACGATCACCTTGGCAAGCAGGGAGTCGTAATAGGGCGGGACGGTGTACCCCGCGTAGATGTGCGTGTCCACGCGCACGCCCGGCCCGCCGGGCGGGTGATACGCGGTAATCAATCCCGGTGAGGGCTGGAAGTTCCGGCTCGGGTCCTCGGCGTTGACGCGGCACTCGATCGCATGGCCGCGCAGCCGGTGGCCGTTCATGACGAACGACAGCGGGGCCCCCGCCGCGACCGCGATCTGCTCCTTCACGAGATCGAAGTTCGTGCACATCTCGGTCACCGGATGCTCGACCTGGATGCGCGTGTTCATCTCCATAAAGTAGAAGGACCCGTCCGCGTCCAGCAGGAACTCGATCGTTCCCGCACCCACGTAGCCGATCGACTCGGCGAGCCTCACCGCCGCGTCGCCGATGTCCTGGCGCAACGTCTGGTCCACCGCGGGCGACGGCGCTTCCTCCACGAGCTTCTGGTGGCGGCGCTGCACCGAGCAGTCGCGCTCGCACAGATGCATCACCTTGCCGTGGGTGTCGCCCATGATCTGGATCTCGATGTGGCGCGGGCGCGCAAGATACTTCTCGATGTAGACCTCGTCGGAATTGAATGCCGCGAGCGCTTCCTGTTTGGCCAGCGTAAACGACTGGGTGAACTGATCGACATCGTTGGCGACACGCATCCCCTTGCCGCCACCGCCGGCCGCGGCCTTGATGATCACCGGGAACCCGATCTCCCCGGCGACCTGCTGGCCTTCCTCGAGCGACGCCACGGGGCCGGCCGAACCCGGCACTGTCGGCACGCCCTGCTCCTTCGCGAGCTTGCGCGCCGCCGCCTTGTCGCCCATCTGCCGGATTTGTTCCGGACTCGGCCCGATGAACGCGATGTTGGAGGCACTGACTTTTTCGGCGAACTCGGGGTTCTCGGCGAGGAATCCGTACCCGGGATGGATCGCGTCGGCGCCGGTGATTTCGGCCGCCGCGATCAGGCGCGGGATGTTGAGATAGCTGTCGCGGCTCGGCGCGCGGCCAATGCAGACGTCGTCGTCGGCGAACCGGACGTGCAGCGACTCCCGGTCCGCCTCCGAATACACCGCCACCGTCTCGACGCCCAGCTCTTTGCACGCGCGGATCACCCGCAGGGCGATCTCCCCGCGGTTCGCGATCAGCA
>WNFU01011629.1_pt1 | contig 12780 bp, 9 predicted proteins | sample 5400121 | NCBI WGS metagenome assembly WNFU01 (sample SAMN13153360, study PRJNA577476) | soil metagenome | isolation source: 100 cm soil or saprolite under grassland replicate 1 | place: USA:California | collected 2016-06-15 | reverse complement strand
AGTCTTTCCACCGCGCGTGCCTGCTCTTCGAATTGCCCCCGAACGGCCGGATCGATGCTTTCGACTGGAACCAGCGCTAGGGCAACCGGTTCACGCGATCTTTCGTCCACGGCTTCGTAGGCAATTGCGGCACCATCTCGGCCGAGTTCAGTCGGCGTGCCATCAGAGCCAAGAGAAACGCGGTAATGCTGAAGGAAAATCGTGCGCTCCATAACCATGTCTGATTGACCCGGCGGCGAGAGAATCACCCTCGTCCCACCGCCCCGAGATTCAACCTCGATTTTTCCAGCGAGTTGCTCGACCGGGGCCGATCACGCTCGAATTTTGGACATTGCGCTTGAATCGAAAATCGCCAATCTAAAATCGCAAATCCGTATACCCCGTGGTGTAACGGTAACACAGCCCCGAAAGCCTTCGGGGTTATTCTTGGTTCGAATGCACATTCGTCCGGCATTTTGCCAATTGCGGTTTGATCCAAAATGGCCAATCTAAAGTCTCCCTTTGGGATACCCCGTGGTGTAACGGTAACACAGCGCCCTTTGGAGGCGTTATTCTTGGTTCGAATCCAAGCGGGGTAGCCACGTAAGAGCGCCTTTGGCGCTCACGTGGCCTGCGGCCTCACATGTTTTGAGCGGCTCGGGAATTTTTCGAGGTAATACCTCAGTTGATGGCGCACCAAGCGCCTTCCGGCGCCGCTCTTGAGATATCGTTCCCGTTTCTCAGCATCCTCCCGCTCGGTCTAAGCTTCGTAGGAGATCAGCTTCCAAGGTCGGCGGTGCCTTGTTGCAAATGAGGCGCCTTGTTCAGGCTCAATTAATCGTCGCCTTAAATCCGTGGTGTAGCCTATGTAAAAACCATCATCCGCAATGGAGTGCAGCAGATAGACATAGAGCATGCCTTCGCTTTTATGAAGGAATTGAACATAGAAAAGTTGCACATTGCTGTCGGCGATCAGGAGATCGTGCGGGGCCTAACTCTTCGCGTGCCGCGGGGCGAAGTGCATGCGCTCATGGGCCCGAATGGTTCAGGAAAAAGCACGCTAGCCAAGGTTTTGGCTGGTCACCCTGATTACCACGTTACCGCTGGCAAAATATTGATGGACGGCGAGGACCTTCTGGAACTTGAACCCGACGAACGCGCGCGGCGCGGCCTTTTCCTGGCTTTCCAGTATCCGAGCGAAATTCCAGGCGTGACGATCGCCAATTTTCTCCGCGCGGCATTGCAGTCGCGCCTGCCGGAAGGCGAGGAACTCGAGGCAACCGATTATTATGCGAAGCTTTATGAAAAGATGGAGTTGCTTGGGATGGACCGCTCGTTCACCTCGCGTGCGGTCAACGAGGGCTTTTCCGGAGGCGAGAAGAAACGTACCGAGATTCTGCAAATGGCGGTGCTCGAGCCCCAATATGCCGTGCTCGACGAGACCGATAGCGGCCTTGACATCGACGCGCTCAAGACCGTGGCGCATGGGGTAAACTCATTGCGCGGCCCTGATCTTGGCATATTGTTAATTACGCACTATCAGCGCCTCCTGAACTACATTGTTCCCGACCACGTCCACGTGATGGTGGCGGGGCGAATCGTTAGAAGCGGGCGGAAAGAGCTCGCTCTCGAGCTCGAAGAAAGAGGCTACGACTGGGCGCGTGACGGGGCCGTCGAACCAGCGTTTAGGTAAATAGGATAAATTCACAATGAAAACGGAATCTTCAGCAGTCGATATTAATCGCAACATCGGGGACTTCTTTTATCCAGAGGCTCACGTGCGCGATGCCGGCGCCGGGCTGAGCGAGCGCACTATTCATTACATCTCGGATGTCAAAGAAGACCCGGACTGGGTGCGTGAGTTTCGTCTCAGAGGGCTCAAGACATTTTTGGAAAAGCCGCTCCCGACACATTGGGCTAGCAAGGATCTCGAAGCGATCGACTTCGACAAAATCCGCTATTACCTCTCCCCTGGGACCGAGGCGAAACGCAGTTGGGATGAAGTGCCGGACGACATCAAGCGTACATTTGAGCGTCTTGGTATTCCTGAGCAGGAGCGAAAATTCCTTGCCGGCGTGGAAGCGCAGTTCGACAGCGAGGCCGTCTATTCAAACATCAAGAAAGCCGTCGGCGAGCAAGGCGTCATTTTCGTCGGATCAACTGAAGGCTTGAAAAAGTATCCGGAAATATTCCGGAAATGGTTCGGCAAAGTCATCCCGATCGCCGACAACAAATTCAGCGCGCTGAATTCTGCCGTGTTCAGCGGCGGTTCGTTTATTTATGTCCCGCCCGGTGTGAAAGTGAAACACCCGCTGCAGGCGTATTTCCGCATCAACGCCGAAAACTTCGGGCAATTCGAGCGCACTCTCATTATTGCGGACGAAGGCTCGGAAGTGACTTACATGGAGGGCTGCACGGCTCCGAAGTTTAATACTCCTACATTGCACAGCGCAGTCGTGGAATTGGTCGCGCTTAAGGGAGCAAAGATTCAATACATTACTGTCCAGAACTGGGCGTCGAATGTCTTTAATCTTGTCACAAAACGTGGCCTTGCCCAGGAGAACGCCGAAGTGAAATGGATCGATTGCAACATCGGCTCCCGTCTCACGATGAAATATCCCAGCGTGATTATGAAAGGTCGAAAAGCGCGTGGCGAAGTTCTTTCCATCGCGCTGGCTAACGACGGCCAGCACCAGGACACCGGTGCGAAGATGATTCACGCGGCTGACGAAACGACCAGTAACATTGTTTCCAAATCGATTTCCATCGGCAAAGGCCGCGCCACTTACCGCGGCCTGGTCCACGTGCCGAAACACCTGAAGCATTGCAAGAACAACACCGAATGCGACGCCCTGCTCATCAACGCGACTTCGCGAACCGATACGTATCCCACGATCACCGTGCGCGGAACGGGTAACGCCGGCCTCACCGAGGCGCAGGCGATGAGCCTGAGCGTGAATGGTTTCGTCAACGATCTCGTCCGCCAATTCCCGATGGAATACAGCGTCGAGCTCAAACGGCTAATCGAACTGGAGATGGAAGGTTCGGTCGGATAACTTTCGCGTCCAACCAATTCCTCTGTAGCGGCGGTTTGTGACCGCCGACTGGTTGTAAGATCAAATGTCGTTAGTCACACATGAAGAACTGAACCGGGCTGGAGCGATTCTGTCCGGCCCGTCCGAGTTGAGTGAATTTCCCGATTGGTTTCGGGAACAGCAGCGCACAGCTTGGAAAGAATTCGAATCCTTGCCGAAGCCGACGCGTAAAGACCAGGCGTGGCGATTTGCCAACGTCAATCTTCTCTGAGACGGAGCGCGCAACTATTCTTGAGCAATCGCGCGGACTCGAAGAGGTGGCTGGGCGCATGATCTTCGCTGGTGACCAGCTAATCGAGCGCGACGTGATCTCGGATCAGCTGAAAAAGCGCGGCGTCATTTTCCAATCACTTGAGCGGGCAATGGTTGAGCACGCCGAATTGTTCCGAAAACATTTCATGTCGCAACCGTCCATCCTCGGCTCGGCCAAGTTCGCGGCTCTGCATCAAGCGCTCGTTTCGTCAGGAACGTTTCTTTACGTGCCGCGCGGCGTCGAAATCGAGCTGCCGATCGAGATTTTTCATTGGCTGACGGGTGAAAATACTTCCGCGTTTCCGCATTTACTCCTGGTCACCGACGAGCTGGCCAAAGTCACCGTGATCGAACATTTCGGCTCGGTGAATGAACACGCGCCCGGGTTCGCCTGCGGCGTAAACGATCTCGTCGCCGGTCCCGGAGCAAACGTGACCTACGTGTGCGCACAAAACTGGGCCGACAACGTCATCGCGCTGCAAATGAACACGACAACGGTCGATCACGATGCGTCGGCCATGAGCCTGAACTTGCATCTCGGTTCGCGATATTCGCGTTTCGAAAGTCTTAGTCGGCTGATCGGTGAAGGTGGACGTAGCGACCTCCTTGCCGTCGCTGTGGCGAAAAACCAGCAAGAATTCGATGCGCGCACGCTGCAGGACCACATCTCGGCGCACACCGCGAGCGATCTCCTTTACAAGAACGCGCTCGACGATCGCGCCCGCACCATTTTCGGCGGATTGATCCGAGTAGAGCCGCACGCCCATTTCACTGATGCGTATCAAAAAGTTCGCAACCTTCTGTTGAGTGACGATGCAGAAGCTAATTCGATGCCTGGCCTGGAAATTCTCGCCGACAACGTCCGTTGCACCCACGGCGCAACGTCCGGTCAGATCGACGAAGACGAACTCTTTTATCTGCGCACGCGCGGTATTCCCATCCCAGTGGCCCAGCGTCTCATTGTAACCGGCTTTCTGGATGAAGTCATCCAACGCCTCAATCACCCGGCGATCGGAGATCATTTGCAGCGATTAATCGAAGAGAAGTTCGCCGCGTAACGGCAGCGCACGCACCCTGCGGCGGGGCGTAAATTATCCGCGGGAACGCTGGGTTCAGAGACTTTTCTCCAGATCGCGAGGTATAATCTGGTCGGCCAGTTCTTCAAATCGCGGATCGCCTCGCAGCGGATCCACCAGGGGATCGACTTTGATGTTCAAGCAAATTGAAGCCGACTTCACCGGTGCGATAGCTTTCTTCAAGCCGGTTCAATGCTTCGTTCTTATCACCGAGGGCGAGATAAATGAGGGCCAACCCGTAGTTCCAGTCAGAACTTTGCTGCTCCAAGTCCTGCAATTGTTTGAGTAGCTGGAAAGCTTTCTCGCGATCGCCTCTTAGTGCATACGCGTGGCCAAGCAGTCCCAGCACATGAAAATCACGGCTGAGCTCATAGGCCTTTTCCATTTCGGGAATGGCCTGGTCAAACTGACCACTGGCATCGAGGGCATAGCCCAGAACTCCGTAGCCGTAGCTAAAGGCCGGATTTAACTCGACCGTTTTGCGAAGCTGAGCAATCGCCTCTGGATAACGCCGCGCCATCGTGTAGCCCATGCCGAGGTTGGCGTTGAACGGCGGCGAAAGCGGATCAAGCTCGAGGGCGCGTTTCAATTGCGCAATCGCTTCATCGAATTGACCGAGCGGCACGAGAACCTTGAGCGCATACCAGTGAGGAGCATTTGCGTAATTCGGATCGAATTGCATTGCGCGCAGGAACTCGTTCCGCGCCTCTGCGACCTTACCGTCATTCATGAGTAAAACGCCGAGAGAAACATGTGCATCGGCTAGATCGCTATCAATCTCGAGCGCCCTGCTCGCAGCCAGCTTTGCTTTTTGCCGACATTCAGCAGGGTTCAGTTTGCTGAAAGCGGGAAGAGTAATGTAGCAATCTGCGATACCGGCATAGGCGCGCGCGTAATTTGGGTCTAGCGAAAGCGCCCGATTAAAATAATCAATTGCCTTCAGCAATCCGGTGTCAGTCCGTTGTCCCCACAAATGCCGACCTTGCAAATACAGTTGATACGCTTCGGTGTTTTCGGTGGGCCGCGCAGCGATGGCCCGTTGCTCACGGCCGGTGAGTTTCGCCTGAAGCGTATCGGCGATCTTTGTCGCGATCTCGCTTTCCACGGCGAAAATGTCAGTGACTTTGCGATCGTAGTTCTCGGCCCACAGATGCGAATCGCTTTGCGCATTGATAAGCTGAACGTTGATGCGCATGGCGTCGCCGCTCTCCTGCACGCTTCCCTCCAAGATATGGGTGACACCAAGCTGTTTTGCGATCGTCGGCAGGTTTTCGGGTTTGCTCTTGTAACGTTGCGTTGAAGTGCGCGAAATAACCTTTAAATCAGCGATCTTGGATAATCGGCTGAGAATCTCTTCCTGAATCCCGTCGGTGAAGAAAGCCTTTTCCTGATCTTTGCTCAGGTTTTGAAAGGGCAGGACGGCAACGCTCTTTTCCGGCGGTGAGCTCATTATCGGCTTTCGAAGCCAGTAGAACGGAAACGCGAAGAAGAGGGCACCCACTAGCAATGCGAACACCAAAACCGTGGGCGATCGTGTCCAGCGGAACCACAAGCCCGTCGGTGCGGTGCGTTCCAACTCGGCCTTGAATTCCAGCTGGCGACGCAGCGTTTTAAGTGCGCCAAGCATCTCATTCGCATTCTGATATCGTTGCGCCGCATCTTTTTGCAGTGCCTTGCTGACGATCTGCTGGAGCGCGCCTGAAGCTTGCCGCATGTAGTTCGCAAGCAGCGGCGGTTCCTTTGCCAAAATTGCAGCCATGATTGCTACTGGCGTGTCGCCGTTGAATGGCGCCCGCCCGGTTAGCATCTCAAAGAGCACTACGCCAAGGCTCCAGATATCGGTGCGCTTATCAACTGATGCCCCACGGGTTTGTTCCGGGGACATGTACCGGACGGTTCCAAGGACCGATCCCAGGTTGGTTTCGACCAGTAACAGCGCTTCCTCTTCCGGCACCGTCACTGGCAGTTCTTGTTCAGCAAGCTTTGCAATCCCAAAGTCGAGCACCTTCACGTACCCGTCCGGACGAAGCATGATGTTCTCTGGCTTAACGTCACGGTGCACGACGCCGGCGGAGTGTGCGGCCGACAGTGCACCAGCTACTTGGATGGCGACGTCAACCGCTTCGTCCACTTCCAGTCGTCCGCGACACAGACGTTGACGTAGTGTTTCGCCGTCAATCAATTCACTGGCGATGTAATGAGTCGACTGAATCTCCCCAATCTCGTAAACTGTCAGGACATTCGGATGGTTGAGCCCTGCTACGGCGCGCGCTTCCTGCTGAAACCGCTTCAGACGTCCCGCATCGTCGGTAAAGCGTGTGGGCAGGACCTTGAGCGCAGCCTTTCGACCGGCGCGGACGTCAAAAGCAACATACACTTCGCCCATGCCGCCGGCACCGATCCGCTTCAAGATTTTGTAGTGGCCAATTGTTTGACCGATCAGCAAGTCAGGTTGCTCGTTTTCAACAATGCTCGTATCAAGAGTGGCGACCGGGGTTGCAATGAAACTCCCCGCTTGTCGGTGCGCAGCTAACAGTTGCTCAACTTTACCGCGCAACAATTCATCGCCAGCGCATCTCTTATCCAGAAACGCGACGAGCTGGTCCGGCTCGCAATCCAGCGCCGCGTGAAAGATTTCTTCGACAGTTTCGAAGCGCGGCGTCATATGGCTTCGCCTATGTTAAATTGCTAAATCGTGCAACGTTGAATCGGCTCCATCTTCCAATCATCTAACCTTTTTAACGGATCACGCCGGTCATCCTCCGTTGATTCAAATTTCCTTGGTCATTCTAACATTCGCGTCAATTGGCGTGATTCGCCGGTGCCAAGAAAAAAGATCAGGCCGCACTGTGCAATTCTGCGTATAGCCACGCCCTCGCAAACACCCAATCGCGGTGAACTGTCACGGTTGAGATCTTCAGCACCTCGGCGTTTTCTCCCTGCTTGAGTCCGCCAAAGTACCTGAGCTCCACTACGTCGGCTTTTCTTGAATCAAGCATCGCGAGTCTCTCCAGAGCGTCGTTGAGATCAAGAATCGCTCTCGGCTGCTTCGGCGAGACTAGCGCTGCTTCGTCTAATTCTACTTTGCTGGCACCCGCGCCGCGCTTTTGGCGATGCGACGCTTTGGCGTGGTCAACCAAGATCTGACGCATCGCTTTCGCGGCAACGGCTAAAAAGTGTGACCGGTTCGTAAAGCTTGGTCTTTTCTGATCGGCAAGGCGCAGATAAGCCTCGTTCACCAGCGCCGTCGTTTGTAGCGTGTGGTCAGGACGTTGCCCCTCCATGTAATGATGAGCGAGGCGTTGAAGTTCTTCATACACGAGCGGAGTCAGCTTTTGCAAAGCAGCACGATCTCCCTGGCTCCAATCAGCCAGTAATTGCGTCACCTCGTGCTGACCTAACCGGCGCGTTCCAGCGGGAATCTGTCCGCCAGCCTTGGGATCAACCGATTCTCTTGCGCCATTCATTTGGCGGTTCTCCAAAAAATTCTTCCAATCCGATGATCGGTTCCCGACCCGTTCGTCGTTTATCCAAATAGAAAGGAAATTACAAACCTAAAACAACCAACCAATAGAAATCCAATCACAATGAAAACAATCAGCTTAATAGCAGCAATGTTCTTGACCGTGGCGCTCTCTGGCCCCGCGGTGAACGCCGGAAGGGTATCTTTTAATGGTACGTGGGAAGCGAATGAAGTTTCCACGCCTTTTGGCGATCCATCGATAGGGTTTTTTTCCAATGGGCAAGGCACGCTAACCAGCACGGAGCTTGGTCCATTGGCACTGTATTGAACCGTTCTAGTGGACTCGGACACCGGTGACGGAGTCGGGCGCGCTCGGTTGATCGACGCTAACGGAGACAGCATTTTTGTCTGCGGAGCGGGACACGCGGTTCCTGTTACGGAAGACCCTCCTGTCTTTCACATTACGGGAACGGACATCGTTACGGGCGGCACGGGCCGGTACGCTGGCGCTCGGGGCAGCTTTGCCGAGGACCGAACGATAGACCTTTCGACCGGCGACAGCTCAGGTACCTTCAACGGCACCATCATCGTAAGAGGGGCACCTTGACGCGCATCAGCGTAAAGCCGCAGTTCGCAATCAGCCGTCACGCTTCATCAGCGTGGCGGCTGTTTGCTTGGAACGTCAAAGAAGGCCGGCGAAAATCACGGCAAAACTGCCACAGAACGAGCACTATCACGGCTAACCGGCTTTCGCCCCGCAGTCGCTGGATGATCGCGGGCAGCCGGCTCTGAAGACACGAATTTGCTTATTCACACGAAGTCGAATGACTCAGGCGTTGTGTGATTCGTGACAATTCGTGTCTTATCGGTCTCCTGAGCCTGCATCGGTATTTAATTCGAAATTAATCTTTACGTCGTAGTGATCGCCCTTGATCAGGCCAGTAGGTGGCGGGTCAACCTGGCTGACATGTTTCGCGACCGCTGCGACGGATTCATTCACCACCGGATTTTCGGACGGCTTGATGAGTTCGAATTTGGAAACGCGCCCGTCCCTTTCGATTCGAACTTTAACCAGTGTCGAAATTTTTGTTCCAGTGGCGACAGTAGTAGTCGGCTGGATCCATGCGCTGTAAAAACGATCGTGCAGCATGTTGCCATACCATCCGAACTCCGATGCGTTGCTTCCGCCGCCCGCACCGCCGCCCTTGCCCGCTGAACCTGTCTTCCCCGCGCCGTTATCGGCTGACGATTTAGTTTTCGTGCTAACAGTTTTCGCGCTCTTCTTTTTCTCATTACTCGCGTCGGTTTGTTCTCCCGTGGATTTTTGCGGAGTCGACTTGGGATGCGCCGATGATTTGGTCGCTTTCGCCAGCACAGTTTTTTTAGGAGTGGGTTTTGGAGTTGGCTTCGGGGCTGGTTTCGGCGTTGGCTTCGGCCTCGGAGCCTCAAAAGCTTTCGGAGTTGCTACTGGTGTCGCTTTCGGTGTCGACAAATCGATTTCGCTCTTTGCCTGACTTAAAGACGGCCGCTCCTTTTCTGTCTCGTCCGGCTCCAACGGTTCGGATTCAACGGAGGGAGCCGAAGTCTTTGCGGACGACGAGCTACTCTCTGATTTTTCGGCGAGCAGACCCTCCGCGCCGCTCAACCAAACCAAGCTTTCCGCCTCTGGCGCGCTTCGCGCTGCTAAACTCCAGCGAATCAATCCTGCGATCAGCGCGAGATGGGCGAGCGCAATTAGCGTGACGTTTCGCCAAAAGCGCGGGCTCTTCGACATCCTCATTCTAACCACGAATGGACACGAATCGACACGAATTCATAAGAGGCTGCCCACCAATCACGCGAATTCACGCGAAGAGAATCGGCTTCGCCACTTTGCCATTCTCATCTTTCTATTCGCGTCTTTCGCATCATTCGCGGGCAAATCTGCTTTCTCCACCTGTTTGTGTCCATTAGTGGTGCATTAGTGGTTAATTTCTCTATTTCTTCTCGGCCCTGGTGGCGATGCCAACCTTCGTAATCTGCGCCTGCTTTAGCGCATCCATCAGCGCAATCAATTTTTGCACCGGCAAGTCGCGATCGGGTCGAATCACAACAGCGATGTCTGGATTGGTTTGTTTCAATTCCGTCAGTCGCGCCGTGAGCGCTTTCAAATCGATTACCTGATTGTTAAACCGAATCGTCTCACTGCGGTCGATGGAGACGATTTGCACTTGTCCTGACTTGATCGGCGGATTTGTCGCGCCACTCGATGGAATGACGAGGTTCATGCTGCTTTCAAGCAGCGGCGTTGTGATCATAAAAATGATGAGCAACACGAACGCCAGATCGAGTAGCGGCGTTATATTGATCTCGCTGAGCGTGGAAAGGCCCTGGCGTTGCGAGTAGCGTCTCATCTGCGGAATGCCGATTCACGCGACGCGTGATCGACGTATTTGTGCTCAAACTCCGAGGCGAGCTCCGCGGCAAAGTTGTCCATCTCAACGATGATCCCGCGAATGCTGGTGACGAGAAAGTTGTATCCAAACATTGCTGGAATCGCCACGCAGAGCGCGGTCACCGTGGTAATAAGCGCACCTGAAACACCGGGCGCCATCGAGACGAGGTTTGGCGAGCCTGCTTCGGCCACGCCGGTGAACGCATCCATCACGCCCCAGACTGTGCCGAGCAAGCCGAGAAAGGGCGAACCACTCACCGCAGTTGCGAGCAAAATCATCTGCGATTCGAGTGAAAGCGCTGTTTCGCCCACTGCTCGTTCCATCGCCGCGTTTACCGCGCCCATTTGTGCTGGCGAAATTTTGTCAGCAACCCCGAGTCGCGCGCGAAAGGTGTCGTCCACCTCCGGAGAGCCGAGCAAATGAAATGTCATTTCCTCACAGCCGGCACGATACACATTGAAAACCGGCGACCCAGGGAAGCGCGCGTTTTTTTCAAACAGACGCAGCGGTTGTCGATCCTGTCGAAAAGCGGCGAGAAAACGCGCGTTCTGTTTTCGGGCAAACCGGATCACGCGCAATTTCGTGATCATGATTGACCAACTGAAAATGGAGACGATGGCGAGCAGAGTGAGAACGAGTTTTCCCGCGATCGTCGCGTGATCGAACGCAAAAAGAAGACCGCCGCCTGCCGCTACGATTTCCGGAACGAGCATTCCCGCTTCACCGGCATAAGTAATAACGCCGTTTTGGAGAAACGCTACCTGTCATTTCGGGTAGGAGCGCCTTGCGCCGTCCTTATCCTGATTTCGCCAAAATATTCTTCGGAAACGTCGGTCGCATTTTTGCCACGGCAACAAACCCAAGACCAATCGCGATGAGAAAGAACGAAAAGAACTGGCCTCGCGTGAAGGGACCGACCAGTGTCGCATCAGGTTCGCGGAAATATTCGATTATGATTCGAAAAATCGCGTACCAGATAAAAAATAACCCAGTCAAAACGCCGTTTGGCTCGCGCCTGCGAGTACGCACGAACCACAAAATCGCGAACAGAACGACTCCTTCGAAAAAAGCCTCGTAGAGCTGCGAAGGATGGCGCGGCGAAAGAATTGAGCGCAACGCGGTGGCCACTTCTGGCTGGCTGCGAACTGCGCCAACGATTGCGTCGGGTGTCGCCAGCGATGGATCGATTCGCGCGCACGCCGCCACTGCACGCTCGGCTTCCTGGGGGTGATCGAATAGTTCCTTGGGGAATTGCACTGCCCAGGGGACTTTCGTCATTCGTCCGTAGAGTTCACCGTTGATGAAATTGGCGCAGCGTCCAAAGAACAAACCAATCGACGCAGTCACACCCAGATTATCGGCAAGATTTGTCCACGAGATTTTGTGTCGGTACGCGTAGTACCAAGTGAAAAGCAACAGACCAAGCATTCCGCCGTGGCTGGACATTCCGCCTTCCCAAACGCGAAAGATTGACAGCGGCTCGCGCAACATTTCGGGTTTGTAGAAGAAAACGTAGCCGAGGCGGCCACCCATGATCACGCCAAATAGCGCGCAACCGGTGATGAAGTCGCCGACTCGTTGAGGGGCCAGATCGGCGTATCCGCGTTTCGCCAGCCAGAGGAAGAGCAGATAGCCGCAGATAAATGCAAGCACATAAGACAGACCGTACCATCGCGGCCCGACGTTGTCGTAAATGCGAAAGATAATCGGATCGAGATTGTGCAGATAGTACGCGAGCATGGCGCCGCGATTGTGCGCGACGTTCTCAACCAGCGCAATCAAACTGTAGCCGCTTGGCTGCGCGAAGCGCGCGACGAGTTCAACACTTTCCGCAAAAACGGCGCGGTGCGACTCACGCGATTCTTTGCGACTTGTTCAGGGGTCCCGCAAGCGACCACTTCGCCTCCATTCGCGCCCGCCTCCGGTCCAAGATCGACGATGTAATCGGCTTCTGCGATGACGCTGAGATTGTGTTCGATGACAATCACCGTGTTTCCTTCGTCGACGAGCCGATGCAGCACGTTAAGAAGCAATTCAATGTCGGCCATGTGCAGTCCAATGGTCGGTTCCTCGAGCAAATACAATGTCGAGCGTGGCTTGCGCATTTTCCGAATCCGTTCGTCGGCCGCGCGGCTAACACCACGCTTGAGTTGCGTGACTAGCTTCAGTCGCTGCGCTTCGCCGCCGCTCAGCGTGGGACTCGGTTGTCCCAGCTTGAGATAGCCCAGCCCGGTATCGACTAAGAGCGAAAGCGGCCTCGCAATTTTAGGGTGCGCTGAGAAAAATTGCGCCGCTTCCTCGACGGTCATTTCCATCACGTCACCGATCGATTTGTCGTTGTAGAGTACCTCAAGCGTTTGCGGATTATAACGCTTACCGCCGCAGTCTTCGCACGGCACATAGCTACGCGGCAGAAAATTCATCTCCAGTTTGATTACGCCCTGACCCTTGCAAGTCTCGCAACGACCGCCTTCGGCGTT